>MDSW01223544.1_pt1 | contig 385991 bp, 378 predicted proteins | sample 811171 | NCBI WGS metagenome assembly MDSW01 (sample SAMN05326641, study PRJNA326480) | marine metagenome | isolation source: seawater | place: Atlantic Ocean: North West | collected 2012 | reverse complement strand
TGAAGGTCTGCGCTTTGCGATCCGTGAAGGTGGTCGTACCGTCGGTGCCGGCGTCGTCTCCAAAATCGTTGAATAATTAAAGAGAAGGTGTCGGCCCTTGAGGTCGGCATATAGGTTGCCAATTATGGAAACGCAAAATATTCGCATTCGTCTAAAAGCTTATGACCACCGTGTGCTGGATCAGGCTGCTGGCGAAATTGCAAATACAGCGAAGCGGACCGGTGCCAATGTGCGCGGACCAATTCCACTGCCAACGAAGATTGAAAAGTACACTGTGCTGCGTTCACCGCACATTGACAAGAAGTCTCGTGAGCAGTTCGAAATGCGGACGCATAAGCGTCTGTTGGATATTGTTGAACCAACACCACAAACTGTTGATGCCTTGATGAAACTGGATCTGGCGTCTGGTGTGGATGTTGAAATCAAGCTGCAGGGTTAAGATGATGCGTGCAGGTTTGATCGCAAAAAAAGTAGGTATGTCCCAGGTTTTTGCCGAGGATGGACAGCGTGTTCCGGTAACGGTTCTGCATGTGGATAACTGCGAAGTTGTTGCACAGAAGGACGGTGAGCGTGACGGGTATACGGCTGTTCAGCTTGGTGTGGGCTCTACTAAAGTAAAAAATGTCACAAAGCCAATGCGGGGTCATTTCGCAAAGGCGGGTGTTGAACCGAAAGCCAAGCTTGCTGAATTCCGTGTCGAGGCAGATGGTCTGCTGGATGTAGGCGCAGAGCTGACAGCGGAACATTTTGTCGAAGGACAGTTTGTTGACGTTACCGGTACAAGTATTGGTAAAGGCTTTGCCGGTGGTATGAAGCGGCATAACTTTGGCGGTTTGCGGGCCACACACGGGGTGTCTATTTCACACCGTTCACATGGTTCGACAGGTCAGTGTCAGGATCCAGGTCGTGTTTTCAAGGGTAAGAAAATGGCTGGCCACATGGGTGCAACACAGGTGACCGCACAGAATCTCGTTGTCGTGGGTACAGATGCTGATCGCGGCCTGGTTTTAGTGAAAGGCGCGGTGCCAGGAGCCAAGGGCAATTGGGTCATTATTAATGACGCAGTGAAAAAAGCCCGTCCTGAAAGCGCACCTTTCCCAGGAGCTGTTCGCACAGCACCGGCCGTTGAAGAAGCTGCTGACGCATCAGAAGTAGAAGCTGCTGCTGACGCAGAGAAAGAGGAATAAGCCATGAAAGCCGATGTGATTACGCTGGAAGCTAAAAAAGCCGGCAGCATCGACCTGGACGAGGGGATCTTCGGATTGCCTGAGCGTGCAGATATTCTGCAACGTGTAGTCGTCTGGCAGCTGGCAAAGCGTCGTTCCGGGACGCATAAAATTAAAACGCGTGGCGAAGTTACGGCCACAACAAAGAAGTTCCTTCGTCAGAAGGGTTCTGGTGGTGCGCGTCACGGTGATAAAAAGGTTGGTGTTTTCCGGGGTGGGGCGAAAGCCCATGGTCCGGTTGTGCGTAGCCATGCACATGGATTACCTAAGAAAATTCGTCTACTGGGTCTGAAGACAGCCCTGTCTACAAAACAGGCTGCGGGCAAGCTGGTTGTTATTGAAGATGCCGCTGCAGCAAGTGTTAAGACCAAAGACATGATTGCGACACTGTCAAAGCTGGGTGTGAATAATGCCCTGTTTATCGATGGTCCGGAAGTAAACGATAACTTCAAACGCGCTATTTCGAACATTCCTTATGTGGATGTTCTGCCAACGCAGGGTGCCAATGTTTATGACATTTTACGTCGTGATACGCTGGTGCTGACGAAGGCTGCGGTTGAGAGTTTGATGGAGAGGCTCAAATGACTGACGTAAAGCATTACGACATCATTCTTAGCCCGGTGATTACGGAAAAAGCCACAATGGCTTCCGAGCAGAATAAAGTTTTCTTTAAAGTGGCTTTATCTGCAACGAAACCTGAGATCAAGGCTGCTGTAGAGGCTTTATTCAACGTGAAGGTTGAAAAGGTGAATACAGCCGTGACCAAGGGTAAAGTGAAACGCTTCCGCGGTATTATAGGCCGTCGTAGCGATGTGAAAAAAGCGATGGTGACATTGGCGGAAGGCCAGTCCATCGATGTGACGACGGGGGTATAAGCCAATGGCATTGAAGGCTTTTAATCCGACGACACCTGGTCAGCGTAGCCTGATCATCGTTGATCGTTCCGAGCTGCACTCTGGCAAACCTGTAAAGTCATTGACAGAAGGTTTGACAAAGTCAGGTGGTCGTAACAACACTGGCCGCATTACATCACGTCGTCGTGGTGGTGGTCATAAGCGTAGCTATCGTCTGATCGACTTTAAGCGTCGTAAATTTGACGTGGAAGGAACTGTAGAGCGTCTGGAATATGATCCCAACCGTTCAGCTTTTATCGCGTTGATTAACTACGCAGATGGCGAACAGGCTTATATCCTGGCACCACAGCGCTTAGCTAAAGGCGATAAAGTTATTGCCTCAGAAAAGGCGGATGTGAAACCTGGTAACGCGATGCCGCTGTATAGCATTCCTGTTGGAACCATTATCCATAATGTTGAACTGAAGCCAGGTAAGGGCGGGCAGATTGCACGTTCGGCAGGGGCCTATGTTCAGCTCGTGGGGCGTGACCGTGGTTACGTATTGCTGCGCCTATCTTCTGGGGAACAGCGTTATGTTCGTTCAGAGTGTATGGCGACAGTCGGGGCGGTTTCAAACCCGGATCACCAGAATACGAATAAAGGTAAAGCAGGCCGCTCTCGTTGGTTGGGTGTACGCCCATCTGTACGCGGGGTCGCGATGAACCCGGTAGATCACCCCCATGGTGGTGGTGAAGGCCGGACATCTGGTGGTCGTCATCCGGTCAGCCCATGGGGCAAGCCGACTAAAGGTAAACGTACGCGCAGCAACAAGGCGACTGATCGGTTTATTCTCCGTTCACGCCATGAGCGCCGTAAATAGGTAGGGGTTAGATAAAGTGGCACGTTCAGTTTGGAAAGGCCCTTTTGTCGATATGCATCTTCTGAAAAAATCAGAAGTCATGCGCGAAAGCGGCAAAAACAGCCCAATTAAAACATGGTCCCGTCGGTCCACCATTCTGCCCCAGTTCGTGGGTCAGACTTTCAATGTTCACAACGGCCAGAAATTTATTCCGGTCTATGTGTCTGAAGAAATGGTTGGACATAAGTTGGGTGAATTTGCACCAAGCCGTACTTATTACGGTCATGGCGCTGATAAAAAAGCGAAGAAGAGGTAACCGTGGGTAAGAAGACAGCAGATCGTCGTGTAAACGACAGCGAAGCATATGCCATCGGCAATATGTTTCGGATCAGCCCGCAGAAGCTGGGTCTTGTAGCTGGAATGATCCAGGGCAAGAAGGCGGAAGCGGCGTTGAATGACCTGACTTTCTCGCGGAAGCGTATCGCGCTTGACGTGAAAAAAGTTCTGGAATCAGCGATTGCGAATGCAGAAAACAATCATGGTTTGGATGTGGATCAGCTCGTTGTTGCGGAAGCAAGCGTGGGTAAAAAAATGGTGATGCGCCGTTTTCGTCCCCGTGCCCGTGGCCGTGTTGGTAAGATCCTGAAGCCGTTTAGCCGTATCCGTATCGTTGTACGCGAAGTCGAGGAGAGTGCATAATGGGTCAGAAGGTAAATCCGATTGGGCTTCGTCTCGGCATTAACCGCACGTGGGATTCACGGTGGTACGCAGACGAGGAATATGGTTCGTTACTTCATGAAGATCTAGCCATCCGTAAGTATCTGATGGAGAAGCTTACACAGGCAGCGATCAGCAAGGTTATTATCGAACGCCCTGCGAAGAAAGCACGTGTGACGATCTATTCAGGTCGTCCTGGTGTGATCATTGGTAAAAAAGGTGCGGATATCGAAAAACTGCGTCGTGAAGTCGCCAAAATGACATCTTCGGAAGTCAGCCTTAACATCGTTGAGATCCGCAAGCCGGAGATTGATGCGAAGCTGGTTGGCGATAATGTAGCGCAGCAGTTAGAACGCCGGGTTGCATTCCGTCGCGCAATGAAACGCGTGATGCAAAATGCGATGCGTGCCGGTGCAGAAGGTATTCGTATTAACTGCGCAGGACGTCTGGGCGGTGCAGAGATTGCACGAACTGAATGGTATCGTGAAGGGCGTGTGCCTTTGCATACACTGCGTTCTGATATTGATTATGCCGAAGTAAAGGCCCACACAGCCTACGGCGTTATCGGTATTAAAGTTTGGATCTACAAAGGGGATATCCTGGAGCACGATCCAATGGCGCATGATAACCGTCTTCGCGACCAGCAAAAAGTTGCTGGCGGCTCAAAGCGCTAAGATTTAGGGGCAAGAAAAATGCTGCAACCAAAAAGAACTAAATTCCGGAAGGCGCATAAAGGCCGTATCCATGGAAACGCGAAAGGTGGCACAACGCTAAATTTCGGTGCTTATGGGTTGAAAGCTCTGGAACCAGGGCGTATAACAGCTCGCCAGATCGAAGCGGCGCGTCGTGCGATGACCCGTCACATTAAGCGTTCCGGTAAGATTTGGATCCGCGTCTTTCCTGATGTTCCTGTCAGTAGTAAACCTGCCGAAGTCCGTATGGGTAAAGGTAAGGGTGCGCCTGAGTATTGGGCCTGCAAGGTGAAGCCAGGTCGGATTATGTTTGAAATGGATGGCGTTCCCGTTGAATTGGCGCATGAAGCCTTTGAACGTGCCGCTGCTAAATTGCCGATTGCAACGCGTGTCGTTGCACGTCTTGGCGAGTAATTGGAGAGGTTGTGATGAAAGTGTCAGAACTTCGTGACAAAACGAATGACCAACTGAAAGAACAGCTGGGCGAACTGAAAAAAGAACAGTTCAACTTACGCTTTCAACAGGCCACAGGTCAGTTAGAAAATACGGCCCGCGTACGTGAAGTGCGTCGGGACATTGCCCGCATTAAAAGCCTGCTGAATGAAAAGCAGGCAGCTAGTGCGTAACGCAGAAGGAAAGTAGATATGCCTAAGCGTATTTTGCAGGGGGTGGTAAGCAGTTCAGCCAACGACAAAACTGTTGTTGTTCGTGTTGAGCGTCGCTTTAAGCATCCGCTGCTGAACAAAGTTGTGCGTCGGTCAAAAAAATACCATGCGCATGATGAAGATAATAAGTTCAAGGTCGGAGACGAAGTCCGTATTCAGGAATGTCGTCCTTTGTCCAAGAAAAAGAATTGGACAGTAATCTAATTACTGTTCTTAGCATCGTTTAAGTTTAAATTGGGGTGTTCCCATGATTCAAATGCAAACCAACCTGGATGTTGCCGACAACTCAGGCGCTCGCCGGGTGCAGTGCATTAAAGTACTCGGTGGTTCCAAACGGAAAACTGCCGCTGTCGGCGACATTATCGTCGTGAGCGTTAAAGAAGCCATTCCACGCGGACGCGTGAAGAAGGGTGATGTTCACCGCGCTGTTATCGTACGCACTGCAAAAGAAGTTCGTCGTACGGATGGTACGTCCATTCGTTTTGATAGTAATGCTGCTGTGTTGATTAACAAGCAGGGTGAGCCGATTGGCACACGTATTTTTGGCCCGGTTGTTCGTGAGCTGCGCGCGCGTAAGCACATGAAAATCATTTCTTTAGCACCGGAGGTTTTATAATGGCACAAGCTAAGATGAAACTTAAAAAGGGTGATGAAGTCATCGTTCTGGCGGGCAAAGACAAAGGTAAAACCGGCGAAATCCTGAAAGTGATTCCAGCTGATAGCCGTGTCGTTGTGCAGGGCGTAAATGTCGTAAAACGTCACAACCGTCCGGGTGCTGGTACACCTGGTGGGATTGAGCAAAAAGAAGCTCCTATTCATGTGTCTAATCTGGCGCTAAAAGACCCAAAGACCGGCAACGCCACACGCGTTGGCTTCAAAACACTTGAAGACGGGAAGAAGGTTCGGGTTGCCAAAGCATCAGGGGAGGTTATCGATGTCTGATTATAGCCCTCGCCTTAAAGAGGTTTATAAGAGCGAAGTTTGTGCAAATTTGCAGGAACAGTTCGGTTACGCAAATCCAATGCAGCTTCCAAAACTTGAGAAAATTGTTCTCAATATGGGTGTTGGCGAAACGGTTGGCGATTCCAAAAAGATTAAAGGTGCTGTTGCTGAAATGGCTCTTATTGCCGGGCAAAAGCCGGTGGTGACACGTGCGAAGAAGTCTATTGCGGGCTTCAAGGTGCGCGAAGATATGCCGTTAGGGTGTAAAGTGACATTGCGTGGCAATCAGATGTATGAATTTTTGGATCGTTTGATTCAAATCGCATTGCCACGTGTTCGCGATTTTCGCGGTGTGTCAGGTAAAAGCTTTGATGGCCGTGGCAATTACGCTATGGGCCTGAAAGAACAGCTGGTTTTCCCTGAAATCGAATATGACAAAGTCGATGAGATTCGGGGTATGGATATCGTAATTTGTACGACGGCGAAAACGGATGAAGAAGCGAAAGCTCTTCTTGCCGGTTTTCAGATGCCGTTTTCAAGCTGAGACGGCGGAAGAGGATTGATCAATGGCTAAAGTAAGCGCCATCGAAAAACAGAAGAAGCGTGAGCGTCTCGTTGCAAAATATGCCGAGAAGCGCGAAGCACTAAAGAAAGCGGCTGTGGATGAAAGCCTGTCTGCGGATGAGCAGTTCATGGCCCGTTTGAAACTTTCTGCATTGCCACGCAATAGCTCCAAAACACGTTTACGGAACCGCTGTCAGGTGACGGGACGTCCACGGGGTTATTATCGTAAATTTAAAATGTCACGTGTTTCCCTACGTCAATTGGCGTCACAAGGGGAAGTTCCTGGCGTTGTTAAGTCAAGCTGGTAGAGGAGAAGATTTATGTCTATGTCAGATCCTTTAGCAGACATGATTACCCGTATTCGTAACGGTCAACGTGCCTATAAAGGCGCGGTCATGTCACCGGCGTCTAAGATGCGTGCGCGCATTCTGGATGTTTTGAAGCGTGAAGGTTATATCCGCGGCTATGAAGTTGAAACAAGTGAAGATGGTAAAGCAGCTATTAGTATCGAGCTGAAATATCACGAGGGCGAACCTGTTATTCGCCAGATCACACGCGTTTCAAAGCCAGGCCGACGGGTTTATTCATCAGTAAATGACTTGCCACGGGTCGCTAACGGCCTGGGTATTTCTATCGTCTCTACACCGAAAGGTGTGCTGTCTGACGCGGAAGCGCGTGAGCAGAATGTGGGCGGTGAAGTCATCTGCAAAGTATTCTAGGAATTCGGCATGTCTCGTATTGGTAAAAAACCTATTGAACTTCCAGCTGGCGTTGACGCCAAGCTGGAAGGGCGTGACCTGACGGTCAAAGGGCCAAAAGGCGAATTGAATATGCAATTCGTTGATGAGGTCGATGTAAACTTTGAAGATAACAAGATTACAGTCCTGCCGGTGAATAACGGTAAGCTTGCCCGCTCTATGTGGGGTATGCAACGTACATTGGTGGACAACATTGTTACAGGCGTTACAGAAGGATTTTCTAAAACGCTGGAAATCAATGGTGTTGGTTATCGGGCTGCGTTGAAAGGAAAAGACCTTCAATTGCAGCTTGGCTATAGCCATGATGTGATCTTCCCAATTCCGGAAGGGATTGATGTTAAATGCCCAGATCAGACGACTGTTGTGATTTCAGGCATTGAGAAGCAAAAAGTTGGACAAGTCGCTGCGGAAATTCGTGAATGGCGTAAACCAGAGCCGTATAAAGGCAAAGGGATTAAATACGCTGATGAATACATCTTCCGCAAAGAAGGTAAGAAGAAGTAAGGGGTCGTTATGCAGCAAGCAAAGCTTTTTGACCGCCGTCGTCGTCGTGTCCGCACACGCCTACGCCAGTTGGCAAATGGGCGTCCACGCCTGTCAATTCATCGTACAAACCAGCATATCTATGCCCAGGTTATTGATGATGAAAAGGGTGTGACCGTCGCAGCCGCGTCAACATTAGACGAAAATCTGCGCAAAGAGGTCAGCGTTGGAAGTAACGTGGATGCAGCGAAAGCTGTGGGTACGTTAATTGCAGAACGCGCGAAAAGCGCAGGGGTAGAGCAGGTCGTTTTTGACCGTGGTGGTTTCCTTTATCATGGGCGCATCAAGGCCTTGGCAGATGCAGCTCGCGAGGGTGGCCTAGAATTCTAGGCGCTCAGGAAATTATTGGATTAAACGGATAAGTGAAGAAGGAAGCCTAACATGGCACGGCCAGAACTTGATCGACAAGAGAGCGATCTGATTGAAAAGCTGGTTCACATTAACCGTGTGGCCAAGGTGGTAAAAGGTGGTCGTCGTTTTGGTTTCGCTGCCCTCGTGGTAGTCGGAGATCAAAAGGGTCGCGTAGGATTTGGTAAAGGAAAGGCCCGTGAGGTCCCTGAAGCCATTCGTAAAGCGACTGAAGACGCCAAGAAGAACATGATTCGTGTTCCCCTGCGTGAAGGACGGACATTGCATCATGACGGTAACGGACGGCACGGTGCTGGTCGCGTGGTTTTGCGTACGGCAGAACCCGGGACAGGTATTATTGCCGGTGGTCCGATGCGTGCAGTCTTCGAAGCCCTTGGTGTTCAGGATGTTGTGACCAAATCTCTGGGGACTGCAAACCCCTACAACATGGTGCGGGCGACTTTTAATGCCTTGACACGTCAGGTGTCACCGCGAATGGTGGCCTCTCGTCGGGGTAAAAAAGTCAGTGATATCGTCAGCCGCCGCGGGGATCAAACCCGTGCTGCTGAAGATGCCGCCGAATAGGGAGAACGAAAATGGCGAAGAAGAAAACCATTAAAGTGACCCAAATCGGCAGCCCGATCCGTCGTAAAGAGGATCAACGTCAGACTTTGGTGGGCTTAGGCCTGAATAAAATGCACCGTACACGCGAACTGGAAGATACCCCGGCGGTTCGGGGAATGATCCGTAAAGTACAGCACATGGTGCAGGTTGAAGAATAGGTTGCACTACGCAACATTAGACAAGGTTAGCAGTTATGAAACTGAATGAACTTGCCAATAAGCCAGGATCTACCAAAGAGCGCATCCGTGTGGGGCGTGGTATTGGTTCTGGAAAGGGTAAAACCGGTGGTCGCGGCCATAAAGGGCAGAAGTCCCGTTCCGGTGTTGCGATTAAAGGCTTTGAAGGTGGGCAGATGCCCATCCACATGCGTTTGCCGAAACGCGGCTTTAACAATATCTTCCGCAAAAACTACGCAGAAGTTAATTTAGGCCGTCTGCAGGAAGCGATCGATGCCAAGAAAGTTGATGCGAAGGCTGTAATTACAGCTGAGCTATTGGCAGACGCGGGTGTTATTCGCCGTGTTAAAGATGGCGTGCGCCTGCTGGCGAAAGGTGAACTGAAGTCAAAAGTGACTATTCAGGTGGCCGGTGCGTCAGCCGCAGCAGTGAAAGCTGTTGAAGCGGCGGGCGGAAGTGTAGAGGTGCTGGCACCAGTTGTGCCAGAGGCCGCAGACGCTTAAGTATCGTTAACGCAGGGATCAATATAAATGGCATCAGCAGCAGAACAACTTGCGGCAAATATCAATTTTGGCGCCTTTTCCAAGGCGACGGAGCTGAAGAACCGCATTTGGTTCACGCTTGGGGCACTTATTATTTATCGCCTCGGCACGTATATTCCGATGCCGGGTGTTGATCCTAATGCGCTTGCACAAAGTTTTGGCCAGAATTCAGGTGGCATCCTGGGGATGTTAAACCTGTTTTCTGGTGGTGCACTTCAGCGTATGTCTATCTTTGCGCTGAATATTATGCCGTATATTTCGGCCTCGATCATTATCCAGCTGATGACGTCAATTTCGCCGTCTCTGGGGGCCTTGAAAAAAGAAGGTGAATCTGGTCGTAAAAAAATCAATCAATACACCCGTTACGGTACAGTGATCCTGACAGCCCTGCAGGCTTATGGTATCGCGGTTGGCCTTGAAGGTGGCAATATCGCCATTGATCCAGGCCTGTTCTTCCGTGCGTCAACGGTTATCACGTTAGTAGGTGGCACCATGTTCCTGATGTGGCTTGGCGAACAGATCACATCGCGTGGTGTTGGTAACGGTATTTCTTTGATAATTTTCGCTGGTATTATTGCGGAGCTTCCCTCTGCATTGGCTGGCACATTAGAGCTTGGGCGCACAGGAGCGCTATCAACATTTCTCATTATCGGTCTGCTTATCATGGTTGCTGCCGTGATCATGGGCATTGTTTTCATGGAGCGTGCCCAGCGTCGGGTTGTTATTCAATATCCTAAGCGGCAAATGGGGAACAAGGTGACCCAGGGTGAGACCTCCCACATGCCGTTGAAGGTGAACACGGCAGGCGTGATTCCGCCCATTTTCGCTTCATCCCTGTTGTTGATGCCGATTACGGTTGCAAGTTTTGCATCAGAAGGTGGACCGGAGTGGCTGACGACTATGACGGCGTTGTTAGGACATGGACAGCCACTGTATATTGCCCTTTATGTTGCGGGAATTGTCTTCTTTTGTTTCTTCTATACGGCGATCGTGTTTAACCCTCAAGAAACTGCGGACAATCTGAAAAAATACGGCGGCTTTGTGCCAGGTATTCGCCCGGGCAAAAACACGGCAGACCATCTTGATTATATTCTGACGCGCCTGACGGTTGTGGGTGCCGCTTATCTATCAGCGATTTGTCTATTGCCGGAAATTTTGATTTCTCAATATTCGATCCCCTTCTACTTTGGTGGGACTTCCCTTCTTATCGTTGTCAATGTAACCATGGACACGGTTGGACAAATTCATAGCCATTTGATGGCACATCAATATGAAGGTCTGCTGAAGAAGTCCAAACTAAGAGGTAAGAAAGGGTCACGTAAATGAATATAATCCTGTTAGGTCCACCCGGTGCCGGTAAGGGCACCCAAGCCCAGCGCATCCAAGATAGTCATCATATGATTCAGCTATCAACTGGCGATATGTTGCGTGCAGCCGTCGAGGCGGGGACAGAAGTCGGATTAAAAGCGAAAGCCTTTATGGAGAGTGGCGGGCTTGTGCCGGATGAAGTGGTGATAGGAATCATTTCGGAACGCATCGACCAGCCGGATTGTAAAGATGGTTTCATTCTTGATGGTTTCCCAAGAACATCTGCCCAGGCCGAGGCTCTGGATAAGATGTTGGAAGAGAAATCCCTGAAGCTTAATGCCGTTATTGAGATGAAGGTCGAGGATGAAGTGTTAGCAGACCGCGTCGCAGGTCGTTATTCGTGTGCCAAATGTGGTGCAGGATATCACGATACATTTCTTCAGCCGAAGGTTGATGGGGTATGTGATAGCTGCGGGTCAACTGAATTTAAGCGTCGCGCCGATGATAACCGTGAAACGGTTATTTCCCGGCTAGAAGCTTACCATGCTCAAACAGCGCCGTTGCTGCCGTATTACGAAGGTAAGGGTGTATTGAGATCGATTGACGGTATGGCCTCTATTGATGAGGTGACGAAACAGATTAACCACGTACTCTCTGCCCTTTAAGGTATGTGAAAAAAGTTAGCCGTAAAGGTTGACTGTACAGGTTCAATCCATATAATCGCGCAACTTCAGATAAATGCAGAAGTTGTGCATATTGATAGTAATAATTGATGTTCGGGAGAACGAGTCGTGGCGCGTATTGCAGGCGTTAACATTCCGACAGCGAAGCGTGTCGAGATTGCGCTGACCTATATCCATGGTATTGGTCGCACACACGCAAAGGATATTTGCGTAAAAGCAGGCTTGCCTGCGGAGAAACGGGTGAATGAACTGAGCGATGCTGAGGTTATTCAGATCCGTGAAATTATTGATCGGGATTACCTTGTGGAAGGTGACCTGCGTCGTGAGGTATCCATGAACATCAAACGTTTGATGGACTTGGGCAGCTATCGCGGTTTGCGTCATCGTAAGAAACTGCCTGTTCGTGGGCAGCGGACGCACACAAACGCCCGTACCCGTAAGGGTAAGGCGGTGGCGATCGCCGGTAAGAAGAAATAACCTGTAAGTATTAAGGTATAGAAAAAGATGGCAACTGAAAGACGTATTCGCCGTAAAGAGCGCAAAAACATCACCAATGGTGTTGCGCATGTAAACGCGACGTTCAATAACACGATCATCACTATTACCGATGCACAGGGGAATGCTATTTCCTGGTCAACGGCAGGGGGTATGGGGTTTAAGGGCTCTCGTAAGTCTACGCCTTATGCCGCGCAGGTTGCCGCGGAAGATGCGGGCCGCAAGGCACAGGAACATGGCATGAAGACACTGGAAGTGGAAGTTAAGGGGCCGGGCTCAGGACGCGAATCTGCGTTGCGTGCTTTGCAGGCTATTGGGTTTACCATCACCTCTATTCGTGATGTGACACCAATTCCACATAACGGTTGTCGCCCTCCTAAGCAGCGTCGCGTATAACATTTGGCGACAGGGGAACCTGTTTGTGCCCGTATATTAAGGGCTGAGCGTTTAAGAACGAGGTTGGAATCGTGATCCAAAAGAACTGGCAAGAACTCATCAAGCCGACCAAACTGGATGTCAACCAGCATGGTGAAGGCCGGACAAAGGCGACTATCGTGGTGGAACCACTGGAGCGTGGCTTTGGCATGACATTAGGGAATGCGTTGCGTCGTGTTCTTTTGTCATCGCTACAGGGTGCTGCAGTGACGGCAATTCACATTGATGGTGTTTTGCATGAATTCTCTTCTATTCCAGGGGTGCGTGAAGATGTCACGGACGTGATCCTGAATGTGAAGAAAATCTCATTGGGGATGCAAAGTGAAGGACCAAAGCGTATCGTGCTTGAAGCGACAGGCCCGGGTGAAGTAACCGCCGGTCAGATCGTAGAAACTGCAGATGTTGAGATCTATAATAAAGATCAGGTTCTTTGCCATCTTGATGACGGCGCTGAAGTCCGTATGGAAATGACTGTAAATTCCGGAAAAGGGTATGTGGCAGCGGAACGCAATCGGCCTGAAGATGCGCCGATTGGTTTGATCCCTGTTGATGCACTGTACAGCCCTGTACGTAAAGTCAGCTATAAGGTTGAGAATACGCGCGAAGGTCAGGTTCTGGACTATGACAAGCTTACACTGACTGCTGAGACAAACGGTACAATCAGCCCGGAAGATGCAATTGCTTATGCAGCCCGTATTCTTCAGGATCAATTACAGGTCTTCATTAACTTTGAAGAGCCGAAAGAAGTGACGACAGAGAAAGAAAGCGACGAGCCTGAATTCAACCGCAACCTGTTGCGGAAGGTAGACGAGCTGGAACTGTCTGTTCGGTCGGCGAATTGCCTGAAAAATGATAATATTGTTTACATTGGTGATCTGGTCCAAAAGAGCGAAGCCGAAATGCTGCGTACACCAAACTTTGGCCGTAAATCATTGAATGAAATTAAAGAAGTCCTGTCTTCTATGGGGCTGCGTCTGGGCATGGAAGTGTCTGGCTGGCCGCCTGAGAATATTGAAGACATGGTGAAAAAACTTGAGAGCGAATTTTAGTTAAGGCTTCGCCCCCACTCGGCTTGAGACAGGGCGTAAGCAATGAGGAGAAGGTACCATGCGGCATCGTAAATCCGGCCGTAAGCTGAACCGCACAAGCAGCCACCGTGAAGCTATGTTTTCAAACATGGCGTCTGCGCTGCTGAAGCACGAGCAGATCATTACAACACTGCCTAAAGCCAAAGAACTGCGCCCAATCGTTGAGCGTCTGATCACTTTAGGTAAGCGCGGTGATTTGCATGCCCGTCGTCAGGCACTTTCTAAGCTGCCTGCAAGCGACAAAGCTATTGTTGAAAAGCTGTTCGGCGAACTGACAGAGCGTTACAAAGAGCGCAGCGGCGGTTACACGCGCGTGCTGAAAGCTGGCTTCCGTCATGGCGACAATGCGCCGATTGCGGTTATTGAGCTGGTTGATCGCAACGAAGACGCCAAAGGCCAAGATAGCGGTCCACGCTTTGATGAAGAAGATGGTGCAGAAGACGCAGCATAAGCTTTCATTCAAGTGAAGAGTTTTAAAAAGGCAGCTTTTAGGCTGCCTTTTTTTGTGCCAGATATTTATGCTATGACAATCAACAAACTTTTTGTGATGTGTCGAGGAGTTATTGTCGTGATTGATAAACAAGGTCATGCAGCCATAAGGTCATATAATTACGTTATGGCTTTGTTTTGTTTTGCTTTGTTTTGGGCGGTCATCATACCGGGTGCAAAGGCCGAAGTGAGGCGAGTACTACCGGAATCAATCAGCGAAATAAAGTTGAGCTATGCGCCTCTCGTTGCGAAAGTGACGCCTGCGGTCGTGAATATTTATACGAAACGGGTGGTTAAAACAAAAAGCTTTCGGTCGCCCTTTTTTGATGATCCGCTATTTCGGCATTTTTTCGGTGATAGTTTCGGGAATAGTGCCCCCCGGGAGCGTGTGCAACGTTCGTTGGGGTCAGGCGTAATCGTCCGCAGCAATGGTATTATCGTTACAAATAATCACGTTATCGGCGAAGCCGATGAAATTACCGTCGCATTGGCGGACCGTCGGGAGTTCGCGGCGGAAGTAATCCTGACGGATGAGCGTACCGACATTGCTGTTTTAAAAATTGAGACAAAGGGAGAAGAGCTAGCCGCTTTGTCTTTTAATGATTCCGATAATGTTGCGGTTGGTGATTTGGTACTAGCGGTAGGAAATCCATTTGGGGTGGGGCAGACTGTGACCAGTGGGATTGTCTCTGCGTTGGCACGTACACAAGTCGGGGTGAGCGATTACCAGTTTTTTATCCAAACCGATGCCGCGGTAAATCCGGGTAATTCCGGTGGGGCGCTCGTCGATATGACCGGGCAGCTTATTGGCGTTAATACAGCTATTTTCAGTCGTTCAGGGGGGTCTAACGGTATTGGTTTTGCCGTTCCGGCCAATATGGTGCGCTATATTGTCGCGGCGGCGTTAGCAGATGGAAAATTGACGCGCCCCTGGTTGGGGGCTGCAGGGCAAACCGTAACAGCAGAGATTGCCGAATCTTTGGGATTAGACCGGCCGGGCGGGGTATTGGTCGATGACCTGTATCCGGGTGGGTCTGCCGCACGTGCCGGGGTACGCAACGGAGATATAATCCTGTCCATAGATGATAAAGACGTGCTGGACCCGCAAGGGCTGCGTTATCGCATTGGAACACGTAATGTAGGGGTGCAGATAGATGTACGTCTCATGCGGGCAGGACGGGTCATAACTGTACCGATCGTGCTTCAGGAAGCCCCGGAAGATCCCCCACGCAATGAAACCATGATAGAGGGACAGACACCTTTTGCTGGCGTAAAGGTGGCGAACTTGTCCCCCGCCTATGCGGAAGAAATCGGGACGGACCCGTTCCGGCGCGGTGTCATGGTGGTGGCAGCAAACCGTAATAGCGCAGTTATCCGTGCAGGGTTGTTGAAGCTGGGAGATATTATTCAATCATTGAATGGTATAAAAATAAAAAAGGTGCGGGATATCGAACGCGCTTTGCGAAAAGAAGCCGATAGTTATGATATCGTGCTGGACCGCAAAGGCCGGATGATTAACTGCCGGATCAGCAGTAAAAATCGTTATTACTGTCGTTAGGACCTACAGCCATTATGTCTGACTTATTTGAAAACGCAGGACTGGAAGAAAACGCGCCGCATCCATTAGCGGATCGGCTGCGGCCTGTGACGTTAGACGATGTTGTGGGCCAAGACCACCTGACGCGCGATGAAGGCACCCTGGCGCGGATGTTAGCTGCCGGGCGATTGACGTCATTGGTTCTTTGGGGGCCGCCGGGGACAGGAAAGACGACGATAGCGCGGCTATTGGCAGACCAGGTCAAATTACACTTTGTCCAGATATCGGCGATTTTTTCCGGGGTGGCCGATTTACGCAAAGTTTTTGCCGAAGCTCAAAAAAGGCGTCAGACCGGTCAGGGGACATTGTTATTTGTAGATGAAATTCACCGTTTTAATCGGTCGCAACAGGATAGCTTCTTGCCTTATGTAGAGGATGGTACGGTTATTCTGGTGGGGGCGACGACGGAAAATCCTTCGTTTGAATTAAACGCGGCTCTCTTATCCCGAATGCAGGTGCTGACATTGCACAGGTTGGGGGATGCCTCCTTAGAAGAATTATTGCAACGGGCCGAAGTGGAAATGGACCACCCCCTTCCGCTGACAGAGGAGGCGCGGGCTGCCTTGCGGGCGATGGCTGATGGTGATGGGCGTTTTTTGTTAAATCAGGCCGAGACATTATTATCATTGACCTTTGAAGGCCCGTTGACCCCATCCAGTTTAGCTGAGGTTTTGCAGAGACGTGCCCCTATTTATGATAAGGACCGTGAAGGACATTATAATCTGATTAGCGCGCTGCATAAATCCCTGCGCGGTTCAGATACCGATGCGGCTTTGTATTGGGCGGCGCGGATGCTGACGGGGGGCGAGGAGCCACTATATATTTTGCGACGTCTTGTGCGTTTTGCAGTGGAAGATATCGGCCTTGCGGATCCGCAGGCAGTACAACAGGCGATAGCAGCCAAGGAATGTTATGAGTTTCTGGGGTCACCAGAGGGGGATCTGGCAATCGCGCAGGCGGTCATTTATCTGGGCACTGCTCCCAAGTCTAATGCGGTTTATAAAGCCTTTAAGTTATCAGCCAGTGCCGCGAAAAAGACAGGGTCGTTGATGCCGCCTAAGCATATTTTGAATGCGCCAACGGCGATGATGAAAGAGCAGGGCTATGGAAAGGGATATCAGTACGACCACGATACCCAAGACGGCTTTTCCGGTCAGGATTATTTCCCTGAGGAAATGGTACGAGATGCATTCTACCAGCCTAAAGACCGTGGTTTTGAACGTGATGTGAAAAAGCGGCTTGCGTACTGGGCAAAATTACGCGAAGAGTTGGGCCAAGCGTAAGACGGCAAGGTGGAGAATAAGCAGGAGCCGTGCCGAAAAGGATGCCGCAGTGTGGCCCAATGTAGAACCTAAGTATAGTGTTGGGATGTGTGGTTTTTGTGGGTTGTGTTCTGGCCTGTCCGGTGTTTTTTATCCGGAACTATTGTGCAGTGGCAAGAAAGTGGACTGTATGTTGGAAAAAATATTTGCCGTCGCTATAGGGGGCGCAATTGGGGCAACGGGTCGTTATCTTATGGGTATGGGAATGTTGCGGGTTATGGGGCCTGGATTTCCATATGGTACATTAACGGTAAATGTTGTTGGTTCATTGTTGATTGGACTGTTGGCGCACGTTGCGGCGGCCCGATACAATTTATCCCCGCTTTGGCAGGTCTTTGCCGTGACGGGCGTATTGGGTGGGTTTACCACCTTTTCTGCCTTTTCCCTGGAGGTTGGATTGATGATAGAGCGTCATGAATTACAGATGGCCATGATATATGCGTTGGGTTCTGTTGTTGCGGGGGTTGTGGCGATGTTTGCGGGTTTATATATCGGCCGGATTTTACTTTAATATAGACAAGAAAGATCAAGAGATCATGACAGGCGTTCAAACCGTTCGTGTTAAAAAAGATGAGGCTGATTGGCGATTGGATAAATGGTTTAAAATTCATTTTCCTGAATTAACCTACGGCCGTCTATCGAAATTACTACGCACGGGACAAATCCGCATGGATGGTAAACGGGTAAAAGCTAATGCGCGCATATCACCCGGCAATGAAATACGTGTTCCCCCCTTAGGCGCGGCACCGGATGCGCCGCGTGCTGACTATGTGCCGGCGGTGACGGCAGAAGAAGTGCGTTATGCTCGGGAGCTGATTATTCATGAAGATGAGGATATCGTCGTGTTGAATAAACCGCCTGGGCTTGCGGTGCAGGGCGGCACCAAGACAACACGACATATTGATGGTTTGTTGCCAGCGTTTCAGAAAAAAGGGCAGGGACGTCCCAAACTGGTTCATCGGTTGGATAAGGATACCAGCGGTGTGCTGGTGATTGCGCGTAATGCGCAGGCAGCAAAGTTTTTGACGGCAGCTTTTCGTGAGCGGACAACACGTAAAATATATTGGGCATTGGTTGTTGGCCGTCCTGAACTGGAAAGTGGTCAGGTCCGGGCACCATTGGAAAAAGAAGCAGGGGCGGGTGGTGAGCGCATGATGGTCAGTGATGATGGAAAGCCTGCGCACACACTTTTTCATGTGATGGATCATGCACATGACAAGGCCAGTTGGTTGGTGATGATGCCGCTTACGGGGAGAACGCATCAATTGCGTGTGCACGCAAAAGTCATGGGAACCCCTATTGTCGGGGATGGGAAATATGGCGGTCAGGATGCTTTTTTGCAGGGAGCCGTGAGCCGTAAATTGCATTTACATGCGCGACATCTGGATATTCCACACCCCAAGGGCGGAACGCTTTCTATCACCGCAGAGCTGCCCGCACATATGTTGGAAACATGGAATATGTTCGGGTTGGACCCCCATGACCGGACGGACCCGTTCTTAGAGGAAATATCCTATTGATGCATGTAACAGATACTGACCAGGTGATGATGATATTGTGACGTTACGAGAGGCTGATGCTGTAAAGGTCGACTTTCGATATGTATGAGGCGTAAATGACAGAGCTAAAGCTAATCGTATTTGATTGTGATGGAACCCTGGTTGATGGTCAGTACATGATACTGGAAGCGATGCGCCGGGCGTGTCATAAACTGGCAACGGAAATGCCGAATGATAATGATGTTCGCCGTATTGTCGGTTTATCATTACCAGAAGCAATCCGGCGTTTATTTCCGTTGAAAGATCATGCCTTGCATATGGAAATAGATCACGCGTTTAGAAGCAGTTATCAGGACATGCGCCATGAAGATAGCCATGAAGAGCCGTTGTTTGACGGGGTTCATGAGGTCTTGCAGGATTTAAACAATCAGGGATATTTGTTAGCCGTGGCAACAGGGAAGTCCCGCAAGGGATTAGATAATACTCTAAGGCTTCAGGGGCTGGAGGATATGTTTGTTGCCACGAGAACGGCAGATGACGGGCCGGGAAAGCCACATCCGCAAATGATTGCTGACATAATGAATATTACAGGTGTGAATCCCGCGGCGACAGCGATGGTGGGGGATACCAGTTTTGATATACAAATGGCCCGCGCCGCAGCGGTACATGCGGTGGGCGTGAGCTGGGGATATCATGATTTCGAGGATTTGCAGCAAGCCGGGGCCCATCATATTTTAGGACATATGCGGGAATTGCCGCCTTTGGTGGAGACGTTGTTATGAGGATCGTTGATTTCATACAGATCAGCGGCGTGATCGTGGCTGTGGCTATGTTTGCGATTATCATCTGTCTGGCACTGGGATATCCCGGTCCATTAAAAAAAATGGCCGAAGAAAAGCTATCACAGGAGATCGGCCAGCCCGTAAGTATTTCCGGAGGGGTTAAATTCTTCATTTTACCCCGGCCCATGTTAGACGTGCATGATGTGACTGTAGGAGGGGATGACAGAGGCACGATTAGTGTCGGTCATCTATTGGCACAGATAGAATTAGGACCTTTGTTCGTGGGCAAGGTCGTTGGCATCGAAATATTGCTGGATCAGCTGCGTGTGGTCGTGGCGGATAATCAATGGCCGCTGGTCCTCGGCGATGGCAAGACCTTGGTTACGAATGAGGAGGAGAACAGGACTTCAGCGTCATCGCAGGAGGTTGTCTCTGGTCTGCTACGCAGTGTGAAGCACATCGAAATCCGTGACGCACAGTATCGTTATTTTGCCACTGACCGCACTTTGCCGTTAGAGGGGCATTTTAATGCCCAGGTTTCGGCTTCCGGCCCCCTTCGCCCCTTAAATATAGAGGCGGATTTACAGGCAATGCCGGGCCAATTACGATTGGATATGACGTTGGATGATTTGGGCGGGCTGTTTGCGTTTGAAGAACAAGCCCTGAAAATCACAATGCAGCATAGACAGGATGTATTGACATTAAATTCCAAGGTGACTTGGCAAGATATTCTGCGTATACGCGGGCAGTTTTCTGCCGAGCGGGTTACATTGTCCGCATGGCAGGCTTTAGCAGATTCCTTAAGTGCGCCCCAAAAAGCAAGTGTGCCCCAGAAAGCTGAGGCCGCACAGGAATTGACAGTAGAGGCTGCCGTAAAGAACGGAACAAAGCCGAAGAGTGTAAAACCTGTTCAGGGCGATGGATCAGCAGAAAGGGAACAGCAGCAACAGCAACAGCAACGTCAAGACCAAGACCAAAAGAGCACTGCGCCCACCCCCGATAATGCCCGCCCTGACATAGACACCGGGGATGTGGAAAGCGTGACGACCGCGGCTATCCCATTTCCCAGTCTTCCAATGAATGTTGATATTGACCTGGACTGGGATGTGGGTACGTTTGAAATGGCATCAATGAAGATGACAGACCTATCCGGTCACTTACGGCTGGCACAGGGGCAGCTGAGTATTGATCCTTTCAAGCTATCCTGGCTGGGGGGGGCATTTACAGGGGGTGTCGGACTCTATAGTGCGGAAAATAAGGGGCATTATAGCAAGATTGAAGGGCGTGATATTCAGCTTTCACAAGTGGATGATTTTCTGGGAGGGCGTGAATGGGAAGGGGCGTTGAAATTGCAGGCGGACCTAAAAGCCGCAGGTGATAACCATGTTGATGTGCTTTCCAGTCTTGCGGGGCGTGTTGAAGCGAAGACCGACGCGGCTATCCTGGATACATATTATCTTGAAGTTCTGGCTGCAGATTTATTTGCAGCCCTGTTTGCGGATAAAGACCGAACTGTATCTAAAGTAAAATGTTTTGATGCGAAGGCCGATATAGAACAGGGGGTTGCATCATTATCTTCATTGGTTTTGGATACGCAGAAGCTTATTGTGACAGGAAAGGGCAAAGTTGATATCGCTCGACAGAAACTGGACCTAAAGCTTAACCCGAAGCCCAAGAACCCCAGTCTGATTAGTATTGCCCCCAAAATAAATATTAGCGGTGATTTCCGTGCGCCTAAAATTTCTCCGGACAGTCTTGATGTGTTGACCAGTGTTGCAACAACGGTTGGTGCCGGGGCACTGGGCCCAGTGGGATACCTGTTGACGGTGGCGAAAACAGGCAGTTTAGGCAAGAGTGATTGCGCAAAAAGACTGCGTCAGGAAATGGAAGAAGAAGCGGCAAAGGTGCCAGCCACCTCTGCTACAACATTGCCGCAAGATGACAAGACGGCAAATGAAAATATGCAGAAATAAAAAGATTATGACAAACGAGACGAGCACGTTGAACGACGACAATGCGCCCAAGGCAACAATGCCTGAGAAAAAGGTTTTAAAGCGTTTTTATAAAAATGTGGATGTGGTTGCGAAAGGTGATGATTTTGAAATACATCTGGATGGCCGCCCTGTAAAAACGCCACTGCGTAAAAGATTGACGCTGCCCACGGATAAAATGGCCCAAGCGGTGGCGGAAGAGTGGCAGGCGCAGGGCGAGAATATTGACCCCTTATCCATGCCGTTGACACGTCTGGCGAATACGTCCCATGATCGTATTGGTGAGCATCGCCTTGAAATAACGCAAGAATTAGTCCGTTTTGTCAATGGGGACCAAATCTGCTACCGCGCTGATTATCCGCAGTCGTTAATCGAACGTCAGGCAGAAATGTGGACCCCGTTGTTAAATTGGCTGTCACAGCGACATGATATACAATTGCTTGTCACGACGGGTATTATTCCGCAGGACCAGACAGCGGAAACATTGGGGCAGTTTGAAAAGATTTTTAACGGTTATGATGCCTTTCACCTGACAGCGTTACATAATATTGTGACAATCTGTACGTCAGTGACGATTGGTCTGGCGGCGATGGATGGCTTCCTGGATGCGCAGTCGGCATGGGCTGCCGCGCAGGTAGATGAGAATTTTCAGATTGAAAATTGGGGTGCGGATGACGAAGCGGAGGCCCGCCGAGAGCAATTATATGGCGAGTTGTCCCAAGCCCTGACTTTTTTGTCCCTCTGTGCCTGAGGCAAAGATTAGAGGGGGCATCTCGCTATTAGAGGACTATTTTCGTTTACTATAGAGCGATGGTCTAATTTATTTTTTCGTGGTTTATTGCAAAAAAGGTAAGGGGGGACTGGTCAAGAGAATAAATCCGGGATATAAGGTTACTCATGAGTAGCTTTTAGAAGAAGATGTCGTGAGGCTTAGCATGCAAAAGATACTGGAAAAATTAGAAGAAAAGCGTGCCCAGGCACGGGCAGGCGGTGGTGCACAGCGTGTAGAAGCGCAGCATAAACGTGGGAAGTTAACGGCCCGCGAGCGGATTGAATTACTGCTGGATCCAGAATCTTTCGAAGAATATGACATGTTCAAAGAGCACCGCTGTACTGATTTTGGGATGGCGGATCAAAAAATTCCAGGAGATGGGGTTGTTACGGGTAACGGGACGATTAATGGCCGTTTGGTCTATGTCTTCAGTCAGGACTTTACGGTGTTCGGTGGGTCGTTATCTGAAACATATGCCGAAAAAATAAGTAAGATCATGGATATGGCCATGAAAGTCGGGGCGCCGGTCATTGGCTTAAACGATTCTGGTGGCGCGCGTATTCAGGAAGGCGTCGCATCACTGGCGGGCTATGCGGAGGTATTCCAACGCAATATCATGGCGTCAGGCGTGATCCCGCAAATTTCTGTGATTATGGGGCCGTGCGCAGGTGGGGCGGTATATTCCCCGGCGATGACAGATTTTATTTTTATGGTCAAAGATAGCTCATATATGTTCGTGACGGGCCCGGACGTTGTGAAGACTGTCACAAACGAAGTTGTCACGCAGGAAGAATTAGGTGGTGCAGATACCCATACCACGAAGTCCAGTGTTGCGGATCGGGCGTTTGAAAATGATGTTGAGACGTTAAAGCAGGTGCGTCGTTTCTATGATTTTCTGCCTTTAAATAATAAAGAAAAACCGCCGGTACGAGCTTCGTTTGATGATCCGGACCGTTTAGAAATGTCGTTGGATACATTGGTGCCCGCCAATGCAAATAAACCATACGATATGCATGAACTGATTATGAAGACAGTCGATGAGGGGGACTTTTTTGAAGTGCAACCCAGATATGCGGCAAACATTATCACGGGTTTTGGGCGTATTGAGGGGCAGACTGTCGGGGTTGTCGCGAACCAGCCTATGGTGCTGGCAGGGTGTTTGGATATTAACGCCTCACGTAAGGCTGCGCGTTTCGTTCAGTTCTGCGATTGTTTTAACATTCCTATTCTGACATTGGTGGATGTTCCCGGCTTTCTTCCCGGAACGGCGCAGGAATATAATGGTATCATCAAGCATGGTGCTAAACTGCTTTTTGCCTATGGGGAAGCAACAGTCCCTAAAATTACGATTATCACGCGTAAGGCTTATGGTGGGGCCTATGATGTGATGGCATCGAAGCATTTGCGCGGCGATTTGAATTACGCATGGCCAACGGCAGAAATTGCTGTGATGGGAGCGAAGGGCGCGGTGGAAATCATATTCCGTAATGAAATTGGTGACCCAGATAAAATCGCAGAAAAGACGCAGGACTATACTGAAAAATTTACGAACCCCTTTGTTGCGGCGGGGCGGGGCTTTATTGATGAGGTTATCATGCCACATTCTACACGACGTCGTGTCGCTAAAGGGTTGCGCATTCTTAAGAATAAGCAATTAGAGAACCCCTGGAAAAAACATAGCAATATTCCACTTTAAGGGGAGGGCTGATAATGTTTTCAAAAATTTTAATTGCCAACCGCGGTGAAATTGCCTGCCGTGTTATTAAAACGGCCCGTAAAATGGGAATTCAAACCGTAGCGGTATTTTCTGAGGCGGATACCGATGCCTTGCATGTGCAAATGGCTGATGAAGCTGTCTTTATTGGGCCTGCCCCCGCAGCGGAAAGTTATTTGATTGCAGATAAGATCATTGCAGCATGCAAAGAAACAGGCGCAGAGGCAGTGCATCCGGGATATGGATTTCTGTCTGAAAACGCGGACTTTTGTCGCCGTCTTCAGGAAGAGAAAATCACATTTATTGGCCCTGGCATCCGTGCCATTAGTGCTATGGGGGATAAAATTGAATCCAAGAAGCTGGCCTCAGAGGCCGGGGTAAGCACCGTTCCTGGATATATGGGGGTTATTCCAACCGCAGAAGAAGCCGTAAAAATAGCGCAGGAGATAGGCTATCCCGTGATGATTAAGGCGTCTGCCGGCGGTGGGGGTAAGGGTATGCGGGTCGCCTATAATGATCAGGAGGCGCATGAAGGTTTTGTATCCGCGACCAATGAAGCCATATCCAGCTTTGCTGATGATCGTGTTTTCGTGGAAAAGTTTATTGAAGAACCGCGCCATATTGAAATTCAGGTTCTGGGCGACAGTCACGGCCATGTCATTTATCTGGGGGAACGGGAATGTTCCATTCAACGGCGCCACCAGAAAGTCGTTGAAGAGGCCCCGAGTCCCTTCCTGGATGAAAAGACGCGCAAAGCCATGGGGGAGGAAGCTGTGGCTCTGGCGAAAGCGGTAGATTACCAGTCTGCGGGAACGGTGGAATTTATCGTTGATAAGGATAAGAATTTCTATTTCCTTGAGATGAATACACGTTTGCAAGTGGAACATCCCGTCACAGAACTGGTCACGGGAGTGGACCTTGTGGAGCAGATGATAAATGTAGCCGCAGGACGCGAATTAGAGATCGCCCAGGATGACGTGAAGCTGACAGGGTGGGCGATTGAGAATCGCATTTATGCTGAAGATCCTCTACGTAACTTTTTGCCGTCAATCGGTCGGTTGGTGCGGTATCGTCCCCCGGAAGAAAATGCGAATGTGCGGGTTGATACCGGGGTATATGAAGGTGCGGAAATCAGCATGTTTTACGACCCTATGATCGCGAAGCTTTGTACTTATGGGGATACGCGCGAAGAAGCCATAGGTCATATGCGTAAAGCTTTGGATGAGTATTATATCCGTGGCATTGGTCACAACATCAGCTTTGTCGCCGATGTGATGAACAATCAACGGTTTCAGGAAGGCCGCCTGACAACTAATTTTATAGCTGAAGAATATCCGGACGGGTTTAGTGGTGGTCAATTGCGTGAGACATCGCGTCGCGTCATCACGGCGGTGGCGTTGGCCGTTCATGCCTGCGAAATTGGACGCCAAAGTCGCATTTCAGGAAAAATAGACGATGCCGCCCCGGCATATGGCGATGAATGGGTTGTTAGTATTGAAGGGGATGATGAGCTTGCGATGTTCAAATTGTCATCTTCTGGGCTTGATGTCGTTCTAGGTAATGAACATGTCGCAGTAGAGACAAGCTGGACGCCTGCTGATCCCGTTTTCAGAGGGACAGTAGCAGGAACGGATGTATGCGTTGAGGTTGACCGCGCCGAGGATGGTTATCGGTTGCGTTATGATGGCGTAGACAAGGTTGTTTACGTGCGGACGCCGCGTGAAGCGGAATTAGCGGCCTTAATGCCGGAGAAAGTCGCGCCTGATACATCGAAATATCTGTTATGTCCAATGCCGGGGCTGATCGTATCTTTATCTGTTGCCGAAGGGGATGAGGTCAAGGCAGGACAGGCATTGGCAGTCGTAGAAGCCATGAAAATGGAAAATATACTGCGCGCCGAAAAAGATGCGGTTGTGAAAAAAATATATGCTGAAGCCGGAGCAAGTCTGGCTGTGGATGACGTGATTATTGAATACGAATAAAGCTGACAACAATGATTGAAGGCGAAGAGGACCGGGGGGCAACAAGGAGGTTCTCCGGCCCTTTTGTACAAGAAAGACTGAATAGGGCCGGGGAGAGAATATCTTATGCTGGCAGAGGGCAAAAAAGCGGTTAAAGCCGTCATCAGCGGTAAGGTTCAGGGAGTCTGGTTCCGGGACTGGACGGTCCAGGAGGCGCAAAAACGTCATTTGGACGGGTGGGTGCGAAATCGCACAGAGGGCACGGTAGAAGCAATGTTTGTAGGAGATGAGGCAGACGTCGATGATATGCTTCATGCCTGCGAAAGTGGACCTGCGGCGGCGCGTGTAGATCGTGTTGATGTCCGTGCAGCTATTGGCATTGTTGCGAAGGGTTTTGTGCGTAAGCCAACGGTTGATCTGGGTGAAAGCCGCAATCAATGACAGGGTTGAAGCACCGCCAAATGCTTTCGGTTACAGTTTGACGGGCATTTCCCCAAATGTCTGTTCAAAACAGCGTATCAGCGCCGTATCAAGGTCATCCATCGTGACGGGAAGGCCAAGGTCGACGAGTGATGTTACACCAAATTGATCCAGACCACATGGCACGATGCCCTTAAAATGGCCTAAGTCAGGTTCGACATTAATGGAAATTCCATGGAAACTGACCCACTTGCGCACGCGAACGCCTAAAGCGGCGATTTTATCCTCACGCCCGTTGTCGCGGGCAACCCAGACACCAACGCGTCCATCGCGACGTTCGCCTACAACATTGAATTCGGCGAGCGTGTCAATAATCCATTGTTCCAGATCACAAACAAATTTGCGGACATCACGACCACGCTTACGCAGGTCGAGCATGACATAGACAACGCGCTGACCCGGGCCATGGTATGTGTATTGGCCGCCACGCCCCGCGTCAAAGACAGGGAAGCGATCGGGTTCAAGCAAGTCATTCTGGTCTGCAGAAGTGCCAGCGGTATATAGCGGGGGGTGTTCAAGCAGCCATAATAGTTCTGCGGCCTGATTATTGCTGATTACTGCAACACGGGCTTCCATTTCTGCTAAAGCTTGTTCATAGGGGATCAGCCCTGTGCTTGTTTTCCACTCAATCATTGCCAGCGCCTATCCCTTGGGCATGATATGCATCATTTGTGTTTCTCCGTGACCACAAAAAGAGCCATTCTGTTCTTTAATACGCCCGCATAGCGTAAATCGCTAGTGTTTAAACTGCCCTTTATGTTACAAGGGGGCATGATTACACGTGCAATAGAAGATGTCGCCGTTGAATTAACGGTGGTCCTCGGCCAGACGGAAATGCCGATCAGCCAATTATTGAAAATGGGCCGGGGGGCTGTAATTGATCTGGATGCGGACCATGATGATCCGGTGATGATTTATGCCAACGGTGAATTAATTGCCAAGGGTGAAATCATTTTATCCGGGGATAAAATCGCAATTAACATTACCGAAAGCGTCAAGAGCTACCAGCGATAGCTTTTTTTTACCCAGAAACAACACTTAATTAGTGTTATTATATAATTTTTACATAATTTCTTGATTTTTTAGTGTAAAACACTAATTTATAGGCTTCTGTCATTAAAGGATGAACCCATGTTGCCATTAATGCTTGATATTGCTAAAGGCAAGATCCTGCTCGTGGGGAAGGGGGCAGCCTTAAAGCAGCGTTATACTTTGTTGATGCAGGCAGGGGTGACAGATTTAACGATCTATGTACCAGAAGCGGAAGATGCAGCGGTATTGTTTGAAGGCGCGGATAAGACGCGGTCGGTCAAAGTACACGTGGGTGTTCCCGGTGATGGTGACGTGGCTGATGCGTTGCTGTTGATGGTCGCGGGAATTGATGAGGCGATTGCCGAGCAATTTGCGAGTCTTGCACGGTCACACAACGTGCTCGTGAATGTGGAAGACAACAAACGTCTGTGTGATTTTTATATGCCGTCATTGGTACGGCGAGGGGATTTGGTTCTGGCCATCTCCACGGGGGGGAAAAGCCCGGGTCTTGCCCGGCGGCTACGGTTGAAGTTGGAAGATATGTTCGGCCCTGAATGGGAAGCACGATTGGAGCAGATCGCGACATTACGTAAACAGTGGCGGAATGATGGTATTGAGTTAAAGCAGCTTTCCACCAAGACGGATGAGCTGATTGATAAGGAAAATTGGTTATGACCGCAGTGCAGGCACAACATGTTCTCAAGACGGAAGACCGTCTGCAGGAGATGACAGAAAAATATGGGCAGTTTGAGACTCTTGACCTGATTGAGGCGATGGTTAAGCAGGAATTTTCTGGCGAGATTGCCCTGGTGTCGTCTTTTGGGGCGGAAGCTGTTGTGTTGTTGGACTTGGTCGCACAGGTCGACAAAAACGTGCCAGTTATTTTTATTGATACACGTAAACTGTTTGGTGAAACGTTGCGGTACCGCGATAAGGTTGCCGAAACACTGGGGTTGACGAATATCATTTCTGTACAGCCCGATCCGGTCGATGTGGAAGCCGAAGATAAGAACGGTCTGTTGTGGAGTCGCAATGTGGATGCCTGCTGTGATCTGCGGAAGGTGCGCCCGTTGGCCCGTGCGATGGACCAATATGCCGCATGGTTTACAGGGCGCAAACGGTTCCAAGCGTCAACGCGTGCTAATATTCCATTGATTGAACAGGATGGTAGTAAGTTCAAGATTAACCCATTGGCCCATTGGGATGCAGCCGCGTTGGAAAAACATATGCAGAGCCGTAATCTGCCGCGACACCCATTGGTTGAGGATGGCTATCCTTCTATTGGGTGTATGCCATGTACGCGACGTGTAGAGCCGGGCGAAGACGCGCGCGCGGGGCGTTGGGCCGGGATTGAAAAGACGGAATGCGGCATTCATATCGCCGAAAATATTTAAATTTTCTGATTATCAGCTTGCCAGTTATGGCGGCTTTTGCTATCTGCTAGCTCACTTGCGGCCGTGGCGGAATTGGTAGACGCGCAGCGTTGAGGTCGCTGTGGGCGAATAGCCCGTGGAAGTTCGAGTCTTCTCGGCCGCACCAAAATTTCAAAAAGGACGTTCTCTGTTGAAGGGAACGTCCTTTTTTATGTCATAGGCGGTGCTGTTTATGAAAAAATATATCTCGCCGACAACTTTGCACGCGGACGTACAATTGTCATTTGGCCAATTGTCGTATGGCGAGATACTGGGCTAAAGCGCCGGTATTTTGAGATCAATTTTCTAAACAGGAATAGAAGAGAACAGCGTCATGATTGACATAGCGTGAAGTAGAAAAAACTGTTGTTATGCCCGATTTGCGGCATAATATTTTTAGATATATGCCAGCTGTCAGGGGGACAATATGAATTATTTTATAGATGCCTATCGCAAAAATTACGTCAATTTCTTCGGGGTGGCGGATCGGGCGGAGTTTTGGTGGTTCACCTTGTTTCTTTATATTACGTATTTTGTGCTGGCACTGGTCGATGCAGTTTTAGGAACGGCCGGGGTACTTTTACGATTATTCGGGGGCATCATTCTGCTTATTTTCGCATGCCTGCCGAGCGTGAAAATACATAATCAATACACTTAGTAGCAATAGTGTAAGTCTTTTAGCAACGCCGCTATAATTCAGCCAGCCGGGGCGTAGGTGTCGTTATGGGTTGGATTTTTTCTTGACCTCATTGTCGATAAAGTTGATACCGATAAAGCATATCAGGACAGGGCAAAGCGATGACGGCACACCAAAATCAGAGCATAGAAGATGAGCTGACGGGGACACCGGAAAATGTCACGGTAGGACCACGTTTTGTTGCCAAGGTCAAAAAGGCCATTAAAAAAGAAAAAATCCACAAATTACGCGAATTGGTTTTGCCGCTGCATTCTGCAGACCTCGCAGACCTTATTGAACAGCTCAGCATTCCAAAACGGGAAGAACTCGCCAGGCTGGTCGGAGCAGAGCTGGACCCGCAGGTTTTTTCTGAATTGGAAGAAAACGCCCGTGACCAGGTGATCGAACAAATGGACACGGCGGATGTGGCACAGGCCCTTTCCCAGATGGAAATGGATGATGCTATTAATGTTCTGGAAGATTTAAGCGAGGACAGCCAGCGCAAAATTTTGGATGAAATGCCGGCGGTGCAGCGTAGTTCTGTAGAAGAGGGGCTGTCTTATCCAGAGGACAGCGCGGGGCGCTTGTTGCAGCGGGGCCTGATTGCCGTGCCGGGGATGTGGACCGTTGGGCAGGTGATAGATTACCTGCGTGATGAACGTGACTTGCCGGATGAATTTTATGAAATTTATGTTGTGGACCCTAAATATCATCCTGTCGGTACCATTTCATTAAGTCGCCTACTGCGTACCAGTCGCCCGACAACGGTGCGGGATATTATGGATGATAATCAGAAGGTCGTTCCGGCACATATGGATCAGGAGGAAGTAGCACACCTGTTTCGCCAATATGACTTACCTTCTGTAGGGGTTGTTGATGATAACAGTCGCCTGATCGGGATGATTACCATTGATGATGTGGTGGACGTGATTGATGAAGAGGCGGAAGAAGATATTTTGCGGCTGGCCGGGGTGCAAGATAGCGATTTGGCGGAAACCGTTTTTGAGGCCAGTCGTAAGCGTTTGACATGGTTGATGGTAAACCTTGCTACGGCGTGTCTGGCGGCGTTTGTAATTAGTGTTTTTGATGCCACTATTCAGGAAATGGTGGCGTTGGCGATATTGATGCCGATTGTGGCAAATCTGGGGGGGAATGCCGGAACGCAGACCATGACTATTGCTGTGCGGGCATTGGCCACAAAAGAATTAACAGCATCAAACGCACCGCGGCTTGTGAGCCGGGAATTGGCCATTAGCCTTTTAAATGGCGTCATATTGGCGATTGTGATTGGTCTGGCTGCGGGTATTTGGTTCCATAATATGCCGCTGGGCGGGGTATTATCCCTGGCCCTGATTATGAATATGGTTTGTGCAGGGCTATCCGGTATTTTGATCCCTATCACATTAGATAAATTAAAAATTGACCCGGCAATTGCCAGTAGCGTGTTTTTGACGACGATAACGGATGTGGTCGGTTTCTTTGCCTTCCTGGGCCTGGGGACAATGTTATTATTGTGATGTGCTGATGATCCATATGTCGAAAGTGGCGGTGGGGATTGAGAGTCTGGAACATCTTGCAGATGTGCAAAAAGGCCGCCGTGGCCAAAGTGCAGATGGGCAGGCCTGCGTTAAGGTCTATACCCGTTTTTTGCCTAAAAGAGCGCGTGACCTAGAAGACGGCGGATCATTATATTGGATTGTTAAGGGGCATTATTTAGCCCGCCAGCGCATCATAGGTTTTGAAACATACACGTCTGACGATGGCAAAAAACGCTGTTTAATATCGGTAAGTCCTGAAATCGTTCCGACTATGATACAGCCACGCCGGGCGCATCAAGGGTGGCGTTATCTTAAAGATACTGAAGCCCCTGCAGATATGTCTGATGCAGGCGAGGGGGCGGCGGAGCTCCCTGCGCATATGGCGGCAGCATTAAGGGATTTAGGCTTGCTGTAAGAAACATACGACACGTGCCGAATATTCATCCAAGGGGTAAGGAGCGGCGGGTTATACGGAGGCGGGGTTAATGGCCATATTGTCAATGAGACGGGTTGTCCCTACCTGTGCAGCAATAAACACCCGTGCGGGGTTATGCACCCGGGTAATATTTTCTAATGTCTGGGCGTCCCGTATGTCCAGATAATGAATATTGTGGATGCCGCCCTCTTGTAACGTCCGGCGGGCCTTGGCGATAACGTTTTCACATAAGGCATTGGGACCTTGTTCTAATGTGGTGGTGATATGTTGTAATGTGCGGGGAATAAGCAGGGCTGTCTGCCGCTCGCTTTCTGACAGATAGACATTACGCGATGACGTTGCGAGACCGTCTGCGTCACGGATCAGTGGGGCGCCGAGAATATCAACCGGGATATCCAAATCACGCGCAGATTGGCGGATAACGGCTAATTGCTGATAATCTTTTTCACCGAATACGGCGCAGTCCGGTAGGCCCTGCAAGAGTAATTTTGTAACAACGGTACTTACCCCGTCAAAATGTCCGGGGCGGCTGGCCCCGCATAAGGCGGATGTGAGCCCCGATACCTGGACGGTGGTGGCAAATCCAGGGGGATACATTTCGGAAACCGCCGGGGCATAGAGAATGTCAACTTTATGCTCTTTTAGCAGGGCTACATCCTGTTGTTCCTGCCGGGGGTATTTGTCGAAATCCTCGTTTGGGCCAAATTGTGTGGGATTGACAAAGATCGTCACTACAATTCGGTCCGCATGTCCTATTGTGCGGGCATGGGTGACAAGTGACATATGAGCATGATGTAATGCCCCCATGGTGGGGACCATGGCAACCTTTAGGCCATCAGCCTTCCAGGCATGTACCTGCTGGCGTAGTTCAGCAACAGTGCGAAGAATTTTGGTCATTAAGACAAGTCCTGTTTTTGTCTGTGATCGGCCATTTGGGTTGAGAGAGGGGCTTTATCGAAATCTTTCAGGCGGTTAACACGAATGATGTTGTTCAGCGTTCGTACATAACTATGCCCTAATTCGGAATAACCATGCAGAGTCTTTGTTAATTCTTTGTTGGCGGTTAATGGCGCATTGTCCCGGCGTAATTTCGCCCGGACGTTGCGAAAATTACGATATGCGGGATGGGTGTTCAGGTTCAGGGTATAGCTGTGTACAGACCCTATCAAATTGTCAAAAGTTTTAATGCGATGTCGTTTTCCTTCAGCGCGGGCTTTGGGTACCATGCCCTGACCTGACCATGTCCATTGTCCGTAAAGGGCATTTCCTTGCTGTGCGAAGCGCGATGTTCCCCAGCCTGACTCAATAGCGGCTTGTGCCAGTGCCAGAGAGGGCGGAATGGTGTCAACACGTGTTTTTAATTCATTCCATTTCCCGGGTGAGACTTTATAGCGTTTGAAGGTGCGATGTAGCCATGCTTTCTGGGTGTCTGTGAGGGATTGTCCTGCTTTATATCGGCGATGCAAGGCGTCTATGTTTTTCTTTTCTGCCTGGATTGTTTGATTGACATAAAGAATGGAGGGTAAGAGTGCGGCGATAAATACTCTTTTACGCTGCGGGGCATGCGTTGTGGTGACCAGAAAGCGGGGAAGGTGACGGAAGTATAGGGGCGGGACAGAAATTTCCCCGTGGCGAATAAGGGGTAATTTATCAGATAGCGGCGTTATAACATCAAGTTGTGGTGTCAGGAATGACGCGGCGGGTATTTTGTGCCAGACTGGTTGTGTGACATTGTGAAGTTGTGTCTGCTGCCAGAGTGCCAAGGTTATTGGTGCGACTATAAAACCGTTGAAAAGGCAAAAAAACAATATGATTTTGCTGGAACGAGATTGCGGCATATATCTTCATATCTATACGGCGGCAAATATGTGCCGCCACGGTTTAAGCTTATCGCGTAATGTTATCATATGGCATCTTAACGTATTACGGGTGTGTAATGGGGTAAGAAACGCCAGCTTCTTTTCATTTTTTTCTAACTGTGAAAAACTTAACTGTAAATATATATTATATGCCGTTATACCCTGTGGAAAACAGGGCAATGGCAGTATTATGCTATAGAATAGACCAGAGAGTAAATCAGAAGTCTATCAATGTCTTAAGTTGTAGTAACGCGTATTATTTATAATGGAGTAGGCCTGTGTCGAAAAATAAAGCGCATGTCATCGTCATGGGAAATGAGAAAGGCGGTTCCGGTAAATCTACAACCGCCATGCATGTCATCGTCAGTTTGCTGAAGAAGAATTTTCGCGTTGCGACAATAGATCTTGATTCCCGGCAACAGTCTTTGCATCGCTATATCGAAAATAGACAGAACTACGCACAAAGCCATAATTTGCGCCTACGGATGCCTGATACTTATGTGCTGGATCGTTCTGATAAAAATCAGCTTGATGATATTCGGGCAGATGAACAGGAACGTTTCGATGACCTGTTATCAGAATTGTGGGCGCGTTATGATTACGTGGTGATCGATTGCCCGGGGAGCGATACCCATTATGCGCGGCTAGCACATGGTATTGCCGATACTTTAATTACCCCGGTCAACGATAGTTTTGTGGATTTGGACCTTATTGCCCAGGTTCATCCTGATAATTTCAAGGTTGAAAAGCTTAGCCTGTATAGTGAGCGGGTCTGGGAAGCGCGCAAAAAGCGTGCAATGAAAGACCGTGGCAGCATTGACTGGATTGTCATGCGTAACCGTACATCAAGTTTGGATGCGAAAAATAAACGGCGGGTGCATGAAGCGTTAAGCCAGTTGCAAAAACGGGTGGCGTTTCGTTATGTGACAGGGTTAGGGGAGCGTGTCATTTATCGTGAGCTATTTCCCAAAGGACTGACCCTGGTTGATTTTAAAGATAGTGCGGAGACAGAAAAAATGACATTGTCGCACGTTGCCGCCCGTCAGGAAATTCGCCGCCTGATGGAAGATCTTAACCTTCCGGGGTGGATAAATACCGTGGTCACCGCGGCAGAATAAATCTAGGATAACCTATCTACGTGCATTTTCTATTATTCGGCATTGTTGGCGTTTTTTTATTTCTCCTTCTCTTAAACTGGTTGGCGAAAACGGATGCGACGTCGCTTGCACGGTATGTACGCGTCATCAGTTCCGGTCTGTTATCCCTGACGGCGGTCATATTGTTGGTGCGAGGGCAGTTGTATTTAGCGGGGCTCTTGGCAATGGCCGTGTATTGGCTGTGGACAGGGCGTGGTCGATTATCATTTGGTAGAGGAAAAACAGAGCAAACATCGGCGCAATCACGGGCTGCCTCTGGTCAGAATATGACCGTACAGGAAGCTTGCGACATATTAGGCGTGAATGAGAATGCAACTGTAACAGAAATTAAAGATGCACACCGTAAGTTGCTAAAAAAAATGCATCCAGATCAAGGTGGTTCAGACTATCTGGCCGCAAAAATTAATCTGGCAAAAGAAACTTTGTTGGCGGCGAAAGAAAAGTGATCGTGGCATCAGCGGATCGCCTGCCCAAGATATGAAAGGATTGACAATGACGGCTGCCCATAATTTTGATGCGGATATCCTGCGGGAATACGACATTCGCGGCGTTGTTGGGGAAAACCTTACAGAAGATGATGCCCGGGCTTTGGGAAAAGCTTTTGGGACAACAGTACGGCGGAATGGCGGGCAACGTGTAAGTGTGGGCTATGATGGCCGCATGACATCACCCGCTTTTGAGGCCGCATTGATTGATGGCATCACGTCTACCGGTATTGATGTGGTGCGTGTGGGATTGGGACCAACGCCCATGCTTTATTATTCGGTATTTGAACTGGATACGGATGGCGGCGTTATGGTAACGGCTTCGCATAATCCGTCAGCCTATAATGGCTTCAAAATGATGCTGGGTAAGGAAGCTTTTTTTGGCGATCAGATATTAGCCCTGGGGCGTCTTGCGGAGGTAGCCGACTATGACGTTGGGTCCGGCCAGGTCGAGGATGACTTTATTATCGACCGTTATGTGGAGCGGCTCTATCAGGATGTTGATGTAGAGGGCTTGGCGCAGGCTGATATTCTGGTGGGATGGGACCCGGGGAATGGCGCCACCGGTGATGTGGTACAAAAGTTAGTAGCCAAACTCCCTGGCCGCCATGTCATGATTAACGAGGCTGTCGACGGCACATTTCCTGCACATCACCCTGACCCAACGGTGGAAGAAAATCTGCAGCAGTTAAAAGAATTGATTATCAAAGATGGCCTGTCCATAGGTTTAGCCTTTGATGGAGATGGTGACCGTGTCGGCGCGATGGATGAAAAAGGGGACGTCGTTTGGGGTGACCAGATACTGGCCATTCTTGCTGAAGACGTTCTGGCGGATCGTCCTGGCAGTACAATTATTGCCGATGTAAAAGCGAGCCAGATTCTCTTTGATCATATTGCGGCTTTGGGCGGGGAGCCGTACATGTGGAAGACTGGTCATTCGCTGATTAAAAGTAAAATGGTGGAACTGGGCGCGCAATTGGCGGGTGAAATGTCCGGGCATATATTCTTTAAACACAAATATTACGGTTTTGATGATGCGGTGTATGCGGCAATCCGTCTGCTTAATGTTGTGGTTGGACAGCAGACCAGTTTGAAGAAACTTAAGGATAAATTGCCGCCCGTTATTAATACGCCGGAAATGAGATTGTCCTGCCCGCCACGCCGTCGTTTTGAAATTGTAAAGGAAGTCCATGCCAGGCTGATGGAGCAGGGGGCAGAAGTCAATGACACGGATGGTGTGCGGGTGTTGACGGAAGATGGCTGGTGGTTGCTACGGGCGTCTAATACCCAGGACGTGTTGGTTGCGCGTGCTGAAGGTCACGACGATGCTGCGTTGCAGCGGCTTTTGCAGCTTCTGAATGAACAATTAGCCTTAAGCGGGGTTGAGTCACGCGCGTCATAAATGCGCGCATGGCCAATAATTCATTACAAATCAATAAGTTGTATTTTATGATGTTGCGATTGCGTTAAATTTTTATTGCGCTGCACAAAAATGCTTGACTTGCACCTCTAATAAGGTTAATTTGCCCTTACGTTGCAACGCAACATGCCCATTTAAGTTCGGTCTGAACGATCCAGAGGCTCTGATGCGTTGGCTTAGTTTAGAACGCTATATATGCATAAGGGAATTACGTTATGACGACTGCTAAAAAAACAACCACTGCTAAAAAGACAACTGCTGCTGCAGAAGAAACAGTTCAAAAAGCTGTAGAAGCAGGCAAAGAAACATTTGAAAATGCTGTAAAAGCAAGCACAGAAACTGTTCAGCGTAACATTGAACAGTCTGTAGAAATGGCGAAAAAGCGCATGGAAGAAACAGTAAAAGGTTATGATGAGCTGAACGCTCTTGGTCGTGAAAACTTTGACGCGGTTGTTGCCGCAGGCGAAGCCACAACAAAAGCGATCGAAGGTATCAATGCAGAAATCGTATCTCTGTCTAAGAAGGCTGTAGAAGATAACGTTGCGGCTGCTAAATCACTGATGGCAGCTAAATCTCCACAGGAATTCTTTGAAATCCAGAGCGAACTGGCAAAAAGCCGCTATGAGCAGACAGTTTCTGAAGGCCAGAAACTGAATGATATGACCACACAGGCTGTGACAGAAATTGTTGAGCCCCTGCAAGCGACATTCAAGAAAACTTTTGAAGCCATGGGCGCACGTTTGGCCAGCTAATCGGCGGACGTAGACAGGTTTCAAGATTACGAAATCTTCCCCACAGAGTTTCGTGGGTCTGGGCTCTGGATGTATATCCAGGGCCCTTTTTCGTGTTGAATGAAGGGCAATATTAAGATGTTTTTGCCTTTCCTTACCGGGGCAAAAATTGTTAACATTTCTTTAAGTATAAAGGGCTCAAACTAGGCAAAGGTAAGTTTATACTGCGGTTTATTGTTGTGGGTCCCTTTACTTTCAGCGTTTGAATTCTATCTATTCTAAAAGCGGTCTCACAAGGTAACGACGAACGATGAGCGATAAAGATAACGGGCAACATGGCGATGATATGGAACAGGGTCTCCTGACCAAGCCTAAGCCCAAAACAAAAAAACCGTCAATGTACAAGGTGCTGATGCTGAATGACGATTATACACCGATGGAATTTGTCATTCATGTGTTGGAAAAATTTTTTACAAAACCAGCGGATGAAGCAACGCGTATAATGTTGCAGGTACATCAAAAAGGTGTGGGTATTTGTGGTGTATTTACCTTTGAAGTAGCGGAAACCAAAGTCGCACAGGTCATGGATTACGCTAGACAACACCAACACCCTTTGCAATGCACGCTGGAAAAGGATTAACCTTATTCTTAATGAATAAGACAAGTAGATAAATAAGGGCTTTAACTGTAAACGGAAGATTTATCGTGCCAACATTTTCTCCCAATTTAGAACATACCCTCCATCGTGCTGTGGCCGAAGCAAACAGCCGAAGTCACGAATTTGCCACGTTGGAACATTTGCTACTGGGATTGTTGGAAGATAAAGAGGCCGTGGCGGTATTACGTGCCTGTGGCGTAAATTTGCAACAGTTACGCGATGAACTTACAGAGTATCTGGATAACGAACTACAAAACATCATTAGTGATATCGTGACAGATGCAGTTCCCACGGCCAGCTTCCAGCGGGTCATTCAGCGATCCATTTTACATGTCCAAAGTTCAGGCAGGGAAGAAGTAAATGGTGCGAATGTTTTAGTCGCCCTGTTTTCTGAACGTGAAAGCCACGCGGTTTATTTCCTTCAGCAGCAGGATATCACCCGCCTGGATGTGGTCAGTTATATTTCCCACGGTTTAGCGAAGTCCGCTGAATATTCTGAGCCACGTACACCGCAAGGTGCGGATGATGAGGAATTTGAATTGGGCGGTGCGGACGGCAAGGATGAAACGGCATTAGAAAAGTACTGCGTAAACCTGAACGAGAAAGCCCGAAAAGGTAATATCGACCCGCTTATCGGGCGTGATGATGAAATTAATAGAACTATTCAGGTTTTATGTCGCCGTTCAAAGAACAACCCTTTGTATGTGGGGGACCCGGGTGTGGGTAAGACAGCCATTGCAGAGGGACTGGCTTTGCGCATTGTCAAAGAAGATGTGCCGGAGGTTCTGCATGGTGATGTGATCTTTTCTTTGGATATGGGCGCGTTGCTTGCGGGCACACGGTATCGTGGAGATTTTGAAGAACGGCTGAAGCAGGTTTTGAAAGAATTGGAAGACATTGATGGCGCGGTGTTGTTTATTGATGAAATCCACACCATCATTGGGGCTGGCGCGACCAGCGGTGGGGCAATGGATGCGTCTAATCTTTTAAAGCCGGCATTGGCCAGTGGTGAAATACGCTGTATCGGATCTACAACATATAAAGAATACCGGTCATATTTTGAAAAAGATCGGGCGTTGTTGCGTCGTTTCCAGAAAATTGATGTCAAAGAGCCAAGCATTCAGGATGCGGTTGATATTCTGAAAGGCCTACGGTCGTATTATGAGGATCATCACAAAGTAAAATATAGCGATGAAGCGATTGAAACGGCGGTTGAGCTGTCTGCGCGCTACATTAGTGATCGTAAATTGCCTGATAAGGCGATTGATGTGATTGACGAAGTCGGGGCCAGCCAAATGCTGAAGCCATCGGCCAAACGTAAAAAGAATATATCTGTGGAAGATGTGGAAAATGTTGTGGCCAAAATCGCCCGTATTCCATCTAAAACAGTTAATAAAGACGATAAAGAGGTTCTGCGGAGCCTGCACAAAGATTTGAAGCGTGTCGTCTTTGGCCAGGATAAGGCGATTGATGTTTTGGCGGATGCGATAAAAATGTCGCGGGCAGGGCTTCAGGAAGATCATAAAACGATTGGTTCCTATTTATTCTCTGGACCAACAGGTGTTGGTAAAACAGAAGTAGCCCGGCAACTGGCGAGCCTTTTGGGGCTTGAATTGCACAGATTTGATATGTCTGAATATATGGAGCGTCATTCTGTGTCCCGTTTGATTGGCGCACCGCCCGGCTATGTGGGATATGACCAAGGGGGGCTTCTGACAGACGCCATAGATCAACATCCCCATAGTGTTTTGCTGTTGGACGAGGTGGAAAAGGCACACCCTGACCTATTCAATATTTTGTTGCAGGTGATGGATAACGGTAAGCTTACGGATAACAATGGTAAGAATATCGATTTTCGTAATGTGATACTGATTATGACAACCAATGCCGGTGCACAAGAAATGGAAAAGGCGGCTATAGGCTTTGGTAAATCAGTACGCGAAGGGGAAGACGAAGAAGCGATTAAGACGCTCTTCACGCCGGAATTCCGTAACCGTTTGGATGCAATCGTTCCATTCGCGAATCTGAGTACAGACGTTATCAGTCGTGTGGTAGAGAAATTCGTACTGGAGCTGGAATTGCAGTTGGAAGATCGACGTGTTCACTTCGATTTGACCCCTGCTGCGCGTGCGTGGTTAGCGGATAAAGGTTATGACCGTAAGATGGGGGCACGTCCATTGAAACGGGTGATACAAGAACATATTAAAAAGCCGCTAGCTGACGAGCTGTTGTTTGGTAAACTGGTCAATGGCGGTGAGGTGCGCGTCCGTGTGAAAGACGGCAAGCTGGCTTTCGACATAGAACCTGGCAACTATGCCCCGGTGGCGAAGGTTAAAGATAAACCCTTAAAAGTAAAATGACGGCTTCTGTAATGGGTTATCGCCCATGCAGAAATGCGCATGTCAGGTAATTAAAAAGCAGGCTTTACAGCCTGCTTTTTTGCGCTACAGCACTATTCATGCCCTGTTCAGATTGTCTGACATAAACTATTCTAGCTTAATAGAGAAGGAGGCAGTTTATGTTAGGTAAAGTTGTCACATTATGTTGTGCAGGGGTGATGATGAGCCAAATAGCTGTGGCGGACGAGGCAAAAAACAGCAAGCGTCTGGATAAGCTTTTGAGCAAATATGAACAGACCAGTGAGACTAAAAAGTGCCTTAGCATAGCGCGTATCCACGATACAGAGGTGTTGGATAATCAGCATATTGTGTTTCATATGCGCGGTGGCGAAAGCTATCTGAACCATCTCCCTAATCGTTGTCCGCGGCTAGGGGTGGAACGGGCTTTTGGTTATAAGACATCAACGAGCGAATTATGCCATGTGGATATTATTACAGTTTTGGAGTCGGGGGTATCAGGCGTAGATACTGGTGCTTCATGCGGTTTGGGACATTTTACTTTGTTGAAAGAAAAGGCCGTCGCTGAGTAACACCCCGTTGAGCATCACCGTTCGGCAAAGTCCATTATTTGCTATAGACATAGATATTTAACTGCTGAACAAACTGCATTTTCATTGGCCTTTGTCGTGATATAGCCTAAGGCCGTTAAAGATCACGTTTATAGGGGCTATATTGTTCATTAATTTGCTCTATGCCGTAGAGTACATCTTCGCGTTCATTCATAAGGTAACGCGCAACGGCATCATGAAAACTTTCATTTGCGAGCCAATGGGCACTATAGGTCGGTGTAGGCAGATATCCACGGGCTAATTTATGTGGTCCTTGTGCCCCGGCTTCGACTTTCTTCAGCCCGTGGGTAATGGCATATTCAATAGCCTGATAATAACAGACTTCGAAATGCAAAAAACGGTGGTCTTCTATACAGCCCCAGTAACGTCCATAGAGGCTATCATAGCTTTTAAGGTTTAAGGCCCCGGCGATATATCGCCCTTGCCGTTGGCACATTATTAAAACAATATCATCTTTAAGCCGTTGCCCCAGCAATGAAAAGAATTGCCGGTTCAGATACGGGCGCCCCCATTTGCGCTGTCCTGTATCCTGATAAAACATATAATAACTATCCCAATGCTCTTCACGGATATCATCCCCGGTGAGAATATGAATTTCAATGTCATTGGCTAAGGCCTGCTGGCGTTCTTTGCGGATATTTTTACGTTTACGAGATGACAGGGCTGCTAAAAAATCTTCAAAATTTTTATAGCCTTCATTGACCCAGTGAAATTGTTGGTCCATGCGCTGTAGCAGGCCAGCATCAGCCATCAAGTCCCATTCCTGTTTGAGGGGAAATGTAAAATGCAATGACGAGACACCTAAATCCCGGGCACGCTGTATGGCACCATCAATCAGGCTACGTTTTAGGGCCTCAATATCGTCCTGGTCGGGGTCCACTAATAAACGTGCGGTTGTCACAGGGGAGAACGGTACGGAGGCCTGCATTTTGGGATAGTAATGACCACCGGCACGTTCATAAGCATCCGCCCAGCTATGATCGAAGACATATTCGCCGTAGGAATGGTTTTTAAGAAATAATGGTAAAAGACCGATGATGTTTTCGCCTTTTTCTATGATTATGTGCTGTGGCTGCCAGCCAGTATCTGCTGTGGCACTACCGCTGTCTTCCAGTGATGAAAAAAAGGCATGAGAGATAAAAGGATTATAGAGTGGGGATTGGCGTCCTTTGTCACCGAAAGCACAGCGGTCCCAGGTTTCGGCGGGAATGGCCGCAGTGGAAGGGAGGCAAGTGATTTTTGTATTCATGCGACGTCTTCAAAAATTATATTATCTGCAAACTTTGCCGCCCGGTCTTTTTGTTGTGGTGTGCGGACTGTCCATGTCAGAAGGGGGATGTTCTGACGGCGACAGTGCCTGGTGAAGGGGTTTGGCAAACTGTTGATATCATAGGCAATAAAGTCTGGTTGCAGGCGGTCTACAATTTGTTGTTGCCCGGTGATGCTGCGCTCCCACCATGAAAGTTCATGTCCGGACCCAGTGCTGCAGACATAACCAAGGGCAATGGGAGGTGTATTGATTGCCGATCTGGTGATGTTGATTGCATATGGCAGATGAGCGATAATATCGGGATCAAACGACATAATGCCGAGGGGGCCGGGGTAGTCTCGTACGGCCTGTGCGCAGGCAAGTGCCAGAATGTTGGCATGAGCCGCCGTTGCTTTGACTTCCACCAATATAGGCAGGGGACTGTGAAGCTGGCTTAGGGTGTCTTGTAATGTCATAAGACGGTCTGGGCTATTTGACAGCGGGATCTGGCAGAGCTCTGCTGCGCGTCTGTCACGTACGGCCCCCTGCGTTGTTGTTAGCCGGTCTAGCGTTGCATCATGAAACACCATCGCAATGTTATCCCGGCTGATCTGTACATCTAATTCGATGCCAAAGCCATTTTTTATAGCCGCGCGAAAAGCGGAAAGACTGTTTTCCACCCGGGCAGTACCAGGGAGATGTAGCCCTCTATGAGCAAAGGCTGTGTGTAGAAGCCACGGATGGGTTATCACAACGGTAGTGGCCTCCTCCGGCTATAGTCTTATTTCGACGAGGGCGTCAATTTCCACGGGTACGTTCAGTGGCAGGGCATTTGTTCCGACGGCAGAACGGCTGTGGCGGCCTTTGTCGCCAAAGACTTCTACCATCAGGTCAGAAGCCGCATTGATAATACCAGGCTGGCCCGCATAACCATCAATACAGTTTACAAACCCCCCTAATTTTACAATACGGACAACGCGTTCCAGGTCCCCCGCACAGGCGGCCCTGACCTGGGCAATAATATTCAAACCGCATAGACGGGCGGCAGCTTTCGCATCATCTTCTGTTATATCAAGACCGACCTTGCCGTTAAAGGCGACGCCGTCAGGCCCCATCGGGATTTGTCCAGAAATGGAAACGATATTGCCACTAATGACAAAAGGAACGTAATTGGCAACAGGTGCTGCGGGTTGCGGCAGAATAATGCCCTGTTTTTCGAGGCGCGCATCGATCGTATTCATGATTATTTATCCTTAGGCGTTATGCCTTGAGAATAGTCAGAAAACGGTGCACTGAAAAGACCTTACAGGTGAATTTTTTAGGGCATTAACTTTTTTGTGATTGTTTATCCCGGTACATATCTTCGTCGGCAAGCCGATAATGTTTTTTCATTGTGAATGAGGCGTTCAGGTCGGCCATGCCAATGCTGACCGTAATGAGCAGGGGTGTTGTCTCAATATTTATAGGGGATGTGGCAAGACCGTCTTTTAAATGTCTTATGCGGCTTTTCGCCCCCTGCATATCACAGTGATTAAGAAGAATGGCAAATTCGTCCCCGCCGAGACGACCGATATGGTCTGTTTTCCGTGTCATGAGGGCGAGCCTTGTTGCGACATGACATAGGACTTCATCGCCAACGTTATGACCAAAGCGGTCGTTGATGGTTTTGAAGTGATTGATGTCAATATACAACAGGACAGAGGCCTCTTTATGCCGCTGAACACGGGCGATAGCCCGTTCCAATGCACGGTCAAACCCACGTCTGTTTAACAAGCCTGTGAGTTCATCTGTCTGGGCCAGGGATTCTAATAAGGCAATCCGTTGCTGTTGTTCCGCTATGGTTTTTTCTGCGTGATTGGCAAATGTTAGAAACTTGCTAATTAATGACCAGTGGCTGCGACTTAGCTGTTTTTCCTGCGCCCTAAGGTTCCCCATCAAACGGTTGACGAGGCCAAAGCTGTTGTCCGAAGGTGGGGCAGAAACAAAATGGGAAGATGTCTGGTTCATGGCGGTGTTTCGCTTTGCATTGTTACATTGTCTGTTTGTAGACATTGACAGAGCAAAGTGTGTGCCATCTTATTAACATATTGATATATTGGTATTTTTAAAATTAAAAACGCGAGGGCGGGAAAAAATAGTCACATTTTTCCTAGGGTCATTGGGCACGAATTGACCTGCATATGGTTAATTTTTTATTAACGTAGCTGGTGGCGATGGCGGGTGTTGGCCCTGCCAATATTGTTCTATAGCGTTATGGATTTCGTCCCAATTCTGGCAACGGATATGGCTATGGGCCGCCTGTTTTTCAATCTGTGATAATTCTGCACTCGCAATAAAGTGTAACCTGAGAGAATGGGGGACGTATTGCGCGACAGAGGTAATATGTTTGTCAATGTCATCTATGAAAATGACCGGTTCTTTGATTTGGCTTTGAAGGTAATTGACAATAGGCCCTTTAGGGCCTGAGTTGGAAATTAAGGGAAACTCTAACCCATTATTATGGAGGTGCTTTTTACGTTTCTGCGCCTGATGGGTATTAATATTGGTCAGAATTAAAACCTGCGCTGTTTGGGCTAATTGGCAAAGGTTCGCGACGGCCCCTTCGACCAGTGGTTGTTGATCGGTGATGTGGTCCAAAAAGTCATCTACCAGGGGTTTGATTTGTTGCCTGTCAATGGGTTCGTTATTGTGTTGATGGCGCACATTGCCCCAGAGGGCGTAACTTTTGAAATCAACGTACAGATTACGCTGTTTAATATATTCCTTAAAAGGGGCCGCAAAATGAACGATGACTTCGTCTGCATCACTAATAATCAACGGTTTATGTGTGTCTAACTTAAGATTTTGAATATCGTCGGCGGTGTAGAACACTATTTATCCTTTTGCAGCGGAAGACAAAATCAGGGCTGGAGCGGTGGTAATGCGCCGCCCGGTAAAGCATGGCGGGCCTGTTGCAGAAAGTGGGGGGGAATGTCTTCCTGATCGCAAAAAGCCAACAGACGCTCTTCCCGCTGCATTAAAAAGTCCAATATCCCCCCGAGGAGGGACGGGTCTGCCGCATTACGGGCCAGATCCTGTAAGCTGATGCCGGTCATGCGTAGTAAACCTGCCAACGCGTCTTCATCAGCGGCAAGGAAGGTCAGTGCCTGTAGGGCAATGGTTTCGGCCTGTTCTTGCTGCATGATAATACTTTCTTTAAGTGTTATGGGCCTGGGGGGCTGCGTTTTATCTTAACATTAGGCTTTATATAAGTTTGAGTATTAAAAAATACCAGCTCACGCCCGCAGATAGATATAGTTAATTTTGTTAACCACTTCTTCATATGTCATTTGATATTGTATCTTAAATATTTGATTTTATGCGGTTAACTGCAAAAAAATAGCTTGCGCAGTGTATCGCGTCATGTAGGGCGTAGTTGATGACTAAGACAGTGTTGATCGTCGAAGATAATGAACTGAACATGAAGTTGTTCAGCGACCTTTTAGAAGCGCATGGCTACCAGACGATAAAAACGAAAGAAGGCATGCAGGCACTGGAACTGGCGCGTGAACATCGTCCGGACCTTATTTTAATGGATATCCAGCTACCTGAAGTTTCTGGACTTGAAGTCACGAAATGGATAAAGCAAGATGAGCAGCTAAAGGCCATACCCGTAATTGCGGTGACGGCCTTCGCGATGAAGGGTGATGAAGAGAAGATCCGTAAGGGAGGCTGTGAAGCCTATATTGCCAAACCGATCTCTGTCAGCAACTTCATTGAAACAGTGAAACAGTTTGCAGGTTAATGCAGGAAACAACACAACGTTGTATGTATCTGTTTGCTTTATTTTGCAGGAAAACATTTTAAATGTCTGCCCGTGTGCTTGTTGTTGATGATGTCATTCCCAATGTGAAATTGCTGGAAGCGAAGCTGACTAGCGAGTATTTCGATGTTGTTACGGCCAATAGCGGGGAAGAAGCATTGGCGCGTGTGGCGGAAGATGCCCCGGATATAATTTTGTTAGATGTCATGATGCCGGGCATGGATGGTTTTGAGGTCTGCCGTCGTCTAAAGGCCAATGCTGATACAATGCATATCCCTGTGATTATGGTCACAGCGCTGGATCATCCGCGCGACCGGGTCAATGGTCTGGAGGCAGGGGCTGATGATTTTCTGACGAAGCCTGTTCAGGATTTACCTTTATTTGCCCGTGTGCGTTCTCTGGTGCGTTTGAAGATGCTGACAGACGAATTACGTATGCGGGAGACAACGGGGCAGAATCTGGGGTTTGAGGCTTCCGGTTATCTGGATGGGAGTATTGAGGTAAGTGATGCCAAAATTCTGCTCATTGAAGATTATGAAAGAGTTGCCAAACGTGTTTCCGGGCATTTGGAAGAAATAGGCCAGGTAACGATTAATGACGGCCAGTCTGACATACAGGATTTGGCGAACAGGGAAAGCTTTGACCTGATAATCGTTTCTTTAGGCCTGAAAGAGATGGACGGTCTGCGCATTTGTTCGAATGTGCGTTCTTTGGAAACAATCCGACACCTACCATTATTGGTTTTAGTGGATGAAGGGGATTCGCAGCAATTAATCAGGGCACTGGAAATTGGCGTGAATGACTATCTGGTGCGGCCGATTGACCGTTTGGAGCTGCTGGCGCGCGCAAAGACACAGGTGAGACGGAAGCGTTATTCAGAACAATTGCGCCAAAACATGCATATGAATTTTAAGATGGCCATGACTGATGCTGTGACGGGCCTTTATAATCGCCATTTCCTTTATAATCATCTGGATACCTTGATACGCAGCGTTGAAGGGACTGATAAGAAGGTATCGGTCATGATGATGGATCTGGATCATTTCAAGGCGGTTAATGACCAATATGGGCATGGGGCCGGTGATGAAGTATTGAAAGAATTAGGTCATAGAATCTCACAAAATATCCGTGGCGTAGATATGGCGGCCCGCTATGGTGGTGAAGAATTTGTGGTTATGATGCCGGATACGGATGTTGATTTTGCCGCAGGGATTGCAGAACGCCTTCGCGCATCGGTGTCGGATACACCTTTCATGGTCGGTGGTGTTGAGGGCGGGCTTGCCGTGACGGTGAGTATTGGCCTGGCGTGTACAGATATGGGCTTTGTTAGTAGTAAAGACCTACTAAATGGTGCGGATAAGGCCCTTTACAGTGCCAAGGGGGAAGGGCGTAATCGCGTTTGTCTTTATGGTCCCGAAGTCAGAGAGTTGGGCTAAGAGCGACAGCAGATTATCAATAGGTAAATATAAAAGGCCCGCCTAATAGGCGGGCCTTTTATATTCATGATGAAAGAGGCAAATTTATTTAATTTTTGCTTCTTTAAATTCTACATGCTTGCGCACTACGGGATCATATTTGCGCAATACCATTTTTTCTGTGATGTTCCGCGGGTTTTTCTTGGTTACGTAGTAGTAACCTGTACCTGCAGTACTTACCAATTTAATCTTAACACCGGCCGGCTTCGCCATAGCTCCAGCTCCAAATTTATATGCTTATGTTTCGGTTGCTGGGAAGATACTCAGCCTACTGCACAAGTCAAGCGTCAAATCTCAGAAACGTTAAAAATCTACACTGAATGTGATGTCACACGAAAAATTAACGCCTCATAAGTTATGAGGGCAGCATAAGTATTATAATGCAAAAAGAAAAATAGAGGGGTTGCTGTGCAGACGGATGAATTATTATTGCAGTTAAAGCAGGAAGCAAAAGACAGCTTTGCTGACACCATTCAGGCTCTTAATCAGGCATTGGATGATATTCGTGCGGGGCAGGGGGAAGCGAGCACTTTATTTCGTCAAATATGTTATGACATCCATAACTTAAAAGGAATGGGTGGAACATACGGTTATCCGGTGGTTAGTGTTGTTGCCCACCGTTTTGAAGAACAACTGTCTGATATCAATGAGCTTACGGCCGACAATATACGGGTGATGCAGCGCGGGGTGGATATTCTGGAGGATGTGACAGAGCATCACTTAGAGGCAAAAAATGATACCATCGCCGACATTGTCAGGCAGTTTATACCGGTCGGTGCAGATGAATTTGATGAGACGGACATTGTCGTGCGTCATGTCGAGGTGATGCTTGTAGCGGAGGCCGGTATAGCAACCAAAATGGTCAGCCGCGAATTAAAAGAATGTGGTTATCGTGTCAGTCATGTCAGTGACCCCTTTGAAGCAATGAAATTTACAGTGATTTACCCGCCGGACCTGCTCATCGTGAACGCGGTGATGGAGAATTTAGGCGGTATCGACCTGATCCGGGGGTTGAAGTCTATGAAGCCGACATCGCGCGTGCCGATGGCTCTTCTGACCAGTTGGGCGGAAGGTGACGCACGATTAGCAGACGTGCCGTCAGGAGTGCCTATTTTACGCAAAAGCAGCACGTTTAGCGATGACATTGCCCAAGCCTTGATCGGTTTGGGTGTTGTATGAGTTCGGACCTGTTTTTATCGGGAATAACAGTGGGTTAGGGGCGGTTATTTCTTACGATACTTTCGCCGCCGTTGCGGTGATGTGCCCGCGGGTGGCCGCGATTTACTTGCTGCTGCTTTACCACGCTGACGGTGTCCTTTACGGTTATTACGAAAAGGGCCGTCATTGTCATTTTTGATATCGTCACCCATACAAATATCAAGCACAAGGCCACCGGTAACAGGATTGGCTTCAACCAGTTTTACAGTGACAGTTTGTCCTAGCTGGAAAGTCAGGTTAGTTTTCTCTCCAATTAAAGCATGGCGTTCTTCCACATGGTGGTAGTAGTCATATGGAAGACTTGAAATAGGGACCAGACCATCGCCGCCGCTGTCATTTAAGGTGATGAACAGACCGAAACGATTTACCCCCGAAATTTTACCTTCAAAAATATCCCCGACATGTTCGCTCATAAAGGCAGCAATATATCGGTCTTTGGATTCCCTTTCTGCTACCATCGCGATGCGTTCTGTTTTTGAGATGTGTTCCGCAATATTACGGAAAGTTTCTTTATCCTGATCGGATAAGCCATCATTGCCCAGATTATACGCACTAATAAGCGCACGGTGGACCATTACATCTGCATAGCGTCTAATAGGTGAGGTGAAATGAGCATAACGTGACAGGGACAGGCCAAAATGGCCAAGATTTTCAGGGGTGTACATCGCTTGGGATTGTGTGCGCAAGACAACCTGATTGATGACATCAGCGTGAGGACTTTCAACAGCCTGAGATAAAATCGCATTAAAAATACGCGGTTTCATGACCTGCGCTTTTGCCATTTTATAATCAAGACTATCGAGAAAGTCGTGTAAAGCCACGATTTTTTCGGCCGCCGGTTCTTCGTGGACACGGTACATACAGGGCCATTCTTTAGCTTCAAGGCTTTCGGCGGCACAGACATTCGCCTGTATCATAAATTCTTCTACGAGCTTATGGGCTGTTAGGGGTGTTTTTTGTTCAATGGCCATGACGTGGCCATTCTCATCCAAACGGATGCGTCGTTCAGGCAGCTCCAAAGCCAGAGGTTGACGTTGTTGCCGCCCTTTTTCCAGGACACTATAGGCCTGAAAGAGCGGTGTTATCACAGAGTCAAGTAAGAGAGCAGATTTATCATCGGGATGCCCATCACCCGCCGCCTGAAACTGTTCATAGCTTAGTCCAGCAGCGCAGCGCATAAGCCCGCGGACAAAGCGATGACGTATTTTTTTGCCCGTGGCATCAAACCACATATGCACCGCCATACAGGCCCGATCTTCTCCTTCACGTAAAGAGCAGAGGTCATTAGATAGAGCCTCTGGCAGCATCGGAACGACCCTGTCAGGAAAATATACGGAATTACCACGACGGAAGGCTTCACGGTTCAGCGCAGATCCTGGGGTGACGTATAGGGCAACATCTGCAATGGCCACGATAACATGCCATCCGCCCTGATTTTGTGGGTCTGTGTCGGGTTCCGCCCAAATGGCATCGTCATGGTCGCGGGCATCTGCCGGGTCAATCGTTATCAATGGGATATCACGTAAATCGTCACGCGATCCTAACGGGACCGGGCTTGCGGCCTCGGCTTCGGCAAGGGTTTCCTCACTAAATTCCAACGGCAGGGAGTGTTCGTGAATGGCAATCAGGCTGATGGCTCTGGGTTCATTCAAATTTCCGAGCCGCTCTTTTACAATAGCGGTCCTTAGGCCCCGGCTGCGCCGCGCGGATACCGGTTTGGCTTCTGCCAGGACTAATTCGCCTTTTTGGGCGTCCAGACTGTCTTTGGGGGCTACGGCATAATGCTGACGATTCTTTTTGTCCGTTGGAATAATGACAAAGTCACCTTCGTCATTTTGCTGAAAAAATCCTAAAAATACCGCAGCTGACCGTTCCAGTTTACGAATGACTTTTGCGCGAAACAGGCCGTTGCGATCAGTGGGTTCTAATCGTGCTAAAACAGAATTACCCAGCGATAGCCCGGCGGCCTTCTCATGGGGGATATAGATTTGCGGAGGCTTCTTTTTTGTCGGCCACTTTGCAGGAACAGCTTTAAGATCGCCGTCATCATCCAAACCGATGATATTAATGACGGTCACGGCCGGTAAGTCCCCGGCACCATGCAGGCGTCCCCTGTGGCCCCTGTTAACGTCGCCGTCTAAAGACATGGCGCGTAATATTTTTTTTAATTCGCGACGGTCGTCACCATGAATATGGAAAGCCCGGGCAATTTCACGTTTTGTTGCTTTATCCGGATTTTCTTTGATGAATTCCAGAATTTGTTTCTTGGTCGGGAAAGGGGTCTTGTTTGTCATGGCCTTTCCCTCTCTGGGTGGGGTTTGTTTAGTCAGTATAAGTCTCTATTATTCTTGTTTGCTTGCAGCGGTTTTGCGCCGCGTTGTGGTTTTTCTTTTTGTAGCAGTTTTGGCTTTGGGTTTTGCTTTTGTCTTGGTTTTTGTTTTTGCAGCCCGGGCCTTTAGTAATTCAATGGCCTCTTCCATGGTGATGCTCTCTGGTGTCTTATCTTTAGGAATGGTGGCATTGATTTTGTTGTGTTTGACATAGGGGCCGTAACGCCCATCCATAACCTGAACAGGATTGTTATCTTCCGGATGCGGGCCGAGTTCCTTCAGTGACTTGGAAGTGCTACCGCGTTTTTTATTTTTACTATCGGCAAGAACCGCTACAGCACGATTGACGCCTACTGTAAAGACGTCCTCTGTCGAATCCAGACTGGCGGAGGTTCCGTCATGGCTGAGGTAAGGTCCATAACGTCCAATGGTCGCTGTGATATCTTTACCACTTTCGGGGTGGACGCCGACCTGTCGGGGCAGCGACAACAGGGCTAAAGCCTTATCCAAATCAATGTCGTCAGGAACAAGGTCCTTGGGTATGGTGGCGCGCTTTGGTTTTTCCTTCTTATCAACAGGTTCGCCCAATTGGATATAGGGACCAAAACGACCAGTACGCAAGGTGACTTCCATCTGTGTTTGGGGGTCGATGCCAAGAACTTTTGGTCCGTCATCTGCGACCATAGCTTCGTCCTCGCCCCCCGCTTTCAACGGACGTGTAAATTTACATTCCGGATAATCAGAACAACCGATAAAGGCACCATAGCGACTGGTTTTGATACTGAGCTGCCCTTTGCCGCATTTCGGGCAGAGACGCGGGTCCTTGCCATCCTCTTCCTGCGGGAACACATAAGGGCCCAAGACATCATTCAAGGTATCCAGCACATTGGTAATGCGCAGTTCAGCGGTTTCATCCACGGCCTTTTTGAATTCTTCCCAGAAGTCTGCCAGGACTTTTTTCCAGGGAATATCACCGGAAGAGATCAGATCAAGCTGTCCTTCCAGGTCCGCAGTAAAGTCATATTGAACATATTTATGGAAAAAGTTTTCCAAAAATGCCGTAACGAGCCGGCCTTTATCTTCTGGAATGAAGCGGTTTTTCTCCATCTGCACATAATTGCGGTCGCGCAGTACAGACAAAATAGAGGCATATGTTGACGGGCGCCCGATGCCTAACTCTTCCATTTTTTTGACCAGACTGGCTTCGGTGAAGCGTGGTGGTGGTTCGGTAAAGTGCTGATCGGCATTGACCTTTTGCTGGTCTAATGCGTCACTGGCATTCAGCGGGGGCAGGCGGCGTTCTTCGCTGTCATCGCGGCTATCATCACGACTTTCTTGATAGAGCTTAAGGAAGCCGTCAAATTTCTGTACGGCACCAGTAGCCCGTAAGACTGCATTGTTGGCATCGGAGATGATTTCTGCCGTGGTGCGTTCGATTTCCGCAGATCGCATCTGACAGGCAATGGTCCGCTTCCAGATCAATTCATATAGCCGGTATTGGTCTTTATCCAGAATACTGGCAAGATCCTGAGGTTTCCGAGACAGGTCCGTAGGGCGGATCGCTTCGTGTGCTTCCTGTGCATTTTTTGCTTTGCTTTTATAGAGGCGCGGTTTTTCAGGAAGATATTGGTCACCAAAATCATGAGCGATAACCTGACGACAGCCATTAATGGCTTCCTGTGCCATGGTGACACCATCGGTTCGCATATAAGTAATGAGCCCAATGGTTTCCCCGCCAATATCGGTGCCTTCATACAGCCGTTGAGCAACCTGCATGGTGCGCGAGGCACTAAAACCTAATTTACGGGAGGCTTCCTGTTGCAACGTTGATGTGGTGAAGGGTGGATAGGGATTACGCTTTGCGGGCTTGCTGACAACGGAATGAACGGTGAATTTACCCTGTTCAATGATCTGCTTAGCTGCCGAGGCCTTTTCGGCATTAGAGAGAGAGAATTTGTCTAACTTTGTACCATCAAGGTGAGTAAGGCGCGCCGTCAGAGGCTGTCCGGTGGCAGTATGAAAATCAGCATCCACTGTCCAGTATTCTTCTGGCTTAAATATTTCTATTTGCAGTTCGCGGTCACAAATCAGGCGAAGTGCAACAGATTGCACCCGCCCGGCCGAACGTGCACCCGGTAATTTACGCCACAGGACAGGTGATAATGTAAAACCCACCAAATAATCCAGTGCCCGGCGCGCCAGATAAGCGTCCACTAGCTCCTGATCCAGATGCCGGGGGCTTTCCATCGCTTTTAGAATGGCATTTTTGGTGATTTCGTTAAAAACAACGCGTTCTACGTCGATTTTGTCCAGAATTTTTTCTTTTTTCAGAACTTCGAGCACATGCCAGGAAATAGCCTCTCCCTCACGATCAGGGTCGGTGGCCAGAATCAATTTGTCCGACGTCTTCGTGGCGGCAACAATATCTTTGATCCGTTTCTTGCTGTCGCTATCCATCGCCCAGCGCATGGAAAAGTCTTCTTCAGGCTTTACCGATCCATCTTTGGAAGGCAGATCACGGATATGCCCGAAACTGGCCAGTACCGTGTAATCTTTACCTAGATATTTATTGATGGTTTTTGCTTTTGCCGGGGATTCAACAATTACAACGTTCATTTATTTCCTAACACAGAAGACCGCATAATCGGCGGCCCATTCTTTAAATAAGCTCTTCTCTTTTTGGCCAATAGCACAGTTTGTTATGCCAAGGCTACACGATTTCCTGAAGTTCTTATGACATTTCCAGCCAATTCCAGTTCCAGAAGGGCGGCGAGAACGTCCGAAACGTCAAAGTCGGTTTGGCGGATAAGCTCATCTATGTCAATGGGGGCATGACTAAGTAAGTCATGGATTTTATGACGTATTTTATCCATTTCCGGTCCTTCTGTTTCTTTGACAGGGGCCTCTTCAAATAAATTAAGCTGCGTGTCAGATATGCGACGTTGCCGCATATTGTTCAAGGCCTGAAGAATATCACTGGCACTTTCGGTGAGTACGGCCCCTTGGCGAATCAATTCATTAGGGCCCTTGGCACGTGGGTCGAGCGGCGAGCCGGGAATGGCAAAAACTTCGCGTCCCTGTTCCAGTGCCTGCCGTGCCGTAATAAGTGAGCCTGATTTGTATGTGGCTTCAGTCACGAGTGTTCCCAGAGATAAGCCTGATATAATGCGATTACGGCGCGGGAAATGGCGGGCCTGAGGTTGTGTCCCGAGCGGCATTTCACTTACAACAAGACCCATTTCACATAATTGAGCGTAAAGGTCACGGTGTTGCTGAGGATAGATGACATCTACACCGCCAGCCAGAACTGCAATTGTTCCCGTCGCCAATGCCGCTTTATGCACAACCCCATCAATGCCGCGTGCCATACCGGACGTAATGACATATCCAGCCTGCCCGACCTCTTCTGCGATGCGCTGCGCCAGGTTCATTCCTGCAGCAGAGGCATTCCGGGCCCCGACAATGGCGAAACAGTCTTTTTGTAACAAATGCAGATGCCCTTTTGCGATGAGAGCAGGTGGGGCGTCCTCTATATAGGAGAGGGGGCGTGGATAATTATGATCGCCCCATATAATTAATTCTGCATTATTTTGTTCGACATGGGTTACTTCCCTTTCGATTTGCTCTAATGGGGCCGCGATTAAAGGCTTTTTGCGTCCGCCGCGCCGTGAGAGTTCGGGTAAGGCCTCAATAGCATGGATGGCAGATTTATAGCGGGAAACTAAATGCCGGAAAGTGACAGGACCAATATTTTCCGTACGAATAAGACGTAGTCTGGCCTGTTTTTCCTTACGAGAAAGGGGGCTCTGTGGTGAAGGGGGCTCTGTAGTGAAGGAAGAAGACAGCTAATCCTCCTTTTTCTTGTGTCCGATTTTAGGTTCAGTACCCTCAAGAATTCTGCGTATATTTTCTTTATGTCTTATATAAATTAGACCTGTGAGAAGCAGGCATAAAATTGCCATGTGGGAAGTGGCGAAAAAATAAGAGTAAACCGGGGATAGCAAAGCTGCTATCAGGGCTGAGAGTGATGAAAGGCGAGTTGCTGCCGCGACTATAATCCAGGTGAGGCAACAGGCAACGCCCACGGGCCATGACAGAGCGATTATTGTCCCCAGAAAAGTGGCGACCCCTTTTCCGCCCTTAAATTTCAGCCACAGGGGATAGAGATGTCCTATAAAGGCACCGCCGCCAGCCAAGAGAGCCAGCAAGTCTTCATCCCATAGGAGCTTTGCGATGATCACAGCAATGGCCCCTTTACCGCTATCCAAAAGAAGCGTTAGCAATGCTAGGGGGCGATTTCCAGTGCGGAGTACATTGGTTGCCCCAATATTGCCTGAGCCTATTTTTCGAATATCACCATACCCGGCCAGTGACGTGAGCAACAAACCAAAAGGAATGGACCCGAGTATATACCCCCCCAAAATTACGCCCGTAATGAGCGTGATATCAGTCATACGGCCTCTCGTTCATAGACGGTTTTGCCAGCGACAAGTGTGCGCTGGACAATGCCCTGCACCGGTCTGTCTTCAAACGGTGTGTTTTTAGTCTTACTGGGGAAGTCGTCGGGATTAAGTGTTGTGGGTTTGTCCGGGTCAAAAATGCAGAGGTCCGCCGGACTACCAACAGCCAGGGTGCCAGTATCGAGCTTTAGAAGCCGGGCCGGATTGCAGGTGAATTTTGCCAGCAGATCCAATAGAGCGATAGATTTGTTATGGTATAACTCTAAAGATAAGGGCAGCAGGGTTTCCAAACCAATGACGCCATCTGCGGCCTGCTCGAAAGGTAGTCGTTTACTTTCAGGATCCTGAGGGTCATGGCCGGAGACGATGACATCAATTGTGCCATCAGCCAAGGCGCTGACGATGGCCTGACGGTCCATTTCGTTACGCAATGGTGGCGATAGTTTGGCAAAAGTGCGGTAATCCCCCACCGCTGTTTCATTGAGGGCGAAATGTGGGACAGCAACACCCGCAGACAAGCCATTGCGACGTTTCTTTGCCTGCCGCATTGCGTCCAGTGCGTCATAGGTTGTCAACTGCGCCGCATGATATCTGGTGCGACATTCCTGCAATAGGCGCAGGTCCCGTTCCAGCATGATAACTTCGGCGATTGTTGGAATGCCGACAAGGCCTAGACGGCTGGCCTGTTCTCCGGCATTGACGCAGCCATTTGCCGCGAGTTCCGGTTCTTCTATGTGCTGAATGATGAGCGGGTCGAAATATTCAGCATATTGCAGAATACGGCTCATGACCTGTGCGTTAGCGACAGGCTTTTTGCCATCTGTAAAGGCCGTGACGCCATATTGGCTTAATAGCCCGATTTCTGTCATTTCCTGCCCGGCCATCGCCTTTGTAAGGGGGGACATAGGGCAGACATTTATTGGCAGGCCTTCCGCCTGACGTGCGGTGTGTTCAATAACGGCGATATCATCGGTCAGTTCGGTCGCACGGGGTACCGTGATGATTGTGGTGACGCCGCCATATGCTGCGGCTTCGGTAATATTGCGTAAGCCCGCCCCGGAACTACCGATAAAAACCCGCATGTCAATAAAACCGGGAGAAAGGCATAAACCCTGACAATCAATGATGTCTATATCGTCGGGGGGGGAACCATTAAAGATATCCGGTCCCAGAGCGGAAATTTTTCCGTCTTCAATTAGCAATTGGCCCTGCTGATCCAGTTGTGTCGCCGGGTCCAGTAGTCGGGCGTTGGTCAGCAAGATTTTTCTATGCGCTGTGGTCATGACGCACCTCCGGTAACGGCCGGGCCGTTTTCTCTGGCGTGGCGGGTCAGAAGGTCGAGGCATGCCATCCTTACAGCAACGCCCATTTCGACTTGTTCCTGAATGAGACTGCGGTGAATATCATCGGCGACAGCTGTATCAATTTCTACGCCCCGGTTCATGGGTCCGGGATGCATAATCAATGCATCTGGTTTTGCCGCGGACAATTTATCAAGATCAAGTCCGTAAAGCGTAAAATATTCCCGAACCGAAGGCAAAAAAGCCCCCTGCATACGTTCCAGTTGCAGGCGTAGCATCATCACGATATCGCAGTCTTTCAGTCCTGCCTTCATATCATGGAAAACTTCCACGCCCAGCCGGTCAACATCAACGGGTAATAAGGTGGAGGGCGCAACAACGCGAACGCGTGCCCCCATGGCATGTAAGAGCAGGATATTTGATCGGGCGACACGGCTATGGAGGATGTCACCACATATGGCAACAATTAGGCCATGAAGGCGCCCTTTCCGTCGTCTGATTGTCAGGGCATCCAATAAGGCCTGTGTTGGATGCTCATGGCTACCATCCCCTGCGTTGAGGACAGCCCCGCTTACTTTTTCAGACAAGAGTTTAACGGCACCAGAGTTACCGTGACGCATCACGAGAAGATCCGGGTGCATGGCATTGATCGTCAATGCCGTATCCAATAACGTTTCACCTTTTTTAATGGATGAGGTTGAGACCGACATATTAATGACGTCTGCACCTAATCGTTTCCCGGCTAATTCAAATGACATTCTTGTGCGGGTCGAATTTTCAAAAAAGAGATTGATTTGCGTCATGCCCTTCAGAATGGACTTACGCTTATTGGTTTGACGGTTTTGTTCCACATAGATATCAGCCAGATCAAGAATAGTGGTGATATCAGCGGGTTTCAGTTCCTGAATACCCAGTAGGTGTTTGTGCGGGAAGACTGGCTGTGCCACAGTCATGTTTTGCGGCCTGTTCTTTGTGTATGAGGAATTCTGTATTGTACTGTTCATCAAGGCCTTATGTTATAGGGCGAAGCAGGGGGCGGGGCAAGATGACTTTTTGTCACTATGGGGCATAACTATAGGTCATATTAAGCTGAGGCGGTCTAGGGCACCTTGTAAAATATACGCGGCGGCCATTTTGTCGACGACTTCTTTCCGACGTTTGCGGCTGGAATCAGCCTCCAGTAAAGTGCGGGTTACGGCTGCGGTTGAGAGGCGCTCGTCCCAAAAACAAACGGGCAGTTCAATGTGTTCCAAAAGGTTTGTCGTGAATTGTCGGGTGGATTGACAGCGCGGTCCCTCACTGCCATCCATATTAATGGGTAGTCCGATAATTAAGCCGCCTATATCTTCTTCCGCTATAATTTCTTTCAAACGGATAATATCTTTAGAAAATTTTGTCCGCCGTATTATTTCTACAGGGGTGGCGATTTGCAACAGGCTGTCGGAACGGGCAATGCCAATTGTTTTGGTTCCCGGATCTAATCCCAAGAGGCGCATACCTGGCGTGAGCCGCGCTTTTAGTGTTTCTATATCAACAAGCATGCCATAGGTCTTATCTGCTTTATGACATTGATGCATCTTTTTTTTGCTGCCATGCAGATATGCAGTCCGCGTTCACAGTGATAGTCCTTGCTTTTAAATCAAAATAATTTAACCATATCTATTGTACCTAGGGGAGCCGTGAAGAGGCTGAGACGCTGTCGGTAGAAATACAAAGACAGGGACCCTTTGAACCTGATCCGGATGATGCCGGCGTAGGGAAGGGAGTGGGTCTCAGGGCATTCAGGACCATCACCTCCCCCCCCCTTAAATTTACGCATTCCGGATTTTTTGTAACAGTAGTTATGCGTTCAGGAGAACCAGATGAACGAAATAAGTAAACCCGAAGGCCGTATGCAGGTTACCACCGGGGCATTGCCTTCATCCCGCAAAATTTATGTGCAGGGGACACAGCCGGGCGTTGCTGTCCCTATGCGTGAAATAGATCTGCACGAAAGCGCGCAGGAGCCTGCAGTTAGGGTTTATGATACATCCGGTCCCTATAGTGACCCCAAGGCGGACATTGATATTTACAAGGGCCTGTCCCGCGCCCGCCGTGAGACGCTTCTTGCACAGGGCAGTGTTGAAGAATATGAAGGCCGTGATGTTAAGCCAGAAGATAACGGCAATGCCACCGGTGATCTGCTGGCGCAGGAATTTCCGATCAAGCATAAGCCACTGCGGGCAAAAGCAGGGGAGACCATTACCCAGATGGATTATGCCCGTAAGGGGATCATCACGCCGGAGATGGAATATATCGCGATCCGTGAAAATATGGGCCGCAAGCAGTTAAAAGAACAAAATCCGGGCCGCGATCCCTATGCCGAAGATTTCGGGGCGAATATTCCGGAAGAAATCACCCCGGAATTTGTCCGTTCTGAAATAGCGGCGGGGCGCGCGATTATTCCGTGCAATATTAATCACCCTGAATTAGAGCCGATGATTATTGGGCGTAATTTTCTGGTGAAAATTAATGCCAACATTGGTAATTCAGCGGTGGCGTCTTCCGTTGCCGAAGAAGTGGAAAAAATGGTGTGGGCCACCCGTTGGGGCGGTGATACGGTCATGGACCTGTCAACCGGGCGTAATATTCACAATACCCGAGAATGGATTATTCGAAATTCACCTGTGCCGATAGGCACAGTGCCGATTTATCAGGCTTTGGAGAAGGTCGATGGTGTTGCCGAAGACCTGACCTGGGAAGTGTTCCGTGACACACTGATTGAACAAGCTGAACAAGGGGTGGACTATTTCACAATTCATGCCGGTGTCCGTCTGGCATATGTTCCGATGACAGCAGAACGTGTAACCGGTATTGTCAGCCGTGGTGGATCTATCATGGCGAAATGGTGCCTGTCCCACCACAAAGAAAGTTTCCTCTACACGCATTTTGAGGAAATCTGTGACATTATGCGTGCCTATGATGTCAGTTTCTCACTTGGGGATGGTTTGCGTCCTGGCTCTATTGCAGATGCTAATGACCGGGCACAATTTGCGGAGCTGGAAACATTAGGCGAGTTGACAAAGATTGCCTGGGAAAAGGGCTGCCAGGTCATGATCGAAGGTCCCGGTCATGTTCCAATGCATAAAATCAAAGTCAATATGGATAAACAGCTTAAGGAATGTCACGAAGCGCCGTTCTATACACTCGGCCCGCTGACGACGGATATTGCGCCAGGATATGACCATATCACCAGTGGTATTGGTGCGGCGATGATCGGCTGGTTCGGTTGTGCGATGCTATGTTATGTGACACCGAAAGAACATCTTGGGCTGCCGGATCGTGATGATGTGAAAGAAGGGGTGATTACCTATAAACTGGCGGCGCATGCGGCAGATCTGGCCAAAGGTCATCCGGGCGCACAATTGCGTGATGATGCCCTTTCACGGGCGCGATTTGAATTTCGTTGGGAGGACCAGTTCAATTTGTCACTTGACCCGGAACGCGCCCGGGATTTTCACGATCAGACCATGCCCAAGGAAGCCCATAAAGTAGCGCATTTCTGTTCTATGTGCGGGCCTAAATTCTGTTCTATGAAGATTACGCAGGAAGTCCGCGATTTTGCCCATAATGGTATGGCGGAAATGAGCGAAAAGTTTAAAGAGACTGGAGCTAAAATCTATCAGACTGTAGAGGCTAATGAAGATGCAAATGCAAGTCTGTTAGCAAAGAAGACAAGTTAGTGCGGAGTGTGATACCGTTTTTGTCTTAATAAACAGAGTTCCAGTATTCGGAAAAGCCCGGTCATTTTTTGGCCGGGCTTTTTTGTGCGCAATGCAGATGTTCAAAGAAAAAGTGCGTTATTCATCACGGAGTATATCTAATAATAACTTTCCTTTGACCGGAAAATGAGGATCAAAGACAGTTGCAATACCGCGGACAAAGGGCCGCCCTTTTTTGGTGACACGCAGATGCCCTTTTCCTGATTTGATATATCCCATATCTTCCAGAAATCTTAGATTTCTCCATTCCTTGGTAAAATCAATTTCCAGTTTATGTTTCTGCGCAACTTTTTCGGGTTTGACATCATAGTAGGACATCAACTGAGAGATAATATCACGACGCAGGCGGTCCTCTTTATGTGTGGCCACACCACGCATTATCGGCAATCTACCTGCGGTAATGGCGTTTTGGTAAGTTTTAATATCAGGACTGTTTTGTGCATATCCTTTATGCAGGCAACTGATGGCAGAAACGCCGAAGGCGATCAGCGTATCAGAGGCATCGACGCTGTAGCCCTGAAAATTGCGTTTTAGGCTATGATCGGCTAATGCCTGTGCCAATTCGTCTTCTGGTCGTGCGAAGTGGTCAATGCCAATGGACAGATAACGCCCTTTATTAAGTTCTGCCTGCATGGCATTGAACATGTCCAGACGCAGATCGGAATGAGGTACGGGGGCCGTTTCTAATAATTTTTGGTGTTTGCGCATCCAGGGCACGTGTGCATAACCGAATAAGGCGATGCGCGATGGCATAAAGGCCATGGCAATTTTTGCTGTTTTGGTGACAGACGCGATTGTTTGATGGGGAAGGCCATACATCAAATCAAGGTTAATGTTATTGATATTGTGTTGGCGCAATTTGCTGATGACGGTGGCCACGAGGTCTAAAGACTGTATACGGTTCACATTTTCCTGAACCCGGTGATCAAAGTCCTGTATGCCCAAACTGGCACGGTTTACACCGCAATGCTCATAAGCTTCGATTTTTTTATCGTCTACACTGCGGGGATCAATTTCAATGGCAATATCCGCATTGTCATCAATATCAAAGCAGTGGGCCAGCGTGGCCATAATGCGGGTAAAATCTTTTGCGCTCAGCATGGAAGGGGAGCCGCCGCCAAAGTGTATATGACTTGCGGTTCTCGTCCCCAATTCGTTGTGAACCATGCGAATTTCTTTAAGGAGTATATCCACATAGTTTTTAACGGCACTGTAGTGATTAGTGACCTTTGTCAGGCAGCCACAAAACCAGCAAAGCTGTTCACAATAGGGGATATGTATATAGAGAGAGACAGTTTCATCATCTTTGACCGCTTTTAACCACGTGCGATATTTATCTTCTCCCAAGTCCGCAAATTGTAGGGCTGTAGGGAAGCTTGTATATCGCGGAAGGCGCAATTGATCCGGTGCGGCCTGCTTTTTGGCAAAGCTGTTCATATTTCTCTATAACTTTCAAGAAGACGTTATCTTTATATGTCACTAGAGATAAGTGCGCCTTGATCGAAATCAAATGAAAATTATAAGACAGTCGCCTCTTTGGGCTGTGTGTGGGCTGTGGCTGTGGTGACTGCAAAAAATCCCGACATCTGCAGCTTGCAGAAGGGGCACGCGGATGCTAGTTTCCGGCCTTAACCGTCTGCCTTTTGACCTTAAAGGGTAGAATATCCCGATAAGTATAGTTTTAAGACATAGGATCATCATGTCTGTCGATAAAAATACCGTTGCAAAGATTGCCCATCTGGCGCGTATCAAAGTGCCAGATGCTTCATTAGAACCACTGGTGGGCGAGTTGAATAATATATTGGATTTCGTTGAACAGTTGAACGAAGTGAATACCGATAATGTCGCTCCTATGACCAGTGTCGTCGCCGCGACGATGGTTTTGCGTGATGACGATATCACGGCAGGTGATTGCCGCGATGAGGTGCTGGCGAATGCGCCGGCGGCAGAGCATGGCTTCTTTGCTGTGCCGAAAGTAATCGAATAGGGGCGGGAATGATGACTGAACTTACTGCATTGACGCTGGCGGAGGCACGTGATGGCCTGGTGGCCGGTGACTTTAGTGCCCGGGAATTAACGCAAAGCTATGTAACGGCGATGGAGACGGCCACAGAATTAAATGCCTATATCGTTGATACGCCGGAACAGGCATTTTCTATGGCGGATGCGGCCGATGCGCGCCTGAAGGACGGCACGGCCAAGGCCATGACAGGCATCCCGCTGGCGATCAAAGACTTGTTCTGTACCCGGGATGTCCATTCCTGTTCTGCCAGCCATATATTAAATGGCTTTCAACCGCAGTATGAATCAACGGTGACCCAGAACCTGTGGGATGACGGCGCGGTGATGCTGGGTAAGGTGAATATGGATGAATTCGCCATGGGGTCTTCAAATGAGACCAGCTATTATGGTCCTGTCAGAAACCCCTGGAAAGCATCGGGCAGTGAAAAAGAGCTGGTGCCAGGTGGGTCGTCCGGGGGATCGTCAGCGGCGGTTGCTGCGGAAATTGCTGTGGCGGCCACAGGGACAGATACCGGTGGTTCGATCCGCCAGCCTGCAGCCTTTACAGGGACTGTGGGGCTAAAGCCAACATATGGCCGTTGTTCACGGTGGGGCATTATTGCTTTTGCGTCTTCACTGGATCAGGCGGGTCCAATTACCAGGACGGTCCGGGATGCAGCAATTATGCTGGAAAGCATGGCCAGCTTCGATCCAAAGGATACGACATCTGTCGACTGTCCGGTTCCAAATTATGAAGCGGCCCTGACGGGTGATATCCGTGGCCTGAAAGTAGGTATTCCTAAAGAATACCATGCGGACGGCGTGCCGGAAGATATTGAGAAGATCTGGAAACAGGGTATTGAATGGCTGAAGGACGCTGGTGCGGAAGTAGTGGACATCAGCCTGCCGCATACAAAATATGCGCTGCCGACTTACTATATTGTTGCGCCTGCGGAGGCATCATCAAATCTGGCACGCTATGATGGCGTGAAATATGGTCTGCGTGTTACGGGAGAAAGCCTGGATGACATGTATGCCCTGACACGCGCTGAAGGTTTTGGTGATGAGGTAAAACGCCGGATTTTGATAGGCACATATGTGTTATCTGCGGGGTATTACGATGCCTACTATCTGAAGGCACAAAAGGTCCGCAGTCTAATCGCGCGTGACTTTGCCAATGCCTATGAAAAAGTTGACGTTATATTGACGCCAACGGCCCCCTCCGCAGCTTTTGCGCTGGGTGAAAAGTCCAGTGATCCTTTGGAGATGTATTTGAATGATATCTTCACGGTTCCGGCTAGTTTGGCGGGGCTGCCCGGTATTTCGGTCCCCGCAGGTTTAAGTCAGGACGGTCTGCCTTTGGGGCTGCAGCTTATAGGTCGGGCTTTTGACGAAGAAACGGTGTTGAAAGTGGGCGGCGTGCTGGAGAGTGCAGCGCAATTTTCAGCAAAACCCGCAAAATGGTGGGGGGCAAAATAATGTCAAATTATATACAAGGGGCAACTGGTGACTGGGAAATTGTGATCGGGCTTGAGGTTCATGCACAGGTGATCTCTCAATCAAAGTTGTTTTCAGGAGCGGCAACAGCCTTCGGTTCGGAACCAAACACACAAGTGAGCCTTGTGGATTCGGCAATGCCGGGAATGCTGCCTGTTATTAATGGTGAATGTGTGCGGCAGGCCGTCCGAACAGGACTGGCCTTGGGCGCGACTATTAATCTGTATTCGGTTTTTGATCGCAAGAACTACTTTTATGCAGATTTGCCGCAGGGCTATCAGATTTCACAGTTTAAACATCCGATTGTTGGTGAAGGTGACGTGGTCATCGATCTGGATAATGAGCAGAGCAAAGTTGTTGGTATTGAACGCATCCATCTTGAACAAGATGCGGGTAAATCCATGCATGACCAGCATCCGACGATGACGTATGTGGATCTTAATCGATCAGGCGTCGCATTGATGGAAATCGTCTCTAAGCCGGATATGCGTTCAGCAGAAGAGGCAGGGGCTTACCTGCGGAAGCTGCGGACGATCGTACGTTATATCGGCTCCTGTGACGGTAATATGGAACAAGGGTCCATGCGGGCAGACGTGAATGTATCTGTGCGCCGCCCGGGAGAGGAATTAGGGACGCGTTGTGAAATTAAAAACGTGAATTCCATTCGCTTTGTTCAACAGTCCATTGACTATGAGGCCCGTCGTCAGGTTGATATCCTGGAAGATGGGGGGCAGATCGATCAGGAAACACGTCTGTTTGATGCCAATAGCGGGGTGACACGCTCCATGCGTTCCAAGGAAGAGGCGCATGATTATCGTTACTTCCCGGACCCCGATTTATTACCGTTGCAACTGGATCAGGCCTTTGTTGATGCACAAAAGGAAAGTCTGCCAGAATTACCGGATGCAAAAAAAGCCCGCTTCATCAAAGATCTGGGTATTACAGCATATAATGCATCGGTTCTGGTGGCGGAGCAGGTCAGTGCGGCCTATTTTGAAGATATGCTGGCAGATTTGGCAAAGCGGACTGGAAAAGCTGAGAAGGATGTGGCGACAGCCGCTTCTAATTGGATTACGGGCGAATTATTCGGTGCATTAAATAAATTGGGCCAGTCCATAACCGATAGCCCGATTGCCGCAGGTCAGGCCGCCGAGTTGCTGGCCTTGCAATTAGATGGCACCATTTCAGGACGTATCGCCAAAGACGTCTTTGAAATCATGCTGGAAAGCGGTAAAGGCGCAGAAGAAATTGTTGAAGAGAAGGGACTGAAGCAAGTTTCCGACACTGGCGCTATTGAAGGCTTTATCGATCAGGTTATGACCGAGAACGCCGCGAAAGTAGAAGAATACCGTGGCGGTAAAGATAAACTATTTGGTTTCTTTGTCGGTCAGGTCATGAAAAAAACCCAGGGCAAAGCGAACCCGAAAGTGGTCAATGAAATGCTGAAAGAAAAACTGGACGCATAAACCTGCGGGATATTTTTTGTTTTAAAAGGGGGCAATTTAGGTTGCCCCCTTTTTATATGATTAAATAGAGACCTGCACATATTTTGCAGTTATGCTTAATTATTGTTAGTATGCGCTACGTTAACTGAAATATTGGTTTATAATCTGGCTCGAAAGGGGAGAAATATGAAGACAGTAGAATTTTTGAAAGTATCGGCAGTGGCCGCTGTGATGGCTTTTGGTCTGGCAGCTTGTGGTGATGATAGTGAAACTGCTGGCGGTGACGCGGGCGGTGAAAAGTCCATGATGGAATCTATGAAAGACTCCGCAGGCGGCGCGATGGATAAAGCAGGTGAAATGGCCGGTAGTGCTGCGGATGCCGTAGGTGATGCGGCGAATGACGCAATGGACGCAGCCGGTGATGCCGTTGATGCCGCCGGTGAAATGGCAGGTGATGCGGCCGATGCCGTGGGCGATGCCGCGAATGATGCAATGGACGCGGCCGGGGACATGGGCAGCGATGCTGCGGATGAAGCCGAAGATGCCGCGGCAGGACTTAAAGGGAGTATGGGCCAGTAAGGTCGAGTACTTTTTAAGGACAGGTCTTGATTAAAAAGGAAAGCCCCCACAACGGGGGCTTTTTTTATTTGATTCGCAAAAAAAACTGTTATGGGTGGCTTAAAGCCGCTTTTTTTTATTTTTTTTATTTTTAATGGCTGTGAAAATAATCATGCTCTCAGGCTATTAGGAGGCAGTTTAGAGGCGGTCTGGTATGGGAACGATCTGGCTGGAAATTATTAACCATATGAGGCAAAATTCCATAGAGGCCAGACAATGCTTAATAAAAATGGTTAATAACTTTTTTTGCTTTGGGATATGGGGGCGTGTACCAACACGGTTTCAAAGGTTTTAAAATTCACGATTTCTGAAAAGTTATAGATAACAAGCAATTAACTAAATTTTTAAATTTATTGCTTCAATCTACACATATCGACGCAGCAGAAGCTGTGCAGGGCTTTGGAAAAGTGGAGAAAACTGATGGGCCAAATTGATCAAGACTATCTTATGTCACGGATGCATGCCGCGGAAAAGGGGACAGCCGAGGCACTTTATGATCTCGGTTTGCTATATTCAACAGGAATGGGCGTAGAACAGGACCTGATCGAAGCGCATAAATGGTTCAATCTTGCTGTGATGCGGGGCTTGGCGACCGCAAAGATTGATCGGGCCGAGGTGGCACAGGATATGTCTTTTCAGCAGATCGCAGCCGCACAGAAAAAGGCCCGCGAATGGCTGTCTTGCCATTAGGCAGGACGACTTGACGTCCGGACAATTGTTCTTCTCCTCATCCTTGATGATGAATTTTAAAGTCAGCCTTTAGGCTGGCTTTTTTTGTTGCAGATTTAAAAGTTTAGCGGCGGTCATAAAAAGACTTCATTTGATCCAGAGAGTTGTTGACACGGCGCGATGAACTAAGCTATTCACGGTCTCGGAGAGGTGGCCGAGTGGCTTAAGGCGCTCGCCTGCTAAGCGAGTTGGGGTTTGCGCCCCTCGCGGGTTCGAATCCCGTCCTCTCCGCCATTTCCCTTTATTCAATTCATGTTAATAGCAGAGTATGCGCTGCTGCGGTGCCGTTCTGTGTCTTTATGGCTGTGTTGCCTGACATGAACCGTAAAAAAACGCCAGAAAGCTATACCGATCGGGGTATATCTTACGGCCCGTCTTTTTGTGAATTTGCCATTTGAATAGAAGCCTCTTTACAGGATTGATCGTTTGCTGATTATGTTCTGTAATACCCCCGTGGGACAGGGGGATATAAGAACGGGTATTGAGAAAAAATTTGCCAATAAATTTGCCAATAAATTTGCCAGTAAATTTACCAGTATATATGGTAGCTTTTGGGAGATAGCCTGTAAGCTATAAGGGCCGTTCTGGGCGTTGACCAGAACAGGAAAGCCATACGCCAAGACTATATTTTTAAAGAAGAATGAAGAGGGAATGTTACATGGGCTTGTCAATTATTCGTTATCAGGATCCGAAAGAAGGTACGGCGGCACAGGGCGGCGATCAGGCGGCGGGCAATGGTGAGCGATGGGGGGTTCTGGAAGGGGATATTGTTTATCCCTTGCCTTTGTCCCTTGTTGTAACCGCAGACCTGTTGCGCGCGGGGGCGGCGTCCTTAAGAGAGCAATGTGATCGTGATAAGGGGCTGGCCTATGACAGCCTGCAAATCCTTTCCCCCGTGACAACCCCGGCGAAGCTCATTTGTTTGGGGGTGAATTATGCCCCGCATCGGGCAGAAGCAGGCCTGAAGACAACCCGCCCGGCACAAATGTTGATGTTTGGCAAGGACAGCAGTTCAGTAACGGGGCCATTTCATGATGTCATAAGACCTGAAAATGTAGAGCTTCTGGATTACGAAATTGAACTGGGGCTGGTGCTGGGCCGCGATATCACCGGGGCTGAGACATTCCGGCAGGGGTCGTTATTTCCAACGGTGGCCGCTATGGTAATTTGCAATGATATATCTGCGCGTTGTGACCAATTCGGCCAGGCCTTTATGCAGTGGTTCCAAGGCAAAAGCTACCGCACGTTTAGTCCTATGGGGCCGGTTTTATATGTGTTGGAAGACGGCGATGAGGACCTGATCTATAACCTGTCGCTGACGCTCACCGTGAACGGGGACGTCCGCCAACAGGCACAGACAGCGGAACTTGTTTTCAGCCCGGCGGAGGCATTGACGCGCATATCCGCGGTTGTGGATATGGCCGCGGGTGATGTTATTCTAACCGGGACCCCGGGTGGGGTGGCATTGAAGCTGGAAGAGGCGGACCGGGCGAACCTGCGCGATAATCTGTTTCAGGATACGGCGCGGCGGTCAATATTGCTGGATAGCCAGCGGGGAAAGGAAGCCTTTTTGCGCCCGGGTGACGTGGTCACTGCCCGTATCGCCAGCACGGACGGGAGCCTTTCGCTGGGTGAGCAACGCAATAAGATTGTCGAGCCTTAGGGGCGTTCCGGCATTCGAATGCTGCCGGATTCCGGGGGCACGGATTCCGATTCCGCGAAATCCGAAATCCGGGGACAGTATATAATTAAGGGGGGTTATTTATGGCCCGCATGGCGCGTTTGGTTGTGCCGGGATATGACGGGAAGGGGCTGATTTTCTTAACATTAAGAGGCCGTGGTTTGTCGCTGCCGTCGTTTTAGCATTTTGGCGGAAAGAGGCCCTGCAACGCCGGGCATGCTCCATGGGCATGAGGTCAGACAGAGGGCGCATCCCTGTTTTTCGCTCATGAATGGGGCGCATTTGTCAAAGTCCACATACCATTTTTCCACACCACGGACCAATTGCTTGCTGTCGCTGATGGCACCGGGTGGGCAGTGATTGGTGCAGGCCTGACAGCTGAGGCAGAAATCATCAGCACCATTGTCATAGGGGGCGTCCGGGATCAGTGGTATGTCGGTGACGATATCAGCAAGACGAAAGGCACTGCCGAGTTTGTCACTTAACATCGAACCGTTCTTCCCAAGTTGGCCTAGCCCTGCATCTATAGCTGCAGGAATACCCATCAAAATATTCCCCGGTGCCGCGTCAAATCCACCATGGCCGTCGGCGGCGTAGCCCTGCGCACGTATCCAGTTAGCGATCTGAACGGCGGCCTTTTTTGATTTTTCATAACCCCCGAACACCTGTGCGACCGTAGAGGTGAAATCACCATCCAAATTCTTTTTGGCCTGCTCATAATCCATGGCGCGGCCAATCATCACGACCCACTTAAATTTTTTGAAGGGGGCTGTGCTATCTTCCTGATAGATATATTCCTCTTTCATATTGGTAATGCCAATGATATCCACATCGGGAAGGGAGAGGGCGTATTCTTTCAGGCGACGTGTGAAGTTTTCCGGGCTGTCATGAATTTTGCGCGGGTTGATTCTTCTGGGACGTATATGTGTATGCACAAGATCTAAGATCATATGAAATCCCGTGCGCCATGTAGACGTAAACAGGCGGAATGCCCAGAGCAAGAGCCATTTGTTCAGCGGGTGGGATTTGTCACCGGGGGCAGGGAACATACGGCTGGGCCGTCTGACCTTTGCTTCGCCCAAGCCGTTCAGGCGATTGCCAACGGTCTTATCGGGGAGGGCCCTGTCTGTCAGGGTGGACGGGATATAATGACCATGTTCAGCCAGATGTCCGTTATAATATCCCATGGTGACCGCCTTTGTCATTTTATTGTGTTCTGGCTAATAGCATAGGCGATCAGTATGTTCAGGCAGAAGTCATAAGGCTGCCATTCCCGGTTGCAGTATTGCAGGGTTGGGCATCAGCGTGCGTTTGGCGGTGCTGTGTATATTATGCCCTCTCGTTCGCGGCAGGGGCGAATTTCTCCACAATATTACGGATTTCAGAACGACAGGAACCGCAATTTGTACCTGCCTTTAATATTTCGCCAATACCGTCCAGTTCGATGTGGGGATTGTCCTGACAGACGGTCTTGATCTGGTTGGCGCCTACGCCAAAACAGGAGCATATCAAGGGGCCGACATCCTCCTGGGGTTGGGCACTTTTCCCGGCAAGCAGGCTGCGGCGGTCTTCAGTGGAAATCTGTTCTTTTGCAAACAGTTTTTCCAGCCATGCGGATTGATATTGTACCGTGCCGCTATGGGTGAAGAAAAGGCGTTCCAGTCGATTTTGATGAAAGGCGGCAATGGCCGCTGTAGACTTTTTGCGGTCCTGAACGCTTTGAATGTTTTGTGCAGGGAAGTCGTCAAAAACGTGATCAATAAATTGTTGCGGGGTGATTTCCACATTCTTTGCGGCAATTTGATACACAAAGCAATCGGTGCTGAGGCGTTTTGTCCAATAAGACAAATTAGGCAGGGTGAGCGCGGTGCGGGTTATGAGGAGGCCGGACCAGTCGGGTTTCCATAACGCCATATTGATCGGGGTATATTTCATTTCCGGTTGGCCGGATAGCGGGTCGGTATTATTCTGGGCTAATTGAGCCACGCACGCCTGCGCTGCATATTGATTGTTCCAGTGCATGGGCATGAAAGCTTCGCCGCGGCGTTGGTTGTCAGAAATATCGCATCGGAGAATGGCGTCGCCCTGACGGCTTTTGACCTTAATGAAGCTGCCGCTGACAAGATTGTGTTTTTTGGCGTCTTCAGGATGGAGCGTCAACAGCGGTTCTTTGATATGGTCATTCAGGCGCGCGGATTTTCCGGTACGCGTCATGGTGTGCCATTGATCGCGCAGACGGCCGCTGTTGAGGACGATGGGGAATGTGGGGGATGTTTCCTGCTGCGGGGGGATGTAACGCACGGGGACAAAGCGGGCGCGGCCATCGGGCGTGAAATAGCCGCCTTGGGCAAAAAAGCGTTGGTCATTAGCGTGTGTGGCTGGCGCGGTGGCAGGATTATTCGCCGCCGCTGGAACAGGCCATTGTATTGGGGAGAGATGATTGTATTCATCCGCCGCCAGATCCGCCAGTCCCGATAGATTAAGGCCACGGTGGTTGTCGTTTTTATAGGCTGTCAGTGCGCTGTATTCACGAAAAACATCCGCGGGGCTTTCATAGTCAAAGGCGTCCTGCCACCCCATGCGTTTTGCCACCTCTGCCAAAATCCAGAAATCGGCCTTGGCCTGACCGGCGGGGGCGAGGAATCGGCGTTGGCGGCTGATCCGTCTTTCGGAATTTGTAACGGTTCCGTCTTTTTCGCCCCACCCCTGGGCAGGAAGAGCAATATGGGCATGTTGCAGGGTATCTGTATTATCAATACAGTCAGAGACAATAACGAGCGGGCATTTTTGCAGGGCATCATGTACCAGGTTCGCATTGGGGACGCTCGCGGCCGGGTTGGTCCCCATGACCCATAAGGCTTTTATTTTTCCTTCAGCCATATGATTAAAAAGGTCAATGGCTTTGAGCCCAGGCTGCGTTGCAACCGTCTCTGTTTGCCAGAACTCTTTGACAATCTGGATACTGTCATCGTCAAAATCCATATGGGCGGCCAGCGTGTTAGCCAGCCCACCAACTTCGCGGCCGCCCATGGCATTAGGTTGTCCGGTGACGGAAAAGGGACCTTGACCCGGACGACCAATGCGACCCGTAAACAGGTGACAATTAATAATGGCATTGACTTTGTCAGTGCCTTGACTGGATTGATTGACGCCTTGTGAGTAGATTGTCAGGCTGTTTTCTGTCTGGGAAAACAGTTGATAGAATGCTTCAAGACGGTCTGGTGAAATATCACAGCGTTGGGCGACAGTGAGAAGGTCCGGGGCATCTTCGCGTGCAGCCTGTAACGCGTCGGGGTGGCCCCGTGTGTATTCCCGGCAATAGTGGGAATCTTCAAAACCGTTATCCGCCAGATAAACCAACAAGCCATTGAATAAGCTGACGTCTGTGCCGGGGCGGATGGGGAGGTGCAAATCGGCACTATCGCAGCTGGGAGTGCGGCGCGGATCTATGATGACCATCTTCATGCCGCGTTCATTTTGATTGCGGATCAGACGTTGAAACAGGATGGGATGACACCATGCGGCGTTAGAGCCGACAAGAACCGCAAGGTCGGTTTTGTCCCAATCGTCATAATGACCAGGAACGATATCTTCGCCAAAGGCGCGTTTGTGCCCGGCCACACTCGAAGACATGCATAGCCGGGAATTAGTATCGATGTTTGCCGAGCCGATAAAGCCTTTCATAAGCTTATTGGCGACATAATAATCTTCGGTCAAAAGCTGCCCCGACACATAAAAGGCAACGGAATCGGGGCCATATTCGCGTATGGTTGCGGTAAGCTGTGCCGCGACATGGTCCAGGGCCTGAGCCCAGCTGACATCCTGTCCATATAGGCGGGGGGTTAGCAGGCGGTCTTTTGTGCCAAGCGTGTCACCAAGGGCGGAACCCTTGGAACACAGTTTGCCATAGTTTGCAGGGTGATCCGGGTCACCGGCAACATGCGTTTTGCCGTCGGCGTCCGTTGTGGTGATTACACCGCACCCGACCCCGCAATAGGGACATGTGGTTTTGACAGGGCTGGTCATGGCTATGGGCTTAATCGTTTGTTCCTGTTGCTTCTGCTGTGATGGCAATCTGAATTTTACCGTCTGTAATCTTTACGGGAATGGTGGGAACAGTTCCTTGATCCGGCCCGCGGGCTTCACCGCTTTGCAGGTCGATGACCCAGTTATGCAAAGGACAGGTGACGGCGCAGTCATGGACAATCCCCTGAGAGAGGGGGCCGTTTTTATGGGGGCAGCGGTCTTCGAGCGCATAAATTTTATCACCTTCTGCCCGAAAAAGGGCAATGCGGCCGGTTTTGGTGTTTATGGTGCGGGCTCCCAATGGGGGGATATCATTTATCTGTCCTACTTCGATCCAATATGTGGTCATGTTTCTTCCTTAAAGCTCTGTGTGATATTCTCTGCATTTAATCGGGTAGTCGGGGGATGATGCGGTGGAGGCCTACCCGACCTGAGCTAATGGCGAGAATTCATGCGCATGTACCTTGTCACGGGCGCGTTCGGCCCATGGGTCAATTTGTGCATAACGTTGGGAAATGAGGAATCGTTGATAGAGCTGCTTTCGGCTTTCCTCGTTCTCAACAACATGGGCTTTGATATGATCTAACCCGACCCTTTCGACATAGGGGGCGGTGCGTTCCAGATAGTGTCCTTCTTCGCGGTAGAGCTGCATAAAGGCGCCGCAGTATTCTTTAACGTCTTCTTCTGTTTCGACTTTGCATAGGAGATCTGTGGCGCGAACGACCATACCGCCATTCCCGCCGACATGTAGCTCCCATCCAGAGTCAACCGCCACGACGCCAAAGTCTTTAATGGTGGCTTCGGCACAATTGCGCGGACAGCCAGAGACAGCCATTTTAAATTTATGGGGTGTCCAGCTGGCCCAGCTTAATTTCTCAAGCTCGATACCCATGGTCATAGCGGCCTGGGTGCCAAAGCGACACCATTCCGATCCCACGCATGTCTTGACCGTCCGCAGAGACTTCCCATAAGCATGTCCAGAGACCATGCCGGCGGCATTCAAATCGGCCCAGACATCTGTGAGGTCTTCTTTTTTTACGCCCAACAGGTCAATGCGTTGTCCCCCCGTAACTTTAACTGTGGGAATATCAAATTTATCAACAACATCGGCAATGGCGCGAAGTTCATTCGCATTTGTCAGGCCGCCCCATATCCGTGGAACGACAGAATAGGTGCCATCTTTTTGAATATTGGCGTGGGCGCGTTCGTTAATGAAGCGGGATTGATAATCGTCATTGTATTCCCCCGGCCACTGACAAAGCAGATAATAATTCAAGGCCGGCCGGCATTTGCCACAGCCGTTTGGCGTGGACCAGCGTAATGCCTGCAGGACTTCGGGTATGGATTTCAGGCCTTGTTCGCGTATCTGCTGGCGTACATAGTCATGGCCATGTGTTGTACAGCCGCAGACAGGTTCGATTGCATGGGCAACAGCGGCATCTCCGGCTGTGGCCTGTAAGATCATTTCAACCTGAGGCGTACAGCTTCCGCATGAGGCGGATGCCTTTGTATGCGAACGCACCTCTGCCAGTGTTGTCAGCCCTTTGTCCTGGATCGCAGTGACAATATCGCCTTTGCAAATTCCGTTACAGCCGCAAACCTCCGCCTCATCCGGTAAGGCGGAGATGAGTGCAAAAGGGTCGGCGTCTTGTCCGCCTCCTGTCGCATAGGCCTGTCCAAAGATCAGCATGTCGCGCATATCGCTGATATTTTTTTGTTCGCGGATCATTTGGAAATACCATGGACCATCCGCTGTATCACCGTACAATACGACACCGATGAGAATATCATCTTTTATGACAAGGCGTTTGTAGACATTCAGCCCCGGGTCACGGTAGACGATGTCTTCACTATCTTCAGTTGCGAGGAACTCTCCACAGGAAAAGACATTAACGCCGGAGACTTTGAGCTTTGTGCTGGTAATGGAGCCTTCATAGTTTTCAAGGCTGTCAGTACAAAGATTATTAGCGAGGACCCGGCCCATTTCATAAAGTGGTGCAACCAGACCATAACATTGCCCGCGATGCTGAACACATTCACCTACGGCATAGACATCTGGCGCACTGGTTTGCATGTGGTCATCTACAACGATGCCGCGTTCCACATCAAGCTGTGCGGCCTGGCCTAATTCCGTATTCGGACGAATACCAACAGCCATGACAACCAAATCAGCCGGTATTTCTTCGCCCGATTTGAGGCGGACGGCTTCGACCCGGTCCGTTCCGATGATTTCCTGTGTATCAGCACCGGTTATCACGTTTATTCCGCGACTTTCCAGTTCTTTTTGCAGCAAGTGCCCTGCGGCCTCATCAAGCTGACGTTCCATGAGAGTAGGCATTAAGTGCAGAACAGTTACATTCATGCCATTTAGCTGAAGGCCATGTGCTGCTTCCAGCCCCAGCAGTCCGCCGCCGATGACAACCGCGTTTTTGTAGGACTTCGCTGCATCACGCATCATATTGACGTCATTAATGTCACGGAAACTAATAACACCTGGCAGGTCTTTACCCGGTACGGGGATAATAAAAGGAGATGAGCCTGTCGCGATAATCAGTTTGTCATATTCAAAGTTATTGTCTTTTTCAGTGGTTAGTGTTTTTGCGGTGCTATCAAGGGCTGTTACTTTTTCCCCGCAATGTAATGTAATGTTATTTTCCGCATACCATTCCTTTGAATGGATCACGATATCGTCTAATTCCTGTTCTCCCGCCAAAACAGGGGAGAGCATGATGCGATTGTAATTTCCATGCGGTTCGGCCCCGAAAACAGTAATGTCGTATTTGGCTGAATCTTTTTTCAGGATGTCTTCTACTGCCTGCATACCGGCCATGCCATTGCCGATAAGAACGAGTTTTTGTTTCTGTGTCATGTTATTTCCCTTTCCGTCTATAGTCTTGGTGTGGCGGTTCAGGCCGCAGACGGTAGCGCGTGGCGATCATGAAGGAACTTCAGTACTTCGGCGCGGTAATGGTTGTATTGTGGGTCATCAGCAAGCTCCAGTCGCAGGCGTGGACGTTCCAGATCGATTTTCAGAACTTCACCAATGGTGGCTGCAGGCCCGTTTGTCATCATGACGATACGGTCTGAAAGCAGTACGGCTTCGTCCACATCATGCGTAATCATGATGATGGTATTCCCCAGATCTTTTTGTATTTCCATCAGGCTGTCTTGCAGGTGGGCACGTGTTAAGGCGTCCAAAGCGCCAAAGGGCTCATCCATCAGCAAAACTTTGGGTTCCATGGCCAAGGCCCGGGCAATACCCACACGTTGCTTCATGCCCCCGGAAATCTCATTGGGGTATTTGTCTGCCGCATGGTCCATACGTACCAGATTCAGATTATGTCTGATCCATTGGTCACGTTCCGCTTTGCTTTTGCTTTTTCTAAAGACCTTGTTGACGGCCAGCGCAATATTTTCATAGACCGTAAGCCAGGGGAGTAAGCTGTGGTTTTGGAAGACAATAGCCCGATCAGGACCGGGTGTGTTGACCTCTTTTCCTTCTAAAATTACGCCGCCTTTTGTGGCTTGAAGAAGACCGCCGACAATATTCATTACGGTGGATTTGCCACATCCTGAATGACCAATAATTGAGATGACTTCGCCCTTGTCGATGCTGAGATTGACATCTTTGAGAGCAACAAAAGGTTCGCTGCCACCAGTTTCAAAAGCCATATCAACGGCGGAAATAAGAAGATAATCGTTTTTCATCATTTTTTCCCTTTTTACGAGTGACTTATGACTGATAGCTAAGACGTTTTTGCAATAAGTTCATCCCTGCTTCGAGGGCGATGCCCACCAAGCCGATGACAACGATGGCCACAATAATGCTGGTGACGCTGAGGTTGTTCCATTCGTCCCAGATATAAAAACCAATGCCAATACCGCCAGTCAGCATTTCAGCAGCGACAATCACCATCCAGGCGGTGGAAAGTGATAACTGCATCCCTGTGAGGATGTGCGGCAATGTCGCGGGCAACAGAATTTTGCGGGCGATTTCAAGTTGGCTTAATTTTAATACCTGCGCGACGTTCATATAATCTGAGGGAATATTCCGCACACCGGCAGCGGTGTTTATGATGACGGGCCAGATGCTTGTGATGAAAATCACGAAAATTGCAGAAGGATCAACGGCTTTAAAGATCAACAAGCCTATTGGCAGCCAGGCAAGCGGGCTTACGGGCCGTAAAATCTTAATTAATGGGTTCCAGGCGCGGCTGAAAGTGTCGCTCATACCGATCAGGAAGCCGACCGGGACACCGACCAGTGAGGCAAGCAGGAAGCCTGCAAGAACGCGGCCCACGGAATACATGACCTGCCAGCCAATGCCCATGTCATTTGGTCCATATTCATAAAACGGGTCGCCAAAGATTTCCATGGCCTTACCCCATGTTTCTACAGGGGTTGGCAGGTCAGGCGCGATGGTATGTTGAATGCCGGACCAAATAGCAATAACAAACAGGAATGTAAGCCCGGGTAGAAAGATAACATTTGTTGCTTTGCGGATGAGATCTTCAAGTGGAGCAAAACGGTCAACTGTTTGGGGCGGTGTTACATCCGTCTTTGCAGATGTGGCGGACGCTGTTGTCGTGTCATTTGCCACGACAACAGTATCCTGAACATTAGTGCTTTGCGGAGATGTTTCAGTCTCAGCCCCCGTATCGAGAGAAGAAACTTTATTTGAAGTGGTGATCGTCATGAGTTTTATACTCCTTTTTCCGATGACGTGGGCTGAGACGTGAAGCGCTCCGTTAAGCGTTCATTGCCATTAACTGGTCCATTGGTACCTTCATGTTGTGCACCTTGAAGGACTGCAAATAAGCAATGAGTTGTGAAGGATCATAAACTTTGCCATCGAAGAATTTATCCGGCCCCATCGGGATCGGACTAGAGGCATCAGTGAGTGTCCATGGTTCTGCGTGTGTCCCTTCGATTTTATAGTTGGATGTTGGGTAGGGGACACCAACCGCTTTTGCGGCTTCGGCATATAGGTCAGCACGATAGATTTTCTTTGAAGCCGCAAGAATATCTAACGGTTCAGAAATCTGGCCCCAACGGATCATCTGGCTGATAAACCATGCCGCATGGGATTCCCATGGATAGGTCGCGGCATAACGATAGAAGACGTTAAAGTCTGGCAATGGCCGCGGGGCTTCATTTTTCACGTATTTGAAGCTGCCCGTCATAGACATTTTCACAACATCTTCAGGGGCATTAACGTAAGAACGCCGTGAGATGATTTTGACGACTTCCATACGGTTCTCAGGCTTGTCTGCCCACCGCCCGGCTTCGATCAGGGCTTTAAGAAGTGCCAGATGCGTATTCGGGTGTTTTTCTGCCCATTCTTCGTTCACACCAAAAACTTTTTCCGGGTTGTTGTTCCAGATTTCGTAATTGGTAATCAGGGTGCGGCCAATGCCCAGAACAACAGCACGTTCATTCCATGGCTCACCAACGCAATAGCCCACAATGTTTTTCGCACGCAGGTTGGCGACCATCTGTGGCGGTGGGATCACAATCAGGCGTACATCTTTGTCCGGGTCGATGCCCGCGGCGGCCATCCAGTAACGAATTTCATAGTTATGGGTGGAGACAGGAAAAACCTGTGCAAAGGTCATGGGCGGTTTGCCAGCGGCCTTGTCCATATCAATGACTTTTTTCAGGGCGCGCGCGGACACCGGACTTTCTTTCATAGCTTCCGGGTCTGCTTCCATCATGCGGTCATAAAGATCATTGGACACAGTGATGGCATTGCCATTCAGATCCATGCTGAAGCCGGTAATGGTAGGCTTTTTAATGGCCCCCACACCGAGACTAGCCGCAATAGGCATACCCGCCAGCATGTGGGCACCATCCAACGCACCGATGGATACCTTGTCGCGGATATTTGCCCAGGACGCTTCTTTTGAAACATTTACGTCGAGGCCATATTTTTTGAAGAAACCTTTTTCTTTCGCGATGACGATAGGCGCACAGTCAGTTAGGGGAATAATGCCTAATGACAGTTTGGTTTTTTCCAGCCCTTCTGAGCCAGCGGCCCATGCAGCGGTCTTCATCATTGGTGAAATGGCAGCAAGGGTTGCCGCTGCACCAGCAGCTTTAGCACTGGAACGTATAACCTTTCGACGCCCCATCTCTGTTTGTAGAAAGGTACTCAGTTTATTGCGTTTTTCGGGCATATTTACTCCTTCCCAAAATGATAAGGCGCCTGAACATGAATGCTTTTGGGGCATAAATGTTCAGGCGCCTTTGCCTTACTGAAGAGACGACCGTTGCCTCTCCTATGTTCTATAGTATGTTGCGTAACGCCATTGCTACGCTATGACTCTTAGCCTAAAAGCTCTGCGGCCTTGATAATTTCTTGTGCCAGGTCCGTCACTTTCATTTGTCGGTCCATGGCTAATTTACGTAATGCCTTGTGGGCATCAGGTTCTGACATGCCTTTACGCGACATTAAAATGCCTTTGGCGCGGTCTGTTAATTTGCGTTCTTCCAAGGCATTCTGAGCGGCATTTAGTTCTGCCTTCAGTTTGCTGTAGCTGGAGAAACGGGCAATGGCTACATCCATCACGTTCTGCACGCGTTCTTGTGTTAAGGTGTCAGATACGTAAGCACTGACACCTGCATCAATCGCTTCGGCAATTTTTTGCGGCCGCGCATCATCGGTGAACATTACAATGGGGCAGGGATAGATGGTGTTGACGTCCTGAACCTGTTCCAGCGTGTCGCGGTCAGGTGAATCGGCGTCGATAATAACTACATCAGGATTATGGCTCACGACCCGTGCCATAAAGGCGGGTCCTTCTTCCATAATATGTCGGACTTCACATCCGATGTCCTGCAATGCAGCACACACTATCTCTGCCCTTTCTTTATTCTGATCTGTCACAAGGACTTTTAAATTCTTTTTCATACTCGTTTCTAATGATCACGATTACTGCCGTGTCTGAAATGTGTAGATGCAAAGGGTGTGCCAAAAATAAAAATGCAGATTAACAAGAGGTTAAAAAAGCAGGGCCGTCAAAAGTGATTAAAAAATAGCCGGCCAAAATAGGTATGTATATTTTTTAGGCAAATTGTGTGTGCATTGCAATATGCCGCATGCTTTGTCTAAATAATGAACAGGGCAAGGGTACAGTGGCGGATACGTGAAGAGGTCATTTGGGGGGATGATTTTGGCCATAATGGTGCCGACGTCCTGTATTTTAACGTCTTTCTCTTGACAGAAGTGTGGGGCAGTGCCTATGTGCCATGAGAAGAAAAGCCGTCTAGGACGGTCGCATTGATGTCTTACTCTGAGGAGCCTTTTATGCCAGCTTATCGCTCAAAAACGTCTACACATGGTCGCAACATGGCGGGCGCGCGTGCCTTGTGGCGGGCGACAGGTGTTAAAGAGGGGGACTTTGGCAAACCGATTATTGCGGTGGTAAATTCTTTCACGCAATTTGTGCCAGGTCATGTGCACTTAAAAGACCTTGGGCAGATGGTGGCGCGTGAAATAGAGGCCGCAGGCGGATTGGCAAAGGAATTCAATACTATTGCCGTGGATGATGGCATTGCCATGGGTCATGACGGTATGCTGTATTCCCTGCCAAGCCGTGAAGTCATCGCGGATTCCGTTGAATATATGGTGCAGGCCCACTGTGCTGACGCCATGGTCTGCATATCCAATTGCGATAAAATTACCCCGGGAATGCTTATGGCGGCAATGCGCCTGAATATTCCGGCGGTATTTGTTTCGGGTGGCCCGATGGAAGCCGGAAAAGTTGATGGCATTGAGCACGGTCTGGATCTTGTGGATGCGATTGTTATGGGAACGGATCCGACCGTCACTGACGAGGAAGTTGAGCAGGTGGAACGGTCCGCCTGTCCCACATGCGGGTCATGTTCTGGCATGTTCACGGCCAATTCAATGAATTGTTTGACAGAAGCCTTGGGACTGTCATTGCCGGGTAATGGGTCATTGCTGGCAACCCATGCAGATCGTAAAGAATTATTCCTAAAGGCGGCACGCCTGATTGTGGAGCTGACGGACCGCCATTATAAACAGGATGATGACGCAGTGTTGCCTAGAAATGTGGCGAACTTTGCTGCGTTTGAAAATGCCATGACGCTGGATATAGCGATGGGTGGCTCAACAAATACGGTTCTGCATCTATTGGCGGCGGCGCAAGAAGGCTATGTAAATTTCACGATGAAGGACATTGATCGTTTATCGAGAAACGTACCGAATTTGTGTAAAGTGGCCCCCGCGACACAGAAATATCATATGGAAGACGTGCACCGCGCCGGCGGTGTTTATGGAATATTGGCGGAATTGGACAGAGCAGGTTTGATCCATACGGATACCTATACAGTTCATTCGCCAACGATGGGTGAGGCCCTGAAGAAATACGACATAATGGTGTGTGAAGACGATGACGTTCGTACGATGTATCGTGCGGCGCCGGGGGGCGTGCCGACAACGGAAGCTTTCTCACAAAGTAGGCGTTATGCAACGTTGGATGATGATCGTGAAGGGGGCTGCATTCGTACGAAAGAAAATGCGTATAGCCAAGATGGCGGTTTAGCGGTTCTTTATGGTAACCTTGCGGAAAATGGCTGCATCGTGAAGACTGCAGGTGTTGATGAAAGTATTTTAACGTTTTCTGGTCCTGCGCGTATATTTGAGGCACAGGATGATGCCGTGGCGGCCATCACAAAAGGTGAGATTAAAGCCGGAGACGTGGTGATTATCCGGTATGAGGGGCCGCGGGGTGGCCCCGGTATGCAGGAAATGCTCTATCCTACGTCTTATTTGAAAGCGATGGGGCTGGGTAAAGAATGTGCGTTGATTACGGATGGGCGTTTCTCTGGCGGAACGTCAGGCCTTTCTATTGGTCATGTCTCTCCGGAAGCTGCTTCGAAAGGGGCTATCGGCCTTGTGAATGAAGGGGACATGATTGATATTGATATTCCTAACCGAAAAATTGATATACGCGTGAGTGAAGCAGAGCTGCAAATGCGGCGCGATGCAATGAATGAAAAAGGGGCGGGGGCGTGGCTTCCAGGCGTGAAACGCGAGCGTAAGGTTTCAAAAGCCCTGAAGGCTTATGGTCTTATGGCCACATCTGCGGATCGTGGTGCTGTGCGTGACATATCACATCTGCATAGTGACGATGAATAAAAAAAAGCCAGCAAGTAAGAGGAACTTGCTGGCTAGTCTCACGCTTGTTAGGGGCTTGGGGAGGAAGACGGGTATCTGCGCCCTAATATTCAGATACCGATAAAAGACTGAAGCATACGCGGCACAAGCCCTGTAAATTTAAGCGGTGCGTCTGTTGCAATCAGACAAATACAATCTTCATGTGTATCAGCGATGGGTTGGTGACGGATATCTTCGTTGATGTCCGCAATGTCACCTGCTTTAAAGCGGCCGATTTCATCGCTATAAGCTCCTTTGAGTACTAAGGTCAGCTCGGAACCGTGGTGGTCATGTTCCGGCAGGCATGTGCCGGGAGCAATTTTTAACAGTCGCGTTGTCCCTTTGTGGTGGTCATCAACAGGCAGTGGGTAATGTTTAATGCCGGGTGCTAATGTGCGCCATTGTAGGTTGTTAAAATCAGTCGGCAGCATATCGCGCAGTGGTAATGGCAATTCGGGAATTTGTTCCGCCGAAGGTTCTCCGCTTTTGGGAGAATTTAAAGAAAGATATTTTCCAGAAGATGCACCGGCCTGGGAAGTGTTTGCCTGCGTAGAGGATGTCATTTCCAAAGCATCTAGCTTGGACATGACATTTTCCAGTGCACCTTCTGAAACCGTAATGCCTTCATCTTGTGCAAAGACGGCCCCGCCTATGTTTTCCAGTCTTTGTATTTCAGCGCGGCATTGAGGGCAAAAGGCAAGGTGTGTTGCCAACAATAAAGAATAACCACCAGTAATGTTACCGTTCGCATAGGCGATCAAGGTTTCTTCTGTAGGATGATGATGTATATCTTTGGTCATAATCTATTCCAATACAGAACGCATTTTTTGTAGAGCCAAGCGCATGCGTGATTTCACTGTGCCTAAGGGAATATCAAGTTTTTCAGCAATTTCCCTGTGTGCAAGGCCTTCGTAAAAAGACAGCATCACAACCTTTCTTTGGTCGACAGATAAGCTTTCCATGGCCTTGCGGACTTCTTCATCTTTCTGATGCCCTGCGACGATAGCTTCGGTATCAGGGCTTTCCTGCGTGACAAGGGTTGGATCATTAACATCTATCTCATACCTTTTGAGCTTCCGTATGCGGTCGATGCGCAAATTTCTGCAGACTGTCATAATCCAGGTTGAGGCCGCTGCCTTCTCGGGGTTGTAACGATCTGCTTTTCTCCATACTTGAAGCATTGTTTCCTGTACCAGCTCTTCACAAGTTGTTTCATCAGCCCCGCTTTTGTACATAAAAGCCTTAATTTTGGGGGCAAAGCGCACAAACAATTCGGCAAAAGCGTCTTTTCGTCGTTCCTGCGCAATAATCACAATCAGGTCTTCCGAAGTGATGCCATCATCTATGGCCACATTTACGTCTTTCTTTTTTTCTGTAGCCAAGGCAAGCGTGTCCACCTCTGAGCCCTTTTCATTACGTTTATCTGTAGGTTTATACGGCATGCTTTCAATCTTGGATCTGTGAGAAGAATATTTTCTGTATTTCGGCATTAATGCCAAAGTATGCCATGCTTTTTTACTGCAACATAATGTTTGGCGATAATCGTGGTGATCCGGTTTTGGGCAGGTGACGTATTCTGTAGGTATAAAAATTAGGAAAACTTAATGCTTCAATATCAAAATGTTATCCCCATGCAGAATATTGCTGTTATTGGCACCGGTATTAGCGGTATGTCAGCAGCATGGTTATTATCGCATAGTTGTAATGTAACGGTGTACGAGAAAGATGATCGTATCGGGGGACATTCTAATACTGTGAGTATTGGTGAAGATCATATCGATACAGGTTTCATCGTATACAATGAGCCGAATTATCCAAATCTAACGGCCCTATTTTCTCACCTGGGCGTGGAGACAGCAGAGACAGATATGTCATTTGCAGTTTCACTGGGGGGGAAATTGGAATATGCGGGGCATGGACTGGACGGGTTATTTGCACAACGCCGTAATGTGTTCAATGCACGCTTTTTGACGATGGTCTATGATCTATTGAGATTTTACAGGCAAGCTTCCGATTTGGACTTGGCGGGTTTGCAAAAGCAGACACTGGGGGACTATCTTCGTCAGAACGGCTACAGCGACGCATTTATATATGATCACTTGCTGCCTATGGGGGCGGCGATCTGGTCTACGCCCGTGGGAAAAATGCTGGATTACCCCTTGGCATCATTTTTACGCTTCTGTCAGAATCATGGTCTGATACGTTTGAAAGGCCGCCCGCAATGGCGGACAGTCTGTCGTGGTTCACAGGCATATGTCGACAAACTAACAGCAACGTACAAAAAAAATATCCGTCTCAATTGTGCTGTCGATAAGATCAAACGTTATGAAAGTCATGTGGAGATCATTGACAGACAGGGACAATCAAATCGTTATGACCAGATTATTATTGCCACCCATGCAGATCAAGCCCTGAAGCTTTTGGCGTCTCCTAGCCGGGCTGAAGAGGAAATTCTTGGTGCTTTTTCTTACAGCCGAAACCTCGCGATATTGCATAGTGACCCCGCACTTATGCCAAAGAATAAAAGGGCCTGGGCGAGCTGGAATTATCTATCGCAAGAAAGTGGGGAAACACAGGCTGATGATAGCAAGGTTAGCGTGACCTATTGGATGAACCGACTACAACACATCCCATCTGCGCGGCCATACTTCGTAACGCTAAACCCCATAGAAATGCCAGCGGAGGGCAGTATTTATCGTAGTTTCCTGTATGACCATCCGGTCTTTGACACGGGTGCATTGGCGGCACAGAAAAATATATGGGGGATGCAGGGCAAGCAACGGACATGGTATTGTGGAAGTTATCTGGGTTATGGTTTCCATGAAGATGGTTTACAATCTGGTCTGGCTGTTGCGGAAAAAGTTGGTGCGGTCAAACGTCCCTGGGCTGTAGAGCAACAGAATGGTCGTATTGATTTGCCAGAGGACTGGGGGGCGTTAGCGAAAATTGAGCCCGGTCAGGCAGTCGTGAAAGAGAGATTAAAGCATGGGTAATGGGGACCCGGTTTCATGTCTTTATCAAGGAGTGGTTTTGCACCGCAGGTTGCGGCCAGTGAAGCATTTGTTTCGCTATAACGTATTCTCTCTTTTCCTTGATATAGATGAACTAGGGAGCCTCCACAAACGTCTTCGGCTTTTCTCCCATAACCGGTTTAATTTATTTAGCTTCTGGAATAAGGATCATGGCCCCGCTACGGGACAGGAATTGCGGCCATATGTGGATCACATATTACAATCCGGGGGGATGGACCTTAAGGATACAAAAGTGTTTCTGCTCTGTTATCCCCGTATAATGGGATACGTATTTAATCCATTAGCTATTTATTATGTATACGATTGTGACGCAAAGTTACGTGCGGTGATTTATGAAGTCACCAATACCTTTGGCGAACGTCACAGTTATTTATTTTCCATTTCATGGGACGATGAACAGAAAAAAGTAATACGTCATCGTTGTGATAAGGCTTTTTATGTGTCGCCTTTTATCAGCCAGCAGTCTTCTTATGATTTTCGGTTGATGGTTCCGGGCACAAGGCTATCGGTTGTTATTTGCCAGTCTGAATATAGTCAACCAGTGCTCAATGCATCGTTTACTGCGACGCAAGATGAGTTGAGTGATCGTAAATTGGCCGTGATGTTTTTCAAATATCCGCTTATGACGGCAAAAATTATCCTGGCAATTCATTGGCAGGCTTTTCGTTTATGGCGGAAAGGGGTGACGTTTTTGCGTCATACGGTTGCCCCAAAGCAGGCTTTAACCATTACAACATCCCACAAAGACAATGCGGAGTGATAGAGTGACAGAATTCGATCCCATAAAATCACAGACGATGCCGGTTCTTTTAAAGGCTCCCAAATATAGAAAGCGTCGCATGCGCCACAGTTTTTGGTTAAAGCCTGTGGTTCAATCCTTGCAAAGGTGTGTGTTTGGACGCTTGAAAGTTGTGCTTCCCGATCAAGAAATCATGTATTTCGGGCCGCCAAGCAATCATCAGGCAGCGCAGATTTTCGTGCGGGATTACGCAATGTTCCGCCGTATGGCATTGGGCGGCATTATTGGATTGGCTGAAAGCTATATGGCCGGAGAGTGGGAGAGCCCGGATCTCTCTGCGTTGTTTGTCTTTGCTATTCAGAATAAAGCGGTTCTCAGAGGGCATATGCGGGGTGGACAGGTTATGCGGCTTATTAACAGGGCGTATCATTTGGTCCACGCGAATACCCGCAGGGGCTCACGCCGTAACATTGCCTATCATTATGATTTGGGGAACGCCTTTTACAAGCATTGGCTGGATTCAAGTATGACTTATTCATCCGCGCTGTACGCACAACAAGATGAGGCGTTAGAGACGGCGCAGGACCGTAAATATGCGCGTATCTGTACATTGGCAGAACTGAAGGCCGGTCAATCGGTACTGGAAATCGGCTGTGGGTGGGGGAGCTTCGCCCGTACGGCAGTACAGAAGCATGGTGTTGACGTAACGGGGTTAACTTTATCGCGTGAGCAAAAGTCTTATGCGATTTCCCAGAATAAAGATATCGGGGACAAAGCGGAGTTCTCGTTAACAGACTACCGAGATGCAACAGGACAGTATGATCGTATTGTTTCTATTGAAATGTTCGAAGCGGTGGGTGAGGAAAACTGGGGACAGTATTTCCATAAATTAAAACAGTGCCTTAAGCCGGGTGGCGTTGCAGTGTTACAGGTTATATCCATTGATGATGAGGCTTTTAAAACATATCGGCGGTCTGCGGATTTCATCCAACGATATATTTTCCCCGGAGGACTACTGCCCTCAAAGGCGGCCTTGAGCGATGCTATTAACGAGGCAGGGTTGATATTGGAATATGTAGAAAATTTTGGACAATCCTATGCCAAAACACTGGCCGTTTGGAGGGAGAGTTTCGTGAAGGCCTGGCCGGACATCAAGGCGCAAGGTTTTGACGAACGTTTCAGACGGATGTGGCAGTTTTATTTGTCATATTGTGAAGCCGGTTTTTTGACAGGCCAGACAGATGTGGGTTTTTATAAAATCCGCCGTCGCTAATATAGCGCGGCAGAACCGGATCCCGCTATATAGCCTACCTGCAATAGCATTTGCTATTCCGATGGTTCCGGCCTTTGTGCTCTTGCCAGCATTTTATGCTGAGGATATTGGCCTGGGCCTCACACTGACGGGCGGTGCTTTTTTCATTATTCGTATTGTAGATATGACGAGTGACCCTTTAGTAGGGTGGTTAACGTCTACGGATCACCCGGTGTGGGGTAAGAAAAAAATCTGGATAGCCATTGGCAGTGTCATCGCAGGGGTATCTCTATGGGCATTATTCACGCCACCACCCGATGCTAACTCACGTTATTTGATATCGTGGGGATGTGCCATGTTTATTGGCTGGACGATGGTGCAGATACCTTATCTTGCATGGGGGCTGGAAATTGCGCCCGAATATCACCAAAAGACGAAATTGGCGGCCTATCGAGAAGGGGCAACCTTACTGGGGATATTAGGGGCACTGACATTACCGGTTTTGCTGCTGACCGGAGATGATCGCCATAACCTGGTTCTTATTGCCGCTGTAGCCCTGAGTATAGGGTTTGTGGGGACGTTATGTGCTTTGGCATTTGTGCCGGAGGGCACAACGGGGCGGTTCCAAAATTACTCTCTTATATCGTTAAAAAAAGTTGCAGCGAACCGCCTCCTTCTCAGAACAATAACGGCATGGTTGTTAAATGGTATCGGGAATGGTGTTCCTGCTGTCTGCTTTGCCCTTTATGCCACTTACGTACTTCAGATAAGCGATGCTGAACGTAATATTTTGTTACTGGTTTATTTTCTTACGGCTGTCCTGTCAGTACCAGTTTGGTTGTATTTTAGCCGCCGGTTGGGGAAAGTGCGGGCGTGGTGCTGCGGCATTATTTTAGCCTGCGTGACTTTTCCTGCAGCCCTATTCCTCGGGGCAGGGGATTTTTGGTTTTTCTTTGTTGTCTGTGTGCTGACAGGGTTTGCCTTAGGCGCGGACAGTATCCTGCCCCCTGCTATTCAGGCTGATGTGCTGGACTGGGACCGTTTGCGATACCGGCGGCAGATCGAAACGATCGCTTTTTCGTTGTGGACCGTGTCGGCAAAATTTTCTTTGGCACTGGCCGCAATTGTAGCCTTCCCCCTGTTAGATTTTTTAGGACTGCAAGAGGGGGCACAGGCCGGCCTTTGGGGGCTGAAGGTGATCTATGCGCTTCTTCCTATCGTATTAAGGTATTGGTTGTCATGGTGATGTGGTCATTTCCGCTCACGATAAAAAGTCAAATCGCAATCGAAAAACGTTTACGCAAATATGATGAAAAGACATGAAAAAAGCTTTTTTACGTTTATCGGTAATGTTGCTGCTTTTTCCGTTATTGGCGGGATGTACAGGTATGAATATTCAGAATTATAAAGCGACAACGCCTGAATTGGATCTCTTCGCATATTTTACGGGAGAGACCACGGCCTGGGGAATTTTTCAGGACCGTAGCGGTAATGTGCGCAGGGCGTTTACTGTCGCGATTAAGGGCGATGTAAAAGATAATACCCTCACGTTAGTTGAGGACTTTCAATACAGTGATGGTGAGACAGAACAGCGTATTTGGGTGATTACACGCCATAAGGAAGGACATTACACGGGCGTAGCTAAAGGCGTCGTTGGGGAAGCAGAGGGGCAAGTGCAAGGCAACGCCCTTAACTGGAAATATGATTTTGATTTGCAGGTTGGTAAAAAAACGTATCGTGTGCATTTTGACGACTGGATGTTTTTACAGACGGGCGGCGTGTTAATTAACCGGGCCTACGTGAGTAAGTGGGGCATAAACGTGGGCGAGGTGACGTTGTTCTTTCAGCGCCCATAAGCGTCCTATAGCGACAGAATGGTTAAGTTGATTAATTTGCCCAGTACCTTAATCAGCGAGAATTAACGGACGACCTGCATTTTACGTAGAATCGCGCGTACGCATGTGCCGATAAGCGGGAGTTTAACTAAAAAATGGCCAGCGGCATCCCAGTGATCTATGTGACGACAAATCAGTCCTGAATCATTAAAGTGAATTTCGCTCATTCCGGTGATTTCCCATTTGCTCAATAAGCGGACCTGTCCAGAAAAATTCCATCTTAAAAAACAGACGTCCTGGTCCCAGGCTGTATGCGTGACAGTGAAGTCCGCCATTTCGACCGTGTTCAATGTGTGCTGCAAAAGGTCATATAGCTTTTGGCGCCCTGTAATATCATGAAAAGGATCGATGAAGTGAATGTTCTGCGCCGTAATGCGGTCAAGGGCACCAGGGGTGAGTGCCGAATGCAGGTTTTCAAATAGATAAATGTATTTCTGAATGGCTTGTGATTTGTTCATTTTATTGCTTGGTCAGTTTTCGGACTAAATAAAAATATAAACTATAAGGTAACAGGCGCATGACTTTTAAGAATGTTGCAAAAGGGTGAGGAAAAGAAATTTCAAACTTCTTTTTTTCTAACCCCGCGATAATTTTTTCTGCGGCGATGTCAGCAGATATTAATTGCGGCATGTGAAAGTCATTTTGTGCCGTCATTGGTGTTTTAACGAAGCCGGGGTTAACCAGCGTGACGTCGAGGCCCAAGGGACGCAGGTCAATATATAAAGTTTCCGCCAGATTGATAAGAGCGGCTTTACTGGGACCGTATGCGGCCGCTTTGGGAAGGCCGCTATACCCGGCGACAGAAGCGATTATAGCTATATGCCCGCGCCCCCGTTCTCTCATGGAGGGCAACAGAGTCGTTATGGGTGTGATAACCCCTAGGTAGTTCACGTCCATATGTTGTTGGAATACATCTGGCGTATAATGTTCCGGTGTTAAGGGACGATACATGCCCGCCGCGCAAATCAAAAGATCTATGGGGCCGTATTGGTCAAAAAGTTTATGTGCCGTTTTGTGGACAGCGGATTGATCAGTCACATCCAAAGGAAATGCCATAAGGTTTGGGTGTTGGTCGCAGAAGTCTGTAACTATTTGTGCCCTGCGTGAGGAGACAATCACTGTGCTTCCGCTCTCTGCCAGTTTTAGGGATAACGCTGCTCCTATGCCGGTAGCACCGCCCGTGATCCAGACTGTTTTCCACATATAAGCCCCGCTTTTATTCTGATTGTATTTCTGCAATATTTGTACAGCCGGCACAGATATATTCTATTTCTGCGCCATCTTCCCCATCAAAGGCCAGTTTAACCCACCGGCCCTGTTCGTCATACCATGCCGTGGTTTGTAACTGCCCGGAATATTCGTAACGATGGGCTGTAATGCTGTGATCCTGTATGCTTATTTTTTCCGGGGGCTGTTTGGTAATATCTACTTCATTGACATAGCCGGTCAGTGTATTGAGGACCCGGTTTTGCTGAATGACCTTTTTGTGCCAATGGTTTGTTGGAAAAATTAATCCGGAAATAACCTCGACTTGCGCGTTTTCATTGCGGTTATTTTTAACAATGAATGTCCCGTCCTTTGCTGTCCCCGTGATTGTGTATTTCTTACCGTTGTCATTAACGACAGCATCCAATTTTTTCAGGACCTGGTTATCCCAAACCTCCGTACAGTCATAAGTAAATTCGTATAACGTTAGAAAGAGTAATTTTACCTTGATACGTGTTTTTGCATTAACCGTAAGGGTGTCCCCTTGTTGCGAGAAACGCAAATGATGGGATCCGATTTTCTTACCATTACGCTGGATGTCAAATTTGTATTCCTGACCATAAATTTGTATGGGATTGATGGCCGCATTGGGGAGGGAGGCCCACGTTATATTGGGGGTGGCATAGCTAAAAAACAACATGGATAAGATGATGATGACGCGCATTTTGGCCTCCGTATGCTGGTATATGATACGGTGGGAAGCCTTGCGTGGATCAGTTTGCCGCGCTTGTTACTTTTGATCCGAAGGTGGAGGCGCATGACGGTTTTTGCGCCCGCGAGGAGAATATTGGATGAGGCTATGGACCCCGAATATCAGCAGCAGCACGCCGATAAACACCTGAACGGAGACAAGAGCCATAATCGTATTGCTGACGGGGACAATATCGCCGTAGCCCAATGTGCTCATGGTGACGATGGAAAAATACAGACTTTCAATAAAACTAAGGCTGCGGGCCTCGCCGTGGACAATAAAGTTTGTACTGTAACTGAGCTGGTCAGCTAAGCGGTAGAGGGCAGAAAAGACCACGACAATAAAGGAATAGAAGGTAAAAAACGCAAAAGCTGGTTTAATAATACCCTTTACCTCATCAAAAATATCAGCGAAGAGCAGTCCCGTATCTACCAGAAAGATAGCAACCTCCTGACTGACAAGTAGCACTGTCAGGGAAATAGCCACCATAATAATATAGAAAATCCATGTATTTGTGATGAGGGGAAGGGCCTCTATCGGGGCGGCGATACTCACAATGCCAACAAACATTATGGCCATAATCCAGATCAGGCTGCGCGAAAATGTTCTTTCAGGACTGCGTTTCTCAACAGTGACAATCTTTTGAATTTTGTTCTTTTTCCAGACGGACCCTAATAAGAACGCCATCAGCGGTAAGACAAAGCCGATGGATTGGTGACGTTGTGAGAGCAAGGGATAGTTGGTTTCAATAAAGAAAATAAAAATGCAGGCATATATGGCGATGGAATTGGCAAAGACAACAATGAAAAATTTGCTATTGGGAAAGTAAAAATAATAGAAACCGCTGAGAGTAATGACAGCCCCGATCACGACACCCTGGCCCGCGATGCTTTGCATGGGAAGTGAAAAAATTAATAAGGCCAAGAGTGAGGCCGTCCAGAATATGGACATTAACCACCCGGTAGTGGTCATTTGTTTTTTGAAGGGGTCAGGCATGAGATTATCAACATAGTCGTTTATGTAATGACTATAGCAGGGGGAGTGCCATTTTCCAGAGGGAAAGCGGGTATATAAAAAGGACTATTCCTGAGTGCGCGCCCATCAATACATATTTTATTAACCTCTAATGGCATATAAAGAATGGCATATAAACATACAAAAAATTGGGTAGAAGCTGCGAAAGTAGCCACAGGGATGCTGCGGGAAAGAGATTTCTTCGGGGTTTTTTTGTTGTTATACCAAGGTTTATTGTATGAGTGCCTCTATCACCAGTTTTTTGACCGATGCGTTTGCGCAGACCGATGACGCGGTCCTTATTATTGATAATACAGGCTTTATCGTTTACGCGAATAGGGCGGCATTAAACCTGCTGCAAATTGCGGATAAAGATGTCTATAAAATAGACTTTTACGCTTATCTTACACAATTGGCAAAACCGGAACGAGGGACATGGCAAGAAGCGTCTCTTGATGAGCTTCTGAAAACATTACCTCGTAACATTGGAATAGAACAGGGTGAGTGCACCACAGCATTTTATCAATTAAATGCCCTGAGTTTTCATAACATGGAAGGTGGATACCGGATATTCTCTTTATCTGCTGTGAAATCCGAGAGGGTTACAGGCTGCGGTGCTGATGTGACGTCATTTCTGGCTGAGAATGATTTGGCAATGATTGTACGTTACTTGCCAGATACCACGATTATTGATGCAAATGAGTTGTTTATCAAAAAAGTGTCGCAGAACTGTCAGGATATCATCGGGAAATCTTTTCGCCCCTTGTTACCGGAAGATTCACTGAAAGCGGTGGAAAAGGCAGTGAGAAATGTCACGCCAGACAACCCAGCATTCCATAGCATTAATAAGATATACGACGCCCAAGGCGAAGTAACATGGTCACATTGGTTTAACCATTGCACGTTTGATGCCGCAGGGCAGCCAAGCGAATATATGGCCGTAGGCTTTGATATGAGTGAATTGCAAGCCTTCAAGCGGCGTTTTGAGCTTGTGGAAGACTTAGCGGAAATAGCGTATTGGAGTTACCGTCCACATATAGACTTTATGGATTATAGTCCGCAATTTCTTACTATATGTGGCTGGGGCAGCGAAGAGAAAGTGAACTTTGGCGCTTTTAAAAACATGGTGCACCCGGACGATAAAGCCTTAATGGAAAGGCACATGACCGGGTTGCTTAAGTATCATATTCCTTTCAGTGAAGAGTTTAGGTTACTTCCTGCAGGCGGCAACGAACGTTACGTGCAATGCATTGCCGAAGCCGAAGTTGATAAGACAGGTAAAACCCGAAAAATTTATGGCATTTTGCAGGATAATACAGACTTAAAGCATATGCGAAATGCCGTTCAGGATACGCAGCAAAGTCTGGCGTACAGCAGCAGTATGGCGACTAATTTGCGCCGCACGATTGATGAGCATTGTATCGTTTCTATTACGGATACAAAAGGCAAAATCATATATGCGAATGATAAGTTCTGCCGGGCGTCTGGTTATACGTTACGGGAATTAATTGGGCAAAGTCACTGTTTAATTAAATCCGGTGAACATGACCGGGCCTTTTATCGGGAAATGTGGGATACGATAACAGCAGGGAAAATCTGGCAAGGCGAAATTTGCAATCAGCGTAAAGATGGCCGCCTGTACTGGGTGCATTCAACAATTGTTCCTTTTGTGGATAGAGATGGGAAGCCCTTTCAATTTGTTTCCGTTCGCACAGACATTACAGCGATGAAAGAAAACGAGAAAGCCTTGGTGACCGCGCGGGATGTGGCCGCGGCAGCGAACCGCGCAAAAAGCAGGTTCCTGGCCAATACCAGTCATGAATTGCGTACGCCCTTAAATGCGATTTTGGGTTTTTCTGAATTGATGCGGGAGGGCATTGTTGGCGAATTACCCCCGGCATATAAAGAATATGCTGAAAATATCTATGCCAGCGGACAAAGACTTCTGAAGGCGGTGGAGGGAGTGTTAGATATCACGTCCCTTGAGGAAGGAACGTTTAATATAAACTGTGAAAAAATATCGGTACGACGTTTGATCCTGGAAGAGATTATTCCCGCCATGAACGATTATATAGAACCGAGCAATATAAATTTGCAGGTGGAAATAGCAGACGGGCTTCCGGACATAGAGGCTGATGCCAGCCGGATGATACAGGCCTTAGCCGCGGTCGTTGAAAACGCCTGTAAATTTAATCATCAGGAAGGGACCGTCTGCATTAGTGCCCGACAACATGACCCGGATTATTTAGATATTAAAATATCAGATAGCGGCATTGGCATGACTGAGGATGAAATAAAGTTGGTCATGGAGCCATTTAATATGGCGGATGATAGCAAGTCCCGAAACCAGGAAGGGCTTGGGGTTGGGTTGAGCCTTGCTAAAGGTATCGTTGATAATCACCATGGGGATTTATTATTATCCAGTGAGCCGGGTGTGGGGACCACCGTGACATTGCGTCTTCCTGTTTCATGCCAATGTGGGGCGCATGCCGAACACCGCCGCAGTGCATAGCGGCATATGTAATTCGCCGTAGCTTGTGCCTGTATTATCCAGTCCACTATTATCCAGTTATGTGAGGGCTAAAGGGACTGTTCGCAGGTGGAAAAGGCCTGCACGTGGCGGTTAATCAAGTGGGTATAATAGTTTCCATCAAGGGGGAGTTGGCGTCCCAAAGGGTCCACAGAAATTAATTTCAGATTATATCGTGCAGCAAGAGCCTGACTGGTGCGGGACGGGCGAGACTTATCATAAATCAAGCAGTTTACCGGGGTCTGCCGTAGCATGTTTTGTAAGTCTTTTATGTGTTTGGCAGAGGGGGGAATGTCTTCTGTGGGTTTTACATGCCCGATATGGTGCAGATCAAACTGTTCTTCAAAATAGCCATAGGCAGGGTGTTCGACAACAAAAGCGACTTTTTTCATATTATCAAGTATATCTGCGGCGTTTTGTTCAATCTTTGTGATCTGTTGTATCAGAGATTGGCTATTCTGACGGTATAGTGCGGCATGCGCGGGATCTTTTTCCATTAAGATACGGCTGATTTCTTGCGCCATAATTTTCATATTATAAGGGGCTAACCAAATATGCGGGTCCGCTGCCTTCACGCCGCTATGTGGGTGATGATTAAGAGATTTGTGCCCCAGAGAAGTCGGCAGCGAGCGAAGTATTAGCCCCCTTGTATGGATTAATGCGATGTACTTTTCATCATCATGACCCGCCGGCAAGAAGCTTTCCAGTGATGGGCTGACATAAAGGACAAGATCAGCTTTGGCAATGGCATGGCGTTGTGATGGTTTGAGCTGGAAATGATGCGGTGAATGATAGCCCGTGATGATCTGCGTAGGTTCTGCCACGCCTTTCATGACCTGTTGCGCGATAAACTGAAGAGGGGCAATTGTCGTCACGACACCATATGCCCAGAGAGGCCGGGAGAGGAGTATATTTACAGCCAATACAACTGTAAAAAATGCAATGAAATGGGCGCGCAAAACGTATCCTTTAGTTCCGAGGCGATCACCGGCTGTAATATTATAACATATGTAAAATATTCAAGTAGAAAAGCGTAATCAGACTGTTTCCTGATCGGGTGGGGAGCATTGTGTGTGTTGTCGGTTGCAATAATACAAATAAGCCAGAAAACGAGCTGTATGGCGGGCTTTATTTAACTGTTTATTTAGGTATAGGCCTTAGGCTCTACCCATAAAGTAATAATACAAAAAATAATCTTTAATCGTCAGGGTGCGTCTTTGAATGGCAGCAAGGGATATTTAGACAGCTATTGTTAGCCAAAGGTATTTTAGTATGATTAATCCGACACAGAATGCACGCGAATTTGGCCAGGATGAAATTATCGTCAGCAAGACAGATCTCACAGGCCGAATTACATATGTAAACGATACTTTCCAGAGAGTTAGCCTCTTTTCCGAAAGTGAACTTTTGGGGCAACCCCATAACCTTATTCGTCATCCCGATATGCCGCGATGTGTCTTCAAATTATTATGGGAGACGATTGCGCAGGGCAGGGAGCTGTTCGCATACGTGAAGAATATCGCTGCGAATGGCGACTATTATTGGGTTTTCGCTCATGTAACGCCATCCTTTGATGAGGCAGGAAATATAGTCGGTTATCATTCGAACCGCCGTTATCCCGATCCGTCAACGGTCGAAATTATTGCTGCCCTGTATCGTCATCTTCTGGAAGAAGAAAACCGTCATGCTAATGCCAAAGACGGGGTGAACGCCGGGTATGAGATGCTGTTAAAACTGATGGAGGCGCAGGGTGTTTCCTATGATGAATTTATTTTCACTTTGGGGAACATCCAGAATACGGAAGATTTAGATCAGGCTTTGTTCTCTTTTAGGAAAGCGAGTTAGGGCGATGAGCATGTTAAATGGATTATTAAAAAAAACGCAGCCCGTAGACAACATAGGCCATACAGAAACAGCGGTTAACGATGACCATGATACGGCTGCGGAACTGGCTTTATATAAAGAGGCCTTTGAAAAAATAAAGAATGTTTGCCAGGCTGCGGAGCAAGGCGACCTGGAAAGCCGGATTACCCATAATGAAGGCTTTGGTGATTTGGTCAGCGGATTTAATGCGATCAATAATCTGCTGGATTTGGTTGATGCCTTTGTCCGGGAAAGTGGTGCGTCTTTGGAGCATGCCTGCGAACATAAATATTACCGCAGTTTTATGGAGCGCGGTAAGAAAGGGAGTTTCCGCCGGGGTGCTAAAGTTATTAATCAGGCACGCCTCCAGATGGAGGCCGGTGAGAAACGCGTAGCAGATGAACGCCGTGTGTTGGCGGATCAATTCGAAGAAAAAATTTCCGGCGTGGTGAATGCATTTTCCGCCTCTGTTGGTGAGTTGGAAACAACCGCAGAGCATATGAAGAACACGGCCCGTCAAACCCATGATGAAAGTGTGGCGGTGTCGACATCCGCTAATGAAGCCACTTCAAACGTGAATGCCGTCGCCGCGGCAACAGAGGAATTGTCGACATCTGTCGGGGCTATTTTGGAGCAGGTCAATTCATCAGCAGAAACGACAAAATCTGCGGTGGCTGAGGTGGAAAATGCCTCTGCTGCGGTGCAGGGGTTGGCCACATCTGCGAATGAAATTGATAAAGTGGTTGAGTTAATTCGCGGCATTGCAGGCCAGACAAACCTGTTGGCGTTAAATGCGACTATCGAAGCGGCCCGGGCAGGGGAAGCCGGTAAGGGCTTTGCTGTGGTGGCTTCAGAAGTAAAAAATCTGGCCAATGAAACGGCGAATGCCACCGATGACATTGTTTTACAGGTGGACCAAATTCAGCAGGCAATAAACAATACGGTGACCACGATTGAAAATATCAGCACCCGTATTTCAGAGGTTAGCGATTTTTCAGCAGCGATTGAAGCTACGGTCGATGAACAGAACGAAGCGACAATTGAAATTTCCCGTAGTGTCCAGGACGCAGCAACAGGAACAGAACATGCGGCGCAAAGTGTTGACAGTATTGCCGCAGCCTCACGTGAGACCGAGGAAGTCGCACAGCAAGTACGTGAGGAGACGGGCTCCCTGTCACAGCAGACAGAAGTGCTGATGTCTGAAGTCAGTAATTTTCTGAATTCAATCCGCAGTCAGTAATACGCGGGAAAAATGCTTTGATTTTGTAAGGCGGCTGACTTCCAGCCGCCTTAAATATTTGTTAGCGAATAAGACCTATAAATAAGATTGCGGTTGTATAAAAACAAACAATATAACCGGGGCTAATGAAGAATAATTAAGTTACATATTAGTCATAAATACAGGGTGAAAGAGGCATTGGATTAATTGTTGAGAGGCGCGCAGTCTTATGGTCAAAATACAGGTCACCCCGACCCAAAATGAGATAACATTTGGCGATGGTGAATTAATCGTCAGTAAAACAGACCTTAAAGGCCATATCACTTATGCCAATGATGTCTTTATGCGTGTGAGCCAGTTTGATGAACACGAACTGATCGGCCAACCTCATAGCGTAATTCGCCACCCTGATATGCCGCGATGTGTTTTCAAATTATTATGGGACACTATTTCGCAAGGGGGTGAAGTCTTTGCTTATGTGAAGAATATTGCCCGAAACGGAGATTACTACTGGGTCTTTGCGCATGTTACGCCGACTTTTGATGAAGGTGGCAATATCATTGGTTATCATTCAAATCGCCGCAGCCCTGATCGTCATGCCGTAGAGGTCATGTCTGTACTATATGCGCACCTTCTGAAAGAAGAACGTCGCCATTCCAATGCCAAAGACGGGCTTAACGCAGGTTTTCAGATGTTGAGCAATATTCTGGAAACACAGGGCATCCCTTATGATGAATTCATTTTTACCATGGGTAATATTGAATCTTCTGATGGTCTGGCCAAGGCCTTATCAGGCTATAATTAAGCAGAGTGGTAACGATGATGAATATCTTTAAAATGTCTTCTAATAGCAGCCAGCTAAAGGGGCGTATTGATAAAGGAAATGCGGTTAACATGGCTGCGGAAAATGCGCCTGATTTAGCATCTGATGATGCTGCGCAATTGGCAAACTATCGTTTGGCGCATAAAAAAATCGAAGACGTTTGTAAGGCCGCGGCAGAGGGTGATTTAGAGCGGCGTGTCATCAGTGAAGCTGATGGGCGCGATGAAGAATTCAGATCTATTTATAATGCGGTGAATAGTGTTTTGGACCGTATGGATGCCTTTATTCGCGAAAGTGGCGCGTCTTTGGAATATGCCTGTGAAAAAAAATATTATCGCCGTTTTGTTGAACGGGGTATGCATGGCAGTTTCCGTCGTGGGGCAGAGGTGATTAATGAGGCGAGGGCACAAATGGAGTCCGTTGAAGCCAAAGTATCACGGGAACGTCAGGCATTGTCGGATGAATTCGAAGAGAAAATATCCAGTGTGGTCAGTGCGTTCTCCGCATCAGTTGAAGAATTGGATAAGACCGCTATCCAGATGAAAGAAACCGCACGTCAAACCCATGATGAAAGCATGGCAGTATCATCGTCGGCCAATGAGGCTACAGCAAATGTTAATGCGGTTGCGGCCGCGACAGAGGAACTGGCCACATCAGTGAACGCGATTTTAGGGCAGGTGAATTCATCGTCAGAGACAACCCGTACAGCGGTGAGTGATGTGGAAAGTGCTTCGCAGGCTGTTCAGGGGCTGGCGGAGTCTGCGCATGAAATTGATAAGGTGGTGGAGTTAATCAGGGGGATCGCAGGACAGACGAACTTATTAGCTTTGAACGCCACCATTGAGGCGGCACGGGCGGGGGAGGCCGGTAAAGGTTTTGCCGTCGTGGCGTCTGAGGTGAAAAATCTGGCTAATGAGACGGCGAATGCCACTGATGATATTGTTTTGCAGGTTGAAGAAATACAACATGCGATTGAAAACACTGTTTCCACAATTCGTAATATCAGTGATCGCATTAATCAGGTGAATGAATTTTCTTCTGCCATTGAAGATACAGTGGGGGAACAGAATATGGCGACTATAGAAATTTCCCGCAGTGTTCAGGACGCGGCCACTGGTACGCAACATGCGGCGGACAGGGTTGATAGTATTGCAGCAGCATCGCGTGAAACAGAGGCTATTGCTGGTGAAGTTGGGCGGGCGACACATGATCTGACAAAACAGACAGACTTTTTGAGAAATGAAGTCAATGCCTTCTTACAATCAATCCGCGGTTAAATAGAGAACGAAATAACGACATAAAAAAGCGGCGAACTATGTTCGCCGCTTTGTTTTTGCTTATTGTCGGAAATGCTAGGATTTAGCACCGACATTTTCCGGCAGGGAAATAACATGAAGGTCCTGCTGCGGATAGGGAATAGAAACACCGACATCGTCCAATTTGAGTTTAATGTTTTTAACCAGATCAAAACGGACAGGCCAGTAGTTACCGTTTGCACACCATGCCCGTACGATCAGGTTGACAGAGCTATCGGCCAGTTCACTGACGACAATTTGATGGGCCGGGTCTTTTAGAATACGGTTGTCCTGACCGATGACATCGGCGATGGCCTGTGTTGCGGTGTCAATGTTATCGCCATAACCAATACCAATAACCAGATCAACACGGCGGTTGTCGTGATGGCTGTAATTTTTCACAGCGGCACCCCAAACCTGACCATTGGGAATGACAATCTGAACGTTGTCGCCAGTGCTCATTTCCGTAGTGAAAAGGCTTAGATTCCTGATGACGCCAGCATGACCAGCGACTTCAACAAAATCGCCGATTTTAAAGGGCCGGAAGATTAAAAGCATAACCCCTGCGGCAACGTTGCTGAGTGTTCCTTGCAGGGCCAGACCAATGGCAAGACCCGCCGCACCGAAGACAGCCAAGAGGCTGGCTGTTTGCACGCCAAATTGATCAAGTACGGCCAACAGCGTGAAAATGAGAATAATGTATTTAACGATGCTGGCGAAAAAACCGGCTAACATAGCATCAAATTTAGGACTTTTGAGTAAGGCGCGACGTGTGGCCCCAGAGGCCCAGCCAGCAACAATCCAGCCAAGGATAAGAATAATAAGCGCGCCGAGAACGCTAAATCCATAGGTCGTGGACATCTCAATCACAATGTCCGTTATTTCCTGCATTTGGTCTTCCATACGATGCCCCTTTCATGTCCGATTAGATCACGGCAAGATATTTAAGTGTATATCCCGCCAATGTAATTTCGGATTTTATAGCAAAAACTTCGCGTGGAGAAGGATTATCGTTAACAAAAAGTAAATTCGTAGACGGGGGCATTATCACACGGGTTCACGAAATTTGTGATGAACCGTGATTTTCATTTGATCTTCCACTGTGGAAAAGTTGGCCTGTTGCCGCTGCTGATTGCGCTAACCTTACAGCAAAATCGAAGGGGCAGATCACAGGGTGAAATGGATTAAGGAAAAGGAAGAGAAAATGAGTACTTCAACAGCAAAAAATAGCGCGTTAGTTGCCTCAGCCATGGCGGTCGCATTGAGCATGGCATCAACCACACCGGCTACGGCTGGTGCTAAGAATATGGAAAAATGCTACGGCGTGGTGAAAGCCGGGAAAAATGATTGTCAGACCGCGACTTCTTCATGCGCGGGAACGTCCAAAATAGATGGCCAGAAAGATGCCTGGATTTATGTACCTAAGGGGACATGCGCGAAAATCGTGGGTGGTTCTACACAGTCATAAGCAGGCCTGATGCTGCCAGATAAGGACCAGAACAGACACAAGTTGACGTAAAAAGACGACCTGAGACAGGAGTATCCTATGTTTGCATCTTCCCACGCTAAACAGTCCTTCCCACGGGATTTCCTGTCTCAACCGTCCTTTGAAAAGATGGTCGGTGAAAATATGGTCGGCGTGAGCCTAAAGGCACAGCATTATCAAACCATATTGGAGCAACTGCCGCCATTGGGCTGGTTCGAAGTGCATTGTGAAAATTATATGGGGGCAGGGGGGGCGCCACATTATTATCTAGGTCGAATTGCGGAAAATTACCCGATCTCTTTTCATGGTGTGGGAATGTCACTGGGGAGTTGTCAGCGTCTTGATAAAGATCATCTTTTCAAATTAAGGGAACTGGTTGATCGTTATTGCCCGTTTCTGGTGTCAGAACATCTCGCGTGGTGCGGGACTGAACAGCGGTATTTAAATGATCTTCTGCCGATGCCGTATACCGCAGAAAGTCTTGACGTCTTGGTGCGCCATGTTGATGAAATGCAAACGACGTTAAGGCGACAGATATTAATCGAAAACCCGTCCAGCTATCTGGAATACAGAGGGCAGGATTATGATGAAGCGGCGTTTCTCGTAGAACTTGCGCGGCGGAGCGGCTGTAAAATTCTGCTCGATATCAATAATATCTACGTTTCCAGCTGCAATCATGGCTGGGACGCATTGGCCTATCTGCGGTCAATACCGGCTGATATTGTCGGGGAAATACACTTGGCTGGTCATCATGTGCGCCAGTGGCGCGGTCAGGAAATTCGCATTGATGATCATGGTAGTAATGTCTGCGAGGCGGTGTGGGCACTCTTTGAGAACGCTGTCGGTATGGTGGGGATAAAGCCCACCTTGGTTGAATGGGACAGCAATGTACCTTCTTTGTTAACCCTGCTGCAGGAGGCAGGGCGTGCGTCATTAATTATGGACAAAATATCCGACAGGGTGGGTTGCCATGGCGGATAAATGTTCTCTTTCAGAAGCCCCATTGCGCCTTCCTTCATTAGGACGATTGCAGTCGTCCTTTCAAAGAAACATCATTGGTCATAGCCATATGGATGTGGACGATAAAGAGCTACTCCCCTTTATTATCGAAAACGGCATTCCAGCTGGAGAACGGTTGGATATATATCGCAATAATAGCTTTATTACCCTGCGGGAGGCTTTAAAGGCCACATTTCCTGTCGTGTGCCAATTGGGGGGAGAGGACTTCTTTAATATGTTGGCCGCGGCGTATATTCGGCAATGCCCCCCCGCAAAGGCATCATTGATATTTTATGGTGACCGGTTTGCTGCATTGATTGATGAAGATAAAAGGACGGCGTCCATTCCCTATCTGGGAGATGTGGCCCGGCTGGAATGGGCCTGGCATTGTTGTTATCACGGGCAGGATGACACGCCGCTTGTGGCGCAAGATATGCAAACGCTGGATGATACTGATTTCCCGGAAATACATTTTAAACTTTTGGCGAATAGGCAATGGGTAAAGTCCAATTACCCTGTCCTGCATATCTGGCAAATACATCAGGAACCTGATGAGGGCATGGAGATGGTGTCTTTGGAAGAGGGCGGATGTGATCTGCTGGTTATGCGTCATGAGCTTGATATACAGATCGTCAACTTTGCACCAGATGCAGCACTGTTTTTACGATATTTAGATCATGAAAAAAGTCTGGCAGACGCCACACAACTGACCCAGGACGCTTATGCCGGGTTTGATCTGCAAAGCTGCCTGCAGGAAATGTTGACGTTAGGGGTCTTTAGCCAATTTTACTTCAAAGATAGAAGGAGCCAGTCATGACACATTCAAATCTTGCCTTTGGGGACTTAATGTCACGATTGGCGGTATGGCCAATGACATTAGGGACGATGATTCCTATGGGCGCCATTGGTTTATTGGCGCGCCTTGGTATTGCGGGCATATTTTGGCGATCGGCAATGACAAAAATCACGTTGTTTGTAGATGTCGGCAACTTTTCTTTCGCGCAGTTTTGGGCTGTGCTGACGTTGAATTGGGAGGTTAGCCCCGTCACATATACTCTTTTTGAATATGAATATGCGCTGCCCGTAATCCCCCCCGCGTGGGCCGCACATCTGGCGTTGATGGCGGAAATAATACTGCCGTTGTTATTATTGTTGGGGCTTGCAACACGGCTCTCCGCCATGGCTGTTTTTGTCATGACATTGGTAATCCAGTTATTTGTTTACCCTAATCTTTGGCCGGATCATGCGTTGTGGTCTGCTGCCGCGTTATACTTAATGGCAAAAGGGGCGGGGGTGATGTCTCTGGATTATCTCATTACACGCAGATTTTTACCCTAGTCGTAAAAATTATTTTTTGTCGCAGGTTTTCTGCGGGGATAGCGTATTATAGTTATGATGTTGGGAGGGGCCTCATTTTCAGGAGAGAGGTATGACAAAGAAGATTATCATTACAGCCATTTCTATGGTGGCATTGGGAACAACCGTTGCTATTGCCGATGGTCATATGAAAAAGAAAGAGGCCATGCGGGATATGATGTCAGGTCATGGTGGCAAAGCACATCATGGTGCTGTGATGCTGCATATGTATGACCGTAACGAAGATGGTGTTGTTTCTGCAGACGAATTTAAGCAACAACATAAAAAAACATTTGTCGCTGCCGATGATGACGGCAATGCGGCATTGGACTTTGAAGAATTCGAAAGCTTTGCCGAAATGCAGAAGGCTGCCCATCAACGTGCCATGCGCCAACATAAATTTAAAATGATGGACAGCAATGGTGATGGTAAAGTGAGTGCGGATGAATTTAGTGCCAAGATGGACAAACGTTTTGCCCGCATGGATCGCAATGATGATGGGACATTGGATAAAAAAGACCGAAAATCACTGCATAAGCCAAAGAATTAATGCTTTTAAGCCTGCGTGGCTGTGCCAAAATATCGGCATAACAACCTGTTGAGGCGCAAAAAGGGAAGATGGCACACGGTCATTTTCCCTTTTTCTATTTCAATTGTTAAAATATCAGTGTGGTGATATGAACTGGCTGTTGCAGTAATGACAAAGCCGCAGTATTTTCGCGCAGATATTAAGTGACATTGCATAAGTCATCCGGCCAATGGTGAGGGCCATGGCAGATAACGAGCATGCAAACGAATATGCATAAGAACAGGAGCACACAGATGTTCAAAGGCTCTATACCCGCTCTGATTACCCCGTTTGCGAACGGCCGTGTTGATTATGATGGGTTTCAGAAGTTGGTGAACTGGCAAATTGAAGAAGGATCACACGGTTTAGTGCCTTGTGGGACAACAGGTGAGTCGCCAACATTGGACCATGATGAACATCGTAAAGTGACGGAAATAGCGATTGACGTTTCTGCAGGGCGGGTGCCGGTTATTGCGGGATGCGGTTCTAATTCCACCCGTGAGGCTGTAGGCCTGATGGAACATGCTGCCAAGGCGGGTGCGGATGCGGCGCTGGTCGTTGTGCCTTATTACAATAAGCCGACGCAAGAGGGAATGTTTCAGCATTTCAAGGCCTTAAATGATGCGGCTGATTTGCCGATCATTATATACAATATTCCCGGGCGCAGCATTGTCGATATGAGCGTAGAGACAATGGCGCGTTGCTATGGGGAATTGAAAAATGTTATTGGCGTTAAGGATGCTACGGGCGATGTTGCCCGTGTGGCGTTGCAGCGCGTTGCCTGTGGGCCAGACTTTTTGCAATTGTCCGGGGAAGATCAAACAGCCCTGGCTTTGATGGCGCATGGGGGGCATGGGTGCATTTCAGTGACCGCAAATATTGCGCCGTCTCTTTGTGCCGCTTTTCAGAATGCCTGCATGGAAGGTGATTATCAAACCGCACTGACATATCAGGACCGATTAACACGGCTACATGACGCGATGTTTGTAGAGGCAAGCCCGGGACCTGTTAAATATGCAGCATCATTATTGGGGCTATGCAGTGATGAAATGCGTTTACCTATGGTGCCTGTCAGTACGCAGACGCAGAAAACGGTACGCTCTGCCCTGGAAGATGCGGGCTTATTAGGATAAAGACGTGACAAAGAATCAGGGGGCGCGCCGGATCGTAGCGGATAACCGTAAGGCGCGTCACAATTATTTTGTAGAAGAAGAACTGGAAACCGGCATTGTATTGCAGGGGACTGAGGTTAAGGCCTTAAGGGCAGGGGCAACCAATGTGACTGATGCCTATGCCGAGGTGCGTGGGAACGAAGTATATCTGCTGAATATGCATATCCCTGTGTATGAGCAGGGCAATCGTTTTAACCACGATCCATTGCGGCCCCGAAAATTATTACTGCATCGTCGTGAAATCAGTCGTTTGCTGGGGGCAACCCAGCGTAAAGGGCTGACCCTAATTCCTCTGTCCTTGTATTTTAACGACAAAGGGCGGGCAAAAGTTAAATTAGGACTGTGCAAAGGTAAAAAGCTGCATGACAAGCGCGCGACTGAGAAAGACCGCGACTGGGCACGAGAAAAAAGCCGTCTGATGAAAGAAAACGGCTGAACCGAACCCTTAGTAATATAGGGTGCTTCGCAAACATAAAGTGCCAATGTTTTAAGGTAAAGGAAGACCACTCTGCTGTTATTGGCTTCTTTTATTAACGTGGTGCTCTGTTTCGGATAATTTGCGGGGGCAGCCCCACGCTTCCAATACGTTTTCCATATCATTAGCACAAAAAAACCGGGCTTCATCCTTGCTATAGCCATCGGAGAGCATCTCGTCATAGCATGTAAAATTATGACGGACATAGGATGTGAGGGACAGCCATATGGCGTTTTCTGGCCGGGCTTTATTTAGCGGTTTGGTATGTAAGGCGTGTTCCAGTATGGCCCTTTGGTCCTTTGAAGGGGCTAGCGGGCAGAAAAAGTCTAATGCTTTTTCCAGCTGTAGTAGACGGGCGCTGTGGGACGCGGAATGGTCAATCATGACGAAAAATGACAATTGTTAAAAAAGGTCTATTTTTAAGCAAGACGCGGTTATGATGCTGACATAGCTAGGGATAAAAAACCAGTCATTCCCTATGAAGCATGATAATGGGAGAGGGCAACGTCGTGGATACTTTTGCTTATATCAATACGGTGATGGACTTTTTGGCGGCGTTGTTTTTGCTGGCTGTGGGCGTTGGTGTGGTTGCTGTGGCTATATTGTATGTGGTTGATGTGACCCAGACAAAACACGCTATCCGCCGTAATTACCCTGTTATCGGCCGCTTTCGTTATTTGTTTGAAAAACTGGGGGAATATTTTCGGCAATATTTCTTTGCTATGGACCGTGAAGAAATGCCGTTTAATCGTGCGCAGCGGGCGTGGGTATATCGAGCGGCAAAAAATGTGGATAGCATGGTTGCGTTTGGTTCAACGCGGGATTTAAGCAAGCCGGGAACGGTTTTTTTCGTGAATAGTGCTTTTCCTGCACTTGATACTGATAAGGCCCCGATTAGCGAGCGTATTGTGGGTGAAGGGTGTGGGCATCCCTATACAGCGAAGTCATTATTAAATATTTCGGGTATGAGTTATGGGGCTCTCTCTAAACCTGCTGTGAGAGCATTGTCCCGGGGGGCAAAACAGGCGGGATGTTGGATGAATACCGGCGAAGGGGGATTGTCACCCTGGCATGAAGAAGGGGGCGCAGATATTGTTTTTCAGATTGGAACGGCCAAATACGGGGTAAGAGATGCACAAGGTCGTTTAAGTGATGAAAAGCTCAAAGCATTGGCGGCCAAAGACTGTGTCAAAATGTTTGAAATCAAGTTGAGTCAGGGGGCGAAGCCAGGCAAGGGGGGAATATTACCCGGAGGCAAGGTCACAGCGGAGATTGCAACAATACGGGGTATTCCAGAAGGGCAAGATTCAATCAGCCCTAATCGGCATCCGGATATCGAAAATGTTGATAACTTACTCGATATGATCAATCGTATCAGAGAAGTTACGGGAAAACCCGTTGGCTTTAAGGCGGTGATCGGCTCAATGTTCTGGTTTGATAATCTGATACGCGCAATCAAGGCCCGTGGTATTGAATCCGCCCCGGACTTTATCACCATCGACGGTGCCGGAGGGGGTACGGGGGCTGCGCCGCAAAGCCTGATTGATTATATGGGTTTGCCGCTGGTTGAAAGCCTGCCGCTCGTAGTTAATGCATTATACAAGGCGGGATTAAAAGACAGGGTGCGTGTTATTGCTTCCGGTAAGTTGCTGACACCTGCGGATGTGGCATGGGCCTTGTGTGTTGGTGCAGATTTCATCGTAACGGCCCGTGGCTTTATGTTTGCACTGGGCTGTATCCAGGCCATGCAATGTAATAAAAACACATGTCCAACAGGGATTACCACGCATGAAGCCCATTTGCAGCGGGGGTTGGTCATTAAGGATAAGGCTGAACGTGTCACCCACTATGCCAGGAACATCCAGAAGGAAGTTGAAATTATTGCCCATTCATGCGGGGTGAAAGAGCCACGTCAATTACGCCGTCGCCATGCACGCATTATGATGCCTGAAGGGGTGTCTGTACCCATGGATGAGTTGAATCCATATCCAATGGAGACCATAGCCGAATAGTCATTATGTTCAGAACTGTTACCTGACAGGTCTTTGCTGGTACATATGTATAATTTAAGATATTCTGCGTTAGCTAATGATCGTTTCAGGAGGGAGAAGCATGGCTTTACATAATACGGAACAAGAATGGGGCAGTCTTGCAAAGGGGTTGCATTGGATTGTCGCGATATTGCTTATCGGCTTAGTACCGTCAGGGATCTATATGGACAGGCTAGATACATCTATCCCGGCCGAACGTGAAATATTCCTGCAGTTAGTGTTTTGGCATAAGTCCTGCGGGATGCTGGTACTGCTGTTGATGTTGGTGCGGTTATGCTGGCGATGGATGAGCTCCACGGTTCCGGCTTTACCGGAAGAAAGTAAAACGTGGGAACGCCATATGGCGCATTCTATCCATGGTCTCTTATATATAATTGTAATTGCACAAGTCTTAAGTGGTTGGCTGATGTCCTCCGCTGGTGGTCACCCTGTGACATTGTTTGGATGGTTTGAATTCCCGCCGCTCGTAGACAAAAATAAGGAAATTGGTGAAGCTGGAAGAGCTGCCCATGCCATTATGGGTAAGCCGTTACTGATCCTAATTTTTGTATTGCACGTGGTGGGCGCGTTAAAACATCATTATGTTAACAAGAATAATGTCCTGAAACGTATGATGCCCTGGTAAGTGGCAAAGTGATAAGTCAGTGAAGGCGGCCTGATTATTTTCAGGCCGCCTTTTATTATTACGGGCTTAGCGAACTGGTTGAGGCGGACCCATTTTCCAACTGCCGTCCGGCTGGAGACACGCCGTACCATATGCCGGGACCGTTTCATTGCCAACGGTAATGGTTGTTGTGTATTCACGTTCCTGTAGACAGTTGCGGGTTGTATTTTGTTTGTATTGTGGTGTGTGACTTACCCATTTGTTTGTTGTGGATACACTGGCACTGTTGTGCGAATGGGTGTGGTCGTGACGGCTGTTATGCTGACGTGAGAGGTTGTAGGCTGCAGTTGCCGTAACGGCCCCCAGAACAAAACCGGTAAAGAGACGACTATGTCCGTGATGACGATGGCGCGGATAACTGTGATAATAGACATGGTGGTGCCGATTGACATTATAATGCTTTTTATAGTGTTTTTTATGGTGCTTCTTATAATGTCGATAGTGTTTCCCGTGATAGTGAACACTGTGGCGGTCGTGATAGCTTTTTCCACCGCCAGCCGCTGCGGGGGCGGTGCCATAAGTGAGGGTGAGCGCACAGGTTAGCCCCAGAACAAGGGTGTGGCGCAGAATGTTTTGCTTCAACAGTTTCATTATCGTCTCCACTTCTTTCTTACCCCTCAACCTTGATAAGGATAAGGAGGTAAGGCTGAATGGAGGATGAATGCCCTTATGGGGATATAAAATCCTTTATATCGCTAAAGACTTTTTCGAACATTTCCGTTGTGAGCCGCCCGGTATTGGTATTGTAGCGCGAACAATGATAACTATCGAACAAGCGCAAAGTCTTGGAAAGTTGATGCTGTTGGGCGTGTCCGAATTTAAAGGCCGCTTTTTTAAGCCCTAATGTGCTGAGAACAGCGTTATGCGCGACAAGCCCTAATGCCAGTATAGCGTGAACAGAGGTGAGATGAGCAATTTGTTCTTGAAGATAGGGGCGGCATGCCTTTTCTTCTGTTGTGAGCGGTTTATTTTGCGGGGGGACGCAACGTACCGCATTTGTAATCATTGCTTGGTTAAGTTGCAGTCCATCATTGCTTTTGGCCTTATATTCACCATAGGCAAAGCCGAATTTCTGTAAAGTTGGATAAAGAAGGTCGCCAGCATAATCGCCAGTGAAAGGGCGCCCGGTGCGATTGGCACCTTTCAGACCAGGGGCAAGGCCAACGATAAGAAGTTTAGGATTATGGTCGCCAAAAGACGGAACGGGGCCGTTGTGCCAATCGGGATATTTCGCAGTGTTTTCTTCACGAAATGATACGAGGCGCGGACAAAGAGTGCAATCTAGCGGAGCATCCCCTATTACGTTTGTAGACGACATTGATTTTCCTAAATATGTAAAAGAATAGCCAGCGTAATCTTAGGTCTTAGATGTCTTATAGCAACTCTGAAAATGGCACGTGTTGAGCAGGCCGTAAATAACCGTGCCCTATAATGGCGGTTTCAGATAAGGTGTCAAAACTCACTGTAGGGAATATTCGGGGAAACTACATTATTTCAATGGGTTTGTCTGTGCCTTTGCGACCGAATTCATTATGCATATCGGCAATTTCAAGGAAATTATCTGCTTGTCTACGTAGTTCGTCTGCGATCATAGGGGGGCTGGTCTTCATACTGCTGATGACTGTAACACGAACCCCTTTGCGTTGAACGGCTTCGACCAGACGGCGGAAGTCGCCATCGCCTGAGAACAGGACCATATGATTAACATGTTCGGCCATGCCCATCATGTCTATGGCAAGTTCCATATCCATATTGCCTTTGATTTTACGGTCGCCGCGCTGATCGGTGAATTCTTTTGTCGGTTTGGTAATCAGGGTATAACCATTATAGTCAAGCCAATCCACCAAAGGGCGCAAGGGTGAATATTCCTGATCTTCCAGAAGGGCGGTATAATAATTGGCCCTGACTAAAATGCCTTGTTCCGCAAAGAAATTGCGAAGCCGTTTATAGTCTATATCAAAGTTTAACGATTTGGCGGTTGCAAAAAGATTTGATCCGTCAATAAAAAGGGCAATGCGCTCATTGGGATAAAAAATCATGAGTATGTCCTTAAAAAATAACTTAAATATGCCTTTACCATATCATAATGATAGCCATTCTTGCTATACAACGAACTACTATGCATGTAAGTAGGCGCGGGAACGCTTTAAAGAGTTTGAATGATAAATAATGACATTAGTTTTTTTGGGCTTGGGCGCGAATTTACCTGATGAAAATGGGCGGTTGCCACGAGATACGCTATTGGCGGCAGTGGACGTTTTGGCGCAAAAGGGGCTGGAAGTTGAGGCCGTGGCCCCATGGTACGAAAGCGAGCCTGTGCCTGCAACCAGCGAACAACCATGGTATGTAAATGGTGTGTTAGCGGTTGAGACGGATCTGAGCCCGTCGTCACTTATGGCCGTACTGCTGGACGTTGAGGCGCAGTTTGGGCGGGACCGCACAAAAAAATGGGCCCCGCGGATAATTGATCTGGATATATTGTCTTATGGAAGCACGATATTACCGTCAAAGGTCAGATGGGCCGCCGGCGTGAAAGGTAAAGAGTTGGTGATTCCACACCCCTATATGCATGAGCGCCGCTTTGTGTTAGCCCCGTTAGCCGATATCGCACCAACGTGGCGTCATCCGGTGTTAGGTAAAACGGCAGAAGAGCTGTTAGGGTCTTTGCCGCATGATGACATTGTACGGCCCATGACATAAACCTTTATTGAAAATATTCATTATTGTAGGCGTTTGGCTGGCTTGTACTATCGAGTGGCAATGTATATGCTTCAGGATGAAATTTGCGGTAAAATATAGCGGCTAAATGGTTTACATGACCGGTAAAGACGCGTATAAGCCACGGTTCATTTAGGAATAGACACGGGAGTTAGATCCTATGGCACGGGTAACCGTTGAAGATTGTGTAGATAAAGTCACTAACCGTTTTGATTTGGTGCTGGTTGCAGCCCAGCGTGCCCGTCAAGTATCGTCAGGTGCCCCGCTTACAGTGGAACGGGATAATGATAAAAATCCTGTGGTGGCATTGCGTGAAATCGCAGATGAAACCATCGATCCAAATGAACTGGAAGAAAGCCTGGTCCATGGCATGCAAAAACATGTCGAAGTCGATGAGCCTGAAGAAGACGATATTTCACTTCTGTTAGCTGGTCGTAAGCTGGAAGAAGACAAACTGGATATCACGGAAGAGAATTTGGCGAAGGCGGCGGCTGAGATGCTGGCAGAACTGAATATTGATGACCCGACTGCCGGGGGCGAATAGACGCCGTTCTCATTTGCGAAAAAAATGCAAAAGGCATGGGCCTGCCGTTGCCACGGTGGGCCCTTATTTTATATAGTCAGGATGTCAATAAAGAGAGTGTTGGGATTTGATACGGCAATATGAACTGGTTGAGAGGGTGCGGGCTTATGACGAAGACCTGGACGAGAACCTGCTGAACCGTGCTTATGTCTTTTCGATGAAAGCCCATGGAAAACAAATCCGGGCGTCAGGCGATCCCTATTTCTCCCATCCTTTGGAAGTTGCGGGCATTCTGACGAAGATGCAACTGGACAGTGCAACGATTATCACGGCACTGTTGCATGATACAATTGAAGATACAGTTGCCACCTATGAACAACTGGAAGAGTTGTTTGGGGAAGAGGTCGCCAAATTAGTTGATGGCGTTACAAAGCTTTCCCAGATCGAAGTCATGTCCGAAAGTGCCAAGCAGGCGGAAAACTTCCGTAAATTTTTGCTGGCGATGTCAAATGATATTCGTGTGCTATTGGTGAAACTGGCCGATCGGCTGCATAATATGCGTATGCTGAACCATATTAAGAAGCCAGAAAAACAAATACGTATTGCCCGTGAAACGCTGGAAATTTATGCGCCGTTAGCAGAACGCATCGGTATGCATGAAATGAAAGATGAGCTGGAAGACCTCGCTTTTCGTTATCTTCATCCTGAGGCCCGTGAGTCCATTATCAAGCGGTTAGAATTTCTTTACGCGAATTCCGAAGAAGTACGTGAGAAAGTTATTGTCCAATTGGGATATGCTCTGAAAGAGGGGGGCATAGATGCGGAAGTTAACGGTCGTTTAAAAAGACCGTATTCTATCTGGCGCAAGATGGAGCTGCGTCACATTAGTTTTGAGCAGCTTTCCGATATTGTTGCATTTCGCATTATCGTCGATGATATTCCCACATGTTATCGGGTGATGGGGATTGTCCATGGCAAATGGCCTGCGGTTCCCGGTTTGTTTAAGGATTATATTTCCACACCAAAACCTAATGGCTATCGTTCGTTACGTACCGCTGTGCTTGGTCCGGAATTGCAACGCATTGAAATTCAGATACGCACCGCAGAGATGCATGCAACGGCGGAGCTGGGCGTAGCAGCCCATTGGCAGTATAAACAACATTCCGATGATCAGGAGGGTGAACAGTATAAGTGGCTGCGTGAGCTCTTGGAAATTCTGGAACACGGGTCCAGCCCTGAAGAGTTTCTGGAGCATACGAAGCTCAGTATGTACCGTGATAAAGTTTTTTGCTTTACGCCGAAGGGGGATCTCATTGCTCTACCCATGGGGGCGACTGTCGTGGATTTTGCTTATGCGGTTCATAGTGAGGTGGGGGATACCTGTGTCGGGGCAAAGGTAAATAAGAAAACTGTACCATTGCGGGCTGTGCTCAAAAATGGCGATCAGGTGGAGATCTTGCGATCCAAGGCGCAGACACCGTCACCGGGATGGGAAAGTTTCGTCATAACGGGAAAGGCTCGCTCTGCCATTCGTCGTTTTATTCGCCACCAGCAGAAGACCGAATATATTGCGCTGGGGCGTACAATTCTGGAAAGGGCTTTTCGTAAAGAAAAAAGAGAATTTTCGGATAAGGCCTTCGAACAGGCAGCACAGAAACTACAATATGCGAATGTGGATGAGTTGCTTGTTGATGTTGGGGCCGGACTTGTGAGCGAAAGACGTGTTTTGGAGTTAGTCTTTCCTGGGGTGAAGTTGGTAGGTGAATACCACAATCAGGCCATACATCAGGAAGAGGACGCGATACCGACCGCCATACCAATTCGTGGATTGACACCGGGCATGGCTGTTCACCTTTCAGAATGTTGCCACCCCTTGCCGGGTGACCGTATTGTCGGGATAGTGACACCCGGAAAAGGGATTATGGTGCATACGATTGATTGCGAAGCATTAGAAGCTTTTGCAGAGGTGCCGGAATCATGGCTTGATATCAGCTGGTATGCGTCAGAAGACATCAATGCTGTCTATGTCGGACGTCTGGATATCTACATTTCCCATGAGCCAGGCGCGCTGGCCTCACTTGCAACTGTCGTCGCGCGTGATATGGGAAATATATCGAATTTAAAATTTGTGGAACGAAAGCCGGATTTCTTTCGTGTAGAAGTTGATATTGAGGTCAGGGATGTTAAACATCTGGTCAGCATTATTGCTGCTTTAAGGGCCACGCCGTCTGTCAATGCAGTGGAAAGAATTCATGGATAACTTTAATAAATGACCATAAGTAACTGGATTTATTATGAATAGAGAAGAAGTATTGGGCCAGTTTAGAACGGCAGGGGCTCTATTGGAAGGGCACTTTGTTCTGTCTTCCGGTCTGCATAGTGCGGTTTATTTGCAATGTGCCCGCGTGCTTATGGACGCGAAACGGGCGGCATTATTATGCGGTGCTTTAGCTGAAAGAATAACAAGTGAATTGGAAAGCGAGATTGATTTGGTTGTCTCTCCCGCGATGGGGGGCGTTGTTGTCGGTTATGAAATGGGTCGGCAGTTGGGAGTGCCTTCAATTTTTACAGAACGGGTTGATGGAGAATTCCAATTACGCCGTGGTTTCGATATTCCCGAAGGCGCACGGGTACTGATGGCCGAAGATGTTGTGACTACAGGTCTCTCTTCGCGTGAATGTATTGATGTAATTACGCGCCTGGGGGGGGACGTTGTTGCTGCGAGCTGTCTTGTAGATCGGAGCAATGGCAAGGTTGATGTAGGCGTGCCGCTTTTTTCCTTACTGGGTTTGGAGGTGCCAGCTTACGAAGAAACTAATCTTCCGCCTGAACTGGCGTCTACGCCTGCAATAAAACCGGGTAGTCGTGGTTTGAAATAACATCGTTATGGCGGCCTGGCCAAGTCAGAAGGGGCAGGTGCAGCATGGCGATTACATCTAAAGTTGATTTGTGTAATGTGTTTTTTGCTGTCAGTGTAAACCATGCTTTTTAGACGCCGTCATAAAAAAACATTTTGGGTTTCTTTACGTGATATTCTCTGGCCCAGTACGGGGTGGAGGCGTGCGGCGTTATATTTTAAACATCGTCTTGGCCGATTACCGGGGACATCGCACGCCTTGGCTGCCGGTTTTGCCTGCGGGGCAGCAGTATCGTTTACGCCTTTCGTTGGTCTTCATTTTGTATTAGCCGCGTTGCTGGCCTGGGTAATGCGCGCCAATATTTTGACATCTGCCTTGGGCACGATCGTGGGTAACCCCTGGACCTTTCCGCTTATTTGGGTGATTAGCTTTAAATTTGGGAGCTTCCTGTTAGGGGTGACGCCTGATGAGGCCGGGGAAGGACAAGTGACAGAAGTCATGTCAGCCCTGACATTTAATGATTTGATCGAGCGTCCGGGTGAAGTGATTTTACCCTTCTTTGATACGGTATTTGTACCGGTTATGTTAGGGGGAGCGGTCATCGGATTTATTTCATGGGGGATAATTTATTATCCGTTACGTAAACTCATCAGGGAATACAAACGGAAACGTCTGGAAAAGCTGATGGCAAAATATCCACCGCGCTTAGAAAAGCATTTTGCAGATGCTATGGAATATGAAAAAATCAGCCTGCCGCAAATGAGCCAGGGTCTTGAGCAAAATGATACATCTCAGAAAGAATGAAGTAAGTGTATGCTGCGTTTAGGGGTAAATATTGATCATGTTGCGACTGTTCGTAATGCACGTGGTGGCCTGCACCCAGATCCGGTGCGCGCGGCACGTTTAGCCAAAAAGGCTGGCGCACAGGGGATTACAGCGCATTTACGTGAAGATCGTCGTCATATCCGTGATGAAGATGTCTTTCGATTAAAGGCAGAGGTGGCATTGCCACTTAATTTGGAAATGGCGGCCACAGAAGAGATGCTTTGTATCGCGTTAGAGGTCAGGCCTAATGCGTGTTGTCTGGTGCCTGAGCGCCGCGAGGAACTTACGACAGAGGGCGGCTTGAACCTGCTGGCTGACGAAACATACCTGAAAACATATGTAGGTAAATTGTCTGATGCTGGCATCCGTGTAAGTTTGTTTATTGACCCTGATGAAGAGCAGATATCAGCAGCGGCACGTATTGGTGCGGATATTGTTGAGTTACATACAGGACGGTATTGCGAAGCTTTGGGTGCGGCCCATACAGATGAAATAGGCCGTATTGCAAGAGGGGCTAAACACGCGGCCGCATTAGGATTAGAAGTGCATGCGGGACATGGTCTCGATTACGCGACTGTGGGGCCTATTGCTGCGATCCCGGAAATAATTGAATTGAATATCGGACATTTTTTGATGGGTGAAGCAATTTTCGAAGGTCTGGATGTTGCAATCCGGAGAATGAGAAGCCTTATGCAACGTGGACGAAGTGGATAGTTGCTTATGCGTGTTATTGGCTTGGGCAATGATATGATTGATATTAATCGCATTGAAAGTTCGCTGGATCGATTTGGTGTGCGTTTTATCAATCGCATTTTTACAGAAACTGAAATTACAAAATCTGAAGGGCGTGCGGCGAGGGCGGCGAGTTATGCGAAACGCTTTGCCGCGAAAGAGGCGTGCTCAAAGGCATTAGGCACGGGTTTTCGCCAAGGTATTTATTGGCGTGATATGGGCGTAGTCAACGATGCATCCGGCAAACCGACAATGCAACTGACCGGAGGGGCGTTAGCCCGGTTACAAGCGATTACACCACAGGGAATGGTTGCGCAGATAGATTTGACGATTACGGATGATAATCCGTGGGCACAGGCGATTGTTTTGATTACAGCATACCCGGAAGGCGATAAGCTGTGAGTCATTTTGGGGACATCAGCTTCCGGCGGTTGGAGACGGAAAGATAACGTGGATATGTATAATAAAATGACGGAAAAAAAAGAACGAGAAGGATTTTTTGGGGAAACGGCGCGCACCGTATTTTATGCAGTGATTATTGCGCTTGTCTTTAGAAGCTTTCTATTTCAGCCTTTCAGTATTCCTTCGGAGTCTATGTTGCCTAATTTACAGACAGGTGACTATCTTCTTGTTTCCAAATATAGCTATGGTTACAGCCATCATTCACTGCCCTTAAGCCCAAAGCTCTTTTCCGGGCGGATTATGGGGTCGCCCGTTGAGCGGGGGGATGTCGTGGTATTTCGTCTGCCACGTGATCCCGGTGTATATTATATCAAGCGTATTATCGGTTTGCCCGGGGATACAGTGCAGATGAAGGGGGGTAGGCTTTATCTGAACGGCACTGCTGTGAAACGCGAGAAGGTGGAGAATTATGTATTGCCTGATGAGCAGGGCAATCAGCGCAATTTTGAACAGTATCGGGAAACACTGCCGAATGGTAAGCAGTATATGACATTGGATATGGGCTATCGCCCTTCTGATAATACCAAAATATTCCATGTACCCGCTGGGACATATTTTGCCTTGGGGGATAACAGAGATAATTCTATTGATAGTCGCTGGCCTTCCAGTGTGGGTGTAGGGCTGGTACCAGATGAAAATGTGATTGGTTTAGCTGAATTCATCACTTTTTCTGTTGATAGCCATAGTCAATGGTGGGAAGTATGGAATTGGTTTTCCGCGGCACGTTTCGATCGTTTTTTCAATACTATTCATTAAGGTAATTTCCTTTGGACAATGAGGCGGGCATAGATAATCTCTTAAAAGAGATGATGGGCGTATTGGATTATGAATTCAATGACCATAGCCTGTTAAAGATGGCGTTAACGCATCCCAGCCTGGAAGGGCAGCGCAATTATCAACGTCTGGAATTTGTTGGTGACCGTGTTCTGGGGCTGGTGATATCGTCATGGCTTTACGAGTATTACCCGCATGTTGATGAAGGGGGGCTGTCCAGCCGCCACGTGGCATTGGTGCGCGGAGAAACCTGTGCGGATGTGGCAAAACGTCTGTCGTTTGGCCAATATATTATTATGGCTGATAGCGCGGATGATATTGGCGCCCGTAAAAGAAAAGCCATACTAGCTGATGTATGCGAAGCGGTGATCGGGGCGTTATATATAGATGGTGGATTGGCCCCGGCGAAAAAGTTCATCCAGCATCATTGGGCGCAGGCAATAGAAGATGTCCGCGAAGCCCAACGTGATGCAAAGACCCGTTTACAGGAATGGGCTCAGGCCCGCAAATTACCGATAACACGTTATAAGGTGGTAGAGCGTACCGGACCCGCGCATGCCCCGACCTTCACGGTGTGTGCGGAGGTTGAAGGATATGACCCGGAGTATGGGGAAGGGAAGTCAAAGCGGGATGCGGAACAGATGGCGGCAGACAGATTATTATCCCGGTTAGAGACCAGTAAGGCGTAGGTAAAGATACCCTGTGGTTGCTACCAATATCGTATGAATAAGGATGTGTGTTTGAAATGACACAAAAAGAGATGAGATGCGGTTTTATTGCGTTAGTGGGGGCACCTAATGCAGGGAAATCAACATTATTGAATGCGATGGTTGGGGCGAAGCTTTCCATTGTTACGCATAAAGTGCAGACAACCCGCAGCCGTGTAATCGGCGTGATTACCGAAAACGAGAACCAATTGGTTTTTGTGGATACACCGGGAATTTTCCGTCCTAAAAGGCGGTTGGACCGGGCTATGGTTTCGGCAGCATGGGGGGGGGCTGTCGATGCGGATGAGGTGGTCCTCCTTGTGGACGCAACCCGCGATATTGATAGCGATACCCGCGATATTATCAAAACGCTGAAAGATCAGGGGCGGCAAGTTATTCTGGCCTTAAACAAAATTGACAAGGTGAAACGCGATACCTTATTGGCCCTATCGCAAACATTGTATAATGAAGGCGTTTTCAAAGAGGTTTTCATGATTTCCGCGCTGAAAGAAGACGGTTTGGACGCGTTGAAAAACTATTTATGTCAGCAGATCCCGTCAGGTCACTGGCTGTATCCCGAAGATCAGATGACGGATATAACAGAGCGTTTATTAGCGGCGGAAATTACCCGTGAGAAGGCGTATTTGCGTCTGCATGAAGAATTGCCTTATGCCCTTACGGTGGAAACAGAAAAGTGGCAAGACCGAAAAGACGGGGCCGTAAGGATCGAGCAGGTTATCTATGTGCAGCGGGATACACAAAAGCGGATTGTGATCGGTAAACAAGGGCAATCATTAAAAATCATAGGTCAGATGGCGCGTGAAGAAATGGAGCAGAGTTTTGGTCGCAAAGTACATCTGTTCTTATTTGTGAAAGTTCGTCAAAACTGGATAGATGATCGGGAACGTTATCAGGAAATCGGTCTGGATTATGTGGATTAAACGGATATCAATTATCGTGACTTTGGCACGTTATGGATTGGCATGATAAAGGTATAATTCTCCAGACACGTAAATTGGGAGAACATGACTGTATCGTGGAGGCCCTTACGGCAGAACACGGCCGCCATAGTGGTGTTGTGAAGGGGGGCTGTGGACGCCGGTTCAGGGGTGTTTTGCAGCCTGGTAATGAAGTGGACCTGAATTGGCGCGGACGGATTGAAACGCATTTGGGGACATATCAGGTAGAAGCACATCATAATCGTAGTGCGGCCATTTTTCATGAGCCAGGAAAATTAGCCGCGTTAACTTCGGCATTGGCACTGGTCACGTTGACATTGCCAGAACGAGAACCCCATCCCAATTTATTCAAGGCAACACAGTCTTTATTGTCAGGTCTGGAAGCTGGTGAAGACCATACTGGTTTCTGGTGTAGTCTTTTGGTGCATTGGGAATTGGGCTTGTTGCGGGAACTCGGCTTTGGTCTGGACTTGAGTTGCTGTGCTGCAACAGGGACGAATGAAGAGTTGGTCTATGTCTCCCCAAAGTCAGGGCGTGCGGTAAGCCGTATGGCGGGGAGGCCCTATCATGATAAGCTGTTGCCGCTGCCGTCTTTCTTGCGACAGCCGGGGCCTGACCTCCCCGGAGAAAAAGAATTGCGTGACGCCATGACATTAACAACGTTCTTTCTTGAACGGTTCCTCTTGTCCCCTCAGGCACGAAAGTTGCCGCCGGCGCGGCTGCGGGTGCTGGACTATATTTAAGCGGTCAGCAAAGCCGGAGGAAAAGTGGTATTTTTTGTCATGACGGACTGATTTTCTATGGAGCATTGTCAGTGACCTGCTTATAGTACAGGCCATGACTATACAGCCTGATACCCCTGATAATATTGTTGATGTTCCGCTTAGCGATGCGCTCAGCGAACGTTACCTATCATATGCCTTGTCCACGATCATGTCGCGGTCGCTACCAGACGTGCGGGACGGACTAAAACCCGTACACCGGCGTTTGCTTTTTGCCATGCAGCAGCTAAAACTGGACCCAAAGTCTGGCTTTAAGAAATGCGCGCGTGTTGTGGGGGATGTAATTGGTAAATATCACCCTCATGGAGACCAGTCTGTCTATGATGCCATGGTGCGCTTGGCTCAGGATTTCGCCGTGCGTTATCCATTGGTAGATGGACAGGGGAATTTCGGCAACATCGATGGCGATAATGCTGCGGCGATGCGTTATACCGAGGCTCGCCTGACAGATGTGGCGACCGCATTGTTGGAAGGCATAGGCCAAAATACGGTGGATTTTCGTGAGACCTATGACGGGGAAGACGAAGAGCCGGTGATCTTACCGGCGGGTTTCCCAAATTTACTGGCAAATGGTGCAACGGGTATTGCGGTGGGAATGGCCACCAGCATACCACCACATAATGCCGCAGAATTGTGTGATGGGTTGCTGTATCTTATTAAACATCCCGGGGCCTCTATTCAGCAATTGGTGCAACGTGTACAGGGGCCGGATTTTCCTACAGGTGGTGTGATTGTCGAACCGCAGGATTCGATTATTCAGGCGTATCAGACCGGGCGTGGGTCCTTCCGCGTACGTGCCCGTTGGGAAGTGGAAGAGTTGGGGCGCGGTCAGTACCAGATTGTCATTACCGAAATTCCTTATCAGGTGCAGAAGTCACGCTTGATTGAGAAAATTGCTGATCTGATTAACGCAAAGAAAATACCGATACTTACCGATTGTCTTGATGAATCTGCTGAAGATATTCGCATTGTTCTAGAGCCAAAAAACAGAACAGTTGATGCGGAAATGTTGATGGAGAGCCTCTTCAGATTAACGGATTTGGAAAGTCGCTTCTCTCTTAATATGAATGTATTGGACAAGAACGGTGTCCCGCGGGTCATGCCCCTGAACGAGGCATTACAGGCTTTTCTTGACCACCAGCAAGAAGTTCTGCAACGGCGTAGCCGTTACCGTTTGGAAAAAATAAATCATCGTTTGGAAGTGCTGGCAGGTTATCTTGTTGCCTATTTAAATCTGGATGAAGTTATTCGCATTATCCGTGAAGAGGATGAGGCGAAGGCCGTACTCATGCGGACCTTTAGCCTGACGGATGTGCAGGCCGAAGCCATATTGAATATGCGCTTGCGGTCTTTGCGTAAGCTAGAAGAAATGGAAATACGAACTGAACACAGTGCGCTTGAAGCGGAAAAGCTAGGATTGGAAGAGTTACTGGCTGATGTGTCTTTGCAGTGGCAAAAAATTGCGGCCAATATCAAAGAAATAAAGAAAAAGTTTGGCCCGCAGACCGAGCTTGGCCGACGGCGTACCGCTTTCAGTGATGCGCCGGTTATTGGGGAAGTCCCGCTGGAAGCCATGATCGAAAAAGAACCTATTACGGTTATTTGTTCGGTCAAGGGATGGATAAGGGCGATGAAAGGCCATGTCGGGCCGGATACTGATATTAAATACAAAGAAGGTGATAGCGGTCAGTTTATCTTCCACGCCCAGACGACAGATAAGATATTGCTCTTTGCCTCTAATGGCCGTTTCTATACGTTGGCGGCAGATAAGCTGCCCGGTGGCCGCGGGCATGGTGAGCCAGTCCGTTTGATGGTCGAACTCCCCAACGAAGATGATATTGTCAATGTAATGGTTTACCGTCCCAAAAGCCAAATATTATTGGCCTCAACCGCAGGGCGCGGCTTTATTGTTGAAGCCGATAGCGTTATTGCATCGACCCGTAATGGTAAGCAAACGTTGAATACGGACCCACTGGCCAAGGGCTTTATCTGCCGTCCTGTGGGAGAAGAGGAAGATATGATTGCCGTCATTGGGGAGAATAGGAAACTATTGGTGTTTCCGCGTGCGGAACTGCCCGTGATGACCCGCGGTCGGGGGGTTATTCTGCAAAAGTATAAAGATGGCACGATAAGTGATATTTGCACGTTTAGCGCGGATGAGGGGCTGAGCTGGACAATCAAGGGCGGAAGAACCCGTAACGAGACGGATTTAACACAATGGCGTGGAAAACGTGGCGGGGCAGGACGCATGCCACCGCATGGTTTCCCCAGTGATAACAAGTTTACTGACATATAAATACGTATGAAGCTAAATACGTATAAAGCGTTGTTAAAGCGGGCGGCCAGTGGTCGCCCGTTTTTTTAGGGCGAAAAGATAACCTGAGGCAGCCATGTTGTCAGGGATGGAAATGTCCATAAGATATACAAGGCGGCAATTTGAATGGCGACAAAGGGCAGGACACCCTTATAAATTTGCCATGTTGTCACGCCTTTTGGAGCAACGCCGCGAAGGTAAAATAGCGCAAAACCAAAAGGCGGGGTCAGGAAAGATGTTTGTAAATTCATGGCCATCATAACACCCAGCCAAATCGGATGTATGTCCATTTGTAACAACACGGGGGCCACGATCGGTACAACCACAAAAGTGATTTCAATAAAATCGAGGAAGAAGCCTAAAAAGAACATGACTAGCATGACGAGGATCAGCGCGCTGGCCTTGCCACCGGGCAGGTCTGACAGGAAATCATAAATAAACTCGTCGCCTTCAAAGCCCTTAAAAACCAGTGAGAATAACGCGGCACCAATAAGAATCACAAAAACCATGGAGCTTATTTTTGTGGTTGATTGCATGACATCGGACAGAATGTTGTGCTGGATGACACGCCGGAGGCTCAGGATAAGGCCAGCAAATATAAACAGGCAGAGCAAGATTGCAGCGCCGAAGGCGAAGAGAGTTAGAAAGTCATTATTTTCACCGTGCAAGCGTAAGTCTATCTGGCTGGCCAATAAAAGAAGGGCAATAATCGACAGACCAGCCCATACAATCAGGCGTCCGCGGTCCGGTGCGAGTTTATAGCCAGCAAGTAAGAGTGCGCCAACGGCGCCAACGGCGGAGGCTTCGGTGGGGGTGGCTATCCCCGCAAGGATAGAGCCCAATACGGCGATAATAAGCAATATGGGGGGCAGCAATGCGCCGAATGCACGCAGGAGAAAGCCGTTTCCTGTATCATTGAGACTTTGATCGCGGGAAATGGCGGGTGACATATGCGGAAGAAATAAAGCAACGAATAGTTGGTAGAGGATATACAGCCCAACCAGTCCCAGCCCGGGAATGAGGGCCCCGGCAAAAAGATCCCCCACGGATAAAGGTTCCGGCGAAAAGATCCCCATTTCAAGCTGTGCCTGTTGATAAGCGGAAGAGAGCTGGTCTCCCAATAGAACCAGAACAATGGAAGGGGGGATGATTTGTCCCAGAGTACCTGCTGCTGCAATAGACCCTGAGGCCAGTGATGGATTATATCCCCGCCGTAGCATTGTGGGCAGGGATAAAAGTCCCATTGTGACAACGGTTGCCCCTACAATCCCGGTGGAGGCGGCAAGTAACGCGCCGACAATGGTTACAGATATGCCAAGGCCGCCACGGAGGCGCCCCATGAGTTGCCCCATACTGTCCAGCAAATCTTCCGCAACCTTTGACCGTTCCAGCATAACCCCCATAAACACAAAGAGCGGTACGGCAAGCAATACTTCATTGGTCATGGTGCCGAAAATACGTTGAGGGATATATCCGATAAAATCGAGATCGAATTCCCCTAGGCCATAACCGATGAAGGCGAAGATTAAAGCTGTGCCTGCCAGGGTAAAGGCAACAGGATATCCAGCCATTAAAAGCAGGCAGGCCGTGGCAAACATTGATAGGTCGAGGATAATATTGAGGTCCATTGGTCTGTCCGCTCTGACGGCCTATTTGCAAAAAATTATGTTGAGGTTTAGAGAATATTTTGTGCGGGTTCTTCAGGCATATGTGTCGTCCCCGTGAGTTCACATAAGCAATGGAAAATCAAAGATAATCCTTGCAGAAATAGACTTGCTGTAAAGATCAGGATGATTGTTTTAAGTAAGTAAACGGCTTGCAATCCGCTGCTTTCCATTGAACCTTCAAGAATTGCCCAGCTGTCTACAACATACGGATAGGCCATCCAGCTAATCAAAATCGTAACAGGCAGAAGAAAGAGCAGGGTGCCAAGCAAGTCTATCCAGGCTTTTGTTCTTGCGGACAAATTGCCATAAATCACATCGACGCGAACATGACCATTATGGAAGAGTGTATATCCTGCACCCATCAGGAAGATCATACTATGCAAGTAGAGCAGGCTTTCTTGCAGCAGGACAGAACCGATATGAAAAACATAGTGCATAAGCACGATGCCAAATTGGAGTATGACTAATCCCAGTGTCAGCCATGAGACCAGTCGTCCTAAATAGTCGTTGCCACGGTCTATCAATTTTGCAAAACGGGCTATGGCCAGCAAGTCAGTATCCTTTTTTGCCTATAAATGTTTAGGAAAAGACCGTTTTACGGGCTTTGAGATAGGGCGTTTCGGCAATGTCCTGCCAACGGGAAGAGTTTTTCATGCTTCGCACATAGCTTTCGTATATGCGCCGCGCAAGATCATCAGTTTGACTAACGTCCTTTAAGACGTCCGCCGAGGTCGTCGCCAGTTGTGCCATAATATCATCAGAAAAAGTTCTCAGTTGAACGCCATGTTTTTTAACAAGTGTTTCCAAGGCCTTTGCATTACGGAAGTTATATTCGGCAAGGGAGCGAATATAATGATGACTAGCTATCGTTTTCATAAGGGTTTGATTAGCCTTACCTAAGGAGTCCCAAACTTCTTTATTAAATCCGAGAGCGATCGCGGCACCGGGCTCATGAAAACCGGATGTGTAGTAATAGGGGGCGACCTTGTAAAAGCCAAAGGCCAGATCGTTCCATGGCCCTACCCATTCTGACGCATCAATATTTCCCTGTGACAGGGCCAGAAATATTTCGCCGCCGGGGCGTGTGACGGGAGTGGCTCCCAAACGTTTGATGACCTCACCCCCAAGGCCGGGTATGCGCATGCGCAATCCTTGGAAGTCGTCAATCGTATTTATTTCTTTTTTGAACCAGCCCCCCATTTGCACACCGGTATTTGTGCCGGCAAGAGCCTTGATATTAAAGCGGCCTGAGAGTTCATCCCATAGTTGCTGTCCGCCACCAAAGGCCAGCCATTCATACATTTCATTTGCTGTCATGCCAAACGGGACGGTTGTGAAAAAGGCATAGGATTTATGTTTACCCTGCCAATAATAATCCCCCGCATGATAGAGGTCGGCTTTGCCCTGGGATACGGCATCAAATACGCCAAAAGCCGGCACCAGTTCACCAGCGGCATATACCTTGATACGAATTTGGCCATCGGTGGCTTTTTCAACATCCTTGGCAAAACCGGCAGCACTGGTGCCCAGTCCGGGAAAGTTTTTTGGCCATGTGGTCACCATTTTTAATTTGCGCTTACCACTGGCTATGGCCGGAGCACTGAGACTGCTGGCCGCAACGGCGGCACCTGCGCCAATTGTCGCTTGCTTTAAAAAATGACGGCGTTCCATTGGGACTTCCCTATATTGCTAACGGATTCACTCTATGCTGTTTAACATAGATTATAGGGCAGATAACAGGGGGAAAGTGGGGAAGGGGCGGTCACTTTGTCTGTATAACGCGCCAACCATGGGGGGTTAGGGTCTCAAGGGGAGTGAAGCTGGCCTTATATGCCATTTTAGGGCTGTCATCGACCCAATAGCCCAGATACACATGGGGCAGTCCAAAGTCTTCTGCCGTGGCGATGTGTTCCAAGATCATATAGGTGCCCAGTGATCTTTTCGTGAATTTGGGATCAATATCAAAAAAGGAATAGACTAACGACAAACCGTCCTGCATTTGATCCGTAAGGCAAACAGCGATCAATTGGCCACGATTGCGCGTAGGGCCATGGCCCTGATCGTCCGGTGGCAGACGGTATTCAACAAGATGCGTACGGATAGGGCTGCTTTGCACCATGTCTGCGTATTCTTCAAATGACATATTTGTCATACCGCCTTCGGGGTGACGATTTTCCAGATAGCGACTTAGGAGCTGATATTGTTCGCGGGTTGCAATATTGGGGACTTCGCTGCTGTGCAGATCATTATTTTTCTTAATCAGCCTTTTTTGTGTGCGATTGGCAATAAAGTCCTGCACGGGAATACGGACTGAAATGCAGGCATTGCAATCTTCGCAAGTCGGTCGGTAGACAATATCCTGACTGCGGCGGAAACCAACCTGCGCTAATGCTTCATGCAGACCTTCCGGATCATTCCCTTTTAATTCGGTAAAGACTTTTCGTTCTACATTGCCGCTGCGATAAGGGCAAGTAGACGGGGCCGTTACATAAAACCGGGGAAATTGTGTGGACTGGTCAGTCAAAGTTGCTCCGCTTTTTCGTTTTGCAATGCAATATATTATCAGAAAACTAGAATAATTCTACCATAGACCGTAGTACCACGGTGCGAAAATGCTGTAAGCCAGCCAGATTAATATAATCAATGGGCCACCAACTTTTAAGAAGTCTTTGAATTTATAATTTCCGGGCCCCATGACCAATAGATTGGTTTGATAACCCATAGGGGTTGCAAAGGAACAATTTGCCGCAAAAATGACGGCATAAACGAAAATTAAGGGATCAACACCGAGTTCCGCGGCAAGATTTAGGGCAATGGGCGTGAATAATACCGCCGTTGCATTATTGCTGAGCACATTGGTCAAGACGGCGATCAATAAAAAGAAACCAGATAAGATTAGAGGGATTGGCGCTGCGGAGAGTGCCTCTACCATGGCATGGGCGAGGAAGGCCGCCCCGCCAGTCGCTTGTAACGACGTCCCCATGGCCAGTGCAGCGCCAACTAATAAAAACACGCGACGGTCAACGGCACGACTGGCCTGGCGAATATTCAAACAATCGGTCATGACCATAATGGCGGCCCCGGCGAGTGCGGCAATGGGAATGGGAACTATGCCAGTGGCCGCCAACCCGACAACGCCTAAGAACGTTGCAAGGGCTGTACGTGTTTTTCCCGGTGATGGCACGATGGTTGTTGACCATTCCATTAACAAAACATCACGATTGGTGCGTAGTGTGCGGATTTGGTATTTATTGCCAACAACAAGTAAGACGTCACCTGCTTCTAAGCGGATATCGGACATGGCGGTGCGGAACATGCGGCTGCGCCGTTGTACACCCAGAATTTTACACCCCCCCTGCAGATGGTAACCGACCTGATCCAGGGTACGCCCGTCCAAACGCGAGGCGGGGGCCACAACGACTTCTGCTAATAGTGCTTTGTGTTCTGGTTCGTTTTGTACCGGCTCGCCATCCTGATTGATGGTTTCTTCATTAATGATGCCGCTTAAAAAATGAGGGTCTTTGACCAGAATTTCGTTCAACGCCCGGCGGGTTGTCGCCAAAAGAACTGCGTCCCCCGTAGTGAGTGTGAGGTCGTCAAAAGGGGGGAGGAAAGTTTCTTGTCCCCGTTGGATCATGCGGACTGTGACACCCGTCAGATTAGGAAACATTCCGGCAACAGACTTTTTGCCATAAAGGGAGTTGCCGGGCAGTATGTCCATTTGGAATATAAATTGTTTGCCGCTTGCCCCGGCTTGTGTTTCCGTGCTTTTTGCTTGTTCCGGTAACAGTCGGGGCGCAATAAAGGCTACATAAAAAAAGCCAAGCGTTGCCAGGACAAGGCCTGGAAAACTGAAATCAAAGAAACCGATGCTTTCGCCGGTGAGGCCCTGAAGGCTACCTGAGACCAAGAGGTTGGTACTGGAACCGATCAAGGTCGTCATCCCACCCAGGATCGCTACAAAACTAAGTGGCATTAAAAGTCGTGCAGCCGATGTCCCTAATTTATCGGCCAGTGTACTGATAATGGGGATAAAAATGACGACGACGGGTGTGTTGTTGAGGAACGCACTAATGACCATCACGGTTATCATACATAACAGGATAGTGCGTTTAGGATAGCTGACCCCCGTTTTAACAAGCCAGCGCGCAGGTGTTTCCAAAGCCCCAGTTTGCACCATGCCCTGACCAATAACCAAGAGTGCCAAAATAGAGATCAATGCTGGATCGGCAAAGCCCGATAACAGGGTCTTTGCATCCAGAAGATTATGCCCTTCCGCGGATAAGACCGGGAAGAAATGAAAGAGAAGCAAGCAAATGGCAATTACACCGAGAGAGGTGATTTCCAGCGCAACGCGCTCCATCGCATAGAAAAAAATGGCCCCGACGACCAATAAGAGAGTTGCCCACATAAGAAGTGACGGATCTGTCTGAAGTGCAACATGTGCGGTCATTATGGGGCGTCTTCCTGAATTACTGGCCTTTAACAGACTTTGTTTTTTACGGTGCCTAAGATCAATATGATTATGCCGTAAGTCTTTCAGCTGATTATTATTTCTGCGTGTCTTATTGGCAAGACATTAAAGCACTAACTATTCAGTGAAAGCACTAATAATTTAGTGCCGTAGAAAGCTGAAAATAGCAATAGGACGATGTTGTTTATTTATACAACGTCTTTAGTTACTGATTGTAGGCATGGGGTAAGACCGGGGCTTCACGCATTAAGAGGATCGTGATACGGCGGTTTTCTGCGCGATAGGGGCTATCAGGAAGAAGGGGTTCTGTCGCCGCCTTGCCCATTACGTCAGAAAAACGGTCTGTGGAGACTGAGGCATCCATTAAAACCCGACGTGCTGCGTTGGCCCGGTCGGAGCTCAGTTCCCAATTGCTATAATTCCCTTTGTTCAAAGGTGTGGCGTCTGTATGGCCTGAAATTGAAATCCGGTTAGGTAATTTGCCCACTGTTAAAGAAATCTGACGTAGCACCTTTTTAGCGTAATTATACAGCTCTGCTGAGCCGGGCTTAAACATAGATTTATTGTTTTGGTCAATGAGCTGGATGCGCATACCGTCTTCTGTAATATCAATCAGAATTTGGTTATGCAGATCACGTAATTCGGGTATTGCTTGAATACTCAGTTTTAATTCTTCGGTAGCGGCTTCCAGTACTTCCTGTTCGCGTTCAGCAATAAGTTGCTCATAACTTTTTTCTTCTGCGCTCGGCTCATGCTGACTTGTTTCTTTGCTGGGTGTTGTTGGTGTAGGGATTGAAATGGTCACGGCGGCATTATTCAAGGCCCCTTCAGGACTCATTGAACTCCCCCCCAGAATATCTCCTGACCCACTGCTGCTGCTCGTGCTGGCGGATGTGGGGGAAAAATATTCCGCTAATCCTGCTTTTTGTTCTTCTGTTGTCGCATTTAAAAGCCATAGCAGCATAAAAAAGGCCATCATCGCAGTCGTAAAATCTGCATAGGCGACTTTCCACGCCCCGCCGTGGTGTCCACCACTGACTTTTTTGATGCGTTTTACAATAATGGGGCGTTCGTTATTTGACATGTGAACCAGGCCTATTTTGTCATCTCTAGCTATAGAGTGACACTATGGACTGATTTGGTTAATTTTGCGTTAGGTATAGCCGTACCTAGAAGAGTGCCGAAGGACAGGATGATAGCCTCGATGGCCCATGCCTATATTGAAATCTAGGTGCAGGGTGGGAAGACGTTTATCTTATTTAGTCTTCATTCTGGGTGATATGCACGACAAAACCCGCACTGCGTAGTGCAGACAGAATATCCTGTAAGTGGTTTCGGTCGCGAGTTTCCAGCGTAATATTGGAATATGTTTCTTTGGCAGGGAGTTCCGTAAATAATCGGTGATGCGATACATCAATGATGTTACCGCCCCGTTCACCGATTAATCCCGAGACAAGAGACAAAGCGCCGGGGATATCCTGTAATTCGACCTTGATGCGGGTGATCCGACCTTCCCGAACCAGACCGCGCATGAGTAGTGAAGCCAGCAGGCGTGAGTCGATATTCCCGCCACTGAGCACAAGGCCGACTTTTTTATCCTTAAACATTTCAGGATGGTTCAATACTGCAGCAAGAGGCGCAGCACCGGCCCCTTCGGCAACAGTTTTTTCGATTGTGAGATAAAGGCTTACAGCCTGTTCCAGTAGATCTTCGCTAACCAGAAGAACATCATCAACCAATTCGCGACAGATATCCAATGTGATCGCACCAATATCTTTTACCGCGATCCCTTCGGCGAGTGTGTTGCCTTGTGGGGTGAAGTCTTCATTATGAAGCGCGCGATAGAGTGATGGGAAACGCCTTGCCTGCACACCAATGACTTTTATGTGGGGGTTTGTTGCCTTCGCGGCAACCGCCATGCCAGCGATAAGACCACCACCACCAACGGGTACAACAAGAACATCCAGGTCCGGGACGTCCTGAAGAAATTCCAGGGCGACAGTCCCCTGACCCGCGATGACGTCCGGGTCATTGAAAGGATGGATGAGTGTATACCCTTTTTCAGCGGCCAGCTCATGGGCGTATACCGCAGTTTCGTCAAACTTTTCCCCTTGCAGAACAACCGTTGCGCCGAATTCTTCTGTTTGTCGGACTTTGACAAACGGGGTGTTCGTGGGCATGACAATCGTCGCCGGGATGCCTAAACGGTTAGCGTGGTAGGCAACACCCTGGGCGTGGTTTCCGGCCGATGACGCGATAACACCCGCTTTCTTTTGTTCCGGGGACAGATTGATAAGTTTATTTAAGGCACCGCGTTCCTTAAATGCTGCGGTGAACATCAAATTTTCAAACTTGATATAGATTTCCGCCCCTGTCATCTGTGACAGGACACGTGAATGTGTCACAGGTGTCGGTTTTAGGGCACCACGCAAGGCGTCTGCGGCTCTTTGTACGTCTGCCATTGTGACGGGTAGATTTGACTTTTCTGCGGAGGCGTCATGCATGGGAATATCTTTATTCATTATCGACTATGGATCGCCTTTTTGACAACAAACAGACTTACCTTTCAAAGTTTCGTATAGAGCCTGGGGCGCGAAAAGTCCAAGTTTAAATCATGGTTGAAAGAGGCAGCTGATTCCATAGCAGCTATTAAATCCATATTTAAAAAGCGCATATAATAAGAGGTCTATGAGTATCAAGGCCATCAGAATAGGCAATCCCATAAACAAGAAAATATAAAAACGGCCCCATGGTGTAAGGCGTGGTTTTTCTATTTGTTGTTTATAAATGGATGAGGTGCGTTTTGTCATATTGCGTGTTCTGCCATCGGTGATATTTTGGGACGTATTATGTCCGGTAAATTTATAAAACACAGCATCATCATAAGCCACGGCCGGAAAAAGTAAGAGAAAAATAAGTGAAAAATTTGCAACGATTTTGCGGGAACTATTTTTTATATGATGAATGAAGAGACAGCAGAGGTCACGCTGACCTGGGGATATGGAGACCGTGAAGCGTGGGATGAGGTGTTGTCACAAACCACATTTCCCAGTCTGCAACAAAGCTGGGCCTATGGGGAAGCTTTAGGCGATGTGAGGATAGCCCGCGGTGTTTTTTATAAGCATAAAAAACTGTTGGGGTGCGTACAGGTCATAAGCCGTAAGAATTTGGGGTTCATAACATTACATATGGTTTTACGTGGCCCGGCGTGGTGTGCAGATACAACGGAAAATGAAAAATATGAATGTCTGAGGTTGTTAAAAAACCAATACCGCAAGAGGAGAGCGCGGTTTCTATTTATCATGCCAGAGGACACGAAGGTATCCATGCACGGTGTCATGGGCAGGTTGGGTGTAAAGCGTGTACTGACAGGATATACAACTGTGATGATAATGCTGTCGCAGGATGAAGGGGAACGCCGTGCTGCCCAACAGGGGAAGTGGCGTAATATGCTGCGTAAGGCAGAGAAAAGCGGCCTTAACTGCCAGATTGAATATGGGGCGGGTGAGCATCTGCCATGGCTATTGAGCAAGGAATTAGAACAACAATCTTTGCGGGGTTATATCGGTTTCCCGCCTGAGCTGGTTATGCGTTTTGTCCGCTTGTGCGCATCACCGGATCAGGTGATGGCCATATATGCCTATGACAATGAAGGCCCGGAGCCTGTTGCGGGCATGCTATTTTTATCCCATGGGGTAGGGGTGACATATCATGCCGGGTGGACATCGCCGCGTGGACGTGAGAAAGCGGCCCATAATTTGATGTTATGGGAAACACAAAAATATTTTTATGAACGGGGTCGTGAATTTATCGATCTTGGTGGGGTCAATACAGAAGAGAACCCCGGGCTCGCACGTTTTAAATTAGGGACGGGCGGACGTATTCATCGCCTGTTGGGCACGTATTTATAAAAAATCATAAAATTTTATCGGCATTAAACTTAGATTAACGCCCTTTAACTATAACTGTGCACATAAGACATCAAAAATGCTGGTTCTCCATGGGAACCCGAGAAGGTAAGAAGATAAAATGTTATCAATTATAGGCATTGTTGTCGTGATGGGCATGGTTTTCGGCGGCTATATTATTGCTGGCGGGAAAATGGCTCCTATTTTCAAAGCGTTGCCACTGGAATTTATGATGATCGGTGGGGCGGCGGTTGGGTCGTTTATGGCGGGTAATGGTGCATCCGTTATGAAGAAGACCGGCGCAGGATTTGGCAAGATTGTCAAAGGGCCGCAGTGGAAAAAAGAAGATTATCAGGATGTGTTAAGCCTGATGTTTATTTTGACGAAACTGGTGCGTACCAAAGGCGTTATCGCATTGGAGCCACATATTGAAAATCCGGGTGGGAGCAAAATCTTTCAGCATTTTCCGAAAGTTGCAAGCGATCACCATGTGACGGATTTTGTTTGCGATTACCTGCGCATGACAACGATGAACTTTGATGACCCCCATCAGTTAGAAGATGTGATGTTGAAAGACCTAGAGAAACATCATCATGAAGCCAGCGAAGGCGCACACGCCATGGGAGTGATAGGCGAGGCTCTTCCTGCATTAGGTATTGTTGCCGCGGTGTTGGGGATTGTGAAAACAATGGGGAGCATCAGTGAGCCAGTAGAGGTGCTGGGCGCCATGATCGGGGGAGCATTGGTCGGTACGTTTCTGGGTATTTTGCTTTCTTATACTGTTGTAGGCCCACTGGCGGCACGATTACAGCAAATTGTAGATGAAGAAGGCCATTTCTATAATGTGATTAAGGATGTCATTATCGCGCATTTGCAGGGCAATGCACCGCAAGTGGCTGTCGAAGTGGGCCGCAAAAGTGTGCCCACCGGCATGCAGCCTAGTTTTTATGATCTGGATGAGGCGGTTCAGGAATTACCGCCGGAGCTGCTGACGTAGAAATCTACTGCAAGTCAAATGACTTAGTTATAGTTCCTCATCATTGCGAATAGTAAAAAAGCCCTGTTCTATGCAGGGCTTTTTTGGTTCTGTTTTTTTTGTTTAGTTGGTATTTCTGATTTTTTTTGCGGCATCCAGGGCATAATAGGTCCAGATGCCATCGGCCCCGGCGCGCTTAAACGCCATCAGACTTTCCATCATGACCCGCTCCCCATCAAGCCAGCCATTCTGTGCCGCCGCCTGTAACATCGCATATTCGCCACTTACTTGGTATACAAAGGTAGGGCATTTTAATTCTGATTTAACCCGCTGGACAATATCCAGATAAGGCATGCCCGGCTTGACAATCACGCTATCGGCTCCTTGTGCCAGGTCCTGCGCGACTTCTAACAGGGCTTCGTCGCTGTTGGCGGCGTCCATCTGATAGCTGTCTTTGCCCGCACCCGCCAGTGTTGAAGTGGAGCCAACAGCATCCCGGAATGGGCCATAAAAAGACGAACAATATTTAGCAGCATAAGACATAATCTGCGTATTAACGTGGCCATGATCTTCAAGTGCTGAGCGGATCGCACCAATACGCCCGTCCATCATGTCGGAAGGAGCCAGAATATCGCAGCCGGCTTCTGCTTGTACGAGTGCTTGTTGGACCAAAACGTCCACACTGCTGTCATTATCCACGTAGTCATTAATGACAAGGCCGTCTTGTCCGTGGCTGGTGTATGGGTCAAGTGCCACATCGCAGATCACACCAATGTCTGGAAATTCTTTTTTTATCTGCCTTACTGTTCGGCATATCAGGTTGTCAGGGTTGATCCCTTCCTGGCCATCAGCCGTTTTAAGTTCATCAGGGGTTTGCGGAAAAAGGGCAATAGCGGGGATGCCTTCTTCACAGGCGCGTGCGACCTGATTTAACAATAAATCAATGGAATAACGATTTACGCCGGGAAGTGAAGAAACCGGTGTGCTGATATTTTGACCGTCAACGACAAAAAGCGGCCAGATTAAGTCGTGAACAGTTAATTCATTTTCACGATGAAGGTTGCGTGACCACAGCGTTTTCCTGTTACGACGTGGCCGGATAGCAGGAAATTGACCATTTTTTTGTGTGGAGGTCATTAGGTTTTTCCTTTTGGTAAGACGCATAAGCAGCACTGATATGATCTATAGAACAATATATACGTTACGAAAAGTCATAAGATTTTAGCAATGCTTAAGGGCTTGTTAGGGGTTCTCCTTTATAACGAATGGAAATGGGAACCTTGTCGAGGGGGTTCGTTGAGATAGTATTTATAAGGGCTATATGAATGTCTTTTGCGCAAAATAGTTCATTAATTGGGGCAAATGAAACGCCAGAAGCTCAGACCAGACTAAAGTTTCTGGATTGCTTGCGTTTGGTTGAACGGTTACACCGGCGAATGCTGGATATCCTGAAAATTAAGCTAGATCAAACCGGGTTGAGCGATATTAACAGCGTCCAGGCGTTGCTGTTGTATAATATTGGCGATCACGAAATGACTGCGGGCGAGTTACGCAGCCGCGGCTACTATCTTGGCTCTAATGTGTCGTATAACCTGAAGAAGCTGGTGGAATATGGCTATATTCTTCAGGAGCGTTCTGAACATGATCGTCGTTCTGTGCGTATTCGTCTGAGTGATAAAGGCCGTGAAGTATGTCAGTTAGTGCAGGGTCTATTTGACGACCACCTGGCACATATTACCAGCGGTGGTCACTTAGAGTCGGAAGAGATAGCGGAATTACAATCCGGCCTTAAGAATTTAGAGAGATTCTGGAGCGAGCAAATCGGCTTTTCAACATTATAATGCATGACATTGCAGCAGCTTAACTTGCGTTGTCCATACTATTAAAAACGATGGTCTAATTGATTTAGGTCATCGTTTTTTGTCATTTTATGGAACAATTTTGTTATAATGGTTTTTTGTCGTCACTACGCTTGTATGTTGAGAAAACTTGTTTCAGCGTTATTTTTATATATAAAGGGGCGGTTTAAGGGTGATGGCATATGTAATTTTTACTGGTCTGGGGCGTCCTGATCATCATAAAATGAATATGTTGTGACAGTGACCTTATAAGAGTTAAAAAATATGCCCATTGATTACGACAGTATGTTTTCCGATGCGTTATCCTCACTCCGTGATGAGGGACGCTATCGGGTATTTATTGATATTGAACGCCGTAAGGGCAATTTCCCCCGCGCTGTGCATCATCGTCCCGACGGTGAAGCGCAGGACATAGTCGTATGGTGTAGCAATGATTATCTGGGGATGGGGCAGCATCCGGCAGTTCTGAAATCCATGGATGAAGCATTGCAACGCGTGGGCGCAGGGGCAGGCGGGACCCGGAATATTTCCGGGACGAACCATTATCATGTTTTGCTAGAGGAAGAGCTTGCCGACCTGCATGGCAAAGAGGCAGGCCTGATATTTACATCTGGCTATATTTCCAATGAAGCCACATTGAGCACCTTGGCAAAATTGTTGCCGGGATGCGTAATATTTTCCGATGCGTTAAATCATGCTTCCATGATTCATGGCATTATCGGTAGTGGGGCGGAAAAGAAAATTTTTCGCCATAACGATGTTGAACATTTAGAAGAATTATTAAAAGCCACAGACCCGTCGCGCCCCAAATTAATCGCCTTTGAATCGGTGTACTCTATGGACGGGGATATTTCACCTATTGCTGAAATCTGTGATCTTGCGGACAAGTATAATGCCCTGACGTATCTGGATGAAGTGCATGCGGTCGGGATGTATGGGCCACGTGGGGGTGGTGTTGCTGAACGTGAAGGAATAATGGACCGCCTGACCATAATTGAGGGCACATTGGGTAAAGCCTTTGGTGTTATGGGCGGTTACATCACGGCTTCGGCAGATATAGTGGATGCAGTGCGCAGTTATGCCCCTGGTTTTATTTTTACAACCTCGCTGTCGCCGGTTCTCGCGGCTGGTGCGCTTGCAAGTGTGCGGCACCTGAAAAATAGCGATGTTGAGCGTACAGGACATCAGGACCGTGCGGCTACATTAAAGGCCAAACTAAAGCAGGCGAATTTGCCTGTAATGATGTCCGATAGCCATATTGTACCGGTTTTGGTGGGAGAACCGGTGATTTGTAAGCAGGCATCGGACATGTTGCTGGATGATTATGGTATATATGTACAGCCGATCAACTTCCCGACAGTGCCACGGGGCACGGAACGGTTGCGTTTTTCCCCGAGCCCATTACATACAGATGCAATGATAAATGATTTGGTCAAGGCATTGAGCGAGGTCTGGCGCCGTTTGGATGTGAAAGAGTCCCAGGCGGCATAATAAACTGCCCAGTGGAAGGCTGTTATGGCGGAGAGATCACAAGAAGGTTATCTCATTGAATTTCGGCAAATCGGGCAGTCGGTAAAAGTGTCGGCTGTTGACCCTGTTTCTAAAATGGAAGTTTCGATTGTCGGCGCGGCGCGGGCACCACGTCAGCAACTTATACAGACAGCTATACGTAAGCTGGAATATGTTATGAAGAAGAATAACAATATTTGATCTGGTTTTACGTTTCTGAGCGTATTGTTAGCCATGTCCTTTCGTTTAGATAGGTATGGCTTTTTTATGTTTGGGGTGACTAACAGTAGGCATCCCGTATTTCATATGCTATGTAGCGAAAATGCATATAAACGGGGTTTACGATCCTCCTTGTTGATGGGAGCTTTTGCAGCTTTATGTCGAAAAAAACGATTGCACTTGCCAGTGATCATGGCGGCTATGATTTGAAAGAAACATGCAAATTATTTCTTTTGGAAATGGGGTATGACGTCGTGGACTTAGGGACAGATGGAACTGCATCTGTGGATTATCCTGACTTTGCAGACGCGATGGCCACAGCATTAAAGGAAGGTATTGCAGAACAAGGCGTATTATTCTGCGGTACAGGTATTGGTATTAGTATTGCGGCGAACCGCTATGCCCATATTCGGGCAGCGCTAGTGCATGATGCGCTCTCAGCGCGGTTATGCCGCGAACACAATGATGCTAATGTGCTGGTGCTGGGGGGGCGTACAACCGGTGTAGAAGTTGCCAAAGATTGCCTAAAGGTTTTTCTAAATACGCCATTTGAAGGCGGCCGCCACCAAAAACGTATTGATAAATTTTCATAACCAATTTGAATATGTGATGCGATCATCATGTTCTTAAAGCTATAAAATTAGGAAGTAGAGAGAATGTCCGATCTGAAAACTTTTTTTCAATCTCCCCTGAGTGAGACTGATCCGGAATTGTTGGAAGCACTGACGGCGGAGGCTGGACGTCAGCAGGACCATATTGAGCTGATTGCCTCTGAGAATATTGTCAGTAAGGCGGTCTTAGAGGCACAGGGATCTTTGCTAACGAATAAATATGCGGAAGGTTATCCGGGGCGTCGTTACTATGGCGGCTGCGAGTTTGTTGATGTTGCAGAAAATTTGGCCATTGAACGTGCGAAGAAGCTATTCGGTGCGGCGTATGTCAATGTGCAGCCACATTCCGGCGCACAGGCGAATGGTGCTGTCTTTATGGCCCTGGTTAAGCCGGGCGAAACGATTATGGGAATGTCGCTGGCGGCGGGGGGGCATTTGACCCATGGGGCACCACCCGCACAATCCGGAAAGTGGTTTAATGCCGTTCAATACGGGGTGCGTAAAGAAGACGCGCAAATTGATTTTGATGAAGTAGAAGCATTAGCAAAAGAACACAAACCCCGGATTATTATTGCCGGTGGTTCCGCATATCCACGGCAGATTGATTTTGCCCGTTTTCGGGCGATCGCCGATGAAGTGGGGGCATATCTCATGGTAGATATGGCGCACTTTGCAGGCTTGGTGGCCGGGGGGGCGCATCCCAATCCATTGCCTTTTGCCGATGTGGTGACGACGACTACACATAAAACCTTACGCGGCCCCCGCGGCGGGATGATTTTAAGCAATAATCCTGATTTGGGTAAAAAGTTTAATTCGGCTGTTTTCCCCGGATTACAAGGCGGGCCACTGATGCATGTGATTGCCGCAAAAGCAGTTGCTTTTGGTGAAGCATTAAAACCTTCGTTTAAAGACTATGCAGAACAGGTCGTGGCTAACTCTCGTGCCTTGGCTGCGAAATTGAAAGCCGGGGGATGCGATATTGTGTCCGGTGGGACTGACACGCATTTAATGCTGGTGGATCTGCGTCCAAAGGGCCTGACAGGTAAGATTGCTGACGCCTCATTGGGGCGGGCTAATATTACGTGTAATAAGAACGGAGTACCTTTTGATCCGCAACCTCCTATGGTGACATCCGGTATTCGTTTGGGTACGCCTGCGGGAACGACACGAGGCTTTGGCGTCGCCGAATTTGAGAAAATCGGCGATTATATCGTGGAAATTCTTGATGGCCTGATCGCAAATGGCGAAGATAATGAGGCGGTTGAGGCTGTGGTGCGTGAGAAAGTTGTAAATTTATGCGGCGCATTTCCAATCTATTAAGCCAGCATAAGCGCGTAACGCGTAAAAACCCGGTTGTGTGAGTGCGCGGTTGATATACCGTTATATAGATCAAGTGACGACTTGGACATTAAGGAAAGAATATGCGTTGCCCGTTTTGTGGAAATGAAGATACGCAAGTTAAAGACTCGCGGCCAACAGAAGACAATTCAGCTATACGGCGGCGGCGGTCATGCTCGGGGTGTGGGGCGCGCTTTACAACCTTTGAGCGTGTGCAATTACGTGAATTAACTGTTTTAAAGAAAAATGGACGGCGCACGCCCTTTGATCGCAGCAAGCTGGAACGGTCTATTGGTATCGCATTGCGCAAACGCCCCGTAGAACCAGAACAGGTGGATCAGATGATCACAGGTCTGGTGCGCCAATTGGAAAGTATGGGGGAAAGTGAAGTCGATTCAGAAAAGATCGGATATTTGGTCATGGAAGGGTTGAAAAGTCTGGATACTGTGGCCTATGTGCGTTTTGCGTCTGTTTATAAAAACTTTCGTGAGGCGAAAGATTTTGAAGATTTCGTGGGCACGATCGAAGGTGACGAAGATACACTTTAGATTACAATCTGTCTCAGGGAGTTAAAGGGTGATGACCTCTGTGGCATCTGAAGATCAATGGCATATGAAAGCTGCTCTGGCACTTGCGTATCGTGGGTTGGGCCGGGTGTGGCCAAACCCTGCTGTTGGCTGTGTTATTGTTGACAGAAAAGGTCATGTTGTTTCCCGTGGCTGGACACAGCCGGGTGGGCGCCCGCATGCAGAACAAATAGCATTAGATGCAGCCGGCGATAAAGCCGCAGGGGCAACGGTATATGTCACGTTGGAACCATGTGCCCATCACGGCGTCACCCCGCCATGTGCGCAGGCATTGATCGACGCGCATGTTGGGCGGGTTGTGGTTGCCATTATGGACCCTGATCCACGGGTTGCGGGTCGTGGTCTGGATATGCTGAAAGCGGCAGGGATAACGGTGGAGCTTGGCATTGGTGCAGATGAGGCTAGAAAATTAAATGCAGGATTTTTGACGAAAGTCTCCCAGCAAAGGCCATATGTGATCCTTAAGGCAGCAACCAGCATAGATGGCCTGATTGCAACAGGCACAGGGCAAAGTAAGTGGATTACAGGTCCGTCCGCGCGCAAGATGGCCCATTATTTTCGTGGCCAGGTGGATGCTATTCTTGTGGGGTCTGCAACGGTTTTGGCCGACGATCCAGCCCTGACATGCCGACTGGAAGGTATGGAAGACAGGTCGCCTGTCAAGATTGTACTGGATACGGCATTAAAATTATCAACGGATTGCCAGCTATTGAAAACCGCGGGCGATGTCCCGGTGTGGATTGTGACGACACAGCCTGAAACGCATCCGAAAGCGCAGGCCTTTATTTCGGTGGGTGCTGAAATTGTCTTCTTAGAAAAAACATCGGAAGATCTACAGATTGACATTGGAGAACTGCTGACGGCCTTGGCAGCACGTGGTATTACCCGTCTAATGGTTGAGGGGGGGAGTCATGTTAATGCATCATTCCTTCAGCAGAGGGTTGTGGACAGGTTATTGTGGTTTCGTGCGCCATTAATCATTGGTGGAGACGGGCTGAATGCAATTCAAGCCTGCGGTGTTAAAATATTGGATCAGGCGCATCGTTTCAGTCAGGTAACTTATAGACCGCTAGAAGACGGGCAGTTAGAAATTTACGAACGGGAGAGGTAGTATGTTTACAGGGATCATTACAGATGTCGGCCAGGTCGATAGCATTGAACAACGGGGGGATATGCGAATTGTGCTAAAGACAGCTTTTGATACCTCAACGATAGATATTGGTGCCTCCATTGCATGTTCCGGTGTGTGTTTGACGGTTGTGGATAAAGGGGAGGACTGGTTTAGCGTTGATGCGTCTGAGGAAACTTTATCTTGCACAATCCTGTCAGATTGGCGAAAGGGCAGTACCGTCAATTTGGAACGGGCCTTAAAAGTAGGTGATGAGCTGGGCGGGCATATTGTCACAGGGCATGTGGATGCTGTGGGGCATATTGAAGCCATAACACCAGAGGGTGATTCCCTTCGTTTTCTTTTTGAAATGCCGGGTGAAATTAAAAAATTTGTTGCAGAAAAAGGCTCTATCACTATTAATGGCGCCTCTTTGACCGTAAATGAGGTCGTGCGAACGGACGGCAGGGACTTTTTTGGTGTGAATATTATCCCTCACACACAAAGTCAGACGACATTCGGCCAGGCAAAGCAGGGGGACCGGGTGAATTTGGAAATTGATATTCTGGCCCGTTATATCGCGCGCATGAATGAGGAAGGTTAATCGTGCCCCATCGTTTTTTATCTCCCATTGAAGATATTATTGAAGATGCTCGTCAGGGTAAGATGTTTATTCTTGTTGATGACGAGGACCGGGAAAATGAAGGGGACCTGATTATTCCTGCGGAAAAAGCGGATGCCGGGGCCATTAATTTTATGGCGAAATACGGCCGCGGGCTTATTTGTCTAGCTATGACCGGCGATCGCGTTGCAGAATTAGATTTGCCGTTGATGTCGCAATCAAACCGCACGCGCCACCAAACAGCCTTTACAGTATCTATTGAGGCGGCGCAGGGCGTGAGTACAGGTATTTCTGCAGCGGATCGGGCGCTTACCGTAGCAGCCGCAATTGATCCGACAAAAGGAAAAGATGACATTGTCACACCCGGGCACGTATTCCCGCTGGTGGCCCGAGATGGCGGTGTGTTAGTACGGGCGGGACATACTGAAGCCGCTGTAGATATTGCGCGTATGGCTGGGCTGAACCCCGCTGGAGTGATCTGCGAAATCATGAAAGATGATGGGAGCATGGCCCGGTTGCCGGATCTGGTTGAGTTTGCAAAGGAACATGATCTGAAGGTGGCAACGATAGCCGACCTTATTGCATACCGTCGCCAGAATGACCATCTGATTGAATTAATTGCGGAGACAAAGGTCGATACAGTTTTGGGGGGCGAATTCAATGTTCGTGCTTATTTGTCTAAAGATGATGGCACAGAACATTTAGCCCTTATTAAGGGAGACATGCATACGGACGAGCCGGTTTTGGTGCGTGTACATGTCTATAATTTGTTTGAAGATTTCCTAGGGGAGGCGAGCCCGCGTTTTGGACAATTCCAGAAAGCTCTGTCTATGCTAAAAGATGAAGAGCGAGGCGTGATTATTGTCCTGCGGGAAAAAGAGAACTTCCTGGAAAATTCTATTCGTGCGCGGCAAAAGGCCCAGGAACGTAAATTGCCAAAAGAAACCATCCTTCGTAATTATGGTATCGGGGCACAGATTTTGTCAGACCTGGGTCTGAAGAATATCATGCTGATGTCAAATACAGCACAACATGTTGTTGGCATTGAAGGATATGATTTGAATATTGTTGGAAGTGTGCCGATTTCTAAAGAGCACGAGATTATAATATCCGATAAAGAAGATTAAGTTGTTACAATCAGCTGTGTGCAGTAGCGCATAAGAAGGCATAGGAAAAGATATGGTAGGTAAGCCACATTTACTGATAGTAGAGGCTCGCTTTTACGCAGATATAGCGGATGCCTTGGTCGAAGGTGCAGTAGAGGCAATAGAGGCTGTGGGAGGTACTTATGATCGCATAGAAGTGCCGGGTGCTTTTGAGATTCCTGCAGCGATCCGTTTTGCGGCTGACGGTGCAGCATCTGGCGGCATCAAATATGATGGTTATGTTGGGCTAGGATGTGTCATTCGTGGAGAAACAAGCCACTATGACTATGTTTGCGAAGAAAGTGCCCGTGGCTTACAGCAATTAGCGATTGTTGACCGGCTTGCAATTGGTTATGGCGTATTGACGGTAGAAAATGCGCAGCAAGCATGGGCGCGTGCTGATAAAGCACAAAAGAATAAGGGTGGTGATGTGGCGAATGCTGCGTTGCGAATGATTGAAATCAAAAAGAAGTTTGGTGTGGTTGGTTAACCAGATTACAACAGTATGAGTGAAAAAAGTAGATGGCTGAAGACACTGTAAAAGTCAAAAAAGGGGGCGCACGAAGTGCCGCGCGCCTTGGTGCTGTTCAGGCATTGTATCAAATGCATTTATCTGGAGAGACAGCAGCTCTGGTCATCCACGAATTTTTACAGCATCGTTTAGGGCAGGAAATCGAAGGGGCCCAATACACAGATGCGGATCGTGAATTTTTTGCCGATATTGTACAGGGTGTGACGGCGCGATTGGATGAAATTAATGGCCATATATCAGACTGGTTGAGCGGAGAATGGACATTAGAGAGGCTCGAATTGCTCGTGTTGATTATTTTACGGGCCGGTATTTATGAACTAATCGCCCGCCCTGATGTCCCGACTAAGGTCATTATTGATGAATACGTTGATGTAGCCCACGCTTTCTTCGAAGATACAAAACCGTCTTTTGTTAATGGCGTTTTGGATAAGGTGGCGCAGCATATCCGTATGGTGTCTTCCTGATAAATATCGAAAAATTAAGCATGCCGGGCGAATTTGATATCATAAAGCGTTATTTCGCCACCATTGCCCAGAAGAATGAAAATAGCTTTGGGCTTATGGATGACGCGGCGATATTTTCCCCTGCTGCGGATCAGGCATTAGTCTTTACCAAAGATATCCTGATAGAGAATATTCATTTTCGACAGGACGATAAGGCGTCGCAGATTGCGCGAAAACTATTACGCGTCAATTTGTCGGACCTTGCCGCGATGGGGGCAGATCCCTGCGGGTATTTATTGGGATTGTCTTTACCAAAGGAAACGCGCTTTTCTGAACAGTGGATTGAAGATTTTTCCAATGGGCTTGCAAACGATATAGAAACCTTTGGAGGGGGGCTATGGGGAGGGGATACCGTGGCCACTACAGGGCCATTGACATTATCACTCACGGCAATTGGTTCGCTGCCTAAGGGACAGGAAGTATTGCGTTCCGGCGCACGGCCAGGGGATGACATTTATGTATCCGGGACGTTAGGTGATGCGGCATTAGGATTGCGGGTTTTAGAGGGTGATCTCAATATTGAAAAGGAAGACTTCAGTAGGGCGTTAGTTTCACGTTATCACCTGCCGCGCCCACGAATGGCGTTGGGGAAGTCATTGCGCTCTATTGCCAGTTCCATGATGGATATTTCTGATGGTTTGATGGGTGATATCGCGCATATTTGTGCATCCAGTAAGTGCGGGGCACGGATTTATGCTGATAAATTACCTTTATCGGATGCCACACAGGCGGTTTTGCAAGAACACAAGAAATTTGCTCCTATGGTATGGTCCGGTGGCGATGATTATGAACTGTTATTTACAGCGGATATCGGACAACGTGGGCAGATTATGAACTGCGCGGAACAGTGTGGTGTTCAGGTGGCCAGAATTGGAGTGACTACAAAAGAATTAAGCGCTGTGTTGTTAGATGAAAATGGCGATAGACTGGCATTAGCGGGGGAGGGATATCGTCATTTTTGAGGGGTATTTATTTTTTGTGGTTTAGTGAGAAGTAGCCGGAAAGGAAAAGGCTGAATGAGCGATGAAGCAGAAGTGGGTTCCGATGCGGCCGAAAATGGTGGCGGTGGTAAGAAGTTACTTGTTATCGGTTTATTAGCTGGCCTTGTCATTGGTGGTGGGGGGGCTGCAGCTGCCCTTATGCTGATGGGAGGTGATGATGGAGAGGCAGGGGGAACTGATGTTGCGGAAGAAGAGGTGGCAAAGCCCAGCCCGCAATATGTGTCACTAGAGCGCGTCTCTTTACCGTTATTGACCAAGACTGGCCGGGTTTTAGGATATATTATGCTGGAACTGTCGATTGAGGTGGAAGGCGACGAGAATAAATTAAGGCTCTTACATCGCTTGCCTGCTTTGAAAAGTGCCTTCTTGCAGAATGCTCATTCCACACCAATTGGCAAAGACGGGCAAGCCGACGTTGTGGACTATCCAGCGTTAAATACGCGCTTTACCGAAGAAGCAAACCAGTTGTTCCAAGAGGATATTGTCAAGAATATCCACGTAGTTCAGGCCCGACGCATGTAGCGGGAATGGATGGGTGAGATTAATCGCGCGGCTGAGGATCGTCATAAATATAGGCCATCATATCTTCAAAAAAGAAGGCGGATGACTAACGGCGGTATTGTATAAAAGTTGAAAGGGGCTGCGCCCCTTTCTCATGACAATAGCCGTGTATCACTAGTTCCCGGCTTCAGGGACACCGCCACCTGCACTAAAGCGGCCGATATTGCCGAATAGCTCCTGGAAGAAGCCAAGTTCGCGGCCGTGGGTGATTGTTTTCTTGGTGACGGGGTTGATGATTTTACCATCTTTTGCAGTAAAGCGGTCAACGGCAATGACATATCCATCATCGTTGAAACGAACGGCTATGATATTCTGTTCTACGATTTTTTCGTCAAAAAACGCGAATTGTTCGGACTTTTTCGAATAATAATACCAACTATTATAGTCAAAGGTAGCTGTTGCTGTTGGGGAGCCTAGCATGGACTGCACTGAATTACGGTTATCAACACCGGGCCGGATGGCTTCTATCAGAGCAGTGTCTGCCTGATAGCCTCTTACATATGTTCGCGGAGAACAGGATGTCAGCACGATCGCGCTTACAATTGTCAAAGTGATAATAGTCAGTGTCGTGCGCAGTTCTGCCAAGGTTATCATGAAGTACAGTCTATCTTTGTTAGCGTGTGTTTATTTCTGGGGTTTGCGTCCATGACAGCATCATGATAGGTCATGGACATACTTTGCGGCAAAGATGGCATTGCTTTGTGATGCTGTCAATTGGCGTCAGGCGATTAGTTTCCTATCTATAGTTATGTGAAGAAGGGATAAGGATTAAATCCATGGAATTATTCTCAAGGGTTTTTGGTCGAAAAACCGCGGAAAAAAAGGCATATCTTCTTTATGTCACTATAGCGAACCACGCGCGTCAGCCGTTGTTTTATACGAAGGGGCACGTCGCCGATACATTAGATGGTCGATTCGATGTTCTAGCAATATATATGTCTTTGGTTTTAATGCGCCTGAATATGGAAACAGATAATAAAAAAGCTGATGACCTTGGGCGTCTTTTGCAAGAGGTTATGTTTGCCAATCTGGACCAAAGTCTGCGGGAAATCGGTGTCGGCGATTTGGGGGTCGGGCCAAAAGTCAAAAAAATGGCAGAAGCCCTGTTCGGTCGCCAAAAAGTTTATGAAGAGGCCTTTGCTGAAGAAGGCGAGGCTTGTGTGTCTGCATTAAAAGAGGCACTGGCCCGCAATTTGTACCGGGGTGAAAAGGTAGATGATAAAGTCCTTACCGCGGTGGCAGAACATATGGTCGCGCAAAAGCTATATCTCCAGGAAGTTGCCTTTAGTGATCTTTGGAAAGGCCAGCCGCGTTTATTAGCGTTCGAGTTATAAATCTATGAATAGTGATACAGATAATCCCCTATCGTTGGCGGAAACAGCAGATACAGTCGAGTTTAGCCGTCTGATCTCCATTGAAATGTTGTCGGAGAGCGGGCGCGACTTTACATTTGAAGCGCATAATGATGAATGTCTGGCGATTGCAGAACGTTTTGACATTAAGGAATTATCATCTTTTAAAATCAAAGGCACAATCGCTCCTTTTGATGATGAGGAGCAGCGTGGTCTTCAGCTGGAAATTACGATTGCGGCCTGTGTTGTACAAAATTGTATTGTGACAGGGGAACCTGTAAAAAGTGAATTGACTGATAAGAATAGAATTCTTTTTTTGCCACAAAAGCAATATAATAGGCTATGTGAGGGGCAAAGTGAGGAATCTGAGTTTTCCACCGAAGAATTGGACTTTGAGCTGTTGCCCGTGGGGAAAATAGATATAGGTGAGCTTGCAACGCAGTATCTTGGTCTTGCGGTGCCGCAATATCCACGCAAAGAAAATGTCGAGGCAAGACAATATAGTAAAGCCGTTTTGGATGAACGCGAGATTGCGAAGGAAAGAGAGAAAAATAACCCTTTCGCAATCTTAACAGAACTGAAACATAATAGTTGATCGGAAAGAATAATAGATTATTGTCATGCTTCAGTTTGGCTGTCATTTTTAGAGAGCTATAAATATAATAATTCGATAAAAACCGCGAAAACGCGGACAGTATTTGTATATTGACCACAGAGATTATTTTGGCACGCGAACTGATTATATCCTTGGATGCTATGGGCGGCGATAACGCACCTGATATTGTTATAGAAGGTGCCAATATTGCCCGTGAACGATATCCGAATCTTCATTTTCTGATTTATGGGAATAAGACTGAGATAGCACCGTTAATCAGTAAATACCCGTTGTTGGCTGACTGCCATGAATTGCGTCATACCGAAAAAACGATCAGTGCTGGCGATAAGCCGGGCCAGGCTTTACGCCGTGGTCGTGATTCCAGTATGGGTCTGGCATTGCAATCTGTAAATGATGGTGAGGCCTGTGCGGCGGTGTCGGCGGGTAATACTGGCGCGCTAATGGCTATGGCAAAATTTATGTTGCGGACTATGCCGGGCATTGATCGTCCGGCGTTGGCCAGCCTCTTGCCGACCTCACGGGGGGAATGTGTGGCCCTTGATTTGGGGGCAAATGTGGAATGCACAGAAAAAAATCTTGTGCAGTTTGCTGTTATGGGGGCGGCTTTTGCCAGAACCGTCTTGGGCCTTAAAAAGCCTACAGTTGGGCTGCTGAATGTCGGGGTTGAAGAATTAAAAGGCAACGATGTCGTAAAAAAGGCAGATCGTATCTTGAGGGAGACGAGTTTGCCTATGGAGTTCGTCGGTTTTACCGAAGGCGATGGGCTTGCTGGTGGCGAAGTTGATGTGGTCGTGACAGACGGCTTTACAGGGAATGTGGCCCTGAAGACGACTGAAGGAACGGCCCGTATGATTTCTAACCTGTTGAGCGATGCGTTGCGTGATAGCATCTGGTCGAAAATAGGTTATTTATTTGTGCGTTCCTCACTGAAAGGGTTGAAGGATCACCTAGACCCCAATAACCATAACGGCGCCGTCTTTATGGGACTGAGCGGCATTGTGGTGAAAAGTCATGGAAGTGCCAGCGGAGCGGGGTTTGCCAGTGCAATTGGCGTGGCTGCGGATATGTCGGCAAATGATCTCTTCGGTAAAATTGCTGCAGATTTGAAAAGCTTTGAAGAAGAACAAACTGGGGTTTCCCAGGAAAAGGCGTCATGAGTATCATTAGGTCTGTCTTTAAGGGGTGTGGGGCGTATCTACCGGAAAAAGTCCTGACGAATGCGGAGCTAGCCACGTGCGTGGAGACGAGCGATGAGTGGATTACGGCGCGCACGGGTATTAAAAAACGCCATATCGCAGCAGAAGATCAAACAACATCAGATTTAGCCATTGCGGCGGCCAATGACGCGCTTAAAGCTGCGGGCATGACAGCGGAAGATATTGACCTTGTCATCGTAGCGACAGCAACACCAGACCAGACTTTTCCTTCTACAGCGTCCCGTGTACAGGCGGGCCTTGGTATGACATCAGGCGTTGCCTTTGATATTCAGGCGGTATGCTCTGGTTTCATATTTGCTTTAACAACAGCCGATAACTATTTGAAAACAGGGCAATACCAAAATGCTTTAGTCATTGGCGCGGAGACATTTTCCCGTATTCTGGACTGGGAAGACCGCACGACATGTGTGTTATTCGGTGATGGGGCAGGTGCTGTTGTCATATCGGCGGAGACAGGCAGCGGAACGTCGACGGATCGGGGTATATTGGCAACGCAAATTCATTCGGATGGGCGGTATAACGATTTATTGTACGTCGATGGTGGTCCTTCTTCGACGAAAACTGTTGGGCATCTTCGCATGCAGGGGCGGGAAGTTTTTCGGCATGCAGTTACAAACTTGGCGTCGGTCGTAAGGGATAGTCTGGCTGTGGCCAATATGAATATGGACGATGTGAATTGGATCGTACCGCATCAGGCTAATAAGCGGATATTGGATGGCACGGCCCGCAAATTAGGTATTGAGGCAGATAGGGTTGTTGTGACTGTAGATCAGCATGCAAATACATCTGCCGCATCAGTTCCTTTGGCGTTGGCAACGGCAGTGAAAGACGGGCGAATCGTTGAGGGTGATGTGATTATCATGGAAGCCATGGGGGGTGGTTTTACATGGGGGGCCTGTCTTTGCCGGTGGTAAAGGGTGGGTTTTTGGCTTTTTTTCATGTTTTTATTGCTTAGATAGCCCCTTAGGAAAACTGTTCATCCCTTTGATATTGACTGGATATTTTTCGGCGATTACCCTGATAGGGAATTAGGGAAGAAAGATTATGGCTGGAAAAACAATAACGCGTGCAGATTTGAGCGAAGCTGTCTATCAAGAAGTAGGTTTGTCACGTAACGAGTCCGCGGACTTGGTAGAGGCTATTTTGAAAGAGATTTCTGATAACTTGACGCAGAATGACAATGTAAAAATATCTTCTTTCGGTAGTTTTATGGTCCGTGATAAAGGCGGGCGTGTAGGCCGCAATCCCAAGACCGGAGAGGAAGTCCCCATTGACCCGCGCCGGGTACTTGTTTTCAGACCATCGCAAGTTCTTAAGGAACGGGTCAGCCGTTTAGCAGAAAAGTAAGTAATTTTCGTTTCATCGTAAATTAGAGGTCCGGGTTTTCCGGGCAGCTATGTGTGTTTTTAAGCGACTGTGATGGCTGTAAAAGAGAAAAAATCTCCTAAAGCATACCGCACGATTAGTGAGGCGGCCTCTGAATTAGATGTGCAGCAGCATGTTCTACGGTTTTGGGAAAGCAAATTTGCACAAATTAAGCCGATGAAACGTGCAGGGGGGCGACGTTATTATCGTCCCGAGGATATTGAACTCCTTACAGCGATTAGAGAGCTGCTCTATACGCAAGGTTACACGATCAAGGGTGTACAGAAGATATTGCGTGAGCAGGGGGTGAAGCGGCTTTTAGCGGCATTGCATGAAGAGAAAAAGGAGAGCGATGCCCTCCCGGTGTCGTTACCAAGGGTTGCAAGTGATCCGGTGTCTGCGCTAAAGGCAAATGATGATGGCCAAGAGCAAAAGGGTGAGCAGGAGGGTAGTCAAAACCTGCATCAGCAGAATGCTGAATATCAAAAAATGCGTGATGTTCTTGGGCGGTTAAAAGAAATCAAAAAAATGTTAAATGCCGAGTTGCCCTTATAGGCGCATGGCATTATATTGCGCCAACTTTAGTGACGGAACGTAGCGCAGCCTGGTAGCGCACTTCACTGGGGGTGAAGGGGTCGCTGGTTCGAATCCAGTCGTTCCGACCATATTAAAAGCCTGTTTAACGATGATGTTAAGCAGGCTTTTTTTATGATTATGGTGCGGATATAGGCTGATTTAACAAATATTTAGCTTTGTTGCCATAGGTTGAGGCTCACCAAACAGTTGTGCTTCATGGGATGATTATGTGGTTTAAAACGAAGTTAATTATCTTTAGTTCTATTTTTCTTCTTATTGCCCTGGGTTACTATTTTGATAATTCCGGTCTGGTGGGGAAAAATGCAGATCATGTCATGCCGACAATGCTCATGGTGATGATTGGTGGGCTTATTGTATTGGCTATTATTCATTATCGTCATTTGCATAATCTAGAACTGAATTTGCGCCAGCAATTTGAGACTATTTTCAAGACGAAGGTCATGGGATTTATGGCTGTGGATCGGGAAGGCTGGCTGCAAAATGGTAATCGTAAGGCGCTGAAATATTTTGGCCTTGAGAGCACTAACGTTCGCAAATTACACCTTAGTGATGTGTTGACGCCAGAGGCCGCCCGAAAAATTCAGGCGGATTTTATTGATAAAGAAGCTTTTGGTGAAATCTATGAAGTAGAGGGACGGCGCAGCGATGGTGAATTATTTGATGTTGAAGTGTCCCTTGGGGAAATTCCATTATCACCAGGCGGGGATTTTACATTAATTGTTCGGGACATATCACGTCGGAAACGTCTGGAAAACCAGCTTCATCAGCAAATTTTACATCTGAAAGATGCAGAAGGGATAGCAGGCCTGGGTCATTGGCGTATGGATGTGCCGACGGGTAAAATTGAATGGTCTGATGAATGCTATAGAATTCATGGGTATGATCGTAGCGAATACACGCCTTCTTATGAGAGATTAGAAGAGTTTGTCCATCCTGATGAAGTTGATGACTTTAAATCATCCGTAGAGGAGATGATACATACCGGGCAGCCATCGGTGAAAAAAGTACGGATTTTCCGTCCAACAGGAGAGCTTCGCCATTTACAGGTTAAAAGTACCGTGAAGCCGGATGAGACCGGCCGGGTCATCGAAATGTTCGGTGTTATTCAAGATGTGACGGAGCGCGTAGAACAAGAGGAAAGCCTGCATAGAAATCAGGTCGAACTGGAACGCCGCGTTCTGGAATTGGAGGATTTGCATGTTCGTTTAGAGCAACAAGCTGCAGAATTAGTCCATATGTCAGAAGACTTGGCCATATCAAAAGAGGAGGCTGAGCACGCAACCATGGCAAAGTCAGAATTTCTGGCCACCATGAGTCACGAGATTTGAACGCCTATGAACGGCGTTTTAGGGATGACATCCTTGTTGCTGGAAACGCCACTTACGGAACAACAACGGCATTATGCTGAAACCGGGCATGAATCAGCGCAGGCTCTTTTGACAATTATAAATGATATTCTGGACCTTTCCAAACTGGAGGCCGGGAAAGTAGAGCTAGAAAACCTTCCCTACAGTATTGAAAAATTGGTCGCGGGAGTAGCCACGCTGTTATCCGAACGTGCAAGCAGTAAGGGGGTACTATTGCAGGTGGAGGAGACAAGAGATATTCCCCCGCTATTACAAGGTGACCCGACACGCCTGAAGCAGGTTTTATTTAATTTGGTTGGTAATGCCATCAAATTTACAGAACAAGGGCAAGTGACCGTCCGTACTGTTTATAGTAAATCGCAAGAGGGGCAGCCCGCACGATTACGATTTGAGGTGGTCGACAGTGGTATAGGCATATCAGAAGAGCAACAAAGCCTACTTTTTGATCGCTTCACGCAGGCGGACAACTCTATTACACGTAAGTTTGGAGGAACAGGGCTGGGACTGTCTATATGTCGGCAACTTGTCGAATTAATGGGAGGGCAGATTGGTGTGCACAGTGTTCTCGGTAAAGGGAGTACATTCTGGTTTGAGGTGCCGGCAGAGCTTTCAATGAAGGATATCGTTGAGGGGACGGAAAACCTTACAGGTCAGAAGGTTGCTGATGTTGTGACGAAACAGAAAGTTCTGGTGGCGGAAGACAATGAGATAAATCAAATGCTGATCCGTGCGCTATTGGAAAAATACGACCATAGTGTCCGGATTGTAAGTAACGGTGTGGAAGCACTTGCGGCGATAGAAGCTGATGATTTTGATGTTGTTTTAATGGACATCCAGATGCCAGTCATGGATGGCATTAGTTGCGCGCAGGAAATACGGAAGCTAGAGGGTGACAAAGGCCGTATTCCTATTATTGCGTTGACGGCAAATGCGATGAGTGGCCAAAAAGAAGAATATCTGGCGTCTGGGATGAACGGCTATGTATCAAAGCCTATAGATCAGCATAAATTAATAGTTGAAATGATGACGGTGACAGCAAACCGGACAAGAGTTCTTCCTGATAAAGTTGAAGAAATAATGCTCCCAGATGAGGCCATGGTTGATAACCAAACAGAGATAATTGCTAAAAAACGCACTATGGCAGATCAGGAGCAGCAAAAAGCTCTGAAAGATTTAGCGGCTAGTTTTGAAGATCTAATATGACGACCCGCCATAAGGCTCTATCATAGGCGGAGAACAGTGTCTGTTACATAGTAGATTTTCTTTTTATTCCCTTATAAAAAGTGAGGCTGTATGGGCTTCTGTATTAGGGATATAATGGTGAGCGATGTATATTAAGAAAGCTCACAGATGATGAGCCTGTTACATACACAGTATGAATGTAAATAATGATTATTGGCATTCCTAAAGAAACGAAAATCCATGAGTACCGTGTCAGCATGACACCGGATGCGGTTGCGGACTTATGTGCGCATGGTCATGTTTGTTATGTGCAGCAGTCTGCCGGGGTGGCTGCCGGGTTTTCTGACAGGGATTACCAACAGGCGGGGGCGCATATTGCGACAACACGTGAAGAGGTTTTCCTGCTGGCGCAACTGATCGTCAAGGTCAAAGAGCCGCATAAGGAAGAAATCGCATTATTACGCCCGGAGCATATTTTGTTCACTTTTTTGCACCTGGCGGCGGTGCCAGATATTGCGGCCCTTTTGTTGGCATCTGGTTGTACTGCGATTGCCTATGAGACGGTGACCGATGATAAGGGGCGCCTGCCGTTGCTGATGCCTATGAGCATGGTGGCTGGTCGCATGGCTATTCAGGCCGCCGCCCGCTGCCTAGAGCAGGAATACGGGGGTAAAGGCCTGCTGATGTCGGGTATCCGGGATGTCCCTGCGGCAAAAGTTATTATCATTGGGGCCGGCACAGTAGGTCGTAATGCGGCGATGGTGGCGATAGGGATGGGGGCAGATGTTATCGTTATTGATAAACAGGCAGCCAGTTTACAGGCGATCAAGAAGGAGTATGGGGAGAGGATAGAAACTGTTCTCTATAGCCCTGAAAATTTGATGACTTATTTGGCGCAGGCCGATGTGATTGTCGGGGCCGCGTTACAGGCAGGGAAGCGTGCCCCTAAGATTTTGACCCGTCAGCATCTGAAGACTTTGCAACATGGAACTGTTTTGGTTGATGTTTCTATAGATCAGGGGGGCTGTTTTGAAAGTAGTCGTCCGACAACACATGCAGATCCCAGTTATATAGAAGAAGGTATTGTACATTATTGTGTGACCAATATGCCGGGGGCTGTACCGCGTACTTCAACCATGGCTCTTTCGCAGACGACCTTGCCATATATACTGAGACTGGCCAATAAGGGGGTGGCAGATGCCATGAACGATAAATATGGGTTAGTCGATGGGATAAATATTCATGCAGGAAAAATATATCACGAAGCTGTCGCGTCAGCTTTGCAGCAAGTCAAAACAAAGGGCGCATAAAAAGTTCGCAAAGAGAATTATAGGTCGTTTTTACAATTAGCCTCTTGAGTTCTGGAAAGGACTCCATTAGGCATGACAAAAAAGAGAATTACCCCTTTGGATTTGACGGTTATATAGGTTGTGCAGCATGGAAAATGATAAATTACGGGAAAGTGCGCTTTCCTATCATCGGGAAACTCCTCCGGGTAAGCTTGCCATTGCACCAACAAAACCATTGGCGAACCAACGTGATCTGTCGAAAGCCTATTCGCCAGGAGTGGCTTTTGCCTGTGAGGAAATTGTCAAAGACCCGCGTGAGGCAGCAAATGTAACAGCACGGGGTAATCTGGTTGGTGTGGTTACCAATGGTACGGCCGTATTGGGGCTTGGGGCCATTGGGCCGCTAGCAGCCAAGCCCGTGATGGAAGGGAAGGCCGTTTTATTTAAGAAGTTTGCGGATATTGATGTTTTCGATATAGAGCTGGATGAAACAGACCCGGATAAGCTGGTGGATATGATCGCCGCATTAGAACCCACCTTTGGCGGGATCAATCTGGAAGACATCAAAGCCCCTGAATGTTTTGTTGTGGAAAAAAAATTACGGGAACGAATGAACATTCCGGTATTCCATGATGACCAGCACGGAACAGCCATTGTTGCGGGGGCCGCAGTCTATAACGGATTGCGTGTTGTTAATAAGAAAATAGAGGATGTGAAACTGGTTTCCACGGGCGGTGGGGCCGCAAGTCTGGCATGCCTGGATTTGCTTGTGGGAATGGGGTTGAGAAAAGAAAATATCTATCTCGTGGATCGTGTCGGTGTGGTGTATGAGGGCCGTGAAGAAGACAATAATTCCTATAAGTCACGCTATGCACAAAATACTCCCTTGCGCACATTAGACGATGTGATTGATGGCGCGGATATATTCCTGGGGTTATCAGGGCCTGATGTATTGAGCCCATCTATGGTCAAAAAAATGGCGTCACAACCACTTATTCTTGCCATGGCCAATCCGACACCGGAAATTTTACCAGAGGTGGCACTTGAAGCACGACCGGATGCTATTTTAGCAACGGGACGTTCGGACTATCCAAACCAGGTGAATAACGTGTTGTGTTTCCCCTTTATCTTCCGCGGGGCGCTGGATGTAGGGGCGACAACCATTAATGAAGAAATGAAAATTGCCTGTGTAGAAGCCATCGCAGATTTGGCATATCAGGAATTAGATGAAACTGTCGCAAATGCCTACAGTGGCCAGGAATTGAAATTTGGTCCACAGTACCTTATTCCGAAGCCGTTTGATCCACGGTTGATCTCTGTTATAGCCCCGGCAGTGGCCAAAGCCGCGATGGATAGCGGTGTTGCCAGCCGACCGTTGGAAGATTTTGACGCCTATCGCGCGAAATTAAACCAGTTAAATATTCGTTCTCAGCTGTTAATGCAGCCGATCTTTAACAGTATTAAAGGATCACAAAAACGTTTGGTTTATGCAGAAGGTGAAGATGTACGTGTTTTACGGGCTGTACAGGCTGTAATTGACGAAGGTGTTGCGCGTCCAATCCTGATCGGTCGCCCGGATGTCGTGCAGCATCGTATTGATAGCCTTGGCTTACGGTTGGAAATGGGGCGGGACTTCGACCTGACTAATCCGGAAAACGATCCAAGATATAAAGATTACTGGCAGGAATTACATAATCTTGTGGGACGAAAGGGCGTTTCTGCGGAAGCGGCCAAGACGATTATACGGACAAATACGACGGCCATTGCATCGGTGATGTTGCGGCGGGGTGAGGCCGATGCAATGATCTGTGGTAGCTATGGCCGGTTTGATTTTCATCTTCGTTATATAATGGATATTTTGGGGCGTAAGACCAAGGGCAAAAACATTTCTTCATTGTCGGTGTTGTTGTTGCCGAAGGGGCCATTATTCTTGTCCGATGCCTTTATTGGCATAGAACCTACGGTGGATCACATTATTGAAACAACATTAGCGTCCATTAAACAGGTACAAAAGTTCGGCATTACGCCTAAGGTCGCTTTATTATCACATTCTAATTTTGGAACATCCAAGGCCCCCTCGGCCCGCAAGATGCGTGAGGCGACGACACAGTTACGTAATATGCAATTAGGGGTGGAGCTGGATGGTGAAATGCATGCGGATGCAGCTTTGGATGCAAGTATTCGTGCGGCTATTTATCCCATGTCAGACCTGACCGGACAGGCCAATCTTTTGATTATGCCTAATCTGGATGCGGCCAATATTGCGCTGGAATTAGTGAAATCGATTGATGACGCACTGTTCATCGGGCCTGTCTTGCAAGGGGTTGGATATCCAGCGCATATTGTTACACCTGCGGTTTCTGCACGGGGAATATTTAATATGAGTGCGCTTGCTGTTATTGACGCCATGCAGTCATCTTAGTTTGGCTGTCGCCATAGTTTGACTGTCGTCGTTGTTTTAATGGCAAAGTGATACATTGATACGGCTGATTATCTTCAGGCCGATGATGCGATTGTTCCCCCTTGTAGTTTTGTGCTTATGAAACGGAGCGATGGTTGGGGTTGCAGTTTTATGTGTACATGTTAAGTATGTCATGGGGGACAGGCAGGCACATAAAATAAAGGCATCTCAATGGGATACTATGTGGGAACAGTGGCACGCCACTATAACCGACAAATTGCTTTTTGGCTGTTATGTGTTTGTGCGCTTGTATTTCTGATGGTGATGGTTGGCGGTATTACCCGGTTAATGGAGGCCGGTTTATCCATGGTGCGTTGGGAGCCGCTTAGTGGTATTCTTCCCCCGCTTTCAGAGGCGGAATGGCAACAAGAATTTGCCCATTACAAAGAATATCCTGAATACCAGAAGATTAATAAGGGCATGTCCCTTACGGAATTTAAGGGTATTTTCTATTGGGAGTACGGCCACAGGCTATTGGGCCGTGTGATCGGCCTCGCTTTTTTTCTGCCCCTATTATATTTTTTGATTAAACGACGTGTATCTGCGGCATTAATGCCGAAATTAATTTTCATGTTTATTCTGGGCGGCGCGCAAGGCTTTCTGGGCTGGTTTATGGTGAAAAGCGGTCTGGTGGATCATCCGGATGTCAGCCATTACCGTTTAACGGCTCATTTAGGTTTAGCGGTCTTTATTTATGGTTATATGTTTTGGGTCGCATGTGATTTATTGACTGACCGTTATAGCAGTACATTGGGCGGGCGAAATCCGATCAGGATAACATGGTTATTTATTGTGCTTGTCTATACGCAGATTTTGCTCGGCGGGCTTGTGGCCGGATTAAACGCCGGTTTCAGTTATAATACATGGCCATTAATGGATGGGGCGTTGATACCAGAGGGATTATTTGATTTATCGCCCTGGTATTATAATTTGACCTCTAATCTTATAACAGTGCAGTTTAATCACCGACTATTGGCCTATGTGATTGTTTTTATGGCCATAGGACTTTGGTTTAAATTTGCGAACGGGAGTAATCCCCGCTTGAAGGTGTTATCACTGTTATTATTGATTGTGGTGGGGTTGCAGGTTGCACTTGGGATTTTAACGTTAGTTTATGTAGTGCCTGTAGCTCTCGCATCTTTACATCAAATGGGGGCTATGGTCGTCTTTAGTGTAGGGTTACTGATGTTGCATCGCATGAAGGTCTAGACCTGGAGGGGTGAGGATGGACGGCTGTATCGTTTATATGACATGCGGTAGTGTTGAAGAGGCCAAGGACATAACAAAGAAGGTGGTCGAGGAACGACTGGCGGCCTGCGGTAATATCATGGCACCGATAACGTCTATTTATGAATGGGACGGAAAGTTAGCTGAGGAGGCTGAGATAGGCGTTATGCTCAAGACACGGGAGGTGAAAGCGACAGATTTAATGGCGCGCCTGAAAGAGCTGCATTCCTATGATGTGCCGTGTATTATCAGATGGTCGATGAGCGGTGGTGATCCCGATTATTTGCATTGGCTGTATGAGAAGACAGCATAAATTCATGAGGAAATACCAAGAGAAAAGCGGCCAAAAGGCCGCTTTTTTGTTTTAGATATAGGCTTAAAACCCGGATTATCGTGGACTAGAGAGTTTCAAGGGCCTGATCCAGGTCCGCAATAATATCCCCATGGTCTTCAATGCCGATAGATAAACGAATGACGTCCGGCCCTGCTCCTGCTTTTATTTGCTCTGCTTCTGAAAGTTGACGGTGGGTTGTAGAGGCCGGATGGATAATGAGGCTGCGGGTATCTCCAACATTTGCCAGATGCTTAAACAAGCCCACTTTATTGACAATCTGCACCCCGGCGTCATACCCGCCCTTTACACCAAAGGTCATGACCGCGCCGGCGCCCTTCGGCATATATTTTTGTGCCAGATTATAATAGGGACTGTCTGAAAGGCCAGCATAGGAGACCCATTCTATCTTATCATGTGCTTGTAAGTATTCGGCAACGGCCTGCGCATTCTGACAATGTTTTTCCATGCGTAAAGGTAATGTTTCAATACCGTTCATCAAGAGAAAGGCATTCATCGGTGAGAGGCATGGCCCTAAATCACGCAATCCTAATGCACGGCAAGCAATAGCAAAGGCAATATTGCCCATCTCAGGACCAAAGACATCCGCAAATACCATCCCATGATATGAAGCGTTTTCCATTGTCAATGTCGGGTATTTATCCGATGCAGACCAGTCAAACTTCCCGGAATCGACAATAATCCCGCCCAGGGAATTACCTTGCCCACCCATGAATTTTGTCAGGGAATGCACGACGATGTCCGCGCCAAACTCAATTGGTCGACATAAGTAAGGGGTAGCCAGTGTGTTATCAACGACCAGAACAATGCCAGCGTCATGTGCAATTTGGGCAATTGCCTCAATATCAGTGACGATCCCGCCTGGATTAGCCAGACTTTCGATAAAAATGGCTTTGACATTATCATTAAGAGCCTTGCGGAAATTTTCAGGGTCGGTGGGATCAATAAAAGTTGCCCCCCAGCCCATTTTCTTAAAAGACTGGCTTAGTTGAGTAACCGAACCACCATAGAGTTTGTTGGAAGCGAGGATTTCATCACCACTGCTGAGCAAAGTATGAAATACGATGAATTGTGCGGCATGGCCTGAAGCTACGGCAAGGGCGGCAGGGGCGCCTTCTAATGCCGCAACGCGCGCTTCCAGTGCCCCAACAGTAGGATTCGTGAGGCGTGAATAGATATTGCCAAATTCCTGTAGATTAAAGAGGCGCGCGGCATGATCAGAATCCTGAAATTCAAAGGAGGCTGTTTGATAAATAGGTGTGGCGCAGGCCCCCGTGGCAGGATCGGCCTGTTGGCCAGCATGAACGGCAAGTGTAGAAAAATGTGGCGTGTCAGACATATGGGTCCCCTTAAACTTTATGCCTTAATGTGTTAAATCAGAAGGTTACAAACAAGGTATTATGATACCATTTTTATAACTTATTGATTTATATGAATTAATTTGTGTTGACTATTAATTAAACGGTGGCATATTGCCCCGGTCCCTGTGAGAGGCGGAAGGCTATGCCGACAATGCCTTTTACAGTAATGAAAAATTCGATCAGGCACTAGTATTTTCACGTGGGTTTATGACCGCATGTGTTAAGGCAGGCCAAAGGAATTGGAAGAAATGAAAACCTTTACAGCAACACCTAATGATATTGAAAAGAAGTGGGTGCTGATTGATGCAGAAGGCGTAGTATTGGGCCGTTTGGCAGCTATTATCGCAAATGTTCTGCGCGGCAAGCATAAACCTTCTTATACACCGCATATGGATTGTGGCGACTATGTCGTTGTAATCAATGCCGATAAAGTAAAACTGACTGGCCGTAAAATGACCGATAAGGTTTATTACCGTCATACAGGTCATCCCGGTGGTATTAAATCTACGACACCGGGTGAAATCCTGTCAGGTGATTTTCCTGAGCGCGTTTTGACCAAAGCCGTACAGCGTATGATCCCAAGCGGGCCATTGGGTCGTCAGCAAATGCGTAACCTGCGTGTTTATGCTGGTGCGGAACATGCCCATGAAGCACAAAAACCGGAAGTGCTGGACGTTGCCGGTATGAACGTTAAAAATACAAGGAGCCGTTAATCATGGCTGAAGATAAAAAAACCTTGGAAGATTTAAAAGAGGTTACTGTTGCGGCACCGGCTGAGGTTGCTGTAGAGGAAGCCGTCCCTGCAGAACCCAAAATTGATGAGCAGGGTCGCGCATATGCTACAGGTCGTCGTAAAGACGCAGTTGCGCGGGTCTGGATTAAACCGGGTAACGGTACAATCACAGTTAACGGGCGCGATCAAGAGACCTATTTCGCACGTCCGACGCTGCGTATGATTGTTAACCAGGCGTTTGAAGTTACCCAACGTGAAGGCCAATATGATGTAATTTGTACGGTGACAGGTGGTGGTTTATCCGGTCAGGCCGGTGCTGTACGCCACGGTCTGAGCCGTGCGTTGACAAATTATGAGCCTGCATTGCGCGGTGTTCTGAAAGCCAGCGGCTTCCTGACACGTGATGCGCGTGTGGTTGAACGTAAGAAATACGGTAAGGCGAAAGCCCGCCGGAGCTTCCAGTTCTCCAAGCGTTAATTTTCAAAATATATTGTTATGGAAAAGGGCTGCTCTCCGGTGGCCCTTTTTCTGTTTTAGGGAAAGTAGAGATATTATCCCGCGGCGTTATGGTGTTAAGCTTATAGGATTAGGGGTTTATGATCTGAGAGCTATGTTAACGGCCAAGGGCTGCTCTTACGAAGCGATTAATGATTGTAGTAAGAGAACTTTATACTATCCTTCTGGTCGATTAGTCGTTTAATTGAATGTGGTGGTTGGGGGCGGTTATGACTCAAAAATCATATCATAAATTAAGGACCATTTTTGCAATTTTTCCAGGCGGATATAAATACCATTCCGCCCTGTTTCTGCGGCAGCATTATCAGGTCATCAGTGCAAAGCGGAGCTTATGCAGGTTATTTTTGGATTTGTTGGTTGCATTGTGTTTCCGGATTTGGATTCCTGCCCGGGCCTTCAGTATTCGTAAAAGACATAAGCTAAGCCTAAGGGAAGTTTTTCAGAACATACGGCTTTCTTTTGCGGGCTTTATGGACCCTAATGATGTTGCTCTTTTGAATATTCAAGATGAGAAAGGCCTTAATTATTATATGAGGCGTTTCGAGTTGGCGCCTATCATGCGCCAGATTAATCCGGCAGGCTGGCAGCCAGATTGTGCGCTTAATAACAAAGAATTATTCTATGACCGCTGTCTGTCATACGGTCTTCCGCATCCGCAAATTGTAGGACTGTACGTTGACGGGACAATTACATGGAGGAACGTGTTATATGAGAAGAAGTTTCCTGACGGTTTTATTGCCAAGCCGGTCGCAGACCGGGGCGGTGCAAGAATCAAGAGATTAAAAGTTGCCTTTGACAGTCCATCTGAACAGGGGAATTTAGAACGCTTTATAGCAGAGTCTTTAGAGGGTGAAATTGGCCCCTATCTCATACAGGAATTTATTGCGCCACACCCTTTGCTTGTGCCGATCGCCTGTGATGCGCTTCCAACCATCAGGATGACGACGATAATGAATGAGAAGGGGGCGCCAGAGCTTACCACTCAGGTTATTCGTATGCCGAGCGAGTACCTTGTTGCTGTAGATAATTTAAAGGCAGGGGGAATGATTGCTCCGCTAGATGACAGTGGGTATTTAGGAAGAGCAATTAGAGGACGGAGATATGGGGAGTTTACAGTTCATCCTGCAACGGGTCAGAAAATAAAAGGTCTTCAAGTGCCGTATTTTGATGAAGCGAAAGAGCTTGTTCTAAAAGCACATTATGAGGCCTTTAGGGAATATACGCTTGTGGGTTGGGATTTGGCGATTGCCCAATTTGGTCCTGTATTGATCGAAGGTAATTCGAAGCCAAGTGTTATTGTCGCACAGAGGGCCAATATGAAAGGAATCGGAGAGACCCGATTTGGTGATTTAATTGCTTACCATTTGGCACGCAGTGAAGAGGAAAAAGCGGGAAATTTGTCTTGATATGCAGTGTAAATGACTTTTTCTCAGATTGCGGTTATGGAACAGGGGCACATTGAGTGGCCCTTTTTCTATTCCGGGATATTGTTTGTTTTCGGAATATTGGGTATGAGATGATTATATTTATTTAGATGTAAGGTTGTGAGAGATGCAGAAAATTCGTGTCGGTATTTTAGGAGCAAGTGGCTACACAGGGGCGGAATTGGTACGCTTGTTGGCACAGCACCCTTATGTCGAAATTGCCTTGTTGACGGCCGACCGCAAGGCGGGGCAGCCGTTGCAGTCCGTCTTCCCGCATCTGGGGTATCTTGATCTGCCTGACCTAGTGGCGATCGATGATGTTGAATGGGCGGGGTTAGATCTGGATTTGGTATTCTGTGCTCTTCCCCATGCGACATCACAAAAGATTATCAAGGGACTATTGCATGGGGCTGATGATACTTTATTGGATGATATGATTGTTGTTGATGCCACGGATCATGCGTCGGCTATTCAGAAATCCGTTAAGGTTATTGATCTGTCGGCTGACTTTCGGCTGCGGGATGTAGAAACTTATGCCAAGTGGTACGGGGGAGAGCATACGGCTCCTGAATTGCAGCAGGAGGCTGTATATGGGCTGACGGAACTTTCGCGCGAAGAAGTAAAGTCAGCGCGGCTTGTGGCTTGTCCAGGATGTTATCCAACGGCTGCATTACTAAGCCTTATCCCGTTACTTTTAGCGAAGGTGATTTCTACAGAAGGGATCATCATTGACGCAAAGTCCGGTGTGAGCGGCGCAGGGCGGTCTTTACGGGAAAGTAATCTGTTTACCGAGGTTGCTGAAGGCATGCACCCATATGGTATTGCGGCGCACCGTCATTCTCCTGAAATTGAACAGGAATTGAGCAAAGCAGCGGGCGAGGGCGTCTATGTTACCTTCACACCGCACTTGGTGCCTATGAACCGTGGGGAACTAGAAACAATCTACGTGACTTTAGCCGATGGACAGAGCGGGGAAGATTTGCGTGCCGTGCTGTCGAAACAGTATGCGGAAGATCATTTTGTGCAGGTTTTGGGAGAGGGAGATATTCCTGCAACACGGAATGTTCGTGGCTCTAACTTGTGCCAAATAGCTGTGTTTGATGATCGCATTCCGGGACGGGCTATTATTGTCGTGGCGATTGATAATCTGGTAAAAGGGTCATCGGGGCAGGCCATACAGAATATGAATTTGATGTTCGGTTTTCCAGAAACATTGTCTTTGGAACAAGCCCCATTATTTCCATAATCAGTGTTTCTGATACGGTCACGTTAATCACATGAGGAGAAAGCATCGTGGGACGAATAACGTCAGGTGGCGGGATGTTACAGTCCTATAAGGGGATATGGCCAAAGCTGGGTCAGGATGTTTTTATTGCGCCCGGGGCGCAAATTATCGGGGATGTAGAGATCGGTTCGGGGAGCAGTATTTGGTTTAATTGTGTACTGCGTGGTGATGTGAATAAAATTCGCATTGGCCGCAATACAAATATACAGGACGGGTCTGTGGTGCATGTGGAAAGTGGTGGGGCCGCTACCATTATCGGGGATGACGTTCTTATTGGGCATATGGCATTGGTGCATGGTACAGTCCTCGAAGATCAGGCCTTTGTCGGTATGGGTGCGGTGACTATGGATGGTTGCTGTATTGAAGGCCAAGGCATGTTGGCGGCAGGGGCGTTGTTAACGCCGGGAAAACGTATCAAGACTGCGGAGTTATGGGCCGGACGTCCGGCAAAATTGATCCGTACGTTACGTCCTGAAGAATTAGCTGGTTTGGCAAAAGGGACAAGCCATTATGCCCAAATGGCCCAGACTTATTTGACTGAATATAGTGACCGTTAGCAGTCCTTTGTGGCCAGATGAGGTATCAATAACGTAAAGATTAGAAGCGAAAAGGCCCGCAAATTATTGCGGGCCTTATACCTTATTTATGTGTCGTTCAATTCTTTTAGGTTTTAACTTTCTTCAGTATCATTGCGGACGCGGACATAAGTGCCGGGCGCATCTTCAAGCAGAGGAAGTTTTCCATCACCAGGCATGCGGGCATCTATTATTTTCCTTCCTCCGGCTTTTTTGGAAAGCCATTTATGCCAGTCGGTCCACCATGATCCTTCATGCTCCATGGCACCTTCCAGCCATTCTGACGCCGTATCAGGAATTTTATCATTTAGCCAATGGTTATATTTGTTGGCCGCGGGGGGATTAACTACACCTGCAATATGTCCTGATCCGGCAAGGACAAAACGTCTGTCGCCAGTAAAGTGCTGTGTAGCTTTATACACAGATGCATAAGGACAAATATGGTCGGCAATTGCTGCCTGAATATATGTGGGTATGGTGATATTTGCCAAATCTATTGGTACGCCTTTTAATTTAACCTTCCCGGGTTTTATAAGATTGTTTTCAAGATAGAATTCTTTCAGATATTGTTGATGGGACGTTTTGGTAAGACGTGTGGTGTCGGCATTCCAATAGAGAAGGTCGAAAGCCGTTGGATCCTTACCCATCATGTAATTATTAACCACAAAAGACCAGATCAAGTCATTAGAGCGCAAGCTGCTAAATGTCTGACCCATAATATCTCCATCGAGATAGCCTTTCTCGTCCATCGCTTTTATTTGTGTTGCCAGTTGTTCCTCATCAACGAACAATGTCAGTTCTCCGGCCTCACTAAAGTCAACTTGGGTGACAAAAAATGTTGCTGATTTTACGCGATCTTCCAGCTGACCCTGGGCCCCCAGATAGGCAAGAGTGCAGGTGAGCAGTGTACCGCCAATACAATAGCCGACCGCATTTATGCTTTCTTCTCCTGTGGCGTCCTTAATAGCGTCCATCGCCGCCAGTGGGCCATGAGTCATGTAGTCTTCAAAGCCGTAGTCTGCCATGCTGGCATCGGGATTTCGCCATGAGAGGATGAAAGTTGTATAGCCCTGATCCGTAAGCCATTTGACCATTGAATTCTTTTCCTTGAGATCAAGGATATAAAATTTGTTGATCCACGGTGGTACGATCATCACTGGAGTTTTGTAGACTTTTTTAGTGGTGGGTGTGTATTGAATAAGCTGTATCAGGTCATTTTGATAGACGACCTTGCCGGGCGTTGTGGCAATATTTTTACCTAGTTCAAACGCTTCTGTATCTGTCATGCGAATTTTGATATTGCCGGTTTTCGGGTCCATGTCGTGCAACATGTTCTTCATGCCCTGGACTAAATTCTGTCCGTGCTGTTTAACAGTTTCACGTAGGACTTCGGGGTTTGTGGCGGCAAAATTTGTAGGAGAAATAGCATCGACAAATTGTCGTGTGTAGAAATCCAGTTTTCCTGCATCTTTGGGGCTGGTGCGGGCATTTTCCTGTACAATGTCAGTCATCCAACGTGACATTAATAAATAGGATTGTTTGATAAAGTCAAAGACCTGATTTTCCTGCCACTCGTCATCACGGAAACGTTTGTCCCCTTGGGCAGGTTTGATAACAGGGTCCACATCTGTATCGCCCATGGCCTTGCGCACTGAGTTTTGCCAAAGCCGCAAATAATCCTGCCAAAGGGACATTTGCATTTCCATCATTTTTTCGGGATTGGCTGCCATTTGTGCAGACATGTCAATCAAGGCATTACCGATATTCATTGGGTCCATGCTGGGAAGGCCGCTTTTTAGGCTTTGTTCGCGCATATATTCATTGGCGAGACGTTGGCACTCTTCGAAAGCGCGGGTCATGTCCTCCGTCAGTTCTGTGAAGTCGATATCTGTAAAGCCGTTGTCTTGCATGATCCCTCCTTAAATACACGACGGCAGGGTGCCATCATACGAGGCGTTCACCATAATGATTTAGCCTCTAAAACATGTAAAATAATTGTAATGATTTTCGTAGGACAACCATAGTTTTTTTTTGTGTCAGTGACGTTTCAATAGGGGTGTATCCAATATGGCTGTGAAATGTTTTCCAAATTGAGCCCCCGAAAGTCAATTCACTGTTTTCGAATAGAAAAATGCCTGCTATAGAAAAGGCTGCACGATGTGGCCACTTTATTGATGGTTTCACATTCCCTATATCGCGACCTACATCACAATGTGAGTTCACAATGGAAACGGAATTTTACCGGATTAAAAGATTGCCCCCTTATGTGTTTGCCGAAGTCAATAAGATGAAGGCAGAGGCGCGGGCCGCCGGTGATGATATCATTGATTTAGGGATGGGTAATCCAGACCTGACACCGCCACAGCATGTGATTGATAAAATGGTGGAGACGGTACAAAATCCGCGCGTACATCGTTATTCGATGTCAAAGGGAATACCGGGTTTGCGTAAGGCCGTAAGCGGTTATTATCAGCGTCGCTTCAACGTGGGATTAGATCCGGAAAATGAGATCGTCGTTACATTAGGATCCAAAGAAGGATTGGCGAACCTTGCGCAGGCAATTACGGCACCGGGTGATGTGATCCTTGTGCCGAACCCCAGCTATCCCATCCATCACTTTGGTTTTATAATTGCCGGTGCAACAATACGGCATATTCCTTTGGGGCCGGGTCATGATTTTATGGAAACGGTGACACAAGCTGTAAAGCATAGTGTGCCAAAACCATTAGCCCTGGTGCTTAATTTTCCTGCGAACCCAACCGCAGAAGTTGTTGATTTGGCGTTTTATAAAGAAGTTGTCGCCTTTGCACGTCAGCACGATATTTATGTGTTATCAGACTTGGCGTATTCGGAAATATATTTTGATGATAACCCGCCGCCGTCTATTTTAGAGGTGCCGGGGGCAAAAGATGTTGCGATTGAATTCACGTCAATGAGCAAAACGTATTCTATGGCAGGGTGGCGTATTGGCTTTGCGGCCGGAAACCAAAAGCTGATCAGTGCCTTGACACGGGTAAAGTCATATTTGGACTATGGGGCCTTTACACCTATTCAAGTGGCAGCAACGGCTGCCCTGAACGGTCCTCAGGATTATATTGATGAGGTGCGTGAGATTTATAAGTCCCGCCGCGATGTTCTGGTCAGTGGTTTGAAAAATGCAGGTTGGGAAATTCCAAGTCCGAAAGCCACGATGTTTGCTTGGGCCCCAATCCCGGAAGAATGGCGTGAATTAGGTACAATGGCTTTCACCAAATCACTGTTGACACATGCCAAGGTGGCCGTAGCCCCCGGGGTCGGTTTTGGTGAATACGGGGAAGGCTATGTACGGATTGCCATTGTTGAAAATGAACATCGGATTCGCCAGGCTGTGCGTAATATCAAAAAATTCATGGCCAATAGTGAGACATATCTTCAAGAAGCAAAAGAACAGGTAGAGACGCCGTGACTACACCATTGAGAATTGGTATTGCCGGCCTGGGTACAGTCGGTGCCGGGGTTATAAAAATCATCCAGACACACGCAGACACACTGCAGCAGCGGACAGGGCAGGCGTTTGAAATTGTTGCGGTGTCCGCGAGTAACCGTAGCCGCGACCGCGGCGTGGATATTAGCGGCTATGCATGGTTCGACAATGCGCTAGACCTGGCTGAACAGGATAATATTGATCTTATTGTAGAATTAATCGGCGGTTCTGACGGCATTGCTAAAGAATTAGCGTTTGCAGCCCTGGACAGCGGTAAGCATTTCGTGACTGCAAATAAGGCATTGATTGCCCACCACGGCCACGCATTGGCCGAGTTGGCTGAAAAAAATAAGGTGGGTCTAAAATTCGAAGCGGCAGTGGCGGGGGGCATCCCCATTATCAAAGCTATCGGTGAAGGACTAGCCGCAAATGGCCTGTTTCGTGTTTACGGTATTATGAATGGGACCTGTAACTATATTTTAACGCAAATGGAAGAAACTGGCCGCGATTTTGCTGACGTTCTGGCTGATGCGCAACGACTAGGCTATGCGGAGGCGGATCCGACATTTGATGTGGATGGTATTGATACAGCCCATAAACTGGCTATTCTCAGTAGTGTGGCCTACGGCACCAAGATAAACTTTGATGCGGTGCACACGGAAGGTATTCGCAGTATCGGTGCGGTGGATATCGATCATGCGAAAGAGTTGGGGTATCGTATTAAATTATTGGGTATTGCGGAATATTCTTCTGATGGCTTGCGTCAGCGTGTGCGTCCTTGCTTGGTTAGCCTGGAGACGCCGATTGCTCACGTGGGAGATGCCTTTAATGCGGTTGTCGCCGAAGGTGATTTTATTGACCGTACAGTCTATGAAGGGCGTGGTGCGGGAGAAGGGCCGACGGCTTCGGCTGTTGTCGCGGACGTTATTGATCTGGCAAGGGGTTTCCTGACTTCGCCATTTTTTGTTCCTGCCGCGCATTTGTCAGATACGCGTCATCTTCCTATGTCAGAAAATGAGGGGGAATATTATCTGCGGTTCCATGTGTCTGATACGCCAGGCGTCGTAGCGGGGATATCATCAGCACTCAGCGAAGAAGGTGTATCAATTGATACCATGTTACAGCGGGGTAATGACGAAGAAGGGGCCGTTTATATTATTATGGTCACACATGAGACAACGGAACATCATATGCGCCGGGTTTTAGATAAGATAGGCCAGTTAAACAGCCTAATTGAACCGACTGTCGTGATGCCTATTGAGCAATTATAAAGTTTGGAAACAAAATGACTGCGAATACAACATTAGACCGTGAATTAGTTTTAGAAATTGTCCGTGTGACTGAGGCTGCGGCCGTTGCGGCGTCTAAGCTAGTGGGCATGGGAGACGAAAAAGCCGCAGATGCAGCGGCCGTAGATGCAATGCGTACGGTCTTAAACCAGTTAGACATGGATGGTACGGTCGTGATTGGGGAAGGTGAACGCGACGAAGCCCCTATGTTATATATTGGGGAAAAAGTAGGAACGGGTAAAGGCCCGGCTACGGATATTGCCTTGGACCCTTTGGAAGGGACAACAATCTGCGCTAATGCCATGCCGAATTCTTTAGCGGTGCTGGCGATATCCTCTGCGGGGGGGCTTTTGAACGCCCCTGACGTGTATATGGATAAAATTGCCATAGGCCCAGGCTACGAGGAAGGTTTGGTAGATTTAGATAACACTATTGAAGAGAATATCAACGCGCTTGCCGCCGCAAAAGGGGTGGCTGCGTCTGATATAATGGTGTGTATTTTGGATCGTCCCCGTCATTCTGAATTAATACAACGTGTGCGGGCGATGGGGGCACCTGTTATGCTTATTGGTGATGGTGATGTGGCAGGGGTTATTGCGACAACTAATCCGGAGCCCAATATTGATCTTTATGTGGGCTCTGGGGGAGCACCAGAAGGCGTTTTGGCAGCGGCAGCATTGCGTTGCATAGGTGGGCAAATTCAGGGTCGTTTATTGTTCCGCAATGAAGATGAAAAGGCCCGGGCGCGTAAGTGGGGGATTACAGACCTTAACAGGAAGTATTCAACGGAAGAAATGGCAAGCGGCGATGTCATTTTTGCTGCCACCGGTGTGACAGACGGGGCCTTGCTGGAGGGCGTGCATATTTCTGCTGATGGTTGTCGTTACAGCACAGAAACATTGGTTATGCGATCGGCGACCGGTACTGTGAGGTGGATTAAAGGGGAACATAAAACCCAGGATTAATCTTTTTGTTAATCAGGAGCATGAATGGTACAGACTGACAAGGTGACGGAAAATCAGGTTGCTGCTGAACCATTATTGAATGTGACAGAAAGCTTTAGCGGCCGGATCTGGAATACCAGACCGGCCGATTTGCATGTTGTTGCCGGGCTGTCACAGCGGTTGGGAATTAGTGAAGTGCTCGCCCGTGTCATTGTTGGCCGGGGCATTAGTCGTGATGAGGCAGAAACATACCTTTCGCCATCCCTACGGGCTTTAATGCCTAATCCGTCAATCTTTAAGGATATGGATAAGGCGGCAAAGAGAGTAGCAGAAGCTATTAAAGCGAATGAAGTGGTCGCGGTCTTTGGTGATTATGATGTGGATGGCGCGACATCATCGGCCCTGCTACACCGTTTCTTCGCCGCTATTGGACGTGATTTAGTCGTACACATACCAGACCGAATGACAGAAGGGTATGGACCGAACTGGCCAGCATTTGAAAAGATGCGGGCTGAGGGGGCGGAACTTATTGTGACGGTTGATTGTGGAACCTTGGCGTATGACGTTTTGGCACAGGCCGCCGCAGCGGGTCTGGATGTGATTGTTGCTGACCATCATCAGGCAGAACCAATATTGCCCAAGGCCGTTGCCGTGGTCAACCCTAACCGACTGGATGAAGATGGCCAATACGGCCAGATGGCCGCAGTGGGAGTGGTGTATATGCTGGTTGTTGCGGTCAACCGGCAATTACGGGATGAAGGTTGGTATAGTGCGCAAGGGATCAGGCCACCGGATTTGTTGCAGTGGTTAGATCTGGTAGCATTGGGAACGGTGTGTGATGTTGTACCTTTGACAGGTGTTAACCGGGCCTTTGTTGCACAGGGATTGAAGGTCGCGGCCCAGCGCAAGAATGTTGGTCTTAAGGCCTTGGCAGATATATGTGGTGTTACGGATAAACCATCGACCTATCATGCAGGTTTTATATATGGTCCGCGTGTAAATGCAGGGGGGCGTGTAGGGCGGGCAGATGCCGGGGTGAAGTTGCTGACGACCAATGAAGTCGAAGATGCGAATAATCTGGCTGCAGAATTACACCATTATAATTTGGAACGTCAGGCCATAGAACAACAGGCCGTAGAGGAGGCAACAGCCCAATTTATTCGCGCACACGGGATTGATGGGGGGACGACCCCGATTGTCTTCGTTGCGGGGGAAGGTTGGCATCCGGGTGTTGTCGGGATTGTAGCTGGCCGCCTGAAAGAACGGTTTCAAAGACCTACATTTGTCATCAGCATAGATGAAGAGGGGCAGGGCAAGGGGTCGGCGCGTTCTATTCCCGGGGTGGATGTGGGCAATGCCGTTATTTCGGCCTGTCAGGCCGGTGTTTTGCTGAATGGCGGGGGGCATAGCATGGCTGCAGGCCTTACGGTTGCGGCGGGCCAGTATGAAGCTTTAGAAAGCTTTCTTATTGAAAAGCTTGGGACACAGGTAGAGGCCGCGAAGGAAAGCATGTCATTGAAATTAGATGGCGTGATTACGGCGGGGGCCGCGAAGCTGGACTTGTTAGATGAATTGGCGAAAGCCGCCCCCTATGGGCAGGGAAATGGACAACCGCGCTTTGCGATAGCAAATATGACGTTATCTTATGTGGATATCGTGGGTCAGAATCATGTGCGGTGTCAATTGCGCGGAGCAGATGGTACACGACTTAAGGCTATGGCTTTCAGGGCGGCTGAACAACCATTGGGGCAGGCATTGCTGGCAGCAAAAGGTCAAAGAATTCATGTGGCTGGCGTGTTACGGCGTAACGAATGGAATGGAAATGTGAGCGTCGAAATGACATTGGACGATGCGGCCCCTGCGTAAGCTGAAAACCACCGTAAAAAATATGCCATTTTTGATAAAAAGTGGTTGACCATAGAGGCGCTTATCATTACACATCTGCTCACACCAGCCATGCTGGCCCCTTCGTCTAGTGGTCTAGGACGCCGCCCTTTCACGGCGGAAACACGGGTTCGAGTCCCGTAGGGGTCACCAGGCTGGTTTTTATCCCTTTGATATCATTGGTCTTTTTCGCCTGTTCCCCGCACCGGGAACGAAGGTTCGGGGCTAGGCTCTCCTAAGATGTGATAGAGTATATTAAGAAAGATGAGCATGACTTGAAAGAAATGCGTACTCTACTTTCTAGCTATCTGTCGCAGCCCTTAAAATAGATAAAACTACCCTTACTAATTTGTTGCAGTTACATTTATCCTCATATGGTGAATGTGCCGGGGGCTTCAGAGGCTTCGGAAGACAGCGCAGGAAATTGTATTGAGGGCGGGCCTAGCAACTGGCTTCGAATTTCTGGTGCTGATTGATTTGGGGGCTGGGGAAATAATCTATTGCGGAACGACTGAACAGACGACTCGTGTCGGGCTGCCTTCTTATGATGTGTTCAAGGGAAAGGCGGTGGAAGTACACCATAATCACCCGCGTTCAAGCCCCTTGTCTGTGGAAGATGTGCTGACCGCCGCGCATTATGAGGAGATCATAAGAATGTACGCTCACGGCCATGACGGGCGATCCTGGGGCTGTGAAATCAAGAAGCGTTGGGGGTTAATACCCGCGCTGCACAAGGCCGTTATAGACAAGGGAGAGGGTGGTTTTATAGAAGGGTTGGCCGCTGATGGTCTGGTGGATGCCTGCGGGCCATAAAGGACCTCGCCGGAGCGGGGTTAGGAAGCATAATCGTTTATTAGAAGCTTCTCAATAAAATCACTCTTTGCGACACATGATTTCAGCCCATAATTTTGGCGGTTTATTTTGAAAGAGGCTGTTGTTTTAAGGTAAATAGATAAAGAGGGTGTGCGTGGGGTAAAGTGCAGGGGAAATAGTGTGATGATTGTTGTCGTCCCTTATGATAAAAGAAGCGCTGGAGAGCCTTAAATGACAGCCATTGAATGGACAGAAGTAACGTTGAAGCCCGTCAAGGGGTCAGCATCGTTCAGACGGCTGCGAATATCTGCCGACGTTGGATAACGTCTGATGAATTCGTGAACAAAGAACTGAAGAAGAATGAATGTGAGCAATCTGAAGCCAACTGAAGAAGAAAGAGCATTATGTGCGGTGGTTAACCTGCTGGAAGGCGATATCCGGCAGGAGCACTTCATTGCAACTGAGGTTCCTTTCGCCAACCGTAGCCGTAGAGCGGACTTGGTGATGGTGGGTAAAGCTACATGGGGTATTGAGGTAAAGTCACCTGCGGACAAGATTGAAAATGCAATAGCCCAACTTGAAGATTACCGGCAGTTTTTTGATTTCGTCGTACTTGCAAGTACTCCAGAACAAATCAAGCGAGTATTCAAAGACATTCCTCGTCAGATTGGCTTGATTGAACTTTCAGGCGCAACCGCTACATGGCGCAGGGTGCCGCTAGCAATCAATCGTCATAACAAAGCGTATTTGGCTGGTTTTCTTGACCGGTCCACATTGCAATCACTGCTTTCTAGTCAAGAAATCGAGCGAGACAGTCTCATATCCGTGCTGAGGAACTTGGCGACCAAACATATCTCGACTTCTGTTCTTCAGACAGCGATGAAAGAGCGTATGACCGCCAAGATGCGCCCACACTTCCAACAGTTTATTCAGGAATTTAACGGCATGTGCTGGCCAGATGATCTGGACACTATCCGTTACCGAGACGAAGACGCTACAGGCTTTCGAGTAAGCGAACCCTCCTCGTGATATGAATATTCTCACGAATGGCAATCCATGAAGCAGGCCCGCGCCCAACATCTTTGTCATGAGCGGCAGCGAGTCTGATCTGCTTATCACCCCAGCTATCACACGACTCATATTCAGGGTCATTCAACATATACTCTGCCGCCAAATCGTATCCAGCGTAAGGCTTGCCCACAATCTCACGCCTATACCGGTGATAAATGTATTTATCGGCCATTGGGGCATCCACACGCGGAACCCAATTGTATCCTAAAGCATTATAGCGCAACGGATGAATTGACGCGTAATCACCGTATGTTAATGAATCAATCCCTCTGTCACGCAAGCGCAAAAACATGGTCCACTCCAACATCGGAAAAATACCATGCCGATCATCGCCATAATTCTTTTGAGCTACCATCTGGGGAAAAGATGAACCGATCGGGACATAGGTCTTGGGACTGCCCAAGCCCAAGTTTTCAATCTTGGCAATAATATCCATTACACAGTCGGCAAACCTACCCATCTCTCCATATGGAATAAAGCCTACATCAATCATGAGAATGCAGTTTCTGGTATTGTCCAGTGCTTCAAATACAGGCCGGACGAAATCTTCCACATCATCATCGAAAAATTCAAACGCCGATGAATCGTCTTCGTCGTGCTCCACACAGCCAATGCGAAGGCACACAGCCCCAAAGTCAGCCTCAAGCTGTCTAGCCTGCTCTGTCAGGTTATCAACAGATGCATCTCCATCAAGCAAAAGCGTTGGGATTAAAGAGGCCCAATCATGGGAGACTAAGAAGTTCCGCCAATTCTGATAGCCATCGGTTTCATCGAAAAACTGCTTGATTTCCTTATTCTGAAATCGCTCTTCGCCAATCAAATCAAGGATAAATGGGCGCTCCCCCATAATATCCTGAATAACCTTCATCCGACGCTCTACTTTGCTGTCAGGATTGGTGTTTTTGTGGAAACGGCTTTTTGTAAGTTCAAACATTGGACATAGGGCATCTAGCACATCGCCGCTCAAATTGTGCATGCCCTTTAACTCAGCATCCGATGTTTTCATCACCGGAATATACCGCTGCTGCTCCAATCGCCCCCTGTTCATTTACAGGCCGTGCCCCGTCATTCCCAAAGTCTTCGCCCGAATGCGAACTGCCATTGTAGAAACCCCAAAATAAGTCGCTAACTGATCGAATGAATTTTTACCTTCTGCAACTCTATCGCGAAATTCCTGTTCGGGCATCAGGAATTCAGCCGCAAATTGATTAGCTTGCCATTCATCCGGATCGGATTTCGCATCTGCACGTGTAAACGCATAATTATCATCATATGCCTTGGCCTTATGACGATGCAGGAAGTAATGCCCCAACTCGTGAGCCATCGTAAATCTCTGCCTGTTTGGGTGATGCAAGCTATTTATGCCGATTACCCAACCTGATCCCTCTGGATGCAGAAAGCCAGATTGATCATCCCGCATCGGCTTACGTACTAATCGAATTCCCAACCTTTCAATAAATTGCTCTATGTGTCCATCATGATTTCCGAAGCCCATTTGCTCATATAGATTCTTTGCCTCACTACTGTTGTTTGCTCCTTGGCCAATTTCAACAGTGCGGACGGGCCTTGTGGGTCTGTTTCTCTTTCTTCTAACGACTGCCATTTTCATCCTCCCCCTTTATATAATCATCATCTGGGGACATTTCAATTTTAACAGGCAAATCCTTATCTTCCTTAAATGCATCGAGATGAGCCAAACGGTCTTCTATCAAGTGCAGTCGGTCTTGCAATAGATCAATTTTTGAAAGTGCGTCAGAAAACCTCTCCAACTCTGGAATAAATTCTAGGCCAAACTCGCTATCAAATGCATTCGATGCCGCTTCGTTAAGGGTTTCAGTATTAACTTTAGCCTTGAAAGCCCTTTCGACTTCCTTTTCAGCCATATCTTCTGCCGCTGCCCTCGATTGGCCGCGAATATACAGATATGCCACCACACCCAATAGAGTGAGCAAGGCTAATTGAATTTGAAACACGTTCGAATAAAACACGTGCAAGCTATCAAGTAACATTGATGGCGATACGACATCGCCGTTTGCTATCAACAATTCCAGCAGTTCTTCTTCTTCTGCGGTGAGAGGGACATTCATCGAACCATCAGTAAAGATCGCACGCTGAGAAAAATGGACATCGTGCATAGTGACTAATGCACCGATACCAAAGACCCCAAAAGCAGCCCCTGCAAATATCATCACGCCCCGAACTATATAATCCAGCCCAGCCAAAAAAATTCTTCCGCTCACGCTTACCCCTTTTCGCTATCCATCAAACGACATCTTAAGCGAAGTAAAACCCTGAATGGTTGAGTTTCTCAAATTATTCCAAATTTTCAAGAACTTCCTCATCGGTTCATTCTCGAAGTCAAGAAAGCCAGTGCACCAACGGCCAATACCACTTTGCTTACATCACTAGCGGCCCTTATTTTTGTGATAAATTCCCTGAAAAAGGTGCGGGGAGCGTTTAAAATTCCCTAATGATTTCAATGGGTCGTTTGCCCCGCACTTTTGTAGTAAGGCATTGTTTTTAAAAGAACCGTTTACTTCCGTAGGGGTCACCAGGCTGGTTTTTTATTGGCCTTTCAATAGCTTGGTGTATTTGGGTTTTTTGCGCTCTTCCCAACTTACTTTTTTCAGCGTGCCAGTCTTTGAGTGGTTATCTTAATATGGCCTTCCAATAAGCCGATGGGCATTAATGTTCAGTATTTGCCGTCGTCGCCCGTTCAGCGCGCTGAAGGTGATCCGCTATTTCACCATAAATGCGTCCTTCCAGTGATAATTCCAGAAAACGGATATAATCTTCAGGTTTTGAAATAGACTGACGGGCCACGGGGATTACGTCCAACGCACTGGAAGCATCAAGATTATATTTTTGGATCAGGGGAACAAGCTCGTTACTAATCCGGTCAAGCTCGCTACGGATTTGGGCAATGGAAATATTATCGGACTGTGGCATGACGCGTACTCTTGTGGAAAAATGATGTGACTATCATTCTAGCTAAACAGCTTTTTAATAATATTACTATAGAAAAGAAAAGTGAGGCCGTAAGCTATATCGTAGTGTGTTACCCCTGTGGGTGATGCATTTGGGGGCGGATTGTAAGTGCAAGGCGGATTTAATCGTATGAATAAAGTTTCTACGAGTGATATGCCCAGAATCAAGGGGCAGGATAACAGGCGTTTGGACCATTCGCTGCGCGCAGATGGACAGAAAGATCAGCAAGAATATCTTCAACAATACCAATTGGAGACATTGTCGCGTTGGTTAGGGCCATCGATAATGATGAATCTGGTTGGGGCAACGACACTGTCCTGGATCATTCTTGATGCAGTTACACCTCTCTTGGTTATTGGTTGGCTGGGGTCGGTAATATTATCTCTTTTCCTGCGGTTTGGTGGCGTTTACCTGTCGCAGAAAAAAGAAAATAAAAAAGATGCCGGTTATTGGTTAAACGTACAATTAGCGACGATTGCGTTTAATGGATTGACGTGGGGGGCATGTGTTCTTTTTGTAATGGAAGGGAGTGCTGCCGGGTTAGAACATTATATTGTCGTGTTTCTGGCGGGTATAACAGCGGGCGTGATTGCAACGGCGGGTGCGCATATATGGTCTGCGTTAAGCTTTAATGTATTGGCTGTTGTGCCAGTAGCTTTGTACTATCTGCTGTCCAATGACCATGTGGACGTGGATTACGGCTTTGCCATGTTGATTTATCTGGCACTGACAACATACACGGCCCTTGCGCTTTATCGTAATTTTATTGCCACTGCGCAACAACGATTTGAAGCAAAACGCATTGCGGAAAGTGTAACGCGGCATGCAGAAGAAAATGTGAGAACGTTAGAACAGCTCACGACAATATTAGACCAGATGGAAGTGGGGGTATCCATGTATGATGCCGATAGACACCTGGTGACGTGGAACCGTAGTTTCCAAGACTTGTTTAATTTTTCGGACGATCTTTTATACAATAGCCCCACGGCGGAAGAGATGTTCGCGCAATTCTACCGTCGGCATGGGGATGATGCTACCCATCTGGCCTCGCATTTAGAAGAGTTGAACAGCCATATACAGGCTGCGGAACGTGACGGTAGCAGCAAGCAGGAATTCTCCCTCCCGGATGGTAGATTGATGGATTTGACCTGTCATCAATTGGGCGATGGGAGCCTCGTGCAGTGTTATATGGATGTAACTGACCGTCAGCAGGCCAATAACAGGGCATTAGTGCATATGGCCCAACATGATGCCCTGACAGGCCTGCCTAATCGGATTATGTTCAGGCGTAAGCTGGAGCGAGGGCTAGATGCAACGTCGGACGGCGACATTCTGGCCGTCATGTTACTGGATCTGGATCATTTTAAGGATGTTAATGACACCCTAGGCCATCCCATAGGGGATAGGCTCTTAGGGCAGTTAGGAAATCGACTACGCCGTCTTTTGTCAGAAGGTGATTTCGTTGCGCGTTTTGGTGGTGATGAATTTGCAGTGCTGATACGTAGTGCAAAAAGTGCAGAAGAGGTAGAGACGTTAGCCACGACACTTGCCGATGAAATATGCCGGTCTGTGCAACTGGGCGAGAATAGTGTCAGTGTTGATGTGACAATAGGCATTACCATTTATCCCAATGATGCAGGCAATGCCGACCAATTGGTACGTAATGCCGATATTGCCTTAAACAGAGCAAAACGGGATGGCCGCAACCGGATTGTAATTTTTGATCCGAGCATGCAAGAAGAAGTCGAACACCGGACACTATTACAAAGTGATATCAGGGGTAGTATAGACACAAATCAGTTTAAATTACTCTATCAGCCACAGATTGATATACATACGCGTCAAATCACAGGCGTAGAAGCATTGATGCGGTGGGAACATCCAGAGAGAGGACAAGTCTCCCCGGCGGATTTTGTTCCTATCGCGGAATGGTCAAATCAGATTGTTCCGTTGACCGAACAGCTTTTACCAGAAGCCTGTATCCAGGCCAAAGTCTGGGAGTCACAAGGACTGCCAGCATTTCAGTTGGCATTTAATTTATCTCCGTTGCATTTTCAGGAACCGGGATTGGTGGATTTTATCCGTAAATGTCTGGATGATGCGGACCTGCCCCCTGACAGGCTAGAATTGGAAATTACCGAAGGGGTCGTCATGACAGAAACGGAAGTGGTACTGTCGACCCTAAGTGAGCTTGATGCGTTGGGGGTGAAGTTAGCAATCGATGATTTTGGGACCGGCTATTCTTCGATGGCGTATTTAAAGTCTTTGCCGGTAGACAAGCTGAAAATCGATCAGGCCTTTGTGCGGGACATGACCCATGATAGTGGTATCGCATCTATCGTAGAAGCTGTCGTGAATTTAGGGCATAGCTTTGGTCTGAAAGTGATTGCAGAAGGTGTCGAGACCGCCGATCAATTAGGACTTTTGTCTATAATGAATTGCGACCAGATTCAGGGTTATTATATCAGTAAGCCATTGAATGTAATGGAGTTAACCGAATGGATCAGAGAAAGATACAACCGCATTTGACGTAAAAAAACCGTCGTCTTAGCGTAACTGATTTATATCAATTCCCTGTCTGATCTATATCAAAGCTTTTGACTTTTATTGCCGTTATGTTGCCTTCAAATAAAGATTCTACTCCTGAACTAAAGAGGAAGCGACATGGAAAAGAATACACTTTGTAAACTGGGCCTTGCGGGGCTGATGGCAGCATCTGTTGCGACGGCATCTACAGATGTAGAAGCGAAGCAGGCAGGTGACCTGTTGGTGCGGGCCCGTGCCATTGTCGTTGCACCGGATGAAAGCGGCACAACCCCGCAAATTGGTGGTAATGTCAGCATTGATAACGCCGTTGTACCAGAGTTAGATTTTACATATTTCATTACAGATAATATCGGTGTGGAACTTATTCTTGCTACAGCGAAGCATCATCCAGATGTGAACGGTACGACCCTTGGGGATGTGGATCTAGGCGGTATTTGGTTATTACCACCGACACTCACATTACAATATCACTTTAATCCACAAGGCCAGATCAGTCCTTATGTTGGGGCAGGCATCAACTATACTATTTTTTATAGTGCGGACCTGCCTACAGGGGGCGTAGCAACTGATATTTCCTATGATGATGGCTTTGGTTTTGCCCTGCAAGCTGGTGTTGATTACCAGATTGATGAAAAATGGTCATTGAATGTTGATGTTAAAAAATTATGGCTGGGTACTGATGTTAGCGTAAATTCAGGTGGTGTAACATCTGACGTTGATATTGATCCCTGGATCTTTGGTGTGGGCTTTGGCTACACTTTCTAAGTTGTTGTAATATTGTGCATATAGGCGTCTAAATGACGCATATGCGCCGTATAAAAGCACCTCCTGACATGTTCAGGGGGTGCTTTTTGTTTAAGGAATAGAATGTGAAGTTTTTACGACCAGAAGAATTAGTCTTGTTCTGGAGGCATTTTTTTGCTTAGAATTAGAGCAGGGAGTAATGATTGCATGTTGATAATGCTCAGACGGTTACGACTAAACCTAAGTAGGCTACCACGACAGCCTCTCACTCCCGCGCATGAACGTCTTATGCTGAAATGTAACGCCTCCTTTGTTGGGGCGTTTTTTATTTGGCCTTCTTATTCATCAATAACACTTTTTGCGTCTATCCCAGAAGGAGTCTCTCATGGGAAAAAAGTCTCGCCGTGCGGCAACCCCTATTTCCGAAAAACAAAAGTTTCACAGCTCTACAATGCGGCCCCTATATAAAGATCAGGCATGGGATCCTTTGGAGACAGAAAACCGTGAAAAACGTTATCTGCGAAAAGTACGCCCACAAAGTGACAATCAACGGGAATTAATGGAAGCCATAGATAAATATAATTTATGTGTTGCAATTGGCCCTGCTGGTACAGGAAAGACGTATCTTGCAGTCGCAAAAGCGGTAGAAGCGTTAGAGGCTGGTGATGTAGGGCGCATTTTGCTTTCACGTCCGGCAGTGGAGGCTGGGGAAAATCTAGGATTTTTGCCTGGTGATTTGGATGAGAAGTTAGCCCCTTATTTGCGGCCGTTATATGATGCCTTGGGGGATAGATTAGGGCTAAATAAGCTAAAGAAATATTTGCAGGACGGGACCATTGAAATTGCGCCGGTCGCCTACATGCGTGGGAGGACGTTAAATAATAGTTTTATTGTCGTTGACGAAGCACAGAACTGTACATATGGACAGTTAAAAATGTTACTGACCCGCCTGGGGTGGAATTCGACTATGGTTTTGACAGGGGACCCTGACCAGAGCGATTTGCTGAATGGTTTGTCTGGTTTTGGGGATATAGCGTCACGGTTGAGTCAGTTGGATGATGTGCGGGTGGTTTCCCTGGAAGAGCAGGATATTGTGCGGCACCCGCTGGTTGCCAGCATGTTGACGGTTATCTAACGTAAGCTGGATACCGTTCACGTTTTGTCGGATTTAGCAATAAAGGCGGCCTGATGTCAGGCCGCCTTTATGTTTTGTTACTTAAGCTATTTAATGTAATCGATAGACTAATTGCCCAAGGCTTTTTGCCACCACCCTTTGCGCGGTTTGGCGGGCGGTTCTGCCGTTGGTGTTTTTTCGACTTTTGTGTCTGTTTTTGTATCAGCCTGCGAAGGTTGTGATACAGGCGCTTCCGTAGCAGGTTGCGATGACGGCACGGATACTTCCGAAGCTTGTTCTACTTTAGATTCCGTTTTATCCCCCTGAGTATTGCGTTTGCGGGGGGGGCGTCGTCGGGCAGGTGTGTGTTCGTTGCTGCCGTCTGTTTCGCTTTCCGCTTTTTTTGCAGTCTCACTTGCAACGGGCGCGTCATGTGCGGAGGACGTTGCGCTACTATCATCTGTATGCGTCGTATTGTCATCCTGTGTGGATTGAGGGCGCCGCCGCCTTCTTGGGTTGCGACGTCTTCTGGGTTTTTCATCAGTAGAAGAGGCGGGTTTATCTTCTGTATCACCGGGGACAGCCGTATTGGAATGACCTCCCTCTGTGGAAGACGCAATATTTACGTTATCATCCGGGGCACCGTCACCGATGTTGTCGGTGTTTTCCGGGTTCTCTGTATTTTGTTGTTGTTCCTCACCACCACGGGTTCTACGTCGTCCTCCGCGTTTACCACGTCTGCGCCGCCGTTTTGTATTACCGTCCTGATTATCGTCATCATCTTCGCTGCTCCGCTCCGGACTGTCGGCCTGCGCGGAACGATCATCGCCTGTTACGGTCTGATCGCTGTTTTGGTTATCATTATCATTTTGAGTGGCATTGTCATCGCTATCACGACGGCGGTTGCGTTTTTTGCGTTTCCGGCGGCGATTACCTTTGCCATCTTCATTGTTGTCATTATCTTCTGTGCGGATATCACGGGATTGCTGCGTTTGACGGCCTGGGTCAGACGCAACGGGCGTTGTGTCCTCTCCTAGCACATGGTCAATTGTCTGGCCGTCACGTTCCATAATGAAATTTGGTACTGTGAGATTATCATCCGTGGATATACCAACAGAAAAACTATAACGCTGTTCGATATCGGAGAGTTCACGGCGTTTTTTATTCAACAGGTAAATGGCAACGTCAGTGGAGACTTTAACAAGAATATTACTGCTACGTTTGCGAATGCCTTCTTCTTCGATAGCGCGTAAGACATAAAGGGCGGCTGAGTCAATTGTCCGGATAATGCCTGTTCCCTCACAATGAGGGCAGGGCCGGGTGCTGGCTTCCAGCATGCCTGGCCGCAGGCGTTGCCGGGACATTTCCAATAGCCCAAAACTACTTATTCTTCCGACCTGAATACGTGCACGATCCGACTTTAGGCATTCTTTTAATTTACGTTCCACAGCGCGATTGTTGTTGCGGTCGTCCATGTCAATAAAGTCGATAACGACTAAACCAGCCATATCACGTAACCGGAGTTGTCGAGCGATTTCTTCGGCGGCTTCCAAGTTAGTTTTTACTGCGGTTTCTTCAATGTTATGTTCTTTAGTCGACCGACCTGAGTTAACATCAATAGAAATCAAAGCCTCTGTCGGATTGATGACAATATAGCCGCCTGAGCGCATATGGACTTCCGGGCTATACATACTGTCCAGTTGGCTTTCGACCTGATAGCGATGGAAAAGCGGAATATTATCGCTGTAATGCTTCACATTCCGCGCGTGGCTGGGCATGAGCATTTTCATATATGCTTTAGCATTCTTATAACCAGGCTCGCCATCGACAAGAACCTCATCAATATCGCGGCTATAGAGATCGCGTATGGAACGCTTTACCAAATCGCCTTCTTCGTAAATTAAGGCCGGGGCAATTGAGCTGAGTGTGCTTTCGCGAATGTCTTCCCACATTCTATTGAGATAATCATAATCACGCTTGATTTCTGTTCGCGTACGATCTTTCCCGGCGGTACGAATGATACAGGCCATTCCCTCTGGCATATTCATCTCTGCCAGAACAGATTTTAATTTCTTGCGATCTTGAGGCGAAGAAATTTTCCGGCTGACCCCGCCCCCGTGAAAGGTGTTGGGCATCAAGACGCAATAACGTCCGGGCAGTGATAAATATGTGGTAAGTGCGGCACCTTTATTTCCACGCTCTTCCTTGACGACCTGAATAAGAAGAATTTGGTTCTTTTTAATGACTTCTTGAATTTTATATCTGCGTCGCAGGCGGTCTGCGGCTACTGTGCGAATGATTTCGCGTTCATCTTCATCAGTGTTAAGGTCATCAATATCTTCAGTGACTTCTTCTGTAGAGTCATCCTCTGAAGTAGCATCACCCTTAGTGACATCAGCTTTGCCATTATTTTGGTCGTTACTACTATCGTTATAACCAGCTTTATCTTCGTCATGACCGGCGCTTGCGGCTTCTGGATCTTGGCCATCGTTATTGGCATGTGCACTGCTGTCATCGACAGGGCGGGCATCTTCAACAGCGGACGTTACAGCGGGTGCGGATGCGTCTTCGGCCGCAGTCGCAGGGGCAGAATCTGTATCCTGGTCCTCTTCCTTGCCTTCATCAGTTTTGGCCTGGGCGTCCGCCTCGGCCTCTAACTGTTTCTGGGCATATTGTTCGAGAAGCTTTGCTTCCTCTTCCAAGAGGGCTTCACGGTCAGCAATAGGAATTTGATAGTAATCCGGATGGATTTCACTGAAGGCCAGAAAGCCGTGGCGGTTACCGCCATAGTCAACAAATGCCGCCTGTAGTGAAGGTTCTACGCGGGTAACTTTTGCAAGGTAGATGTTACCTTTAAGTTGTTTTTTATTTGCTGATTCAAAGTCAAAATCTTCAACACGATTCCCCTTAACGATAGCGACTCTTGTCTCTTCGTCATGGGTCGCATCAATAAGCATGCGAGTTGCCATTTATGTATTCTCCAATACAAAAACCGCGCTGGCCACAACTGCACAGGGCAGGGCGCGCTGATTTTTGTGATTAACCAAAACTTGTACGAAAAACGATCGTTCGCTGTGTATAGAGATTTGGAGCGGCCAGCAACAGGCCACACATTGTGTGGTGCTGCCTTTATTCGGTCGATCCTAGATCTTATGCGAACGGGTAAACTCATCCCAACTAAATTCCACGGCACGCATGTGCCATAATAGGATTAAAAAAATCAGGAAATATGCCAGTGGTTTCTTACGATCTATATTTCATAAGACCTAGCGTAGCATGTCGTCCCCTGACATTAGACATTAAGGTATAATCATTTATATCCTTATCGTCTATCATGTAACATAAGCAGAGATACACATGATAACAACGATAATCTTCATTATCAGTTAATTTATCTTTTTTCTTTTGATTATTCTGGACATTGGTTAAAAAAGAGTGGTGTTTACGATAGCGAAAGATGCACGACTGTGAATGATGTATGCCGGTTTATATTCGCATTCATCAGATGCGGACTTCTGGGGTTAATGTTGGCAGGAGGCACCAATTTCCTGACCACCATGTCCGCGGAAGCGAAGAGTGTGAGTGTCACCGGTGTTCGTATCGGTGAGACTAATAAAAAGACCCGTCTTGTATTAGAGCTAAGCGAGAGGGTTAATTTTAATGTCTTTACCTTGGCAAATCCATATAGAGTTGTAATTGACTTTGACGAACTGGACTGGAAAATCGGTCAGGGCGGGGATAAGGGTAGAGGATATATCAGCAGATATCGTTATGGTCTGTTTAAGCCGGGGACATCACGTTTGGTATTGGATATAGACCGCCCTGTGAAAGTATCTAAAAGTTTTTTTATTGCTGCAAATCATAAGTATCCAGACAGATTTGTACTGGATCTGGAAAAAACAAATCACCAGACATTCGTAAAAAATACGCGTAAACCTGTGGCGGTGACGAGGTCTTCTTCTTCCGCATCACCTGTCGCGGCCTTTGATCCGTCTTTCAGTGGAAAGGCGAAGCGTACGAAAAAAGTGATTGTTATTGATGCGGGCCACGGTGGTGTTGATCCGGGAGCCCCAGGTGCGGCGGGTAAGCCGGAAAAGAAAATCACCTTGGAAGTGGCGCGGGCTATTCGGCATGCCCTGGTCTCAACCGGGCGATATAAGGTGGTGATGACACGGGATCGGGATCTTTTTATTCCTTTACGTAAACGTGTGGACATCGCCAGAGCCCATGATGCAGATCTGTTTTTATCGGTCCATGCGGATTCTCTGGATAATAAGAAAGTCCGCGGTGCTACTGTATATACGCTTTCCGAGACCGCATCGGATAAGGAAGCGGCGAAACTGGCGGCCAAGGAAAATAAGGCTGATATTATTGCAGGTATTGACCTGGGAACAGAAACAGATGATGTCAGCGGCATCTTGATTGATCTTGTGCAGCGTGAAACGATGAATTATTCAGTGCGTTTTGCAGATGTTCTAGTAGGACAGCTAAAGGGTAAGGTATTGCTGCGCACAAACAGTCACCGCTTTGCAGGCTTTAGAGTGTTGAAAGCACCGGATGTGCCGTCAGTGTTACTGGAAATGGGGTATCTGTCTAATTATCAGGATGCCAAATCGCTGGGGACACGCCAGACACAGCGTAAACTTGCCAAGACCGTACAGGAAGCCATCGATCGGTACTTTGAAAAGGCCTATGCAGGTCAGTTAGGTATAGATGGTTAAGACAAAATTGCCTTACGGCGGTCATAGTTGCATGTTTTATAGATACATTCAGCATGGCATGGATATCCGGAACATTATATGACCCGCCGCACTCGTTTTATTTTGAATTTTCTGGCTGCAGCCGTAACAGGGGTGCTGTTGGCGGGCGTCGTGGCGATTTTGACGATCGTCGTGGTGCTGAATAAGTACGGCCAGGATTTACCAGATTATCGGCAACTGGCTAATTATGAACCGCCAGTGGTAACGCGCATTCACGCAGGTGATGGTACCTTGTTGAAAGAATATGCGCGTCAAAAACGGCTTTTTATTCCCATTTCCGCAATTCCGACACCTGTGGTGCAGGCTTTTTTAGCGGCAGAAGATAAGTCCTTTTATAGTCATTCCGGTGTTGATTATCGCGGTGTTATTCGGGCTGTGCTGGTAAATGTGCGCAATGTTGTCAGCAATAGGCGTTTGGTTGGGGCATCGACAATAACGCAACAGGTGGCAAAAAACTTTTTGCTGACAAATGTTGTAAGTTATGAACGCAAAATCAAAGAAGCGATATTAGCGTACCGTATTGAGAGGGCTTTTACAAAAGACGAAATATTGGAACTGTACCTGAATGAAATTTATTTGGGATATGGTTCGTACGGCGTTGCGGCCGCCGCAATGAATTATTTTAACAAATCTTTAGATGAGCTGACATTAGAAGAAGCTGCGTATCTGGCGGCGTTACCAAAAGCACCGAATAATTATCACCCGTTAAGGCGTGCAAAGGCGGCTACGGCACGACGAAATTGGGTATTGGATAGGATGGTCGCGGTCGGTTTTATAGAACCTCAAGCCGCCGTTGACGCAAAGGCTGTGCCTTTGAGAACATATAAGCGTGAAGAGACGAAAATTTTTCGCGCAGACTATTTTACCGAAGAGGTGCGCCGACAGTTAATGGGACAATTTGGTATGAAAGCCCTATATGAGGGGGGGCTTTCTGTACGAACTACATTGTCACCACGTTTGCAACGTATTGCAGAGCGTCGATTACGTGAGGGGTTAATTGCTTATGATCGCCGCCATGGGTGGAGAGGGCCTATTGGCCGATTAGAACAATGGGATAACTGGAAAGAGCAACTCCAGAAAATTGATGTTGCGGTTGGTGGACAGGATTGGGAGATTGCCGTTGTTGCAGGTATTCAAGACGAGGCGGCGGAAATAAGATTAGCTGATGGTAGACAAGGCATTATTCCTTTAAGCGAATTAAAATGGGCGCGAGAGGTTCTGCCGGACCAAGAAAGAGGGCCTGAGATAGAAAAGGCCACCGATGTGTTGGCGGTTGGGGATATTATTCTAGTTGAAGAACTGTTTAATGCGCCGGTAGAACGTCAGGAAGAAGAAGTAAAACGCAAAGCCATAATTGAGGCGAATGACCCTGAATATGCAGAGGAAGACGTCCCGACGTTGGAAAGTGCTGACGATCCTGTGGTCTACTATTACGGATTGCGGCAAGTTCCTGAGATAGGGGGAGGGCTTGTCGCCATGGATCCGCATAGCGGGCGGGTGCTGGCGATGACCGGTGGATTTGATTATGACGCCAGCGAATTTAACCGCGCCGTTCAGGCCAAAAGGCAGCCGGGTTCGGCTTTTAAGCCCTTTGTGTATGCGGCGGCATTAGATAATGGTTTCACCCCATCCAATTTAATTTTGGATGCGCCATTTGTAATAGATCAGGGTTATGGAATGGGCAAATGGAAGCCTTCGAACTACTCTGACAAGTTTTATGGCCCCAGTACGCTTCGATTGGGTTTGGAAAGGTCACGCAATTTGATGACCGTGCGGTTAGCGCAATATATCGGCATGGAAAAGGTTGCGGAATATGCTGACCGTTTCGGGATCATGCAGAATATGCCACCGATTTTATCAATGTCACTGGGCGCGGGGGAGACAACATTACTTAAATTAACGACAGCCTATAGCATGCTGGTAAATGGCGGGAAAAAGATATCCCCAAGTCTTATAGATCGCATTCAAGACCGATGCGGAAAGACAATTATGCGTCATGAACAACGCGATTGTGAACAGTGCCGTGTTGAGATGTGGGATTTTCAGCCGGAGCCCGCTTTAGATGATGAACGTGAACAGGTACTGGATAAGGTCACAGCGTATCAAATTGTCTCTATGTTAAAGGGTGTCGTGGACCGGGGCACAGGACGCCGTATAGCGGCAGTGGGGAAGCCGTTGGCGGGTAAAACAGGCACAACAAATGATAGTGCGGACACGTGGTTTGTCGGATTTTCCCCTGATTTGGTCGTAGGGGTATTTGTCGGTTTTGATGTGCCGCGTACTTTGGGTGAAAAAGAAACAGGTTCGTCTGTGCCGGCACCGATCTTCCGTGATTTTATGAAAGACGCATTAGCAGACCAAAAAGCAATACCTTTTCGGGTTCCCGAAGGGGTGCGTCTGGTCAGGGTTAACCCAAAAACAGGTGCCACGGCGCAGGCCGGAGAGAGAGGTGCCATATTAGAGGCGTTTAGGACCGGCACCGAGCCCTATGGCGACAATATTGTTCTTGATGGGCCGGGAAGTTTAATGGATACGAAAACGGGCTTGCGTACAGGTACGGGTGGGCTGTATTAAAACGTCTACTGTAAATATTCTTATTAAAGGTTGGCAAAAAATAATGAAGGCGGAAACCATTGCCGTTGTTGACAAAATCCAGCAGTCTTTGGCACTGCTGAGGAGGCATCTTTGACTGGGATCAGGCCCTTGACCGTCTGGATGAGCTAAACGCACTCGCAGAAGATCCTGAACTGTGGAACGATCCCGCGCAGGCCCAGAAAATGATGCGTGAGCGCACCAATCTGGAACAGGCGATCAATGCCTGTAAGCATGTGTCGCAAGAACTACAGGATAATATTGATCTCATTGAGCTTGGGGAGCTTGAAGAAGACAATTCTGTGGTAAGAGACGCGGAAGAGGCATTAGAGCATTTGCAGAATGAAGCCGAAAAAATGGAATTGCTTACCTTGTTGTCAGGTGAGGCAGATGGCAATGACTGTTTCGTTGAAATTCATTCAGGAGCCGGCGGCACAGAAAGCCAGGACTGGGCCCAGATGTTGTTACGTATGTATCAGCGTTGGGCAGAAGCCCATGGTCATAAAGTTGAGTTAATGGAATATAGCAGCGGCGAAGAAGCCGGCATTAAATCGGCAACTTTGCAAGTTAAGGGTGAGCAGTCCTATGGATGGTTGAAGACGGAAAGTGGTGTCCATCGATTGGTGCGTATTTCGCCTTTTGATTCAAATGCCCGCCGTCATACAAGTTTTGCAAGCGTTTGGGTCTATCCCGTAGTCGATGATAATATCGAAGTTGATATTAACGAAAAAGATTTACGTGTCGATACGTACCGGGCGTCCGGGGCGGGGGGGCAACACGTCAATACAACAGACAGTGCCGTGCGGATTACACATATTCCCACGAATATCGTGGTGCAATGCCAGAATGAAAGATCGCAGCATAAAAACAGGGCAACGGCGATGTCTATGCTAAAGGCCCGGCTATATGAAGCCGAATTACAAAAGCGCGAAGAAGCGGCGAATGCTGAAAATGCGACAAAGACAGAAATTGGATGGGGGCACCAAATCCGTTCATATGTATTGCAACCGTATCAGATGGTGAAGGACCTGCGTACAGGCATTGAATCAGGGCAACCGGATAAAGTGTTGAACGGTGACTTAGACCCGTTTTTAAGTGCCGCATTAGCCGCACGGGTGCATGGCACCACAAATGAGGTCGATGATTTAGACTAAGTTTGGCTGATGGTGTTCTGAAATAGAGATGGCCCTTCCTCATGATAATGATGCAGGGCCATACGCGGAAGAAATCGTATCAGGCGGTTACTGAACCGCGTATATCATAAAAAATCAGGAGGCTTTGCCTTCAACCTTATCAGGCGTACCGTTAACAGTTTTTAGTGGTTTGCCATTCTCATCCGCACCATGGGAGAGCTTGCCTTCAATTTGTGCGCCGGCTTCAACGCTCAGGCTTTCATGCCAAAGATCCCCAGTGACATTGGCGGCTTTTTCGATGCGGATCGTACGGCTGCGAATTTGGCCATTGACAGTTCCACGTACGATGACGCTATCGGCAACAATTGCCCCGGTCACAGAACCTTCTTCGCCAATAATAAGAGAGGCACTTTTAATGTCACCTTCGACATTCCCGTCCAGCTGGATTTCACCAAGCGTGGTGATATTGCCCTGAATACGTACATCCGAACCAATGATTGAAGGGGCATTATTATTACGTGACATGGTTGGGCTAGCTACTGGTTTGTTGTTGCTGGATTTTGAGAACATGCTCTGCTGCCTTAAAGAATTTCATTGGATTACGTGGTTTCCCATCAAACCAAATTTCATAATGCAGATGAGGGCCGGTACTGCGCCCTGTGCTTCCCATCAATCCAATGATTTGTTTTGTCGTAACATGGTCGCCTTTACGTACTTTTAATTTACCAAGGTGGCCATAGCGGGTTTTAAAACCATTGCCATGATTGATCTCGATAAAATTGCCATATGCACCATTACGGCCTGAATAGGTGACGACACCAGATGCGGGGGCCATAATTGGTGTTTTCCACCAGCCGGCCAAGTCAATACCGTGGTGGCGGGCGCGACGTTTGGTAACAGGGTCTTTACGAATGCCAAAGTGGCTGGACACATAATAACGTTCAACGGGTATAATCACTGGCATGCTGGCCAATGCGGCCTTCAAATCATCTAAGCGGGACTGATCGTTCATTAATTGCGTGAATGTTTTTGCCGCCCTGGTTTGCTGAGCGATATCCTCAGCAGTGCCAAATTGGTGCAGAAGATCTATCGGTCCACCTTTACCCATGTAGGGTGATACATTCTCATCTAGCAGTTCTAAAATTTGTTGTGACTGGAGGCCCGCGGTCTTTAGCGTTTGTTCAATGGAATGAAGACGCCCGGCGATTTTCTGGATTAATCTTTCAGCCTGTTGATTTTGTTGGGTCTCTAAATGCAAAAGAGTAGACTTGGCCTGGCGCAACTGTGACAGGCTATCATATTCGGCATCTTCTGCGTGGGCTGTAGAGAAAAAGCGGCTAAGCAATGCTGGTTTTCTAACAGACGGGGCTGTTGTTGCATGGGATTGTGGCCCGGTCGATTGCTGTGGCGAGGCATTGGGTTGCGTTCCGGGGCTTTTCTGTTCTTGAGGGGTAGAATTCTGCGTTGTTGCGTCTTCTGCAGGGGACTCTATAGCAGATGTAGTATTACCATGTTCCGCATTAAGGAGTTCTTCAAGATAGGCCTGACGTTGTGTAAGCTGTTTGGTGGTGTCCTGAATTTCATTATGCAGCGTTTCAAAGTCCTGCTGTAAACTCTGGTATGAATTTGTCAGTGATGAGATTTCCTGATCTTTTGAAATCAGGACATTGTCTTTACTGATGAAACTGTAGGAGGACAGGCCTACCCAAACCAGAATCCCCGCAGCGACAAAAGACAATAGCAATTGTGTGCGAGATGAAAGAGAGACAAAGCGCACTACACCATTCGCTCTGAAATAGAGCTGACGTTCTGGAAAATGACGTGAGATAAAATCTCTTATTTTATGGTTAGAAGACGCGATCTTTCGATCCTTCAAACTTTAATTAACTCATTGCAAAATATGGATAGTGCAAATATTTCGGCATTTCATACTATAATGGTTAATATAGCAATAAAATTCCGTTTCGATGCCGATATTAAATGACCAGCGGTTGATAATATTCTTCGCTGAGGCCAGCTTCTTTGCGTGCAACCGTGTTAAAAGGGGCGCGAAGTTTGCCTTTGAAGTATGTGCGGACTTTTTGTTGATAGGTTTCAGCAGGCGTAAGGTTTCGCTGTTGGCAGATGTGACAAAACCATTTGTGCCCGGCTCTGACATGACGAATTTCATCTTCATAAATTTCATGTAAGAGAGCAGCCGTTGTATGGTCGTCGAATTTCTGCATCCGTTGAACAGTATCAGGCGTAACGTCAAGGCCGCGCGCTTCAAGCACAAGAGGGACAACCGCCAGCCGACCAAGGACATCACGCGACGTATCGATGGCGGTTTGCCATAATCCATCATGTGCGGGCAGGTCACCGTAAGAGGAAGAAAAATCGTTTAAGCGATTTTGTAAATAAGTGAAGTGACGCGCTTCATCATCGGCCACACGGACCCAGTCTGTAAAAAAGTCACGGGGCATGCCATGGCCGAAGCGTGCTATCAGGTCCCATGCCAAATCAATGGCATTTAATTCTATATGGGCAAGCGCATGTAGGAGAGCAATTCTGTTGCTAATACTTTCTCCACCTCCGCGACGAGGCATATCCCGTGGCCACCTGAGTTCGGGGATGCGCGGCCGCGCGGGCCGTGTTGGTAATGAAAGGGCGTCTTCATCTTCTGCCCTGAAACTCATGACATCATTCTTTTGCCATAAGTCGTAATACAGATGTGTCAGCGCGACTTTTTCTTCTGCCGCGGGGGTGTTTAGAACATGACAGGCAGCATGGCGCAGTGATTTAATAGGCTCTGGCATGGGTGTTTTTATAGTGCTTGTACAGCAGCAAGAACAGCATCCGCATGGCCTTTAACACGTACTTTGCGCCAGATTTGTTGTATTATCCCTTTACCATCAATAAGAAAGGTGCTGCGTTCAATGCCCATATAGGTACGGCCATAGTTCTTTTTTTCAACCCAGACGCCGTAAGCTTCGCAAAGTGTGCCATCTTCATCGGATAAGAGCGGGATATTGAGGTCATTTTTAGCAATGAAGTTTTGATGGCGTTTCTGGCTGTCCTTTGAGACGCCAATGACGACAGTATTACATTTTTCAAACTCGGATTTTAGGCCTGTGAAGTCTATGGCTTCGGTTGTGCAACCGGGAGTGCTGTCTTTGGGATAAAAGTATAGGACGACATTTTTTCCCGCATAATCAGAGAGAGAAATTTCTGCGCCATTTTCATTGGGTACGGTAAATGCTGGGGCGGGGGATCCGTTTTCTAACATATTAATCACCATGTTTCTAATGTTACGAGGAGGCCGATGGTTTTATGGGAAAACCAAGCGGTGTCATAGGTGAGAGAGGTAGTATTTCTGCGGCGGGTTTGGCAATAATTTCTTCATATAATCGCGTCACGGTGTTCTGGGCTTCGATGAGCTGGGGCTCTATTTCATCAAAGTTTTCGGTCTTCATCGCGAAAGTTAATGCTTTTTTCAAGTTAGCAGGGGCATCTTGCGGACTGAAACGATCATCCGTACATAGCCGGATTAATAATTGCGCATCCCGCATATACATACAAGCCTGGAGCAGCTGTTCCCCGTCCTGCGGATCCATTAATCCGGCACGCAAAAGGTTTTGTATCGCGGTGACGGTATTGGCCGCGATGATGTCCGGAGCGTTTTGTGCATGTTTTAAGCTGAGATACTGACAAATAAATTCCACGTCTACTAACCCGCCGCGACAATGCTTTAAGGACCAAATATTATCTGTGCCGAATTCCGTCCGTAAACGTTCACGCATTTTGTGCGTTTCAAACAGTAAATTATCCAGATGTCTGTGATCGTGACAAAGAATGGACTGTACGGTCTGATTAATTTTATCTGTGAGAGCAGGGGTACCCATACAGACACGTCCCCGTGTCAAGGCCATATGCTCCCATGTCCATGCGCTTTCCAATTGATATTGACGGAACGCATCCAGACTGACGGCAATTGGACCCGCGTTGCCCGATGGACGCAGCCTCATATCAACTTCATATAGTCTGCCTTCCCCGGTAAGTGCGGTGATTGCATTGATGAAATTTTGGCTCAGTCGGGAGTAATAATGATTTGTGCTAAGTGACTTCTTGCCATCAGAATAAGGGTTGTCTTCAGGCATGTCATAAATGAAGACTAGATCAAGGTCAGACTGTGGCGTGAGTTCGCGTCCTCCGAATTTACCAAGTGCGAGAATGGCCATACTGGCACCGGCAATACGGCCATGACGAATGGCAAATTCTTCTTCGACTTTGTTGAAGAGGGCGGTAATGACAACATCTGCTACGTTAGTGAGAGCATGGCCAACGGTAGCGGCATCAACAGTATTACGAAGAATTTGTACACCGATCTGGAACTTTTGCTCATTCGCCCATTTTCGGCAGATGTCCAGGACGTCTTGGAAATCGCGTGCCGTTTGCAACTGGATGTTTAGTGTATCTTCCAAGGTTACTTTGTCGGGAAAGTCCGTAAAGAATTTGGGATGTAATACGGCATCCAGTAAGAGGGGGTGTTTTGATAGTCCCTCGGCAAGCGCGGGTGAGATGCTGAGAATTTCAGATAATAACTCCAGTAACCATGGATGCGCGTTTATCAGCGAGAAAAGTTGCACACCGGAAGGGAGTTTGGATAAAAAATTATCGAATTTTCGTAGAGATGCATCAGCATCACCAGTTTTGGAAAAAGCATCAAGAACGGCGGGGATCAAAGGGGAAAGAATGTCACGGGCACGTTGTGTGCGGCAGGCACGATATCGCCCACGAAACCACCCGGCAATAAGCGCATAGCTGGCATCGACATCTTTTAGACCGTGTTGCTCCAGGTAATCCAGTGTCTCTGGTGTTGGCGTATCAAGGTTGAAGTTATAGACGGCCTGAGAGGATTTATCCTCATCAGCGTCAGAGGTGTGGGTGTCTTTCAGAAGTCCTTCATAGAGATCATGTACACGATGGAAATGTCCTAGCGCTACATCGCTGAATTCTTCAAGACTGTTATAGCCCATAAAAGTTGCTATATGCTGCACGCCTTCCTCCGTATCGGGAAGTGCGTGGGTCTGTTCGTCATTAACCATTTGAATGCGATGTTCCAGGCGGCGTAAAAAAATGTATGATTGTTTAAGCTCATTATAATCTTGTGTGCTGATTTTACCGCTTTGTTCCAAAGCATGAAGGGCATCCAAGGTCGGGGCGACGCGCAAGGAAGGTTCGCGTCCGCCGGAAATTAATTGATATATTTGGGCAAAGAATTCTATTTCCCGGATACCACCGCGCCCTAATTTTACATCATGACCTTTGATCTGGATTTCTCCGTGGCGATGATGTCTATGGATCTGCTTTTTAATATTATGGATATCTTGCAGGGCCGCATAATCCAGATGTTTACGCCACACAAAACCTGTCAGGCGCTTTAGAAATTCTTGCCCGGCCTTTATGTCACCCGCAATAGGCCGGGCTTTTATCATGGCGGACCGTTCCCAGTTCAGCCCAATACTTTGATAATAGATTTCAGCAGCGTCGGTAGAAATAGCAACGGGGGTTGCTCCCGGGTCTGGTCTTAAACGCAAGTCTGTACGAAAAACATAACCGTCTTCGGTCCATTCCTGCATAATTTTGACTAATGACTGTGTTAGTTTAATAAAACAGTCCTGATGGCTGCGCTTTCCAGTGTAGTTGATAACATGGGTGTCATAGAGGACGATTAAATCAATATCACTGGAGTAGTTTAGTTCACCCCAACTTGTTTTCCCCATTCCCAGAACAAAATACCCTGTATTCTGCGCCAATTCCGGGGTGGCACGTAGTTGTTGGTCATTCGGCCAATGTTCAGGTATCGCAAGGTCGCCTTTATCCATAGCGGCGCGCAGGAGGTGGCTGACTGTTAATTGTGTGGCTAAAATTGCAAAATCCGACAGTGTTTGCGTAATTTCCAGAAGTGACCAGCTTTCTGTAATATCTGCAATGGCGGTCAGTAGGGCAATATAAGCCTTGGCCTGGCGCAATGCTTTCATGATGCTTACCCGGTCTATCAAGTCCGGTATATCCTGGCGCATGTTTTCAAAGAATTGATCTCGTAATAGATCAAGATCCGTGGTTAACATGGGTGTTAAATTTTCACCGCCTCGAAAAATTAATTTGGTCAGATAGGGACTGTTACCGAAAATAGAGAGTAATAATTTTTGTCCTTCTTCGGTTTTAATGAGATTACTTAATTCTGTTAATCCTGCATTTAATGTCTGTTCGATAAAATCGTTATACTTGACTTGTGCTTGATTACCGTCAAAAGCTTGGGGGACGTTACGGACGTCAAGGATCATCGGAAGCTGCCTTATATGGGAATGATTTATACAAAAATGACGTGTTCAAAACCTGTCGTCAAGACATGTCATAGGAATGAATTATGAAGAAGGCCATTAGAGGAACATCTCTGACAGTTAAAGCCTTTTTCCTGTTAATGGGGTTGAGTGTGGTCGGGCTGGCTATACTGGGGTGGAGATTAAGTTATGGTTATATTTCCCTCACCCCGATTGCCCCTTATATAGAAGCGGCGATTAGTGACGAAAATCAGGGCATCCGTATTTCATTTGAGGAAGTGCGTTTAACATGGCGACCGGCGCATGAGAACCCTGCGGGGCATGCCAGCCTGGAGCTACGCCTTACTGAACTTAAGATGCGGGATGATCGGGGGAATATGATCGCGTCTTTGCCTGAAGGTGGAATGCAAATCAGCGGGTTGGCGCTTATGCGGGGCATTTTGGCGCCAACCGTTGTCGATTTGTCCGGGCTTTCATTACATTACATGTTAGACGAGGCTATCTGGCAAACAGAAGGTGAGACGGATATTGCAGAACTGTTCCAGAATATCATTTTGGAGCTACAAAAATCTGAGGATTTATTTGCGCGCTTATTTCGGCAAATGTTATTGCCCCCTGACCGGACGAAAGCGGAAGGATACTTAAGAACAGTCAGTATTGGTCATGCTAATTTGTTTCTTGAGGACGAATTAACAAGGCAGACATGGTCATTTCCCGATACGCTGTTGCAACTGGATCGCATTCCTGATGGTGTTGAGCTGACATTGGATGGGCGGGCCGTTATTGCCGTGCCAGATACAGATGCGGCTGATAAAAAAATTACTATTCCGACTGTTCTCACAGTAGATCAAAACCGTCAAAGCCAGATGACGCGCATACGTTGGCAGTTTGAAGGGGTAAACCCGTGGGCAGTCGCCGGCAAAATACCTGCATTGTCGATGTTGAAAATCGTTGATGGCCCGATTAGCGGGTTCATTGAGGTCTTCATGGGGAAGGAGTTTATTCCAGAATCTTTGTTATTTGATTTTGGCGGTGGCAGTGGAGAAGTGAATTATAAGGAGTTATTTCCACAATCCGTCCCTTTTGATGAGTTTGTCGTTTCCGGACGTTATGAGCGCACGGCGCAGCGGCTGCAACTTGATAATATTTACTTAGCGTTTGGTGAGAGCCGTATCGAAGGGAATGGCCTTGTTTTAGGAGATATAAAGGCACCGGATGTGAGTTTGTTACTGCGATTAAATAAAATTAATGTTCAAACTTTGCCATCTTATTTTCCTTATACCCGGGCGACACGCGGGGCTTATAATTGGATTACACAAAATATGGACGCAGGGGTTGTGCGCGATGGGGACGTCACCCTGCGTCTTACGCCGCAAATGTGGGAAAGTGGTATATTTCCTGACGATGCGCTGGACTTCCGTTTTAAGCTGGACAATGTCACGGCGCATTATTTGCGGCCGATGCCACCTATTACAGAGGGGCGGGGTTATGCCCGCCTGGGGCTGGATGAATTCTCTCTTATTTTGGATGCGGGACGCATTAATGATCTTACGCTTGGCGAGTCAAAGGTTCTGTTCAGCCAAATTGGCCAGCGTAATAAGGGGCTTGCCGATATAACAGTAAACCTATCGGGCGAGCTGGAAGAAATTCTCCGGGTTATAGATTATAAGCCCCTGGAGTATCCAAAGAAATTTGGCATTACCCCCGATGATGTAGGGGGGCGGGGGCAAGCAACTCTAATTCTTGCTTTCCCATTGCTAAAAAAGATCAGTCTTGATGATGTGGATTTTAAGCTTAAGGCGACTGTGGATGATTTTGCTTACCCAAGTCTTACGGAGAGCTTTTCTTTAGGCGATGGCACATTAACTCTTCAGGCAACACGTTCAGATTTATTCGCAAAAGGACCCGTGAGCATAAATGGAGTGCCCATGCAGCTTTCCTGGCGGGAAAATTTTGATGGTCGTGAAAACTGGACAACCCAGTATCGTATTCGCGGCACTGTGGCCCCAGAACAATGGGGATCATTACATATGCCATTTGAAGGATACATTCACGACCCTGCGGAATTGTCTGTGGCTTTGGATGGTCGTCGTGGTCTTCCGGAAATCGGCAATGGTAAATTGGATTTCTCTGGAGCCTCCGCTTCATTTCCGCAACTCGGTTGGGTAAAAGAGAAGGGGGGCTCAGCAGATGTGGTCTTCGATCTTGTTTTTTCACCAGAAGAAGTGCGAACAAATAATATCGCATTACGCGCTGCCGGGTTAGAGGCCGATGCCAGCCTTGTCATTGATCGTCACGGTCTAGCGTCGCTTGAATTGCCGCGGCTCTTTATGGCGAAAAACCTTTTTTCTTTGAGCCTGCGTCGCGGAAACGATGCTATCTACGATGTGTATGTGCAGGCCAAAGAATTTGATACCTTACCTTTGCTGACTTCTCTGTTTTCTCCCGAGGTGGAAAATAGCAATAGTAAAACTAGCACAACCACGCTTGCCGATATGCGACTTCATGCCCAGGCAGATATACTCTATGCGGATGATGGGATGGAAATGTCCCAGGCCGTTGGCAGGGGAACTTATCTGAATGGGGTGTGGACAGAGGCCGCCTTGTCTGGGCGATGGGGGACAGATAAAACTATCTCTCTTTCCCTAACACCGCAGGCCACTGGGCAACAACAGCTCAAGATAAATTCGAATGACGCGGGACAAGTCATGCGGGGATTGGGGATATATGCCAGTGGTGTCGATGGGACACTGGATATCGAGGCAAATGTTCGCCAATTCGAGGGGCGGTCCACCATGGGGGGCAAGGTTAAAATTGATAAATTCAGGGTTATTAATTCCCCAAGTTTTGCCAGTATGCTGACGGACCGTTCCATGGAAAGGATATCAGATACTCTGGAACGAGAAGGTATCAGCTTTGACAAGTTACGCGCGGATTTCCGCTTTTTTGATGGCATACTGGAAATTGATAAAGCGCGTGTTTACGGGGCGCAATTAGGGCTAACGCTGAATGGGCAGGTGGATCAGCGCTATGATGAATTAAACCTCAAGGGGACATTGGTGCCTGCCTATGGGTTGAATTCTTTATTGGGCAATGTGCCGCTTATTGGTGATTTATTGATGGGTGGGAAAGGCAAGGGATTATTTGCTGTCAATTTTCGTGTCCGCGGCAGCGTGAATAAACCGGATGTTATTGTTAATCCACTATCGGCTATTGCGCCCGGCTTTCTGCGTGAGGTTTTTGGCGTGTTTGATTCAGATCCGAAAACAAAGCGTGAAAAAGAACAAAAAGGGCAACAAATCGAACAGCATCGTGGTGCCAATACGCCGGTCCATCCCCCGCAGGAACAAAAACAAGGCGAGCAAGGCACAGAGGGGAAAACGCCGTTAAGCCCAGCTTTCTTACCGGAAGACATTACTATACAATCGTTGCCGCCGCGATAAGGGGGGTGATGTTAAAAGTCCTGCATTCAGACGGGTTTGACTAATATATGCCGCTTTTTGCCAGCGGATAATTTTATACTGCCCTGATCGTTCAGTTGTGCCATTGAGATGACACATTCTGTGTCGCTAATTTTTTCATCATTAACGCGTGCGCCACCCTGATTAATCAATCTGCGGGCCTCTCCCTTTGATGTCGCGAGTCCGGCTTGCATATAAAGATCAAGGATGCCAATCCCTTCCTGTAGGTGACTGGCCGAAATATCAGTACTGGGCAGATCAGCACCCAAGCTCTTTTCTTCAAAGGCCTTGCGAGCGGCTTCTTCTGCATGAAGGGCGGCTTCGCGGCCGTGACAAAGAGTTGTGGCTTCATTTGCCAGGATCTTTTTTGCGTCATTAATTTCAGCCCCTTGAAGGGCTTCCAGACGTGTGATTTCATCTAATGGCAGTTCAGTAAAGAGGCGAAGGAAGCGACCAACATCCGCATCATCCGTATTGCGCCAAAATTGCCAGTATTCGTAGGCTGAGCGCATATCTTCGTTCAGCCAAACCGCCCCGCCGGCTGTTTTCCCCATTTTTGTGCCATTGGCCGTTGTAATTAGGGGTGATGTCAGGCCAAAAACCTCATTACCTTCGACGCGTCGGGTCAGTTCAATACCATTAATAATATTACCCCATTGGTCGGATCCGCCGATTTGTAGTGCGCAGTTATGCTGGCGGTTCAGTTCCAGGAAGTCATAGGCCTGCAAAATCATATAATTAAATTCTAAAAATGTCATGGGCTGCTCACGTTCCAGCCGGAGCTTGACACTTTCAAAAGTTAGCATGCGATTAATGGTAAAATGTGTGCCCATGTCGCGTAAAAAATCAATATAATTTAGTTGGTCAAGCCAGTCGGCGTTATTGACCATAACCGCATCGGTCGTCCCTTCTCCAAAAGTGAGAAATTTACGAAAGACCTGACGAATTCCGTCCATATTGGATTGAATTTGGTCGTCAGTTAGCATTTTACGGCTTTCATCACGGCCTGTCGGATCACCAATGCGCGTTGTGCCGCCGCCCATCAGAACAATGGGTTTATGACCGCTTTGCTGCAAATGACGCAACATCATGATTTGCACCAGACTTCCGACATGCAAGCTGTTCGCTGTGCAGTCAAAACCGATATACGCGACGATGGGCCCCTTTGAGAGTTTCTGGTCTAACCCTTCCAGATTTGTACACTGGTGAACGTAATCACGTTCCAGGAGAGTTTGCAGAAAATCTGATGTGATATTTTGTGCTGTCAGGTTTGTCTGGGTCATGTCACGATTATGCAGGCTGCTTATTATTTGAAGAAATGCTATTACTATAATTACAATAAGGAGCTTGATGTAACATATATGATGTGTGGACATAAGTCTTAATTTACGTGGTGGAGTGCAGCACAAAAATGGTGTGGGCAATTGGTCTAATGAGTGGCACCTCTCTAGATGGTGTTGACGCTGCGATATTGGACACGGACGGGGTGAGAGCACAGCGTGTTGGAGTACCTGTATTTTGTCCCTATACCGAAGAGGAGCAAGATATTCTGCGCCAAGCCATTAAAGTCGCGATCGCTCATGAAACGCCGATTTCGCAAGAACCTGCGATTGTTGAAGCGAAAAATATTATTACGGAGCGACACATTCACTCAGTTAATGTATTGCTTGATAAAAATAATATAACTGACTCTAAAATAGATGTTATTGGATTTCACGGACAAACCGTTTGTCACCGTCCCGACATGGGGTGGACATGGCAATTGGGGGATGCTGAACGTCTTGCCGAAGAAACAGGTATCCCGGTGATATCGGCATTACGTCAAGATGATATTGCTGCGGGGGGGCAAGGAGCACCATTAGTGCCTATATATCATCAGGCGATGATACAGGCAGCAGACCCACAGGACGCTGCCGCAGCGGTTGTTAATATAGGTGGGGTTGCGAATGTAACATGGGTTGGCCGTGAAGGTACGGATGAACTAATAGCCTTTGATGTTGGGCCGGGTAACGCCTTACTCAACGACTGGATTAAATTTCATACTGGCGCGGAATATGACCGTAATGGGGAAATCGCAAGTCGTGGACAGGTAAATGCGGATTTATTAGCGCAGATGATGAAACATTCGTATTTTGCGCAGCCTATTCCAAAGTCGTTGGATCGTGAGACATTTTCTAATTTTCTTCGGGAGGATAGTGTAGGGGCATTGTCATTAGAAGATGGGGCTGCAACATTAACGGCCTTTACGGTAGCGGCTATCGGTCATGCCGCACGAAATTTTCCGGCATTGCCTGAAGTTTGGTATATATGCGGCGGTGGTGCAAAAAATCCATATATGATGCGACAATTGGCCAATGGATTGCCCGGCACTGTTGCGCCAGTCGAAGCTATCGGTGGGGATAGCACGTTCATGGAAGCAGAAGCGTTTGCATATTTGGCTGTGCGGGCATTACGGGGCAAGCCAATTACATTTCCGTTAACAACAGGGGTTCCCCATGCGATTACAGGGGGAACATTATATCAGCCATAGCGGATAGTGGCGCAGGGCAGCGGTTATGCAGTATGGAGCCGTCGGCCCTTATACTAGTAACCTAGACGCTGTTTAAGATAGTCATCCACGTTAACGACTAATTCTTTCATATGATCTTCATAATAATGGTTGGCGTTTTCGACCTTATTATAATCGATCGTGATGCCCTTTTGGCTTTGTAATTTGTCGACCAGTTTTTGTACTGAGTTTTCTTCGACAATTTCATCTTTTGTGCCCTGAAGGATCAGCCCGGAGGAGGGACAGGGGGCAAGAAAACTGAAATCATATAAATTAGCAGGAGGTGAGATGGATAAAAAGCCTTGTATTTCCGGGCGTCTCATCAAAAGCTGCATACCAATCCAAGCCCCGAAGGAGAAACCAGCTACCCAGCAAGTGGGGGCATCTTTATTCAATGATTGCAGCCAGTCCAATGCAGCGGCGGCATCGCTCAATTCGCCGACACCGTTATCAAATACTCCTTCACTGTGGCCGACACTGCGGAAGTTGAAGCGAAGTACGGCAAAGCCCCGGCGCGTAAATGAATGATAAAGGTAATAGACAACCTTATTATTCATTGTCCCGCCAAATTGCGGGTGGGGATGAAGAATAAGAGCAATCGGGGAGTTTTCTTCTTTACCAGCCTGATAACGGCCTTCGAGACGGCCTTCAGGGCCTTGGAATATGACTTCAGGCATAGTTTCTCGCTAGCTTCTGATTAATATTTACCGTAAGGGGGGCGATGTGCAGATAGCCCACAGCGCGATGGTATCTTATATATCGCTTTAAACGTTTGCTATCTAGTTGTTTTTTGCATTTCTTGACGATCCGTAGGCGCAAGCATATATAATAAGCACTTAATAATGAACAAAGTGACTTCCGTCATTCAGGTAAAAAGACTTTGTGTGATATACTGCGGGACTAAATGCAGACTGGCGAATAAGCCGGATTACAGGATTGTATATGTTCAAGAATTTACGCCATGACATCGATGCGGTAATGCAGCGTGACCCTGCAGCGCGTTCTAAGCTCGAAGTTCTATTGGCTTATCCAAGCATACATGCCTTAATGTTTTACCGCCTGGCGCATTGGCTCTGGAAGCATGAATTATATGTGCTGGGGCGTTTTGTATCGCACTTAGGGCGTATGTTTACCGGGATTGAGATCCATCCCGGTGCTGTTATCGGTCGTGGTGTTTTTATAGATCATGGCATGGGTGTTGTCATTGGTGAGACGGCAGTTGTTGGCGATAATGTGACCTTATACCAAGGGGTGACTTTGGGGGGTACGTCTCTGGAAAAAGGGAAAAGACACCCAACACTGGAGAACGGTGTTATCGTTGGTGCTGGCGCAAAGGTTCTAGGCCCCATTCTCGTTGGGCAGAATGCGCGTATTGGCTCTAATGCTGTTGTCGTTAAGCAAGTCCCTGCAGATGTTTCTGTGGTGGGTATTCCGGGTAAGGTTGTGCAAAACGTCGGACAAAAGACGGAAAATGCCGATCAGGACTTTTGTGCCTATGGTCTGCCTACTGATGATATTCCTGATCCTATTGCGCGGTCCTTGGAAGGAATGTTTGATATGATCTGTTCTCTAAAATCACGGATCGAAGAATTAGAGTCGGAGTTGGCCGAGAGTGAAGCTAGACTGACGGCAATTAAACAAAAAGACAGCCAGGCTGAAGATAAGCCCAAAAAGCCTCGTTTGTCCTCACAATAGTGTTTCAAAAAGAATATGAATAAGGCGCATTTGTATCTTGATAATAATGCAACGGCACCCGTGCGGCCTGAGGTTATAGAAGAAGTTTGCCGTGTGCTGGAGATGGGCGGTAATCCGTCATCAGTGCATTATAAGGGCCGCTCTGCACTTCATATTCTGGAAAATGCGCGAAAGAAGATTGCGGCGGCTATCGGGGCGGATAGCGAGCAGATTATTTTTACCAGCGGTGGAACAGAAGCCAACAATTTGGCGCTAAAAGGGGTTGTGGGACGGTCTTGCCTTTTGGTGGGAGCAACGGAGCATGATGCGGTATTGCAGTCTGCCGCTAACCTTGACCGGGATGTAGTTATTTTACCCGTTGACAATAATGGTCTGGTCGTACGGGAGGCTTTGCTAGATGCGATAGATCAGCGCGGCGGTGTCAACTGTCTTGTATCTGTGATGTTGGCGAATAATGAAACAGGCGTTATTCAGCCTGTTGCAGAGCTTTGTCGTGCCGCGAAAGAACGAGGGGCTCTTTTCCATACAGATGCCGTACAGGCATTGGGGAAAATGCCACTGGATTTTAATGGCCTTGGCGTTGATATGATGAGTTTGTCTGCCCATAAGATGGGGGGACCGCAAGGTGTGGGTGCGCTGGTTATACGGGAGAATGTGCCCATTCGCGCGCTTATGGAGGGCGGCGGACAGGAGCGACGTCGCCGTTCAGGGACAGAGAATTTACCAGCCATTGCCGGTTTTGCGAAGGCGACAGACTTTCTGATGGAGTTAATAGAGACAACAAAAGAAATGGGCTGCTGGCGCGATCGTTTTGAAGAAAAAATAACGACTTCCTGCCCTAAGCTTATTGTGCATGGCCAGCAGGTGGCAAGATTGCCTAATTCCAGTTGTATAAGCATGCCTGGCGTGGCCAGTGAAACAATTGTAATGGCCATGGATCTCGCGGGTATTTGTATCAGTGCGGGGTCGGCCTGTTCTTCAGGTAAGGTCAAGGCATCGCATGTATTGAAGGCAATGGGGATGAAGGATGCTGTTGCGGGAAGTTCAATTCGTGTAAGTCTGGGCTGGCAAAATCAGGAACAGGACCTGGATGTCATGCAGCAAAAACTTTTGACGTTATATCAGCAAAAAGTAAAAGCAGAATAGAAATGGCATCGCGTCCAGCCTATTTGGATTATCAGGCAACAACACCTCTAGACCCACGTGTGCTGGAAGTGATGATGCCTTATCTGACGGAAAAGTTTGGCAACCCCCATTCCGTTAATCACGCCTTTGGTTGGGAGGCGGAGGCTGGCGTAGAAGTTGCCCGGGGCCAGATTGCAAACCTTATTAATGTTGAACCCCGGGATATCATTTTTACATCTGGGGCGACAGAAGCCAACAACATGGCCATTAAGGGAATTGCTTTTGCCCTCCATCCACGTAAATCCCATGTTATCACACAGGAAACGGAGCATAAATGTGTGCTTGAATCTGTTCGGGCTTTAGAAAATATGGGATTGCGGGTAACAATTTTACCTGTTGACCATGAAGGGCTGGTAGACCCTGAAAGGCTGGCGGCAGAGATAACGGAGCAGACAGGCCTTGTGTCTATTATGGCAGTAAATAATGAAATAGGGACGATACAACCTCTTTCAGAAATTGGTGCTGTATGTAAAGCAAGAGATGTGGTTTTCCATTGTGACGCAGTACAGGGCGTTGGCCGTATACCTATTGATATTCAGGGTATGCATATTGATGCCATGAGTCTTTCAGGACATAAAATTTATGGGCCGAAAGGCATTGGTGCACTCTATTTGCGGAGAACAAAAAATCCGGTTCCTCTTTTGCCAATTTTAAATGGTGGAGGACAGGAAGGGGGTTTGCGCCCCGGTACGTTGTCACCGGCTTTATGTGCGGGAATGGGGGCGGCGTGTGAATTCATGCTACGCGAAGGTCCGGACGAGCTGCTGCGTATAGAGGCTTTGGGGAAGAGGTTTTGGCAAGAATTAAGTAGTGATTTGCCTGAGGCGCAATTGAATGGCAGTCTTCAGTCGCGTTACTGGGGTAATTTGAATATTTCCTTTTCGGGGATTAAGGCAGATCGGTTATTATCCCGATTAAAGACGATTGCTCTTTCTTCGGGATCTGCATGTGCAACAGACGATGCAAATGCGTCATACGTCTTGAAAGCAATTGGTCTGGAGCATGGACGCGCGGAAGCGTCAATTCGTATTGGTATCGGTCGTCAGACAACAGTAGAAGAAATGTCGGCGGCGCGGGAGGAGATTATCAGTGCTGTAACAACCTTACGTTCTTCTTAAGGAGACTATACGTGGCTGATATAATATTTGTGCTTGCTGATGGCGAAACACAAAAAAAGATAAGTGCAGAGCAGGGGGAAACTCTCCTGGATCTCGCACATAAAGGACAATTGGATGTGGAGGGCACCTGCGAGGGGTCGATGGCCTGTTCAACGTGTCATATGATTATTGATGAAAATTACTTTGATATGTTACCTGCGCCAAGTGATGAAGAAGAGTATTTACTGGACCTGACGTTCGGTTTGAAGCCCACATCGCGTTTAGGTTGTCAGGTCGTCGTTACTGAAGAAGCGGATGGAATGAAAGTCTATTTACCAGAAGCAAGCCGAAATATGATGCTGTGACTTTTTGGTGGTTTATATTCCGTTAAAGACCGGTTTTCTTTTTTCATGAAAAGCGGTTAAGCCTTCTGCAAAGTCTTCGTGATAACCAGCAGTTTGTTGTGCTTTGGCTTCAATTTTCATTTGTTCGTCGAAATTGTGTTTATCAGCGGCATCGACTAACTGTCTGATCGCAACGTAAGATCGTGTGGGGCCTGACGCTAACGTTTCGGCAAGCTGATGAGCCGAGGTGTCAAGTTGTCCATTGGGCACGGTTTTATAGATAAGGCCTATCTCGACGGCCTCTTGCGCGGTAATTTCTGTATTGAGCATAAAAGTCGCCATGGCTCGGGCGCGACCGATGGTTCGCGGCAAAGTATGTGTCATGCCGCAGTCGGGAATAAGGCCTACGTCAATAAAGCCTGTCTTAAAATAAGCACTGCGCGCCGCAATCGTGATGTCACATGCTAAGGCCAATGCCATACCGGCACCAGCAGCCACACCATTCACAGCCGCGAGACTGGGCATATGGATGTGTTTCAGGCGGCGGAACAACGGAATATAATCTTTATCAAGATGTGTTTTTAAATCTTCGGGGAAAGATGTGATGGTTGTGACGAGATCAGCACCAGCACAAAAGGCGTTCTCCTGTCCGGTGAGGATTAGCACACGTGGTGAGGGGGTAAGTGTTTCCAGCGTGTCCAGGACATTGTGAAAGTCCTTGAAAAACTGGTGATCCATTGCATTGGCTGCGGCCGGCCTTTGTAAGGTTATACAAGCAATGCGGTTGTCGTCAGTGATTGTTAAACCTACTGTGGCCGGGGTCATAATTTATGCTCCATCAAAGAAAACACCCCTTACATGGTTTCCCGATGTAGGGGGTGTGTCAATAAGTGAATGCCAAAAGATTATGACTTTATGCCGATTGTGCGACCTTTGCCCTCTTTGCGTCTTCTTCGGTGCGAACGCAGTCGCGTCCGGAATTTTTAGCCAGATAAAGGGCGTTATCAGCACGCTCCAGTACCGTAGACGCATCTTCACCACGGCGATATGCCGCCACACCAAATGAGATTGTGATTTTACCTAATGTTTCGCCGGTGCTTTTTTTGCGCATCACACGCTGGGATACAAAATTGCGCACGGTATTTGCCATATCAGTTGCCGCTTCGAGGTTATAATGCGGCAGGACTGCAATAAATTCTTCTCCACCATAGCGGGCAGGGGTGCCAGAATCGCCGACTTTTGTTTTAAGACTATGGGCAACCGCTTTTAGCACCTGATCGCCCATCTGATGGCCCCATGTATCATTGAATTTTTTAAAGTGGTCAACGTCCCCTATAAAGATAGAAAAAGAAGTGCCACTTTCTTCCGCCGCTTCAATGGCTTGCTGCAGGCTGGTTTCGAAGCATTTGCGATTACCAATATTCGTCAGCATATCGGTCATGGCTTCCTGTTGTGCAGATTTTAGATTTTGCTGGAGTAGTTTTACTTCATTTGATGACTTTTGTAGCCTGCCTTCCAGGGTTTGACTACGTTCTTTCATCTTCTGGGTGTCACTGACCAGCTTGGTAATGAGCGCTTTTATGTCTGTGGCAGTATCTTTTGTTCCAATATTATCAAGATGCCCGGATAAGGAATTAGAAAACTCGGTTGTGTTGTCACCCGCCTGTTTTAATGTCGCTGTTATTGCGTCTAATTCATTCTGCAAATTTTCGCTGGCCTTATGAACAGCCGTTTCCTGTTTTGTCGTTGAAAAGAATTTTTCATGCAAAGAGGTGCAGATTTCTGGTGTAAATGTTGTACCTTTTTCGATTAAGCGATCAATTGCACGCACTAACGCCAGATCATCTGCGCTACAGTAGCTGTACCATAGTTGATAATTCGCAGGTGTGGGGGGGATGTTTTGTCTACCCATTTGCGTTAATGCGGATTGTGCATAGCCATGGATTTGTGCAGACGTTTTTTTATCAATAATTGTGTGTTGTTCCATAATCCCTTACTGCCATTTTTTAGGCTGGAGAAATGCATGACATTGCATGCGGTTTTTATGGAAGCAAGAGTAACCAATCTTTCCTAAAGAAAGGCTAACGAGAGGAAAAGAGGGTTAAATATCCTCAGCCGCTGGTGTTTCTGTCACGGCAGTTTCGACGTTATTTTCTGAAACCGTTTTGCGCCGCCGGGGTGTTGTTGATTTCTTTTTTTCAGGGGTGGCTTTAGGTGCTGTCCGTAAGAGGAACGCTGGGACGTGGTCACCCAGCCCGACAACAGGCTTCTGTCGATTACGGCTGCCACGGCCGGTTTCTTCTTTTTCTTTGTGTTTATCTTTATTCTTTGTTGGTGTTGAGGAGGCCGAACGTTTTTGGGGGGTGTTTATCGGCTCAGCATCAACGGCTTCTTGGGAGAGGTTTTCTTTTACCGCTTCTTCTTTTTTGGTTTTCGTTGTTTTGGATTTTGTCGTTTTTTTACGGGCTGAATTTGAAAACTCTTCAAGTTCAGCTACGGGTATTTCTTTTTTGATTAATTTATTGATAGCCTCAACAAATTTTGTTTCTTTTGGCGTAAAAATAGTGAAAGCATGTCCTTCACGACCGGCGCGTCCTGTACGGCCAATACGATGGACATAGTCTTCCGCACTGATGGGCACTTCATAATTGAAGACATGAGAAACTTCAGGGATATCCAAACCACGTGCGGCAACATCACTGGCGACAAGCAATTGAATTGTGCCATTCTTAAAGTTCTCAAGGACTTCCATACGCGATGATTGGTGCATGTCGCCATGTAGTTCCGCGACATTAAAGCCATGTTTCTTGAGGGATGTATTAACGACCTGTACGGTTTTTTTGCGATTGCAGAAGATAATCGCATTTTTGACATCCTGACTTTGAATCAGATGGCGTAGTGCTGCCCGTTTAGTTTTTTCATTCGGGTCATACGCTACTTTAAGCATTTTCTGCGTAATGGTGGACGCTGTAGATGAGGCGCGGGCGACTTCAATTTGTTTTGGGTCATTGAGGAAACGGTCTGTCAGTCGTTTTACTTCCTTGGGCATTGTAGCAGAAAAGAAAAGGGCCTGCATTTTCTGGGGTATAAGACTGCAGATGCGCTCAACATCGGGAATAAAGCCCATGTCTAACATACGGTCTGCTTCGTCCACGACAAGGATTTCGACACCAGTAAGCATCAACTTCCCGCGTTCAAAATGGTCAAGCAACCGGCCGGGTGTTGCGATCAATACGTCTACACCGCGGTCTAGTTTCTTTTCCTGGTCGGCGAAAGACACACCGCCGATTAAAAGGGCCATACTGAGTTTGCTGTTTTTTCCGTATGTTTCAAAATTCTCAGCAACCTGAGCGGCAAGTTCGCGCGTTGGCTCCAGAATAAGAGAGCGGGGCATGCGTGCCCGTGCGCGCCCATGTGAGAGAACGTCAATCATCGGTAAAGTGAAAGAGGCTGTTTTACCGGTGCCCGTTTGGGCAATGCCCAGAATATCCCGTCCTTGGAGGACGTTGGGAATGGCTTGTTTCTGAATTGGGGTTGGTTCAGTATAGCCAGCATCACTTACCGCAGAAAGGACGGCGTCACTCAAACCCAATAAATTAAAACCCATATAACTTGCTTACTTTCTTTAATGTACGCAGAACATTACCGACATTTCGGCCAAACATACTTTATAATTTAGGGGGCAGAATATGGAAAGTTGTACAGAAGTCAATGATACTCTTCATTTTCGGCGGAATTGCTTACAAATCCAGATCGGTGACGTCTGTTGCATGTTCCTGAATAAAGTTATAGCGGTGCTCTGCTTTTCGGCCCATGAGCTGTTCAACGATATCTGATGTATTTAATCTCTGTCCTTCAGGTATCACCACGCGAAGTAAGCCACGTTTTGTTTGGTCCATGGTGGTTTCTTTTAGTTGGGCAGGTGGCATCTCACCCAGGCCCTTAAAGCGGCTGATATCTATTTTGCCTTTGGCATTAAATTCCGTCTGGAGAAGTTGGTCTTTGTGTTCATCGTCACGGGCGTAATGGATATTTCCACCTTGGGCTATTCTGTATAATGGGGGCTGCGCTAAGTACAGGTGCCCGTCCCGGATCAGTTCTGGCATTTCCTGATAGAAGAAGGTAATGAGCAGTGTCGCAATGTGTGCCCCGTCAACATCCGCATCTGTCATGATTATAACGCGCTGATAGCGCAGGGCGTCGCGATTATATTTATCCCCTTGACCGCAGCCGAGTGCCTGAAGAAGGTCTGAAATTTCCTGATTTTGACGAATTTTATCAGGAGAGGCACTTGCCACATTCAGAATTTTACCGCGAATTGGTAATATTGCCTGGGTTTTTCTATCGCGTGCCTGCTTGGCAGAACCGCCCGCAGAATCCCCTTCGACAATAAAAATTTCTGTATTATCAGCAGAATCGGTAGAACAGTCGGCCAGTTTTCCAGGGAGACGCAATTTACGGCGAGATGTTGCGGTTTTACGCTTTACTTCCTTTTCTTGCCGTCGGCGCAGGCGTTCTTCCGCGCGTTCCAAGGCCCAGGCCAATAGGTCATTTGCCATATCAGGAGAACCACTGAGCCAATGATCGAAATGATCGCGCACAACGGTTTCAATCAGGCGCGCGGCTTCAGGTGTACTGAGTTTATCCTTGGTCTGGCCCTGAAATTGTGGATTTTTGATAAAAGCTGAAATCACACCACAAGCATTACCCAGAATATCTTCACCGGTAATCGATGCCGCTTTTTTATTGCCGATTAATTCGGCATATGCTTTTACCCCTTTGACCAGTGCTGCGCGGACGCCGTTTTCGTGAGTGCCGCCTTGGGGGGTGGGAATTGTGTTACAATAAGACCTTGTGAAACCATCCCCATATTCCGGCCAGGTTATCGCCCATTCGACCTGTCCGGCTTCATCGGGGAGGGACGTGCGGCCATGAAAGTTTTCTGTCGTAACGCATTGGCGTTCTTTCATGGTTTCAGTGAGATAATCATTTAATCCACCGGGGAAATGTAATGTTGCCTTTTCCGGTGTTTCATCATCTGCAAGATGCGCAGGGTTGCATTGCCAGCGGATCTCCACCCCCCGAAAGAGATAGGCTTTGGAACGTGCCATTTGGTAGAGACGTGCGGCGCGAAATTTTGCATCTTTGCCAAAAATATCCGGGTCGGGCAGGAAAGAGACCTTTGTACCACGACGGTTAGCGGTGCTCCCTTGTTTTTCCAGCGGTGTTACGGGATGTCCGCGTTCAAAAGATTGTGCATATAATTCTTTGTTGCGTGCGACTTCTATGGTCAGTTTCTTCGAGAGGGCGTTGACGACAGAAATACCGACACCATGCAGGCCCCCGGATGTTTCATAAACTTTATTATTGAACTTTCCACCGGAGTGAAGCGTCGTCAGAATAACTTCCAGTGCAGATTTTTCAGGATATTTGGGATGGGGATCCGTTGGAATTCCACGCCCATTGTCTGAAATAGATATGGCTCCGTCTTCCGTAAATGTAATCTCTATACGATTAGCATATCCAGCGACAGCTTCGTCCATGGCATTATCAAGTACTTCGGCGACAAGATGGTGAAGGGCGCGATCATCCGTCCCGCCTATGTACATTCCTGGCCGTAAGCGAACGGGCTCTAGCCCCTCTAATACTTCGATATCTTTTGCTGAATAATCTTCAGTGGACGCCGTTTTTTGTTCGAAAAGATCTACCATATGACACTTTTGTGCTCTGTTTATTAAAAGAGGTCAGCACTATAGGGCATTTTTTCTACCGCCAACAACTAGATATTATCGATATTTTTCATCGTGCTCAGGCAAGGTCAAAGACCTTGCCGGGATTCAGGATGTTATTAGGGTCCAAAGCTTGTTTTAATGTTTTCATTAATCCGATTTCTTCTGCGGAACGGCTGAGATGGAGGTAAGGCTTTTTCTCCAGGCCGACGCCATGTTCTGCAGAGACAGAACCGCCGATGGATGCCAATGGGGAATAAATAATATGTTCAATTTTTGTATGGCTGTTGTTGTCATTGTGACCGGGACTGACGGCTAAATGCAGGTTGCCATCCCCCAGATGACCAAAAACGAAACATTGACCATCGGGAAAATTATGGCTTATTTCCCGGCGAACATTTTCTATATAACTTTCCATGTGACGGATCGAAAGGCTGACGTCAAAATAGTAAATTGGACGAAAGCGATTACATTCATCCACGCTATCGCGCAGTGCCCATAGGTTATCTCTTTCCCGCTGGGACTGGGCGATAACGGCATCTATTATAACGCCATTCTCAAGGGCTTCGGAAAGTACTTTTTCGAAATGGGCGAGGTCAGCTTGTTGATCTGTGCCCTGAGCTTCGATTAAGGCATAAAAGGGATGTTCAGTGCTTAAGGGAGGGGTTTTGCAATGGGGTGCCGTGGCGACCAACGCGTAGAAATCTTTCCACATCACTTCGTAAGAACTGAGCTGCCCGCCTAAGGCTTCATCAATATGATTGAGAAGTCGTGGCACATCATCGAATTTTTCAAAAGCCACCATAGCCGTATTCGCGCTTTGGGGTTTAGGGAAAAGCCGTAAGACAAAGCGCGTCATAATGCCAAGTGTACCTTCCGACCCTATGAAAAGATGTTTTAGGTCGTAACCGGCATTGTTTTTCAGCATCGTATTCATAGAGGAAATAACAGTGCCGTCCGCCAATACGGTTTCGCTTCCCAATATCAGGGCCCGTGCCATGCCATAGCGTATGACGCGGTTGCCGCCTGCGTTCGTCGCAACATTACCGCCTATTTGGCAGCTGCCGCGGGCACCAAGGTCCAGTGGAAAAAAGAGTCCAGCGTCATCTGCGGCTTTTTGGATGTCTTCGAGTGCAGTGCCAGCAAGCACAGTTAATGTGCGCCCGATAGGGTCAATGGATTCAACGCCAGAAAGTCGTTCCAAGGAGAGCACAAGATCTTTATCATTTGTATCTGCACCATGGACCAACCCGGTCAGCCCCCCCTGAGGAACGACGGGCTGTTTATGTGCATTGCAGAGGGCTAGGATTTGCGATACTTCGGATGTTGTTTTAGGGCGCACAAGAACAGTAGCCTTTAAATTTTCCTGATGCCAAATGCCAGCGGACCGTGACGTTACAGCATCGTCACAGAGAAGACCTGCATCTCCGACGATGTTGTGCAGTTGTTGGATTAAATCCCTATTCATACTTAATCTCTTTGTTTTTTTGTAAAAGCAACCTGATCTCATCGGTCAGAACTTTGGGCGATATTAGCATGAAAATTAAGAACGTCATTCACGAGTTATTAGAGTTTTTGTCACTTAAAATTCATTGAGAAGACATGAGGCTGTCATTGTTTTCGTATAATTTCGATAGGAAAAGTAAGGTATTATGAATAAGGAAATGGCCATGGGTAGTGTCATGAGACATATTACATTAGAAAATGGTGCGCAAAGCCGTGTCGCGCAAGTATTGCTGCGTCATGCACAGCCGAAAACGCCTGACGATGCATTGCGTTTTTTGGTGGGTCGTATGGGTGTTTATGTTCTGGATAAAGAAAGTCTTGGCCGGGAAGTTAAATTATACTTTGGCTAAGTCTGGTGTTGTTTAGGCACGTGGTGATAATGTCGGTAAAAACAAAGGGTGGCCCCTATAGAAAGGCCGCCCTTTATTTTATATTGGGTAGAAAAGACCGTTCAGATATTAGAGCAGGCTAAAAACCAGCCTTCATCGAAAACATCTTTTTAGTCTTCGGCTGGCTCCAGAAGCCTGTGTAGATGTACGATTACATATTTGCTCATGGCATCGTCTACAGAAGCATGACTAGCGCCTTTCCATGCGTCATATGCTTCTTTGTAACTGGGAAATATCCCAACGACATCAAGATTACTCGTGTCCTGAAAATCAAGCCCTTGGGGGTTTTTAACTTTGCCGCCAAAAACCAGATGTAATAAGCTATCCGCCATGTTTTCCTCTTTTACTCCGTTAAACACACTGAGGGGTTTGACGCCCTTATATCATTAGTGGCTGTCCCAGAATTTTTTATGCGTTATTATGGGTCAGCTATACATATCCTTATTTTTGTTTGAGAACAATATGCCAGACAACAGAAATTCTACGGTTCTTATTTCCATCGTTTCCCCAGATCAATTAGGACTTATTGCCGCGGTAACAGGTGTAATGTTCGATATTGGTGTCAATTTGGCTGATACGTCTTTTGCCATATTAGGGCAGGGCTGTGAATTTTCCTGTGTCGCAGAACTTCCGGATGGGGTCTCACAACGTGCCGTGCAAAGCGAAATACAGGGATTACCCTGTATGAAGGAGGCGGATATTCTTGTTATGCCTTTCCGTTTTCAGGCGGAGAAAACACAGGCCGCTAAAATTACACATATTATTGATGTGGCGGGCGGGGATCAGCCAGGGCTTATCGCCCGACTGTCGGAAGTTTTTAATGATTATGACGCTAATGTTGTTCTGATGAATTCAACAAAGCAGGAAAATAAAGACACCAAAGGGGAAGGGCAGTATCTGACCTGTTTTTCAGTGAGTATTCCTGAACAAAGAGCCGAAGGATGTCTTGCCGCGATATATAATACGGCAAGTCAGCTACAGCTCAGTTGTGTACATCGTTCTTTGTAAGCGTTCCGTACTGTGGTGTTGTTAATAGGGAACGCGACATTAGTTAGGACAGGTTAAAATACAAAATTAAAGAGGCGTATTGCCAGACGGTTTTGTTGTTGGCGCTTCTGCCGTGGATTTTGCATTTTCAATGATGTCTTTCATGTATGACACCAATCCTTCTACGCCATCGGCATTGACCCGTGCGGTGAAATCATCGCGCTGGGTACGTACCATGCTAATCCCTTCGACCTTCACATCAAGGATTTTAAAACCACCGTCTGCCTGTGGGCGTACACGCCAATCCACAGAGATCGGTTGTTTTTCTAGTTCTCCCTGTGCTCTACTGCGCACATACATATCATTCTTACCCTGCGGAATGACAGAAATGATATCTATATTCTGTTCATCAAAGTTTTGTAGCTTTGAGAAATAGAAGTTCAGCATAAAATCGGGAAACATCTTGTTGTAATCGGCAATTTGCTGTTTTGAAGCCTTTTTTACATGGCGGCCAAGTACAATTTTACTGATGCGGGGGACATCAAAGCCGTCATTGAGGATGAGCCGAAATGCCGTAATTTTTTCGTCACGGGATGTTTGTTTATCGCGAAGGACGGTCAGGGCCTTTTCGGCAAGGCCATCAATGAACACAGAAGCTTCCGTCTGTAATTCCGGATTTTTATTCGGGGCTACTTCTTCGGCATAGGCGATGAAGAAGAATGCGCTTATGAATGTCAATGCCATAGAGAGGAGCAAGACTGCGGTCATTAGCTTTATATATGATTTTTTGTGATCGTATTTCGCGCTAATTGTCTTTGCTTGTGGTTGTCGCATTTGAACTCTCTTTTCAAAATAACGGGAGGGTCCCAAAGGTCCCCAGTCTAGCTTATTTTTAATGTATTATACATGAACGTAATTACAATGTGGGTAGCGATATTAAAGCAAGTAATTTTGACGAAAAAAGGGAGCAATTAGCTCCCTTTGATGCACTTCTTTGAAATATCTGGCCATAATGAAGCTGATTTATTTCAGGGTTTTAAGATAAGCAATGATATCCGCGCGATCTTTGGGTTTTTTGAGACCAGCAAAGCTCATTTTAGTGCCGGGTACTGCGGCTCGTGGTTTTAAAAGGTAAGCATCCAATGTTGCTTCGTCCCAGACCAGGCCTGATGCGATCATTGCTTTTGAATAACGAAAACCTTCAACTGTTGCGGCAGGGCGTCCGAAGATTCCATGAAGATTAGGGCCAGCTTTGTTTTTACCACCTTCGTCAACGGTATGACATGCCCTGCATTTTTTATAGACTTTTTGTCCTGCAGCAACATCGCCATCAGCATGTGCAGTGGAGATGGCTGTAATCGTCAGGAAAGCAGCGGCAGCTAATTGTATGGCTTTTTTCATAAGTGATCCCTTAATGGTAAAAATACAGCGGGTATCGTGTTCATTTACGATATGACTTTCTGAATTTGGCCCGTTTTGACACGGTATAGGTAAGATTTCAAGTCACGTTTAACGTCTGGTGCAAGGATGTAGAGGCCTATAATATTAGGGATAGCCATGGCGAAGATCATTGCATCAGAAAAGTCGACGACCTTGCCAAGTCCCATTGTGGCCCCCACAATGGTGAAGCTGCAAAAAATAACTTTATAAATGAGTTCGGAAATCTTGCTGCTTCCAAACAAATATGTCCAAGCTTTAAGGCCATAATATGACCACGTAATCATGGTGGAAAAGGCAAACAGCAATACAGCAACAGCCAGTAGATCGGGAAACCAGGAAAACACGCTTTCAAAGGCTGTAGACGTAAGGCTCACACCGTCCAGACCGTGTTGTTGATAGGCCCCGGTGACAATGATAACGAGCGCTGTCATTGTGCAAACGACGATAGTATCAATAAAAGGTTCCAATAAGGCGACAAGGCCTTCTGTGACAGGTTCGTTGGTTCGCACTGCGGCATGTGCAATCGGGGCAGAGCCGATTCCGGCTTCATTAGAAAATGTTGCCCGGCGCAGTCCTTGTATGAGCACACCAATAATCCCTCCCTGAATGCCCTCACCAGTAAAGGCACCGTAAAATATTTCGCCGAAAGCAGAGGGTATTTGTTCATATGACAGGACTAGAATTATCGCGGCTACTGTCAGATAGAGAATGCACATAAGGGGAACCAGGCGGGCGGTGACCGCGGCTATGGAACGAATGCCGCCGATATAATTACCAAGGCGATGACAACAGCCATTAAAGCACCAAAAAGCCACCCGCGCTGATAGAAAAAACTATCGATGCCGCCTGTGACACTTTCTACTTGTTGAAAGGCCTGGTTCACCTGAAAAAGGTTTCCAGCCCCTAAAGCCCCGCCGAGGCACATGAATGCGAAAAACACGGCAAGAAAACGACCTGTTTTGGCCATGCCTTTATCTTTAAGCCCATCGCGGAGATAATACATGGGGCCACCGGAAATAGAGCCGTCAGGATTGGTTTGCCTGTATTTTACACCTAGCGTACATTCTACAAACTTGGAAGACATGCCCAATAATCCGGCCAATATCATCCAAAAGGTTGCGCCGGGTCCCCCGACACTAATAGCGACGGCAACACCGGCAATGTTGCCAAGGCCGACAGTACCGGAAAGGGCAGCGCTTAAGGCCTGAAAGTGGCTGACTTCGCCCCGGTCTTCGGGCTTTGTATAATGACCTCTGACAATAGCGAGGCTTAATTTAAACTGGCGTATATTTACAAAAGAAAAATACACGCTGAAGAATGCCGCTGCTGCAATAAGCCACAAGACAATCAAGGGTACAGCCGCGCCATTGATAGTAATAGAATAAAAAATAACATTTACGATGGGGTCTGCGATGACGGCGACAGCATTATTGATGTGGCTGTCTAAACCTTCGGTTTGGGCCAGCGCAGGTGTTTCCGCAAATAGGTAGGCCATTGTGGCGGTAATAGCGGCGTAAAGAACGTATTTAAGTCGCGATGTCATATTTACTCTATTATTTTTATAAGAATTTTCGGGCAGAGGCATTTTTTTAACGTCAGTTTAACTAGTTTAGAGAAAAATGACAGGCACAAAGAGAAAGCTGTATCGGCAATAATGACGTTTGTCGGGTGTTTTCTGCAACATTTAACGATAGAGGCCTAGCATTGTCTCAGGAACAAGACCTTAACAAAACAGATGTGGAAAAGCTTCTGCTGGACCCTACACCTGAAAACAGGGCAAAAGCTGCCGAAAAGGTAAGTTTGCAGTTTTCGCGGGGCAGCCTGACAGATAAAGAACGGGCACTGGCAGAGGATATCTTTAAGGTGATGGTACAGGACGCAGAAGTCCGGGTGCGCCAGGCCTTATCACAGAGTCTAAAGGATAATCCGGAAGTCCCCCACGACGTGGCAATTGCCCTGGCATCGGATGTTGATGATGTCTCACTTCCCATGCTGGAGTTTTCAGAAGTATTAACGGACGATGATCTGGTTGAGCTGATTGCGACACAACACCCGGAACAGCAAAAAGCGATTGCACGGCGTGAAAATGTGTCTTCGACAGTTGCCGACGCCATCATCGAAAACTCTGAAGACGAAGATGTTGTGGCAACACTGGTGTCCAATGAAAGTGCACATTTAACCGAAGGCACGATGGATAAAGTGCTGGATAAATTCGGTGAGAGTGAGAAGGTCAATGCCCCGCTTGCTGAACGGGGACAATTGCCCGTCACAATTGCGGAAAGACTTGTGACATTAGTGTCAGAGAAGGTGCGTGACCATCTGGTGACCCATCATGAGATGTCTTCCGATATGGCCATGGACCTGTTTTTAAGTGCGCGTGAACGTGCCACAGTCAGTTTATTATCAGATGGAAGCGATGCGTTAGATGTGCAGGGCTTAATAGAACAACTTCATAGCAATGGTCGCCTGACAAGTACGCTTATATTCCGTGCATTATGTATGGGTGATATGACATTTTTCGAAGCCGCTTTGGCTAAATTAGCGGGTATACCAAATGCCAATGCCTACCAGTTAATTCACGATCGGGGGCAATTGGGCATGGAGGCATTGTTCGAGAAATGCGGATTGCCTAAAAATATGATTGCTATAGCGCGCGCGGCTATTTCTGTTGCGAAGGACATGGTTGTAAATGGTATGGAAGAACGTGAGCGTTTTCGTCACTGTATGATTGAGCGTGTCCTAACACAGTTCGAAGATGGTTTTGACCCTGATAATCTTGACTATTTTATTGCCAAGCTGGGTGGTAATAGCACAAAAACAGCAGCGTAGACAAAATCAAGAATTCATAAGAAGTTTTAAAAGCCACCCTCGAGGTGGCTTTTTCTTTATGGATAGTTTTGATGCAGTTGCTAATTTATTTTTTCTAGAGCCTGCGCCAGAACAATATACGCTTTCCCTGTGTCTGAAGAGATCAGAGACAGTGTAAGAGGGCCGTTGGGGGCAATATGCATGGCTTGCCGCATCATGTCCTCAAATAGCCGGATATAGTCGTCCACGTCTCGTTTGAAGTCTGGATCCTGGTGATAACGAGTTGTGATAAGCGTCTTATTCTTGCGGCCTGTCAATCGGCGCAGGCGTCGCGTAAAGATAGTTTTGTCACCCTTCAGGAAATCATCCCAGGCCATGTCGGGTAAATCATCTTCGATGCTTCGGGCAATATCAATGGAAAGTGCATTAAGCTTTTCCAGAATTTGCGTGGAAAGTTCCGAGAAGGCGCGTTCTTCTTCGTGGGCTTTATGATCCTGCTTATGCTGTTCGGCACCCATTGTGGTAGCGGGCGTAGGAAGCACAGATTGTAACTGTACGGCTTCCTTTTGCAGAGCGTTGATAAGTTGATTTAAGCCGTTTTCCTGATAGCTAATGGCGCGCAATGTCTCATCTGTGGCCTCTGTGGCACTTGCAGAGGCAAGGTAGATATTTTCTGCGGCTTGTGAGAGTTCTTGGTATAAAGCTTCGATTGATTTTTGGGCGTCCTGGCTGGCCTCTTTAATTGACTGTTTTTGTTGCAGGAAGTCAGTTTCCCTTTCGCCGCTTTCTTCAATGGTTTCTTTTATTTCTTGTGATTGTTTGGCGGCTTTATTGATGCCTTCGGTTAAGGACCTTAAGTCCTGCATGCTCTCTTGGGAAAATTGTTTTAGATTATCAAATGCTTCCGCAGCCTTAGCTGTTTCACTTTCCATATTGTTTATGGTCTGTTGGTATTGTGCCATTCTGGCCTGTCCATCAGAGAGCAAGCGCTCTGCTTTCTGATCTAAATCTGTATTTTGCGCGTTAAGCTGGTTGACTTCTTCCAGTTTTTCGGCGAGCTCATCTGCTTGTTGACGTACTGACGACGTTGCGACTCTAGCTCTATTTTCCAAGGCCTTAACATGATGGGAGAAATGATCCTGTAGCAGGTTTAATTGTTGTGACAGATTTTGTTCAGTATCCAGCTGGAGGGCATTGAGAGAGGTAATAGATTTTTGCTCGTGACGGCGTAATGTCTGTTCAAAAACGTTATTTTGCTGGGTCAGTTTATTTTCTATGTCTTGTGATAAGTGATTGAGTTGTTCACGGGCAACATCCTGTCGCACAATTAAGGATTGAGTAAAGTCTTCGTTTCTGCGCGATAAATCCTCACAAACAGTATTACAGGTGGTCTGCAGGTCAGACAGGCGATCAAGCGTAGACTGCTGTAATTGATCCAGTTTCTGTTCCTGTAATGTAATAAAGTCATCTAATTCGTGGCGGCTTTGCTCAATAGAACTGTTGAAGCTACGGCTGATACGCCTTGCCTGCATGCCGAAAAGCTCCCCGCTTTCTTTGGCTTGGGTCATGGCGTTCATGGCGGCCTGTGAGAGAGTTTCGGTATTTTTGCGAAGAGTGTCTTCTATAAGAGTTCCTTCCTCGCGTGTCTTATGGCTTAAAGTTGCAATGTCTTGGGCATGGAGGCCGATTTTCTGACAAACTGTTTCCGTGTCGTTACGCAGCTCCGCCATGGCATCCGAGATACTTTGCTGTTGGGTCTCTAATGATGTGATGTTTTCATGGAAATGCTTATTTGTTTGTGTTGCGGCAGTTTGCATATCTGCGGTCAGTTGGTTTAATTCTTCACCAAGCCGGCTAAGTGTGTGGGTTATTTGCTGACTGTTGTTGTTTAAGTCTTGTGTCTGTTGGCTTAACTGCTGTGTGATATCTTGTGCTTTTTGATCTGATTGATCGGCCGCATCCTGAATCAGAGAAACTAAATTTTGCAGTTTATCACCGATTTTAATACTGCGTTGTTCCAGCTGTTCGCTTAAGAGGCGGGTATCTTGGGTCTGGGTGGCTAAATTATTTTGTAATTGTTGTGCCTGCTTTTCCGCCTTTGTCAGGGATTCAAATAAGATTGTAATCTGGCCGCTAAAACGGCCTTCCAATTCGCTAATGCGGGTCACGGCCAGGTCACTGGTCGCTTCGACGTTATGTAACTCTTTGTGCAGTGATTGCAGCATATTGTCTAAGCGTTTCTGGGCGATGTCGATGGGGGATAGCACGCCGTCTAGTCCGTGCGACAGGGCAAGCCGGTGTTCGCGTAAGGGGTCAGTGCGTAAAAAAACTAATGCAGCAAGCCAAATTGCAATAAGAGGGATACAGCCTGCGGACATATAGACGGCAATATCCTGTAGCGGCATGCTGGCTAAAGATGTCGCACCATTATAGGTGATGAAATAATAAGTGCCGGAAGACAGCCAGAATATGCTGATGACGAAGGCAGTGATTATAGGCCAATAGCGTCTTGCAAATGAGCGAACATCAAATTGACGCTTCATATGGACCAATTTGTCATCAGAACGATCTTTAAGAGGATGAGCATGGACAACATTATGGGGTGTTGGAGATTGGATATCGCTCACGAATTTTTACCTTCACTGCACTTATTTATGTGGAGCATATTAGCAACCCGTTTCTATTGCTGCAATCATGGTGATTCAATTGAATTCAGCGAGCTTGGGCAAGGTTACGGCATGTTCCATTATTATAGGCTGTTAGATCATGCGCAGATGAGAAGGATTGCATTTGCGTGATAAAATTTGCACAATTCCGAATTATCAATCGGGGGGTTTCAAAAAGGTACAGGGAAGACGTTTAGAATGGCAGATATAGACCTTAGTCGCTTAAGTATTTTACTGGCTGAAGATAGCCCTTTTTTGCGGTCTTTATTGACGAACAGTCTGAAAATTCTTGGTGTGGGTACCGTAACGACGGTTGATGATGGTGGTGAGGCGATTAAGTTTCTGCAACTTGTTAAAGAAGACCCAATGAAAGCGGGCGTGATGTCTGTGGACATCGTGTTCACCAATTGGCAGATGTCGCCAGTTGATGGCATGATGCTTTTGCGCTGGATACGGCGTCATAAAGATTCGCCAGATCGTTTTGTCCCGGTCGTTATGGTGTCCGGTTATTCTGAACCTGATCGCGTCCGGGAAGCCCGGGACATGGGGGTGACGGAATTTATGGCTAAGCCATTTACAATCAATTCGATATCAGAAAAATTAAATTCGGTCATTTATAAGCAACGTCAATTTGTCCATAACAACAGTTATTTTGGGCCGGATAGGCGCAGGCGCAACGTTGAAATAAAGGGGGAAGACCGGCGTGTAAACACATATGATACTCCAGGGGTGGAGGTTGTCCGTGTCTAAAGCTGCTGTAAAAATAAGATTTTACCGTCTTTCAAATCGGTTGAAAGAAAAAGTTGGTGGTTTGGCCCCTGCCGGAGATGCGCCACCCGCCATTTCACAGGCCTTATTGATGCAAGCACAGGAAGCCCTGGATGACATGGCTGAAGACTATCCGGATTGGGTCATGAGCTTAATTGATGAATTGGCAGAGATACATCGCCGGTGTGTGGACACCCCTGAACAACGCAAAGCGCATTTTGAGCGCATTAATAAAATTGCCCATGACATGAAGGGGCAGGGAGGCACTTTCGGGTATGAGTTAATTACAGACTTTGGTGATAGTCTGTATGACTTTACCGGGCCGCGTGGGGGGAAAAGTGATAATCATGTGGAAATTATCAAGGCACATATTGACGCTATGCGTGTGGTTATCAAAGACCGTGTTCATGGTGATGGCGGTGAAACAGGACGTTTAATAAAAATGGGCCTGGAAAAAGCCATTGAAAAATATAGAGCGCAGGATAAAGACGAAGCTGCAGCCGAAGAATAATCTACTTCATCACGGGCAAAAGCCGTACCGGGGGGTGTAACTAAGATGAGTACTACTGCGGCATTGCGGCGTGTATGTATTTATCCCTTGTGCGTTGCGATATATTTTTGCAGCATTTGAGCAACATTTGTAAGTGTTGTTTGCCAGCCATCTTCGTAGTTTTTAATGATAACCTGTGATCCTTCAGGGGCAAAAACAGGCTGTTTTTGTCCATAAAGCCACCAGGGTTTGTCGATTGACAGCCACCACGTGGGGGTTCCCGCAGACATGGCTTGCATCTGGGGTGATGACGCAGGTCCTATCACCAGATCCAGATTTTGCATTAGAGCCGCGGTATTTTCAAAATCATTCCTGAGGTCAAGGTCTTCAAAGTTATGAAGGTCAAGTCCTGTGCGTTCTGTAAAGTCGTTTATTTCAGCAGCGCAATCACCGTATTGTACATTAATGAAATTGACATTTTTTACTTTTAGGACGTCCTGCCAATGACTGAGAGATGAATAATGTTTTAATCGTTCGCCCGTGACTTTACCGCTACGCCAGCTAATGCCGATGCTCATTTTATGTGGGAGTTTGGAAATTCGCGCTGCCCACTGTTGTTTATGTGCATCGCTGGCGGTTAAATAACCGTTGTGAAACCGGGGGATTGCGTCTGTGGTTGCCATACGATAGCGGGGAATGCTTCCACATAATGTGATAAAGTCAGCTTCATTATTTACATCTGTCTCGGGATAATGGCGAATAAGCCGGCCTTCAATATTCTGCGTGACATAGGGCGTGATATCTGCGGTCGGGAAGCTGTTTTTATATAAAGGCACCAGACGGGGGTCCACGCCAATAATAAGTTTTTTGGCTTCTTGTAGCAGGGCAGGGTACATCATGGCGAATAGGATTTCATCGCCAACCCCCTGTTCTGCAGAAATAAACAATGTTTTATCGCTTAGGGGCTCACCTTGCCAGTGAGGGACATCATATGGAAGGCGGATTGCATTTGTAGAAGCGGCGTTATTGCGCCAATCATATTCTTCCCAGCCTTTTTCAAGTTCCCCTAGTAATAGATATGTGGAGGATAGTCCCAAATGGGGGGAGACCATCTGGGGGGCGGCTTTGATGGCGCGTTGTGCCGCCGCGATGGCGTCATCATATTCTTCTTTAATACGATGTATGCCCATAAGATTGTTGTTAATGCGATAGTCATTGGGGGCAAGCCTTAGGGCTTCCAGGTAGAAGGGTTCAGCGGTGAGCACACCGTCACGTTCAGATACCACAGTGGCGAGTGTATTCCAGAGGCTACTTTCTTCAGGATGTGCAGGAAGAATGTTTTGCAGGAGGGCGATGGCTTCATCATATTGATGCAAATCACGCCAGGTGGAGGCAAGGTTATTATAACCACCTATATTTTCGGGATCCACCTGAAGCAGTATTTTGAAGAATTTTTCCGCGACTTCAGGCATATTCATATCTAATGCCGCATTACCAAGAATGTCGCAGGCGAGACTGTTTTCCAAGTCAAAGGTGAGGGCATAGCTTAGAAGATCAAGTGCCTTTTTACGTTCGCCTAGCCGGATCAGACAGCGGGCCAGTAGTGCCAATACATAAGGGTCTTTTTCACGGTAACCCCACGCTGTATTCAGGATTGCTAGGGCCTCTTGGTATTTTGTCTGCCCATAAAGCCGTTCGCCTTTACGCAGCATTTTTAAGAATTGCTGGTCATTTTTCGGCGGAGCTATTTTTTTGGGACGCGAGGTTTTGGCCACGATGCTAATTCCTTAAAGTATAAAAATACATTCAAGAATATAAGCAAGAATTAGACCTTATTGTAAGGGGGTATTTTTCGATCGTTATTAAAACGACCTTTTTAAAAAGGTGATTGCGTTTATGGAATTTTAACCATATTTGTTCGAAACTAGTCGAAGAAAAAAGTTGGCATGGTATGTGCTACTTAAATTGCAGTTGGAATTAATTATAAGAAAAGCACATGGCCCTGAAATTATCTCTTAAACCGGGTGAGCAGTTTGTCGTAAACGGCGCAGTTATTTCTAATGGAGACCGGCGTACTACATTGGTCGTACAGAATAAGGTCTCCTTATTACGGGAAAAAGATATCCTTCAGGAAGGCCAGGTCACAACGCCTGCACGACGCATATATTTCCCTATCATGCTTATGTATATGGATGGGGAAAACCTGGATAAATATCATGAAGAATTTCTGTTACGTATGACGGAATTTATGAGCGTTATCCAAAATGCAGAGGCACTTGCGAACTGTGTTTCCATAAGTAATGATGTCATGAAAGGCAATTATTATCATGCTTTAATGACATGTAAGAAGTTATTCGTGTTCGAAGAAGAAAGGTTAGGTTATGTCCCTGAAAGCCTATCAGCAGACACAGAAGGCGAGTGAAACGCCCAGTCAGACAGAGTACCGCCTTTTTGCGGACGTAACACGGGCACTGATGGCGTCGAAGGATTGTGATAAGACCGACCCGGCCTTGCACGATGCGTTGGGCTGGAATAGACGCTTGTGGTCCACATTGGCATCGGACTGTGGTCTTGAAGGTAACCAGCTTCCTCAAGGTTTACGGGCTTCCATAATTTCCTTATCTATTTGGGTGAGCAAATACAGTTCACAAGTGGCACGGGGTGAGGAAGATATCAATGCACTGATTGATATAAATAAGACAATTATGGAAGGTTTGGCAATGCAGTCTGAATTACAGCAAGCGCAGAGTACGCAAGAGACCATTCAGACGGAAGGCGTCACCACGCAAGCATAGAGATGTATGAGTTAACTTTCTTGATCAACCTTGTTAACTTTTATAGGAAAAGCTGACCTTTGGTCAGTTTTTTTATGGGAAAGATGTGCCTATCTTATTCATAAAAGGAAGTTTTTTCCTATTGGGGCTACAGAATGACGCGTTAACCTTTTCTTAAATGTTAACGCGTTATTTTAGCCCAGTCGATGAAATGGCGATCAGAAGAATTGCTCTTGTCGGCAGTATGTGGGTCAAAAATGATCCCAGGAGCAAAATGCTCTTTGTATAATCTCAGAAAGAGGATGATCAGATGGGTTTTTCCGTAAATACGAATGCTGGTGCGCTTCTTGCCCTGCAAAACCTTAATGCAACAAACAAAGATCTTACAACAGTTCAAAACCGTATTAACACTGGCCTGAAAGTCGCTGGTGCTAAAGATAATGCGGCAACTTTTGCGATTGCTCAGAACCTGCGCGCGGACCTTGGTGGTCTTAATGCAGTGCAGGGGTCAATTGACCGTGCTTTGGGTGCGACTGACGTGGCACTTGCTGCGGGTGAAGCTGTTGCTGATTTGCTGCTGCAGATGAAAGAGAAAGCTGTTGCCGCAGCTGACTCAGGTCTGGACACTGCATCACGTACGGCTCTTAACAATGACTTTACGCAGCTTCGCGATCAAATTAACTCGATCGTGAATGATGCGTCTTTCAATGGCATTAATGCTGTTAAGGCGTCTGGTAATAACATTGTGGCCATTACAAATGACACTGGTGCTACTGAAATTACAATCACAGCGACTGCCTTGAACCTGGGCAGCACAAACGTGACAGTTACAGCGGCAGAAGTACTGGGTGCTACACAAACAACGGCTTCTGCTGTTGTTGGTAAAATCGAAGCTTCTATTACGAATGTAAACTCTGCTCTGTCTAAACTGGGTTCAGGCGCAAAACGTCTTGAGCTGCAGCAGACTTTCGTTGGTAAACTGTCAGACACCATTGAAACCGGTATTGGTAATCTGGTTGATGCGGATCTGGCTAAAGAAAGTGCTAACTTGCAGTCATTGCAGGTTAAGCAGCAGCTGGGCCTGCAAGCGTTGTCTATCGCGAACCAGGGACCAAGTGCGGTTCTTTCACTCTTCCGATAGTATGGATTTTGAGGGGCGGGAAGCGATATTCCCGCCTCATAATCCATATCGGGGAGACGTCAGATTTTAATGTTGTTTGGCACGTATTATAAATTATAAAATATCTAAGGTGATACTTGCCATAGGGCTTAATTGAGAAGAGGAAAGCATGATAAACGGTATAAACACATATGGTTCGGCTGTTGCCGGGACTACTGTGGGCCGTGGTGACGTGCTTTCGGATCAAAGTCTTAAGGCCGCGACCGAAAACAGAGGTCCCACACCACAAGGAAAACAAAAAGTAGATGAACCTGCTCGGGTTGAAGATTATATAGAGCAGGCATCAGAAGTGATTAGTAGTGTTATTTCAACAGAATTGTTGAATACGAAATTACAGATCGATCAGGATGAGCTTACAGGCCTGTTCGTCTACAAAGGCGTTGATAGAGATTCCGGTGAAGTCGTGAAGCAATATCCGCCTGAGAAGATACTCGATTTTCTTGGCTATTATCGTGAGGCAGAAGGTCTTGTGGTAGATTCCGAAATCTAAAGAATTCCGCCTAAAATTCAGTTTAATACGTTAAAAGGCCCGCAATTCTGCGGGCTTTTTTGTATGTCAGAAAGGGTTTAAGAAGCGAGAATGTCATTCTTGATGAGTTCGCGGATACGTATGGCGGTTTGCCCATCCCAATAATCCGGTTTTTGACCTTCATTCCATTTGCCGTCGAGTACTAAATCTACATGTTCTAATAAAGCCGATGGGTTGACCAATCTGTTTGTTCCTTCGGTGACGGTAATAGGGCGTTCTGTATTTTCGCGTAAAGTCAGGCAAGGAATCCCCAGATAAGTGCTTTCTTCCTGGATGCCGCCAGAATCCGTGATGATAAGTCTGGCATTCATGACCAAGCTCATAAATGGCGCGTAGCTTACCGGATCGACCAGTTGTATGTTGGGATGATTATTTAAAGTATCCCATAGGCTAAAATTATTTAGGCTGCCACGTGTGCGGGGGTGTACTGCAAAGAGGATAGGAAGTTTTTCTGCGACCTTCAGGAGTTGGTCAACCAGTGTAGAAAGCGTGTCCGCTTCGTCCACATTGGAAGGACGGTGTAAAGTGACTGCGGCGTATTTTTGGGGTGTTAAGCCAAATTTTGTGGGGCTATCTTCAGCAACAATGCGTTCGCGCAACATTTCAAAGCTGTCCATCATGATATTTCCCAGCCGTTGAATGCGACTTTCCGGATGCCCTTCACGTCGAAGGTTTTCATCTGCGTCAGGAGATGGTGTCCAGAGGTAATCGCATATTGCATCTGTAACGAGACGATTGATTTCTTCGGGCATGCGGCGATCACCGCTTCTGAGGCCCGCCTCAAGATGGGCTGTGGGGATATGCAGCTTGGTCCCGACCATGGCGCAGGCGGCTGTTGAGTTCACATCACCGACGACTACAAGCAGGTCTGGCCTTTCTTCTTCCAGGCATATTTTTTCATAGGCAATCATCACATTGCCAGTTTGTTCGGCATGTGTGCCACTGCCTACCCCCAGATGAAAATGTGGTTGTGGCAGGGATAGATCCGCAAAAATATTATCTGACATATTTGCATCATAGTGCTGGCCCGTATGAATAATTTTTACCTGGCACCAGTCCTGATCTTTTAGTGCATGGTAGAGAGGGGCAATTTTCATAAAATTTGGACGTGCAGCAGCAATCAGATGAATAGTTTTGGTCATGAGTACCCTTAACATTAGATAATATGGTGCGGATAGAATTGTGGTTAAATAAGGAACCGTTTGGATGTTACTATCATACACCTGTGATAGGTTAATTTTTTTGCAATTGTTTTACAGTATTTAGGTTGTCATCAATAATTATTTTTACGAGGGAGCGTGTCGTTGCTATTTCCGTCTGCAACCCACTGTGAGATATCAGACAAATATACCGGACCCTATCTTACTGTAGTTATTGATACAGAAGAAGAATTTCCGTGGCATGAGCGCTTTAATCGTAGCAATAGGTCAGTTGACTGTATTCAACAACAATATCTAGCACAGGATATATTCCGCGAATACGGGATTGTACCGACTTATGTCATTGATCATCCCGTGGTCGATGATGACCGTGCCGTTGAAGTTCTTAAGGAGTGGGCAGATAAGGGTGAATGTCTTATTGGGACACATTTGCACCCTTGGGTTAACCCGCCATATGATGAAGAGGTTAATGAATATAATTCCTATCCGGGAAATCTCCCCCCTGCGTTGGAGGCGGAAAAGTTACGCATTCTTACCGGTTATATAGAAGAGCGATTTGGCCACCGTCCTGTTGTATATAAGGCGGGACGTTATGGGGTCGGGGCGAATACAGAAAAAACACTGCAGGATCTCGGCTATCAAGTAGATTGTAGTGTTGTTCCATATACCAATCTGTCGCGCGAACAAGGGCCGGATTTCAGGGGATTGGCGGGGGAGCCTTTTTGGATCAATAAAGAGCAGGGGTTATTTGAAGTCCCACTGACGCGGGACTTTCCGGGGTTATTATCAGGTGTTTTACCGGACCTTGGCCCACGAATATACGACCAGATAGCATCTGGCCTCTTTCTGAAATGTAGGGTGCCGGGTATCTTGGCAAGATTGGGATTGATGGAACGTATTCCTTTGACACCAGAAGGGGTAAGCGTTGAAGAGCATAAGCGGCTGACGGAATACCTTGTGAAACGACATCATCGATTTTTTAGCTATACCTATCACAGTTCAACGTTATTGGTGGGGGGCTCTCCTTACGCACAAAACGAAGCTGAGCGTAATAGTTTTGTCGAACGGATTGACAGATTTCTAGATTTTTTTGTCAATGTTTGTGGCGGACAATCGGCAACACCACTGCAAATACGTGATATGGCATTAGAGAAGTTATAAGTTTATTTTTTACTTAACGCAGAGATTTGCAAAAAGTCCAGTGTTGCACTAGCGGCTTCTGTTCGCCATTGTTCAGACGAGAATGTGTGGTCACTATCATTGATAAAGGCACGTTTTAATTTTGTATGAGAGAGGACGTCCTTCCAGTCAGAATCCGAGGTGATTAAATCTTCGAATTCACGCGCTGTCAGATCGTTGCCGCTATGTAATAATAAAACATGTCCTTTAAAGTCTTTCAGGCCTTGCAACATTCGTTGCGGAAAGGGGGAGCCACTATTGTCCGGATTTGGCGATTTAAACATGCCAAGCAAGCTGTTACTCGCACTTGCCAATGCTTTGGGGATGTCAATTTTCAAGGATAGTAATTTGCGCCAAAAGGCGGGATCTTTAAATTTGGCAAAATAGTAATGCTTGACCATGGCTTTTGCATGGCTTTCTTCGGTGCGTACCCAGCTATTTGCCAGAACAATATGACTTACAGCCGGATGTTCGGCCCCACCAAGAAGTAAGGCGGATGCCCCTTCGCATAGTCCCCACAAGGCAATATTATGCAGGGTGGGAAGCTGTTGCTGAAATTTGTCTATGGCAGCGTAAATATCAGCAGAGACATGCTCAAAACCCGGGTATTGGCCTTCGCTGTCACCTATCCCCTGATAATCAAAACGGAATACAGGAATACCATGAGAAGCAAGAAAACGGGCCATATGGACGTACTGACGATGGGCACCGATACGGTATTGCGGTCCTCCGACCACGATAATCACACCGATTGTAGCGTTTTCAGGATGTGTAGACGCATCCGGAAAATGCGTAATACCGATGAGCTTTTTACCGCCGCTGGTGAAGCACAAGGCTTCTTCATGTGGATCGTTATGTGTCATTGAATACGCTCTTAACGGCCTGGAGTGTCTCATCAATCAGTAGGTTAGACCATTCGGGCTCTTGTAAGGTCCAAAAGGCAGGTCCTTTAAGTGTTTTTGCCGTGATATTTGCGGACTTTGTTTGCCATGTGGCCAAAAGCTTGTTTGCGGCAGGGGGAATTTGATCACTATCCTCGCTGCCCATTTCAAACCAGCGTATGTTAGCTGCGGCAGGAAGGGGAAGATCAGAAAGTTGTATCTGACTGAGTTCGGATGCCATTTGCGGGGTGAGACTGTAGCCACCAATTTCAATGGTTTGCCCCTGATCGAGTTGCTCTTGTAGAGCTTTGGTCGTGAGAGCAGTTGTATTTGAGCCCTGCGTTAGTGCCGCGGCTGTTTTAATACGCAAGAACTGAACGATAAAGTTTTTTCCTTTTAGGACGGGTGCCCAAAGAACAAGTCGCAATGTGTCAATATGATTGGGCTGTATATTTGGGTGACGAAGGAGACCGGGCAAGAGTAATGCTCCTGTTCGTAGGCTCCAGAAGCATATTTCCGCATCGCTTTTTTGCTGTAACCAGGAAAGGGCGGATTGTAAATCACCGTGCCAAATATGGGGGTTGGCTTCGGCATAGGTGCCCTGACTATCTCCGGTGCCATAAAGGTCAGGAACCAGCACAGCATAGCCTTGCTGTGCCAACCATCGGGCCTGACGGGAAATCATATGACGGGAGCGGTTAAGTTCTTCCGCAAAAGGGGGTATAAATAGAATATTCCCTTGGCATTTTGTATCAGGGGGAGGGGGATAATAGATACAGAATATTTTGCCGGCGACTGATGGAAGGAAGAACGGGTGCAAGACATTCGCCCTTTTGTTTTAGGCCACCAGTTTCTCATCAACGAATAAACAGAGAGAGCCAAAGGTTTCAAAGGTTTCCGCGCTGATATCATCATCTTCAATAATGATATCAAAATATTCCTCTATTGAGGTAATGAGCATCGCAACGGCCATTGAATCCAATTCGGGAATGTTGCCTAACAATGCTGTATCTGTGGCAATATCATTTGCCTTATCACCAATCTGCAATGTATCGCGCAGAATTTTTCTAACGTCTTCAATAACAGCCATTCGACATAGCCTTTATTCTTTTACTTTTAGTGTTCTAAACTCATATGCTTTTGTACGAGCGCGGCACTTATACTACAAGAAATCTTTTTAAGAAAGCATGAAGACGCGCAAATATATGCCGTCTAATGGTTATGCAATGAGTTGAAAATATTCCCCCAACTGTTGGGGAGATGGTTTGTTTATTGTTATTTCCAGATGCAAAACGTGTTTCATTCACAATTTTATAACTAATGATTTATATTGTGATGTGAAAACAACAGCATATTCATAGCGGTATTGTATAAACGATTATGACCATATTATTACCTGACCTTATAAAACAGCATGCTTTAGGGCGGCCTGATGCCGATGCGTTGTGCTTTAAGACGCAAACATTAAGCTATGCTGATTTGTGGCAGCAAATTACTGCATTTCAGCAAGGGATGTTGGCCGCAGATTTAAAACGCCACGACCGTGTTGCGATTTATCTGCCTAAACAAATTGAAACGGTCACGGCAATGTTCGGTACTTCGGCCGCAGGGGGTGTCTTTGTTCCTGTTAACCCCGGCCTGAAAGCGCGTCAGGTCAGTTATATAATGCAAAACTGCAATGTGCGCATATTAATCACAAGTGCGGACCGCTTAAAGGTGATGCAGGAATTTCTACATGAATGTGATGACTTGCGTCGTATTGTTATTGTCGGGAAAATGCCAGAGGACATAGACACGCACGGCGTTGATGTCGAAAGCTGGGATGATTTTGTCATTTCTGAGCCCGATCATCAAAGAGCTGCACATCCTGTTATTGATGCGGATATGACGGCAATACTCTATACATCGGGTAGTACCGGTATGCCAAAAGGCGTGGTGTTATCACATAGAAACATGGTTGCGGGGGCGCAAAGCGTTGCGACTTATCTAAATAATTGCCCGGAAGACGTCATTTTAAGCGTGCTGCCGCTGAGTTTTGATGCTGGTCTTAGCCAGCTAACAACCGCTTTTTACGCTGGGGCGAAAGTGGTTTTGATGAATTATTTACTGCCGCGTGATGTGATCCGTGCCGTGGCGAAAAATAAAGTGACTGGCCTGACTTTAGTGCCTCCTTTATGGGTGCAATTAGCAGAACTGGAATGGCAGGAGGAGGCTGTTTCATCCCTACGTTACATTGCGACAACAGGAGGACGGATGCCAATACCTGTGACGGAAAAGCTGTCGTCTGTACTTTCTCATTCGGATATATATTTGATGTATGGACTGACGGAAGCTTTCCGGTCGACATATCTTCCGCCTGAAGAGGTCAAAAGGCGCCCGGATTCCATAGGGCGGGCCATTCCAAATGCGGAAATTCTTGTTGTGCGTGAAGATGGCACATTATGTGGACCAGGAGAGCCGGGGGAACTTGTGCATCGCGGGGCTCTTGTTTCCTTAGGTTATTGGAATGATATGGAACGGACAAAGGAGCGTTTTCGCCCCGCGCCCGGGCAGGTATCAGGCCTGCCAAACCCAGAGCTTGCGGTTTGGTCCGGTGACACAGTAAAAATGGATGATGAAGGATATCTTTATTTTGTTGGCCGGCGTGATGAGATGATTAAAACATCCGGCTTTCGTGTCAGCCCAACGGAACTCGAAGAGATTATTTATGCCAGCGGCCTCGTCGGTGAGGTGGCGGCTATTGGCGTAGAGGATATGCAGTTAGGTCAGGCCATTTATATTGTGGTGACGGCAAAGGACGGACATGATTTTGAGGAAGAGACACTGATCGCATTTTGCCGACAGGAAATGCCTACTTATATGGTGCCAAAACGTGTCATTTTGTGGGATGCTCTGCCCCGAAATCCAAATGGAAAAGTAGATCGCAAAAAAATAGCCGCCGATATTACGATAACAAATGACGCTTAGCCGCGATGAATAAGGCAATCTCTACATGACAAAATCAAAACCAGTACATGCACCGATTGAGGGTTTTCCCGTAGAAGAGGGGGAGATAACTGTGGGCGGTATGCCCGTCAGCCGCTTGGCCCGTCGGGTGGGGTCAACGCCTTTTTTTGCTTATAGTCGTGATTTAATCACGCAACGTATTGCAAAGATGCGACGGGAGCTGCCGGACGGATTGCATATACATTATGCGATGAAAGCAAATCCGATGCCTGCCGTGGTGCAACACATAGCACCTCAGGTGGATGGATTGGATGTTGCTTCTGTCGGTGAGATGCAGGTCGCGTTGAATGCCGGTATGGCACCCGAATTAATCAGCTTTGCAGGCCCAGGAAAAACAAATGAGGAATTATCCGCAGCAATTGCCGCCGGTGTGGTGATTAATATGGAATCCGCGGGTGAGATGCGGCGTATTGCGGCAGAAGCAAAAGTGCAAGGTTTGTGTCCAAAGGTTGCCGTTCGGGTCAACCCGGATTTTGAACTGAAGTCATCCGGTATGAAAATGGGGGGTGGCCCCAAACAATTCGGCATAGATGCGGAACAAATGCCTGAAGTACTGGCAGAATTAGCTAATTTAGAGCTGGATTTCGTAGGCTTTCATATTTTTAGCGGGTCACAAAACCTTAAGATTGAAGCCCTTCGTGAAGCACAGGAAAAAACAATTGATCTTGCTTTGCGTCTAAGTGATCTGGCGCCAAAAGAGCCAAAGTTTGTGAATATTGGTGGCGGCTTAGGCATACCGTACTTCCCGGGTGATGTACCATTGGACCTTCCTGCTGTGGGGGCGGGACTGGCGGAAATACTTCCTAAAATAAATAAAGAACTTCCCAATACCGATATCGTGATTGAGCTGGGACGGTATTTTGTTGGTGAAGCCGGAGTGTATGTGGCAAAAGTTGTAGACCGTAAGGTTTCCCGTGGGCAAGTCTTTCTTGTGACCGACGGAGGCTTGCACCATCAATTGGCGGCTTCGGGGAACTTTGGGCAAATCATTCGTAAAAATTATCCGGTCGCGATCGGTAATAAAATGTCAGCACCTCAAGAGGAGGTAGCAGATATTGTAGGCTGTCTATGTACACCTCTGGACCGATTGGGGGACAAAATGGAATTACCCAAGGCAGATGTTGGTGATTTGGTAGTTGTTTTTCAATCCGGTGCTTACGGCTTGTCAGCTAGCCCAACAGCATTTTTGGGACACCCTGTCCCCGCCGAAGTTCTCGTATAGTAGGGGTGGGAAGAGTATATGACAGGTATTTGCGGGTGGTGTGGCCCTTTATCCAGCCAAGAATATAATGCTGAGACGGTGATTGAGGGAATGTCATCACGGCTTATTCGTGGTGAACATGATCGCGAGATGGCCGCGCATATCAAGAGACATGCAGAAATGTCTTTGGGACTTGCTGTATTGCCTGCAACAACAGAGAATGGCCTGGCAAACAAAGACAGTTATTTCGCGGTATTGCACGGGCTATGTCGTTGGGAAGATGATGCACTTTCACAGTTATCGAGACGTGAAAATGATGCTGCAGCCCTGATTGAAGGCTATCGTCGGTATGGCAAAGACGTATTAAAGAAAATAAAAGGACCGTTTTCTTTAGCGTTAATTGATGCGCAGGCACAGGAAGCCCTGATTGCTATTGACCGAATGGCTATCCAGACACTTTCTTACGGTATAGGCAAAGGCGGCCAGTTTGTATTTGGCACAGTGACAGATAGCGTAAAGTCATTTCCCGAAATGACTTCTACCTTATCGGCGCAGGCAATTTACAATTATTTATCTAACTACGTTGTGCCCGCCCCGACGGCTATTTTTGATGAGCAACAAAAATTGATGCCGGGGCAATATGTGCATTTTAACCGTGGTCGCGTGGATCTGGGGTATTACTGGCAGATGCCGTATACGTCGGCCCGTCATGGCGACAGTGATAGTTGGGTCATACGTCTTAAAGAGGTTATGGACGCCAGCTTTAAAACCAGCATTGACGGCGTACAAGTTGATAATCTCGGGTCGTTTCTAAGTGGTGGCCTAGATAGCAGCACAGTATCCGGTTTGATGAAAAAACATGCTGGTGGGGGGAAGACCTTTACTATTGGTTTTGATGAGCCACGTTATGATGAAAGTGCATATGCGCGCTTAGCCGCAGAGCATTTTGGCACAGAACATTATGAATATTTTGTGCAGCCGGAAGATGTGTTGTGGGCGGCGCCTAAAATTGCTGAAGTATATGATGAGCCATACGGCAATACGTCTGCGGTACCGGCGTTGTTTTGTGCAAAAATGGCAAGAGAGCATGGCGTTGACGTGATGCTAGCCGGTGATGGAGGGGATGAAATCTTCGCCGGGAACGAGCGTTATGTCATGATGAAACGGATCGAGCGTTACGGGCTTATCCCCAAGTCAGTCCGTAAATATGCGCTGGAGCCTCTGCTGCATATGCCAGGTGTTAATAAACTTCCCGTTGCTCATCAGGCTTATAAATTGATGAAGCGTTATCATATTCCGATGCCGGAACGTATTTATTCCTACGAATATACAGCCAATGCGACAGCATATGGAATGTTCCCGGCCGAAGTGGTGGACAATATAGATGTGACCTTACCGCGTACCTTGTCCCATGAGGTCTATGGGCGGGCAGATGCGCAGAGCATGGTGCAAAAAATGATGTTTCTGGATTTGCAGAATGCCTTGGCGGATAATGATCTGCGTAAAGTCAACCGGATGTGCCAAATCGCGGGTGTTGAAGTGCGTTACCCTATGCTGGAAGAGCAGCTAGTGGACTTTTCTGCGACAGTACCCAGCGAAATTATGCTCCCCGGGTTGAAGCTGCGGCATTTTTTCAAGCAGGCTACGGCTGATTTCTTACCTCAAGAAATTATCACAAAGGAAAAGCATGGTTTTGGATTGCCGTTTGCAGAATGGGTCATTCAGGACAAAGCACTTCATGAAATGGTCATGGATCATCTTAATATGATGCTGCAAAGGAATATTTTGCGCCCTGAATTCATTCAGGCCGTTCAGGAATCATGTCGAGATGATAATGACACGGGATTGCGATCTATGGGATGGGACTTGGCCATGTTAGAGATGTGGATGCAGCTTCACTATGATGAAGGGACAGGGGATAAAGCATAATAAATTATGTGATTCGTAATATTATTTTGTTTTTGGTATTCTTTCTCACCGTAATCGTCAAATAAGGTTAATTTTAAACGTTTATTCCTTGTGCGTTTTTGTAATAATTTAACGTTTCGTGTGTATAGTAATTCAGTATTGCCCGCCAAATGTCCACAAAACTACGGCAGGCGCGAACTTACCTAAGGGGACTTAACAGTGAAAACACTGACAGAGAAAACAAAAGGTGGCATTTTAAATCTGGCTAAACTGGCTGGTGTATTAATGCTGACTGTATTGGCTGGTTGTACTGGTAACGATAATAGTTTGCCATCGGCACAGTTTGTGCCAATTGAAGAAGGGCCGGGACCAAACTATGTTATCGGACCATTGGATAATATTCAGATATTTGTCTGGCGGAATCCGGAGTTGAGCACATCGGTAACAGTACGCCCTGACGGTCGTTTTTCGGTTCCGTTGATTGACGATATGGTGGCGACTGGTCGTACACCAACACAATTGGCTCGTGATATCGAAGAAAAATTATCACAGTATATTCAAAGCCCGATTGTGACGGTTATTGTTGCCGGGTTCCAGGGGCCATATGCCCAGCAAGTACGTGTGGTTGGGTCAGCGACACGCCCGCAAGCCATTGCTTATCGCGCGAATATGACATTGTTGGATGTGATGATTGCTGTTGGCGGCACAACAGAGTTTGCGGCGGGCAACCGTGCAACACTTGCCCGTGTTATTGATGGATCTCAAAAAGAATATGGCTTGAAGATTGATAATCTTTTGAAAGATGGCGATGTGAAGGCCAATGTGAAAATCATGCCAGGGGACGTTATTATTATCCCTGAGAGCTTCTTCTAAATTTAATAATGTTACGGGATGATCGGATGGCGGTCATCCCGTACTTCTATGACACGAAACATGTGACGATAACGGTTTTTTGCGCAGATTAGTCTGTAGCAACCCTATGCTTCAAGGATAAGTAAATGAACGAGATATACCAACAAGTTATCTCAATTTTGATGGCGGTGTGGCAACGGCGGACATATGGTCTGGTCGTCAGCTGGCTTGTTTGTATTGCAGGTTGGACATTTGTTGCGCAGATACCCAATCAATATGAAGCTTCCGCACGTATTCACGTCGATACGGAAAGTATGTTGAAGCCTTTGATGAAGGGGCTAGCCGCTGAAAATAATATTTATGGCCAAATCCGTATGATGAGGGAAACGTTAATCAGTCGACCGAATATGGAAAAGGTTATTCGTATGACTGATTTGGACCTGACCGCGGAGACGGATGAGGATATCGAAGGTCTGATTAATGCCCTTAGCCGGGATATCCGAATTGATATGCAGGCACAAAATTTGTTTAAGGTAGCTTATGGGAATACTGATCCGCAGGTTGCAAAAAAAGTTGTGCAATCGCTGTTGAATCTTTTTGTGGAAAGTAATCTGGGAGCTAACCGCAAGGATTTGGCGGGCGCAAGACGCTTTATTGATGAGCAGGTTCGCGAATATGAAGAGCAGCTTGAATTAGCGGAACGACGCTTATCCACATTTAAGCAAAAAAATATGACCTTTATGTCAGGAACTGGTGGTTATTTTGATCGTTTACAGACAGCCCGTCGGGATAAAGAGGCCGTGGAAGCAACACTCGGGGAACGTGCCCTGCATCGTGATGAGCTAAAACGGCAGTTAAATGATTTGCCGCCTTATATTGCGACAACGTCGAACTCTGGACCAAGTATCGGGGGAGCATCACGCCCATCCGAGCTTGCGTCACGGATATCTGTTATGGAGCGGCGCCTGGATGAGCTTTACGCTGCAGGTTATAAAGAATTGCACCCTGATGTTAAGTCGCTAGAGGCACGCCTGAAGAGTCTGCGGGATCGTTATAATGAGGAACAATCTCTCTTTTCTCAGAGGCTAGAGGACGGGGATATTGAGGAGCTTAAAGGGGCTGGTGGCGTATCGCCAAATCCAATTTATGACCAGGTTAAAGTGCGTCTGATTGATGCCGAAGCGGAAATCGCCAGCCTGAAAGCCCGACTAGCCTTAAAAGATAATGCCGTAAAAGAATTAGAGGCATTGGCAAAACGTATCCCTGAAGTAGAGGCAGAATTAGCCCGGCTGAACCGGGATTATGATGTGATTAAAAATAATTACAACCAGTTTTTGCAACGCCGTGAATCAGCGCGTATCGCACAGGATCTAGAAATCAAGTCTGACAAAGTACAGTTTAGAATTATTGATCCACCAGAAACACCTAGCGCACCAAGCAGCCCTAATCGTCTTCTCTTTGTTACTGCTGTATTGTTTATGGGGGTAGGTGCTGGTGCCGCGTTCGCATTCCTGTTAAGTCAGTTACGGTCGACTTATTCTACTGTGAAAAAATTACGTGATAATTTTTCCCTTCCTGTGTTGGGCAGTATTACGGCAATTGTTACAGAAGAAGAAAAAAAGCAATATCGTCGTCGTCTTGCTGTGTTTTCGATTTTCTTTGCAGGATTGTTTATTTCATATGGCGGTGTTATTGCCATAGAAATGTATCATTTAGCGGCATCTTGATAGAGAGATAATAAAATGGATTTGATTGAAAAAGCGGCCGCAAAGCTGAAAAAACAAGAAGAAAAAAGTCTTGTCGAAAAGGCAGCAGAAAAGACGGCAACCGCTGATGTTACAGAAGAGCCGGTGCCTGCTGCAAAGGAAGAGAGCGTTGCCTCGCCGGGCTTGACTAATACCAGTTTGTCACAGCCAGCAAGTAAGCGCAGCCGTACAGTAGAGATTAATCTGGACCGCCTTAAGGCTATGCATATTCTCACGGGTGAGAGTGAGCCCACGGTTACCGCCGAAGAATTTCGTTTGGTGAAACGAAGTCTTCTGTTGAATGCCTTTGCTAAGGGCGATAAGGCCGTAGATAAAGGCAATCTTGTGCTTGTGAGTAGCTCGCAGCCTAATGAAGGCAAGACCTTCTGCGCCATCAATCTGGCGATGAGTATGGCGATAGAGCGTGACCTTACCGTTTTGCTGGTTGATGCGGATGTGAATAAACCGGATATTCCAAATTTATTGGGAATTGAGAAGGGAAAGGGGCTGAAGGGCCTAGTCGATGTTGTGGCCGATGAAAATGTAGATTTGGCCGATTGTCTGTTAAAAACAAACATTGAGAACCTGACGCTTCTCCCCGCTGGCAGAAAACATCATCAAACGACAGAGCTATTGGCTAGTGGCCGTATGGGGAATATCGTTGATGAAATTGCCCAACGTTATCCTGATCGTATTATTATTATTGACTCGCCACCTGTTCTGGCCAGCAGTGCGGCCTCTGTCCTGGCGTTGCATGTGGGGCAGATATTATTTGTCGTAGAGGCTGAGCGCACTGAGGAGCATCAACTGAAAGAGGCTTTGTCTTTGGTGAGTTCTTGTAAGAATATCAGTTTGCTGTTGAATAAAGCTGTTTCTAACTTTGCGGATAAGACATTTGGTAAATATTATGGCTATGGCCATAATCATGACCGATAAAAGTCTACACCATAATATATATTAAGCTGTGCAAGGGCTGGCATGCCAGTAGGGGAAATATGAAAAAAGATTCAAAATATTTGATTTCTGCACTTTCTTTGACAATGGCATTGATGGCATCTGCAGCGCCAACGAAAGCGAGCGCAGCAGAATGGCGGGTACAGCCTGCATTAAGTGTGGAAGAGACATATACTGATAATGTCGAATTGGATAATGCCGCGAAAGAAAGCGATTGGATCACAACAGTAACGCCGTCCGTTAGTATTTCGGGGCAGGGTGCACGATTGCAGGCATCAATCTTTTATAGTGCGGCTTATTTGTATTTCGCTCGTAGTGACACACAACGTGATGATTTACGTCACAACCTGAGTGCAAATTTATCCACTGAATTGATTAATGACTATCTGTTTGTTGATGCAGGCGCGGGTATTTCGCAGGAGTTTCTGGATCGCCGCGCGGCGATTTCAGGAAGTGATGCAAACATTACGGAAAACCGGGCAACGGTCCAAAACTACCGTATCTCGCCCTATGCGGTTTACCACTTTGAAGACTTTGCCAATGCCGTCTTACGTTATCAGTTCAGCCATCAACGTTCCTCCGATGATCGCCAGATCAACAACACAGGCGTAAGTTTTACGGATTCCACGGAACATGTGGCCTCATTTACACTGAGCAGTGGTCGGCGGTTCAATCGGTTGGGTTGGGACCTTACAACAGTATATAGTCATGAGGACCGTTCTACGCTTTTTGAAAATAACGAAAGTTATTCTGCAACGTTAGGTCTGTCTTATCGTGTGTCGCGTTATCTGACGTTATTGGCCAGTGGCGGTTATCAGGACAATTCGGGATCGGGAGATTTGGCAAACCGAACAGGGGAGACATGGGATGTTGGATTTATACTGACACCTGGTCCGCGAAGCTCCGTTTCGGTTCGATATGGCCGTCAATATGAAGATGATAGTTTTTCGGTAAACGCAAGTTATCGTTTCTCACCGCAGACGGCACTTACAGTGACATATCGTGATATTCTGACAACATCACAGGGGTCTTTGCGTGATCGAGTACTGGCTTCTAACGACCAGGTTGGCGAATCTGTTCGGTTTATTACATTGAATGATGCGGTAACACGTGAAAAGCGTTGGCAGGCAGTACTTACAGGAGAGCGAGGCCGCAATAGTTTCTCAATCTCTGCTTTTCATGAAAAAGTGTTAGCAGATGCAACGGCTAATCAGGAGAAGGCATGGGGTGGGTCTGTGTCTTGGTCACGCCAAATTAATCGCCGACTGACAAGTGCTGTGTCTGCAAACTATGATAATTCTCGTTTTGAGACGGCGTTGGACGACGATATCTTCTGGAGTGCCTCTGCCTCTTTGACTTATCAAATTTCACAAAGCATCAATAGCAGCCTGCGTTATACTTACACGGACCGCGAAGGTGATATTAATACCACAGCACTGACCGAAAATTCGGTTAGTTTATCTGTTTCGGCGAGTTTCTAGGGGCGCCGATGTATACGGAATTTTATAGTCTGACGGGTCGTCCTTTCCAGCTGACGCCTGATCCGCGCTTTTATTTTGATAGCAGCACCCATAAGAAAGCGATGGCTTACCTGACATATGGTCTTAGTCAGGAAGAAGGCTTTATCATTATTACGGGTGATATCGGGTCAGGCAAAACGACCTTGGTTGGCCATTTGTTTGACGAGCTTGATAAGGAACAATATGTCGCAGCAAAAGTTGTGACAACACAATTAGGTGCGGATGATGTGCTACGTATGGTGGCAGCAAGTTTCGGCTTAAAAACAGAAGGTGCCGACAAGGCAACCATCCTGCAGAATATAGAACAATTTTTGCAGATGAACGCCAAAAAAGGTAAGCGTGTTGTTCTGATTATTGATGAAGTACAGAACCTGCACACGGCTGCGTTGGAAGAACTGCGGATGTTGTCCAACTTTCAGCAGGGTGACCGTGCACTGTTGCAAAGCTTTTTGTTGGGGCAACCGGAATTTAGGGATAAATGGGCCCATGACCCTGAATTAGAACAGTTGCGTCAAAGGGTTATCGCGACACACCATTTGCAGCCGATGACATTGCCGGAAACAAAAGAATACATTGAGCATCGCCTTAGTCTTGTGGGGTGGAAAGATGACCCGCTGTTTACAGAAGATGCCTATGAAGAAATTTTCAAATTTACCGATGGTGTGCCGCGCCGGCTGAATACCCTATGTTCCCGATTGTTGTTGTTCGGGGCGATCGAAGAGCTGCATGAAATTAACGGGGCGGCAGTTAAAGATGTGGTGATCGATCTTGAGAAAGATAATGCTGCGGCGGCATCGTCAGAAATGAAAAATGCGCCGGAAGCGGAAGTCACGCGGATACGCCGGGAAAATGGCCAAAGTGCAGAGAAGACGCCAGTTCTAGATTCAGAGAGTCTGGAAGATCTTAAGGCGCGCCTGCAATTACTAGAGCAATATGTCAAAGTGCATGATGATACGATCAAGAATGCCTTGGATATTGCGTCTGACTGGTTAAAGCAAAATAGTAGTGAAAAGAGTTAGGAGCTGCGGTTCAGCCGTATGACGTGTGATGAGTGTGAAAATCACAAATGCCATGTCGATAGATGTGGAAGACTATTTTCAGGTTGGTGCTTTCGAAAAATGTATTTCCAGGGATGACTGGGACAGTTTGCCGCATCGCGTAGAGCAGAATACGGACCACGTTTTATCAATTATGGATGATGCCGGGGTGAAGGCGACATTTTTCACTCTGGGGTGGGTTGCGGAACGATATCCGCAGCTTATACAGCGTATTGTTGAAAATGGACACGAGCTCGCAAGTCATGGAATGGCTCATTGGCGTGTAACAGACCAACAGCCTGAAGATTTCCGTGAAGATGTTTCTGCAACGAAAAAGCTTTTAGAGGATGTGGGCGGGCAGGCTGTCCGGGGATATCGCGCGGCTTCTTTTTCCATTGGCGAACGCAATCTTTGGGCACTGGATGTTCTGGCGGAAGAGGGATATTTATATAGTTCAAGTATATATCCCATTGCCCACGATCATTACGGGATGCCTACAGCCCCAAGATTTGCCTTTACGCCAATCACAGATAATCGTTTTCTGGAATTCCCTGTGACGACAGTTGAGGTAATGGGAAAAAAAGTTCCTTGTGGCGGCGGGGGGTACTTTAGGCTTTTACCCTATGGGCTGTCCAAATGGGCCATGCAACGGGTGAATGAGAGAGATCAACAGGCGTGTATTTTTTATTTTCACCCGTGGGAAATCGACCCGGAACAGCCATATCAAAAACAAGCTCCTCTAAAATCAAAATTCCGGCATTATACAAATCTTCACATTATGGAGTCTAAACTGCGCCGTGCCCTCAAGGATTTTAACTGGGGGCGTATGGATGAGGTCTTTTTAGTTTCTTAATGGGATAGGGCAATAAGGTGCAGGTAGTACAGCTAGATCTTAACGGCGATACGCAGGCATGGGACGATTATGTGCGAAGCCATGGGGATGGTAGTTTTTGCCATTTATCCGGATGGGGGCGGGTAATCGCAAAGACATTTAATCACAAACATTATTATTTAATGGCTATCGACAAGGGTGATGTTAAAGGAGTTCTGCCGTTAACATTTATCAAAAGTATGCTGTTTGGCAGATCAATGGTATCGACCGCATTTGCCATGTATGGTGGGCCTTTGGCTGATAATCCTGATGTTCTCTCCCTATTGGATCAAAAAGCCTGGGAATTGACGCAGAAATCCGGCGCCAAGGTATTAGAATATCGTACAAAATCCCGACTTCATGAAGATTGGGCCTGTAAAGATGATGTCTATGTGGACTTTGTCAAAGAGCTGGACGCGGATAATGAAGTCAATATGCAGGCGATACGTCGTAAACAACGGGCGATGATTCGCAAGGGTATTAAATTCGGTCTGGAGGCGGTCATAGACGATAATGCGGACCGTCTTTACAGCATGTATGCCGAAAGTGTCCGAAACCTGGGCACACCAGTATTCAGTAAAAGATTGTTTGTCAATTTGATGGATGAATTTGGCAGAGACTGCGAAGTCCTCACGGTTTTACATGAAGGCCGCCCCATCAGTAGCGTGATGAGTTTTTATTATAATGATGCAGTTTTGCCTTATTATGGTGGGGGGACTTTTGAAGCACGGCAGTACGCGGCAAATGATTTTATGTATTGGTCGGTAATGGAACGGGCCGTTACAGAACGGCAATGTCGAGAATTTGTCTTTGGGCGCAGTAAATTGGGAACAGGGGCCTATAATTTTAAAAAAAATTGGGGCTTTACCGCCATTTCTTTGCAATATGAATATAAATTGGCTGATGGTGAAGTAATCCCTGACATCAGCCCGAATAACCCTAAATATCGCATGATGATTAACACGTGGCAGCGTTTGCCGTTGCAGGTTGCGAATTCTATCGGGCCCATGGTGTCGCGCTATCTGGGATAGCCAAAAGAAGACTGTCCCGAGGTAAATCAGGAATAATTATGGAAATGGCTGCGGAACAATCGCGTTACTTAAAAAACAAGTGGTTCATACCCACCCTTCTCTGGTTGGGGTGTGTGGCCGCTTTGACCGCGATTTTTTATAGCACAGCTGAAGGCTTAGTGCTGAAATGGTCTAATTCCACGTCCTATAACCACTGCTTTATGATTATTCCCATCAGCCTTTATCTGATATGGGACCAGAAAAACAAATACCTGCAATTTGTGCCGCAAAAAAATTATTGGTCATTGCTGTATATGTTGGTCGCGGGGTTGATCTGGCTATTAGGTGAGATCGCCGGCATTGTTTCGGCGCAGCAATTTGCTTTTGTTATGGCTTTGCAAGCTAGCATATTGGCTGTATTCGGCTGGCCTTTCTTTAAGGCGGCTCTTTTTCCCATAATGTATTTATTTTTCATGGTGCCGTTCGGTGATTTTCTGATTCCCTACTTACAGGATTGGACCGCATGGTTTCTGGTGAAATGTCTGATATTGCTGAATATTCCTGTCTATTGGGATGGCGTATTTATTTCTATTCCAACAGGTGATTTCCATGTGGCGGAAGCATGTTCAGGATTGCGTTTTCTGACGGCGACTATCGCTGTTGGTTTTCTGATGGCCTATATGGGATTCCAGAAAACATGGAAACGCGCCATTGTCGTTTCTTTATCGTTGATTATTCCTATTATTGCGAACGGCTTTAGGGCAACAGGCATTGTGCTGATTGCATATTACACCAACCATGAATATGCGGTTGGCGTAGATCACCTGATCTATGGGTGGATTTTCTTTGCTTTTATCCTTTTGGTATTTATCGGCATAGTGATGTGGTTTGCTGATCCAATGGAGGTTACAGCAGCCTCTCTTCCAATTGATAGTGTCGGCAAAGGGCAAAATCCATGGGCTTTTTTACAGGTAATTTTGCCGTTGGTTATTCTGGCATCAGCACCCCCCTTATATGCGGGACATATTGCTGCACAACAGACCTCTGTTGCCCAGTATACGTATAAGGTTACCCCTCCTTCAGGGTGGGGAGCCGCACCGCTAATATCACAAAAGGTTGTCTGGACTCCCCAATATGCAGGGGCGCATATTACACAACAAACGCAGTTTATGAACGGGCAGGGGCAGGCTGTAGACTTTTACGCCGCGTATTATGCCTATCAATCCAAAGAGCGTGAGCTTGTACGCTTTGGTAATAGCGTTATACAGCCAGCAAAGTTTTGGGATTATTCTTCAAGCAAGGTGATTTCTTTATCGCATGAGAATGTCGAAATACCGACGCGTCAGTATATCCTGAAATCGTTGACAGGGCAGAGACTGGTTTGGATGTGGTATGTCGTCGATGGCGAGATTGTGACATCAGATTTGTATATCAAGGTGCTGACGGCCAAAAATAAGCTTTTCGCTGGAACAGGAGAGGCCGGGGTGTTGGCAATATCTGTCCCATATCGTGAATTGGAGTTGGATGACGCAGTGACAACACTGAGCAGCTTTTTTCAGCAAATGGGTCCTATAGAGAAAATGTATCGGCCAGAAATAAAATTGAGTGTCGAGTAGAATGTCAGGAGTAGCCGTATGTGTGGGATCGTAGGAATTTTTGATACGCGTCAGAAGGGCGAGGTAGACATTCGATTATTGCAACGCATGAATGATGTGCAGTCTCATCGTGGACCTGACGAACAGGGAATATTCCAAAATCCAGGAATTGGCCTGGGACATCGCCGTCTATCCATCATTGATTTGTCAAGCGGACAACAACCACTTTTCAACGAAGATAAATCGGTAGTCGTCGTTTATAATGGTGAAATTTATAATTTCCCGGAATTGAGACAACAGCTATCGGGGCGCGGTTACCGCTTTTCTACACATTGTGATACTGAGGTCATCGTTAATGCATGGTCTGAATGGGGGGAAAACTGCGTAGACCATTTCCGTGGAATGTTTGCCTTTGCAATATGGGATCTGAAAAAAGAAGTTCTCTTCCTGGCCCGTGATCGCCTTGGTATTAAGCCTTTATTTTATACCCTGCAAAATGATGGTAAATTCTATTTTGCCTCTGAGCTTAAATCTATTCAGCAAGTGCAAGGTTTGGAACGTGGTTTGGACCCCCAGGCAGTGGAAGAATATTTTTCCTATGGGTACGTTCCTGATCCAAAAACAATTTATCGGAATATCTATAAGCTTCCTCCCGGTCATACGTTAACGCTACGTCATGGACAAACCAAACTGGTTTCCCGGCAATATTGGGACATTGCCTTCAAAGATATGCCCGTAAACAGTATTGATGAGCTGGGTGAAGAGCTGATTGAACGTTTTAATGAGGCGGTTAAGATCCGTATGGTTGCAGACGTACCTTTGGGGGCGTTTCTGTCTGGTGGCGTTGATTCCAGCTCTGTCGTGGCTTTAATGGCACAAAATAATAACGAACCGATAAATACATATTCTATTGGTTTTGACCGGCCTGATTATGATGAAACAGACTTTGCGCAGGAAGTCGCAGAGCAATACCGGACCAACCATAAAGTCAGAATGGTTGATCCTAATGATTTTGGCCTGATAGATAAATTGGCAGCGATGTATGATGAGCCTTATGCGGATAGTTCAGCGATGCCGACATACCGGGTGTGCCAGTTAGCCCGTGAAAATGTCACAGTTGCTTTGTCAGGTGATGGTGGTGATGAAATATTTGCAGGATACCGTCGTCATCGTTGGCATATGAACGAAGAACGTTTGCGCAGCAGAATGCCATATGGCTTACGTAAAGGCGTGTTTGGATTAATGGGGGCGGTCTACCCGAAGATGGACTGGGCCCCACGCTATTTGCGGGCGAAAAGCACATTTCAAGCCTTAGCTATGAGCAGTGCTGAGGCATATTTCCATAGCGTAAGCGTTGTGTCACAACGGCAACGATCCAATATGTTTAGCGCTGGACTAAAACGCGACCTACAGGGGTATAATGCTGTTAGTATATTGCAAAACCTAATAGATAATGCCCCCGTAGAAGATGATCTGGCGAAAATCCAATATGCGGATATCAAAACATATCTGCCAGGCGATATACTGACAAAAGTGGACCGGGCAAGTATGGCGCATTCTTTAGAGGTGCGCGTGCCTATTTTAGACCATAAATTTATGGAATGGTCAGCGGGTATTCCTGCTGCGCTGCGATTACAGGGGCGACAGGGCAAGTACATTTTCAAAAAAGCACTGGAGAAGCACTTGTCAGATAATATTCTCTATCGTGATAAAATGGGATTTGCCGTTCCGTTAGAAAGTTGGTTCCGCCATGAATTGCGGCAACGTGTTCAAGACACTGTAAAAAGTGAAATTCTGGCGGACACGGGATTCTTTGATATGGATAACTTGCAAAAGATTGCTGATGATCATCAGTCAGGTGCATGGAATTATACAACAGCCATTTGGGCGTTGATGATGTTTGAGGCATCTTTGAGAAATGCAGAAGGTTATAGCCATAGCGAATTTAAGCAATCGGCATAGGTCAAAGGGATGAAAAAGAATATGTCGGGTTCATTCAGGACTGCGTTTTTTATGCCGCAACAACATCTAATGTTGCTGATGGCAATATGCATTTTCATGTTCGCAAATCTGTCTTTAACGCCTGTGGCCTTTGCGGAAAGCACATTAGAAAATCTGCCGCAAATTTTGAAAAAGAATAAACCTGCTGTGGTGGCCATAGGTACGCTACATGCTATTCGGCAGCCGCCTGTTGAATTAAAGGGGACCGGCTTCGTTGTTGCTGATGGGCGACATATCGTTACTAATTCCCACGTGGTGCCCCGAAGAAGAGACCTTAACGCAAAAGAGGAAATTGTTGTACTGGTAGGCCGGGGCAATCGCCCGGATATCCGTAGGGCGACAATTATTGATCGTGACGATGTTCATGACCTCGCCCTATTGAAAATAGAGGGAACAGCGTTGCCCCGAATGAAGTTGGGGACCGGGGCCATGATAGAAGAGGGGAGCTATGTTGGATATACAGGTTTTCCGATCGGTGCTGTGCTGGGCATGTATCCCGTTACACACCGCGGTATTATTGCCGCAGTAACGCCTATCATTATTCCGCAGCGACGCGCGCAATACTTAGACCCGGGCATGATTTTACAGCCGCGCTTTGATGTCTACCAACTGGATGCAACGGCGTATCCCGGCAACAGTGGTAGTGCAGTTTATGATTTACGCGAAGGCCGCGTTCAGGCTGTCATTAATAGTGTGAAGATTAAAGGAAGCAAGGAAAAGGCCTTGACCTCCCCGACGGGCATTACCTATGCCATTCCGGTTGTTTACGTGCATAAACTGTTAGCTAAGAATGGCTTGAAATAGCTTGGCTAACGGCTAGCCGATATCTGGAAGCTATTTGTTTTCGCCCGCGGCAGGCATGATTTTGTCTAGTTCCGCAGGATCGGCAGCCAGATCCGTTTCAGGCGCAATGAGCTGATCTGTTTCAGCAAATTCATTTTCAGGGACGCGCAAGGCACTATAGACAGAAACGACGGCAACAACCCACCCTAAAACTGCACCAGCCACCCAGACTAATACTGAGTGCCGAAGGGAGAGCCGGTTTTGATCATTATTATCTAAATCATTAGCCATATCGGTTTCCCTGAGGTCTTTTACTCTCTAATAACATGTATAATACATTATTATGGTTAACAATTCCTTATGATCTTAAATAATTTTACTAAAAAAGAGAATAATTATTTAGTGTCATAACGGTTTACGTATTTCTTTACAAAAATGTAAAAATTAATGTCGATATCTATGTACTTACAATATTTGTGCCAATCTTTAGAAACCCCTTATAAATCATTGTTGTAGTGCCAAGTGCGGACGTGTGCCAAGTAAGGCGCAAGACTAAGGTGTAAAGAACTCTGACATTTGCACCAAATATTAGGGGGAAAGCCGTGAAATTTTACAAAAAGGTGTAAAGTTAAACGAAAAAAAACTCTCCGAAGAGAGTTAAATTTCTTTATCTAGTGCGTATCCCGCTGAACGAACGGTTCGGATAATATTTTTTGAGGAACCGGTATCCAGTGCTTTTCGAAGACGCCTAATATGTACGTCTACAGTGCGGGCTTCCACATAAATATCATGCCCCCATACAGCATCGAGTAGTTGTTCACGCGAAAAGACGCGGCCGGGATGTTCCATGAAATGGCGAAGCATCCGAAACTCGGTAGGACCTAAATGTATAGGTGTTCCGTCACGCATGACCTTATGGGAAGCCGTATCCATGCTGATACCGCCATATTCTAACGTCTGGCCGGACAGAGCAGGGCGTATTCTGCGTAATATGGCGTGTATGCGGGCAATAAGCTCACGCGGGGAAAAGGGCTTTGTTATGTAGTCATCTGCCCCTGTATCCAGCCCCCGGACACGGTCAGCTTCTTCTGAACGTGCTGTTAGCATTATAATTGGTACATTGCTGGTTTCGGGCTGCTTACGCAGCCGGCGGCAGATTTCAATGCCAGATAGATTAGGCAGCATCCAATCAAGGATAATAAGGTCAGGAGGCGTTTCCGACGCCATCATCAGGCCATCTTCGCCATCCAGGGCTGTGTTGACGCTATAACCTTCCTGTTCCAGATTGTAGCGTACAAGCTCTGTAATGTTTATGTCATCCTCGACAAGAAGAATGCGCGCAGTCATACAGCAGGACCCTTATTAACTATGTATATGTAACAGTTCAATTATTCTTCTACATCCGGTGCGGCGGCAAGGTGGCTTTTATCCTTTTTAGGACGTTCCATATCCAGTGCCTTACCCGTTGCAATGTAATAGGCCATTTCGGCAATATTTGTCGCATGATCACCAGCACGTTCGATGTTCTTCGCAATGAACAACATATGGGTTGCCGTCGTGATATAGTGGGGATGTTCCATCATATAGGTCAGCAATTCGCGGAACATGGTATTATAAATGGCATCAATTTCTTGGTCCCGGTGCCATATTTCTAAGGCAAGGTCGATATCACGGCGAATATAAGCATCAATGACATCTGTCACCATTTTGCTGGTGATATCTACCATATGGGAGAGTAAGCGCTCACTGGAGCGGATGCTGTCTGTCTCAAGCAGTACATCGAGACGTTTGGCAAAATTTTTCGCATAGTCCCCTATACGCTCCAAAGTATTAGAAATGCGAATAATTGCTATAATTTCACGTAGGTCAACAGCAACTGGTGCCCGGCGTGCGATAAACTCTACGGCACTGCGTTCAACATCGGAGTCTAAATCGTCCAGAAGCTGATCGGTGAGCCGAACTTTTTCTGCAAGCTCTGAATTGCGGTCTTGTAGTGCTGTTAATGAGTTTTGAAGCTGCGTATTAACAATGTTGGCCATTTGCACAACTTTGCTACGCATTTCGTTTAGTTCTTCATCGAATGATGCAACAGTATGGTCAGTCATTCTTTTGGCCCCATAGGATATAAAAGTTGCGATTTAGCAGAGTGTAAAAACGAACCCCTAGCCATAACGCCCAGTAATGTAATCTTTTGTTTTAGGTTCTTGCGGATTTGTGAAGATTTCAACTGTATCGCCATATTCAACAAGATTACCTAAATGGAAAAAGGCTGTTTTTTGTGACACCCGTGCGGCCTGCTGCATGGAGTGTGTCACAATGACAATGGCGTAATGCCCCTTTAGCTCATCGATTAATTCTTCAATTTTTGCCGTCGCAATAGGGTCAAGGGCAGAACAGGGCTCATCCATCAAAATGACTTCAGGGTTCACTGCAATCGCCCGGGCGATACACAGGCGCTGCTGTTGCCCGCCGGATAATGCCGTTCCTGACGTATCAAGGCGGTCTTTTACTTCATCCCAAAGTCCTGCTTTTTGCAAGCTGGTGAAGACGATTTCATCCAGCTCATCGCCCTTGCGCGCCAGACCGTGAATGCGCGGTCCATAGGCAACGTTGTCATAAATGGATTTAGGGAAGGGGTTCGGTTTTTGGAAAACCATGCCGACACGGGCACGTAACTGGACAACATCCACTTGCTTACTGTAAATGTCTTCGTTGTCCAAAGTCATTACCCCTTTAACACGGCAGCTAGCCACCGTGTCGTTCATGCGATTCAGGCATCTTAGGAAAGTGGATTTACCACAGCCAGAAGGACCGATCAGGGCGGTTACCTCATCAGCATAGATGTCCAGATTCACATCTTTCAATGCATGGGTGTCACCATAAAAGACATTGACACGACGGGCCTGCATTTTAGGTTCCCGGTCTGTGGTGATATTTGTATCTGCGGCTTGAATATTCATGGTTTTACTGCCTGAGTTACCCAAATGAGTTTACCAACGACGTTCGAATTTTTGGCGTAGCCAAATGGCCAGGCCGTTCATGGTGACCAAAAAGGCCAGTAGGACAATAATCGCAGCGGATGTTTTTTCAACAAAAGCCCGTTCAGGACTATCGGCCCATAGGAAGATTTGTACTGGCAACGCAGTTGATGCATCAAATATACCTTGCGGGATATCAACAACAAAAGCAACCATGCCAATCATCAGCAGCGGCGCAGTCTCCCCCAGTGCCTGGGCCATACCGATAATTGTTCCTGTCATAATTCCTGGCATAGATAGCGGTAAGACATGATGAAAAACAACCTGATTAGGGGAGGCACCGAGACCAGTTGCCGCATCACGAATAGACGGCGGCACGGCCTTAATCGCGGCACGCGCGGCAATGATGATGGTTGGCAATGTCATCAGTGCGAGAGTTAAGCCTCCAACAACTGGGGCGGAGCGAGGAAATTGGAAGACATTGAGAAAGATCGCAAGCCCCAATAGACCGAACACAATAGAGGGGACAGCCGCCAGATTGTTAATGTTAACTTCGATGATATCGGTAATTTTATTTTGGGGCGCAAATTCTTCCAGATATATAGCGGCTAAAACACCGATAGGGAAGGCGACAATAAGTGTGACAAGCAAGGTGTAGAAGGACCCGACAGTTGCTCCCCAGATTCCAGCCAGTTCAGGTTCACGTGAATCTCCTGATGAGAAAAATCTCCAGTTGAAGCGTTTTACCAATCGCCCATCAGCGGACAGACTGTCAATCCAGCCAATTTGAAGGTCAGAAACCTTACGGTCCGATTGGGCAACGTTACGGCTAATTTTGCCCTTTACAAACATATCGACATCATCAGCCGCGAGTATCCATAGGCTTTGGGTCTTGCCAATGACACCAGGGTCTTCACGGACAATGTTTTGAAGTTGCGTGCGGGAACCGGGGCTTACAAACTGGAAAAGTCGGAACACTTCACGACGTGATTTGACCTCCGGAAACAATTTTCGCAGACTATCTTGCGTTAGTTTTGCGTAATTTGCGGAAATGAAAGCATTTTCAAGGTCTTCACCAGAAGACGTCTGGATTTCCTCCAATACGGCGGGGTCAAAATAGATATCTAACTTTACATAGGTTTGGCTAAAGCCCGCGATACCTGTAAGGAAGATACTACCTACCAGAAGCACCAACGCGATAATAGCGGCACAGATTGCTGCAAAGCCCATGGCTTTAAACCGCCCTTCTGAACGATAGCGACCTTTAACCCGCTTGAGCATTTCATTAGACTTCCAAGCAGTTGGCTGTGGAAGTTTTGATCCTTTTTCAAGGTCTTCTGGCTTACTCATATTCTTCTCTGTATTTCCGCACGACATATAGCGCTACAACGTTGAGGCAGAGGGTGATGATAAAGAGGGCAAGACCAAGGGCAAAAGCAGAGAGGGTCTTGGCACTGTCAAATTCCTGGTCCCCAGTGAGGAGGGCAACAATTTGCACGGTAACGGTGGTCACGGCATCTAGGGGGTTTGCGGTTAAATTAGCGGCCATACCAGCGGCCATAACCACAATCATTGTCTCCCCGACCGCGCGTGACGTCGCCAATAGAAAAGCGCTTACAACGCCGGGCAATGCTGCGGGAAGGAGGACTTTCAACATTGTTTCCGTTTTGGTGGACCCAAGAGCAAGCGAGCCATCGCGCATGGACTGCGGTACTGCCGTAATGGCGTCATCGGAAAGTGAGGAGATAAAGGGAATAATCATAATCCCCATGACTAAACCAGCCGCAAGCGCACTTTCAGAGGCCACATCAAGGCCAACATAAGTCCCGAAATCCCGTATGGCGGGTGCAACGACCAGAGCGGCAAAGAAGCCGTAAACAACTGTTGGTACGCCAGCAAGGATTTCCAGTACAGGTTTGGCAATAGTCCGGATGCGATCGCTGGCAAACTCTGTCATGTAAATGGCGGAAAGTAGACCAATAGGGCCAGCAACAAGCAGAGCAATGAAAGTAATAAATAATGTTCCGGCAAACAGAGGAAGTGCCCCAAAGCTTCCTGAACTCCCGACCTGATCGGCACGCAATGCTGTTTGCGGGCTCCATTTCAGGCCAAACAAAAAGTCATCAATCGCAACATGCTGCAAGAATAGCATTGTTTCAAATAACAAGGAGAGCACAATGCCAATTGTTGTCAGGATTGCGATGGTTGAACTGGCAACCAAGACGAACCTTACGGCCTGTTCAATGTGATTGCGCGCACGCAAAGTAGGCGTAATGAGTTTTGCAATATAAGCTGATGCGCCCAACATAATGCCAAAGGCCAATAAGGCGGCAGCCCAGAAACTGTTGACACGCAACTTATCATAATAATCGGCGGCCTCACGTAACTCAGGACTGATTGCTACGGAGACGGCATCGTTATTTGCTAAATTACGAATGTCACTCAAATGGACGTTAATTTCAAAATCACTTAACGCCCCGTAAGTTGCTTTAATTTTTTCGATCAGTATCGTGTCAATAATATGACCATGTGACACCATCCAGATAAAGAGAATAAATAGAGAGGGGGTCAATGAGAAAATAACCGCAAACCATCCATAATGATTTGGAAGTGAATGAAGTCCTGCCATATCGCCATTGACGGCAGCAAGAACTCGTTTCTTTCCGAGTGTGAAATTTAACACGGAAAGAGCCAGTAAAATCAGTAGAACGATGTATGTGTTCATGATGGTATCAATTACTGCGGTTCATATGAAAAATGACAAAAAAGATAGTGTAGAAGTTGGGGGGAACTTAATCGTTCCCCCCAGCATAAATTACATTTGCAGAGGTGTCAGGTTTTTAGCGTCTGCACGGAATTTCTGCATTTCCGCTTTAGGCATTGGGATCAGGCCTTTTTCAGCCAGGTAACCAAAGTCACCCATTGCTTTTTCGCTGACGAATTCGCCCAAATATTCCTGAATGCCAGGAATTTTCCCAACGTGAGCTTTTTTCACGTAGAAGAACAAAGAGCGTGATACAGGGTATTTACCGCTTGAGATGTTCTCAAATGTCGGCAAAACGCCATTAACTTGGCTGCCCTGAAGAACGTCGCTGTTCTGATCCAGGAAGCTGTAACCGAAGATACCCAGTGCATTTGGATTAGCCTGAAGCTTGTTCACAATCAGATTGTCGTTTTCACCAGCTTCAATATAGGCACCATCTTCACGTACTGTGTGACAGATCTTTTTATAGGCTTTTTTGTCTTTCTTTTTCATGGCTTTGATTTCTGGGAAAGTTTTACAACCACCTTCCATAGCCAATTCTGCGAAAGCGTCACGTGTACCTGATGATGGAGGAGGACCCAGAACTTCAATTTTAGTTGCAGGCAGAGATGGGTCGATTTCATTCCATGTTTTATATGGATTTTCGATCATAGAACCGCCAACAGGAATTTCTTTGGCCAGAGCCAACCATACTTGACGGGTTGTCAGAGAGAACTGCTTCGTTTCTTTTGAGTTTGCCAAGGCAATCCCATCGTAACCGACTTTAACTTCAACGATGTCGTTGATGCCGTTATCTGCGCAACGCTTAACTTCAGATTTTTTAATCCGGCGAGAAGCATTTGTAATATCAGGGTGTGTTTCACCAACACCCGCACAGAACAACTTCAGTCCACCGCCGGAACCTGTGCTTTCAACGATAGGTGTTTTGAATTTTGTGGAACGACCGAATTCTTCAGCAACTGCAGTTGCGAAAGGAAAAACAGTTGAAGAACCAACAATACGGATTTGGTCGCGGGCTTCAGCGCCTGCGGTAAAGGACATTGCCAGTGCGCCAGCGCCAACAACAGTAAGGATTGATTTTTTCAGCACGTCACATTCTCCGGTTAGGTGCAGATGTATATAAATACGGAGACAGTATTTGCAGTTCATGCAGACACTGGCCCTCCCGAGGAAGCTAGGAAGCCTCGGTGAACCATTTGGGGCAGTTTTGTTAAACTATTATGACAGCCCATGCTAAGGGTATTATTTTTCAATGATAAATACTTTTTTGATAATGCCGAAATGGACAGGTTATATGTTAAAAGGGAGAGATACTGTGACTTTGACGTATTCATTAACGGTACTCTCAAAACTGAGGGTCCCGCGGTGTCTATAGACAATATGTTTAACAATCGCCAGTCCTAAACCCGTACTTCCCATGTTACGGGAACGTGCTTTGTCCACACGATAGAAACGTTCTGTGAGTCGGGGCAAATGTTGCGGAGGGATGCCCACGCCTTTATTGTGTATTTCTATACATAACCCACGGCGGCGGCTTTCGGGTATGTGTTCCATTTCGCTAATTGTCACACTTATATCGGTTCCTTCAAACCCATATTTTATACCGTTATCAATGAGATTTTGAAAAACCTGCATTAATTGGTCATGATCACCTGAAATACGGGGCAGATTATCAGCAGCGACAATTTTGACGCTCATATCCCGGCTTTGCATTTGTGTCTTTAATGTTTCCGCTACGCTTTCAATTAAATTTTTAACATCGACCTCACCTTTGGGCGGGAGATGTTCGTCCATTTCAATACGTGATAGCGACAATAGGTCTTTAATCAACCGCGACATCCGCTCCGCTTCGTCATGCATGATTTTTAGAAAACGATCATGTGCCGCTAAATCTTCGCGGGCCGGACCACGTAGCGTTTCAATAAAGCCTAATATAGAGGCCAGGGGTGTTTTAAGTTCGTGGCTAGCATTGGCGACAAAATCAACTCGCATTTTTTCAGCGGTTTTTATCTGCGTGATATCATAAATTCCCAGGACGACGTAGCGGCGTGTATCGTTATCGGTGCTGATGCTTGGCCCGTCCATTACATTAATGCGCACAAGGAAATCTCTGGGGACATGGGTGTTGATACTGTATTCGACGGTGCCGGACTGGCCGCTTTGGGTGGCTTTATCTATAGCTTTTAAAACCTGAGGAGAGCGTAGATATAAGGAAATATTCTTTCGCAACATATCGGCACCGAAGGTATCTAATGCGGCTTGATTGGCGGTTAGAATCCGCCGTTTTGATTCGATAAGAATGATGGGATCAGTCACATTCTCCAGAATGTTATTTAATAGAGAATGATATTTACGTGTTGTCTCACTGTCTTTTTCCTGAACACTGCTTAAGCGCCTTAGTTGGTCGAGCTCATGTGAGTAGGATGAGTGAATCCAGAGTAGCGTGAGGAAGGCAGCAAGGCCGATGAGGAAAAACAGAGCCCCCGTAATCACTTCGGACAGTAGCAGGATGATAAGCAAACAGAAAATAGGGAGAAAGGTATAAAGCGGGCGCCAGCTTATCTCGTCTTCCCGTATGTCATTTTCTTGTCCTGGCATTATTTTCTCTAAATATATATGCGCGCAATTTATGAAAGGTGACACTTTAACGTTGTATTCTGCAAATATGTATACGGATTACGTGTGGCTATGTCACCTATGTCGTATATATTTCATCTTCTTAAAGTTTGTGTAACTGATGTGACGCGCTAATCGTCGCCAGACAGGGCGTCAGATCGTTATATGACGATATAATCGCATCAGGTTTTAGTGTGGACACGGGCACATTGCTGTAACCAAAGTCAACAGCAATACTGGCAATGCGGGCACGCCTGGCCGCTTCTATATCGTTGTAACTATCGCCAATCATTACCGTGTCATCTGGGTTACATTGCAGGGCAGCCAGGGCTTCCAGCAGATGAGCTTTGTCGGGTTTAGGTATAGAGACGGCCTCACGCCCCTTAATGGTCTGGAAATAATCTGTTCCCGCCAATTCGGAGAGAAGCTGTAAGGCTAGCTGGTGTGGCTTGTTTGTGCAGACGGCTAATGCGATGCCATGATCCTGCAATTGCTTGAGAGCTGCTTCGGCCCCCGGGAAAAAGTGTGAATGCACGGTAAGATTGTTTCTATAATAGCTTAGAAAGTCGTTCAGCAGTTCGTCCATGTGGATATCTTCTGGCAGGCCACCTGAATCACGCAGGCCTCTTTCCAGCAACGCCTTGGCGCCGTGTCCGGTAAGGTGGCGTACATGGCTTTCATCCATTATCGGCCGGTTAATTTTCTGGAGTACGTAATTGAGGGCGGCCCGCAAGTCTCCTGAAGTGTCAACCAGCGTGCCATCCAGATCAAAGAGAACCGCGCGGATATGGGACAAGTCCTGACTTTGTGACATAGTTTGGCGAACATTCATATTTTTGACATCTAGCATTATAGAATTGTTAGTGTCTTTATGGCACTTTCAAGCCTATGAATCTACGATCAACATTATCTATGAACAATATACCGCATAACAGACAACGCCATGACACAAAAAAATATCGCCGCTATTATTCTTGCTGCTGGTAAAGGCACACGTATGAAGTCCTCCCTGCATAAGGTATTGCACCCTCTAGGGGGGCATCCAATGTTATTACATTTGATGGACAGTCTGGACCGGTTGGCGCCGTCGAAGCAGGTTGTGGTTGTCGGTGCTGGTAAAGAGCAGGTGGCAGAAGCCGTAAAAGGACGTGCTGAAACTGCATTACAGGAACCGCAACTGGGGACGGGTCATGCTGTGCAAGCGGCGCAAGACCTGATGGCGGGCTTTGACGGAGATGTCCTGATTTTATATGGGGATGTGCCCTTGTTGTCATCGGCAACGATGGAGGCGATGATCGCGGCCCGACACGGGCCAGATGCTGCTGATGTTGTTGTATTGGGCTTTCGACCGGAAGATACGAAAGCCTATGGCCGCTTGATTGTCGAAGGTGGTGAATTGCAGGCCATTGTTGAACATAAGGATGCGACAGAAGCACAACGGGCTATTAACCTCTGCAATTCCGGCATTATGGCGGTCAAGGGAGATGTGTTGTTTGATTTGCTTGGCCGTGTAGGAAATGACAATGCGTCACAGGAATATTACCTGACGGATATTGTGAAAATTGCCCGGGGGTTGGGCATGCGCTGCAGCGTGGTGGAGGCTGATGAAGTGGAAGTGATGGGCGTGAATTCACGCCAGGAGCTTTCACAAGCAGAAAAAGTATTTCAGGGCCAAAAACGCGAAGCGGCGATGAAAGACGGGGCAACCTTGCTGGACCCGGATACTGTTTACTTTAGCCATGACACAGTGGTTGGCCGTGACGTTGTGATTGCCCCTAATGTGTTTTTTGGGCCGAAGGTCACTATCGCAGACAATGTCACGATTAATGCGTTTTGCCACCTTGAAGGTGCGGATGTGGGCGAGGGGGCGATCATTGGTCCTTTTGCGCGTTTGCGTCCGGGAACGGCATTAGCGCAAGGGGTCAAGGTTGGCAATTTTGTTGAAATCAAAAAGTCTCAGATTGAAGCCGGTGCCAAGGTTAATCATCTGACCTATATTGGCGATGCCCGTGTTGGGGCAAAAGCGAATATTGGTGCGGGAACGATCACCTGTAATTACGATGGCTTTAATAAGTCTTTCACAGATATTGGTAAGGGGGCCTTTATAGGATCAAATACCGCATTGGTGGCACCCGTGACAATTGGTGATGGGGCCATTGTGGGGGCAGGCAGTACGATCAGCAAGGATGTAGAGGCTGACGCTCTGATTGTGGAGCGTTCACCTGCCCGGGAAATTGGTGGTTGGGCGGCGAATTTTCGTGCCAAACAAGATAAAAAATAGCAGTACTTATTTTAGTGTAGAACAATAGTTTTAAGACAGGATTTGGTCAGGTATGTGCGGTATAATTGGAATAATCGGTAAAGAGGATGTGTCATCGCGGATCATTGAAGGGCTGAAGCGTCTGGAATATCGCGGCTACGATTCTGCGGGCGTTGCAACAATACATGATGGCCGTCTGGATCGCCGCCGCGCTGAAGGAAAACTGGTCAACCTAGAGCAGAAACTGCAACAGACATCACTTCCCGGCCATATTGGGATCGGCCATACACGTTGGGCAACCCACGGTGCCCCCACAGAAAATAATGCCCACCCGCACACCACCGAAAAAGTCGGTGTTGTGCATAACGGGATTATTGAGAATTTTCGTCTTCTGCGCGAAGAATTGTCCGCCAAAGGGCATAGCTTTGTCTCCGAGACCGACACAGAGGTCATCGCACATTTGGTTACTGATTTTCTGGATCAGGGACATCCGCCGCGAGACGCCGCGCGCGAAGCCATTGCGCGTCTTGAGGGGGCATTTGCCATCGCCATCATTTTTGAAGGTGATAATGAACTGATGATCGGCGCCCGCAAAGGTAGCCCGCTTGTCTTGGGTTATGGCGACGGTGAAATGTATCTGGGGTCGGACGCGATTGCCCTGGCCCAACTAACGAACCGCATCACGTATTTGGAAGAAGGCGACCGGGTCGAATTGCAAAATAGCGTTGCGGTTATCTTTGACGAAAACAACAAGGAAATAATTCGTCCGGTGGTTCTGGCCGCCGCGACGGGAGCGATGATCGATAAGGGTAATTATCGCCATTATATGCTCAAAGAAATTTTCGAGCAGCCCACAGTTGTTGGACAGACGATCGGCAGTTATGTGGACCCTTTGAAAGGGCATGTGGAATTACCTGATTTAGGATTTGATTTGGCCGATGTGGAACGGGTGACAATTATTGCCTGCGGCACGTCATTTTATGCGGGTATGGTCGCCAAATACTGGTTGGAACAAATCGCCCGGGTGAGTGTTGAAGTGGATATTGCGTCCGAATTCCGCTACCGGGAAGCGGTTATGCCCAAAAATGGTTTAGCCATCTTTATTTCACAGTCTGGTGAAACGGCGGACACCTTGGCAGCCCTGCGTTATGCGAAATCACAAGATCAGAAAATTCTGAGCATTGTCAATGTGCCGGAAAGTTCGATGGAACGGGAATCTGACGCGGTGCTGCATACGCATGCCGGGCCAGAGATCGGCGTTGCCTCGACAAAGGCATTTACCTGTCAGTTATCCGTGCTGGCCTGTTTGGCGATTGCGACAGCAAAAGCAAAGGACACGATTGATGCAGACGGAGAAGACCGGCTGTGTCAGGCGTTAACCGAGGTGCCGGCGCGTATGGCAGATGTACTTAATCATGACGAAGCCATACGTGAACTGGCCGATGATGTCGCCAAGGCACGTGATGTGCTGTATCTGGGGCGGGGAACGGAATACCCCATTGCCATGGAAGGCGCCCTGAAATTAAAAGAAATTTCCTATATTCATGCCGAAGGATATGCGGCTGGTGAAATGAAGCATGGCCCCATTGCCCTGATTGATGAGGACGTCCCGATTATCATGATTGCGCCCTGCGGTACGCTGTTTGATAAAACGGTATCCAATATGCAGGAAGTGATTGCCAGGAAGGGACAGGTTATTTTCTTTTCTGATCAGGAAGGTGTTGATGCCTATGGGCAGGATACGGTGGCGTCGATCGCATTACCAAAACTGGATGAGTTTGTCTGTCCTCTGCTGTATGCGATTCCGGTGCAGTTGTTGTCTTATCATGTAGCCGTAGCCAAAGGCACCGACGTGGACCAGCCGCGTAATCTTGCCAAATCTGTGACGGTGGAATAAGGTATTTTACTAGTTGGGGTAACTAGTCGGGGGGCACAGATGCTATTTAAGAATCCGCAAAATGACTATATTGAGGACTCAGCATCTATTTTAAGTTGGTTATGGGTGTTTTTGTTTGGGCCTATATATTGGGCAGTCAGGGGCGTTTGGACGCATATGGTTGCACATTTCTTTCTGGGTATTGCAACTTTTGGGATTGCTCACTTTATCTATCCATTCTTTACGTATTCAATTCTCAGAAACTCCTATTATAAAAAGGGCTGGATTCCTGTTGATGCTGAAAGTGAGTAAGAGATTTAATATTGGCTGCATTGGATAAGTCCTGAATATTAAGCCGCAAAAATGCCCGCTTGTCGGGCATTTTTTTTCATAGTGCCTTATCTGGCAATTAGGTAGGCTGGCCTTGTATTTATAGCTGTTGGTCACTACGTGATAGCTGACATTGAATTTAAGGATTTCCCCAAATGTATGATTATGATTTTTTTGTGATTGGTGCTGGTTCCGGCGGCGTGAGGGCAAGCCGAATGGCTTCATCTTATGGAGCGAAAGTCGGCATTTGCGAAGATTACCGCGTTGGGGGAACATGTGTTATTCGGGGATGTGTACCAAAAAAGCTTTTCGTATATGCCTCTGAATATGCAGAAGATTTTCAGGATTCCCAGGGCTTTGGCTGGTCGGAAGCACAGCATAATTTTGACTGGACACGTTTAATTGCTGCCAAGGATAAAGAAATTGACCGCCTTAATGGTTTATACCTTAAGACATTAAACAATGCTGGTGTGGAAGTGATTCAGGCCCGCGGGCGTCTGGTTGACGCACATACAGTGGAATTAAGTGGCGCCGACGGGACGCGCCAGATCACAGCGGATAAAATCCTTGTGGCGACGGGGGCCTGGCCGATGATGCCTGATATTCCGGGTATCGACCATGCCATCAGTTCTAACGAAGCTTTTCATCTGGAAGACTTTCCTAAGCGGATTGCCATTGTTGGGGGTGGTTACATTGCTGTTGAATTTGCAGGTATTTTTAATGGCATGGGGGCCGATACAGCGTTGCTTTATCGCGGTGAGCAGATTTTGCGGGGCTTCGATAATGACTTGCGTAATAAACTTGCGGAAGAAATGCCTAAAAAAGGCATTGATTTGCGTGTGGAAACGAATGTGACGGCAATTGATAAACAGGATGATGGCCTGCATTTGACGTTAACAGATGGGTCTGTGTTGGTGGTTGACCAGGTGATGTTTGCGACAGGGAGAGTCCCTAATGTCAGAAATCTGGGGCTGGCGGAGCTAGGGGTGGAAATGGCCGGCAATGGGGCCATTAAGGTCAATGAATATAATCAGACATCTGTGGATAACATTTATGCGGTTGGCGATGTGACGGACCGTATTCAACTGACACCTGTCGCGATTAAAGAGGGGGCGGCTTTGGCAGAAACCCTATTTAATGATAATCCAACGGTTGTGGACTATGACTATGTACCGACAGCGGTTTTCTCTCAGCCTCCTATAGGAACGGTGGGTTTAAGTGAAGACGAAGCCCGTGAGGCTTATGGTGAAATCAATGTTTATCGTTCGGAATTTCGGCCAATGAAGTTTACACTGGCAGGGCGTGATGAGCGGGCCTTGATGAAAATGATCGTCGATAAAGCCACAGATAAAGTTGTCGGGGCACATATGATTGGTGCCGATGCGGGCGAGATTATACAAGGCATTGGTGTCGCAATAAAATGCGGTGCGACAAAAGCTCAATTTGATAGCACTGTGGCTGTCCATCCCTCTTCCGCCGAGGAATTTGTACTGATGAAATAAGTCAGTGAAATAGCTGGTGATTGATTATGATCGCCTATGGCTGTTGTTTCTATCGGTTTTTGAGGCGAAAAAGTGTAAAATAAACGTCAATAGACTGGAAATCTGTGGATAAGGTGCTTATACCTTGCCCACAGAGATATCTTAATTTTTTACGGATAAGACGATGACAAAGCAGTGGAGTCCCGAAAGCTGGAGAAGCAGACCTGTTCGCCAGGTTCCGGAATATCCAGATCAAAAAGCCCTGGAAAAGGTGGAAGCAGAATTGCGTTCTGCGCCTCCGTTGGTTTTTGCTGGTGAAGCACGCCGCCTAAAATCCCAGCTTGGCGATGTTGCGGAAGGCCGTGCTTTCCTATTACAGGGAGGGGACTGCGCCGAAAGTTTTGCAGAATTCCATCCTGACAATATCCGCGATACATTTCGTGTCTTATTGCAGATGTCTGTGGTGTTGACTTTTGCGGCGTCATGCCCTGTGGTTAAAGTCGGGCGTATGGCGGGGCAATTTGCAAAACCCCGTTCAGCACCGATGGAAAAAATCGGAGATCAGGAATTTCCGAGTTATCGCGGTGACATCGTAAATAACATCGATTTTGATGCTGAATCCCGCATACCGGACCCGGCGCGTATGCTTAAAGCATACAGTCAGGCTGCTGCAACATTAAATTTGTTGCGGGCGTTCTCACAAGGCGGATATGCCAATTTGCATAAAGTGCACCGCTGGAATCTAGAGTTTCTCGATAATAGTCCGGCTGGTGATAAATATCAGCAATTGGCTGAGCGTATTGATGAGGCCCTTCGTTTTATGGAGGCCTGCGGTTTGGGGAGCGATACACAGACGCTGCGCGGCACAGACTTTTACGTGTCCCACGAAGCGTTATTGCTGTGGTATGAGCAGGCACTCACGCGTGTAGATAGCACCAGTGGTGACTGGTATGACACGTCCGGGCATATGCTATGGATCGGTGATAGAACGCGACAGATTGATGAAGCACATGTGGAGTTTTTATCTGGTGTTGCTAACCCTATTGGCATGAAAGTAGGGCCGTCGGCTGACCTTGATGACCTGATCCGTGTGATTGATAAACTTAATCCGGAAAATGAAGCCGGGCGATTGACGCTGATCTGTCGTATGGGAGCAGATATTATTGAAGATAAATTACCGCCCATCGTCAGACGTGTTCAAAGTGAAGGGCGTAAAGTGGTTTGGTCATCTGATCCGATGCATGGCAACACCATAAAATCGCCTAGCGGCTTTAAGACACGCCCCTTTGACAGCATTTTGTCGGAAGTTAAGAGTTTCTTCCGCATTCACCGTGCAGAAGGAAGTTATGCGGGGGGTGTGCATTTTGAAATGACGGGACAGAATGTGACGGAGTGTACTGGCGGTGCGCAGGAAATAACGGATGAAACTTTGGGCGATCGTTATCATACCCATTGTGACCCGCGACTGAATGCAAGCCAGAGTCTGGAATTGGCCTTTCTGATAGCGGAAGCTTTGAAAGAAGAGCGACTGGCTCGCGCACAGGATGTGGCACAAGCATCTTGAGCGGGTGTCTAGTGACTGACTATGCTTAAGTTTTGTCAGAGGGACAAATGGCTGAGACGTTGAAGATTGCCCTTGCAACTGTAAATCCCACTGTTGGTGATATCGATGGCAACGCGCAGAAAATACTGTCTGCACGCTCATCTGCAGCAGAGCAAGGGGCAGATCTGGTTGTCTATAGCGAGCTTGCGCTGATTGGCTATCCGCCTGAAGATTTGGTGTTAAAGCCTGCCTTCCAACGTCATACCCGTGAAAAATTAATGGATTTAGCTGTCACGACAGGTGACGGTGGTCCGGCAATGCTTTTGGGTTGTATATGGCAGGAAAAAGAGCAGCTGTATAATGCAGCCATACTATTAGATAAGGGCGAAATTGCCGAAATACGTCTCAAACATGATCTTCCCAATTATGGCGTTTTTGATGAAAAACGGCGTTTTACTGCGGGACCATTACCATTGCCGATGGATTTTCGCGGCACAAAACTAGGGGTTATGGTCTGTGAAGACATGTGGACAACCGATGTCGCAGCGTCACTGACGAAGAATGGGGCTGAAATCCTTGTTGTGTTAAATGCGTCCCCCTTTGAGGAAGACAAAAAAGATCTACGCTTGCAACATGCCTGCGGGCGTATAACAGAAACAGGCTTGCCGCTTATTTATGTCAATAAAGTAGGGGGGCAGGATGAATTGGTTTTTGATGGGGCCTCTTTTGTCATTAATGCGGATAATAAAATAGCGTTCAAAGCTGAGTCATGGGTTGAAGATATAGCTGTAACAGATTGGAAAAAAACAGATAGTCAATGGATTTGTGTGACGGGTGAGATCGCGCAAACTGAGGATAGATATACGGCTATCTACGAAGCTATGGTGTGCGGATTGCGTGATTATGTGCAGAAAAATCATTTCCCAGGTGTGGTGCTGGGCATGTCTGGCGGGATCGACAGTGCCTTGAGCGCGGCTGTTGCCGTAGATGCCCTGGGGGCAGATAAAGTCCGATGCGTCATGATGCCATCACAATATACATCTGAGGAAAGCCTGATTGATGCGGAGCTTTGCGCCAATCGTTTGGGCATTCAGATTGATCTGGTGCCGATTGAACCGGCTATGGCGGCCTATGACCAGATGCTGTCGCCCCTGTTTGCCGGTACTGAAAAGGATACGACTGAAGAGAATATTCAGGCTCGCATTCGCGGTATTTTGTTGATGGGCATCAGTAACAAGTTTGGCCATATGCTGCTAACGACAGGGAACAAGTCTGAAATGTCTGTGGGGTATGCAACGCTGTATGGTGATATGTGTGGCGGTTATTCCGTACTGAAAGATATCTATAAAATGGATGTCTTCGGCCTGTCGGAATGGCGCAATCACAATAAACCGAAATCAGCCTTTGCCCCCGGTGGTGAAGTAATCCCGGTTAATATCATTACCAAGCCACCCACGGCGGAACTGCGTCCTGATCAAAAGGATGAGGATAGCCTGCCGCCTTATGAGCAACTGGATGATATCCTGCGTTGCCTGATTGAAGAGGAAATGGGCATCCGTGATATTGTTGCCCGTGGCCATGACCGTGAGGTGGTCACCCGCATTGAACATTTGCTTTATGTTGCGGAATACAAACGTAGACAATCCCCACCGGGCGTAAAAATCACACGCCGTAATTTCGGGCGTGACCGCCGCTATCCTATTACTAATGGATATCGTAATGCACGCCATGAACTTCATGAATTTTGATTATGTAGAGATTACTTATGACCGTTAAAGTTCGTTTTGCGCCGTCTCCGACCGGCCGTTTGCATGTAGGTAATGTGCGCACCGCGTTGGTCAATTGGTTGTTCTGCAGAAAGGTAAAAGGTACCTTCCTGTTACGTATGGATGATACCGATCTGGAACGGTCCACCGAAGAATTCGCCACGGCTATTGAACAGGATCTGACTTGGCTGGGCCTGAACTGGGATGAATTTGCACGGCAGTCTGATCGTTTTGATCGTTATGATGCGGCGGCTAATGCGTTGAAGGAGGGCGGGCGTCTCTATCCATGTTATGAGACAGAACAGGAACTGCAGCTGAAACGCAAGATTCAGCTGTCGTCCGGCAAGCCACCGGTATATGACCGTGCAGCACTAAGCTTGACGGCTGATGAAATTGCGGCTTTCGAGTCAGATGGCCGTAAACCGCATTGGCGTTTCAAATTGGATACACCTGCACGTATTGAATGGGATGATCTGGTGCGTGGCCCGCAAAGCTTTGATCTTGCCAGCCTGTCTGATCCGATCCTGATCCGCGAAGACGGCAGCTATCTGTATACGTTACCGTCTGTTGTGGATGATATCGACTTTGGCATCACCCATATTATGCGCGGTGAAGACCATGCGGCGAACTCTGCGGTGCAAGTGCAGCTCTTTGAAGCCCTGGGCGGCAAGTCACCGGAACTGGCGCATTTTTCATTGTTGACCGGTGCTAAGGGAGAGGGCCTTTCCAAACGTCTTGGGTCTGCGAGCATTGAATCCTTCCGCGAGGAAGAAGGCCTGGAAGCCATGGCGATTACCAGCCTGCTGGCGCGCATTGGCACATCCGATCCGGTGGAACCTTTTGGTGATCTGGCCCCATTGGTGGACGGCTTTGATTTCAGCAAATATGGCAAGGCCCCGGCCAAGTTTGATGTGGAAGAATTAAAGCTGATCAATGCCAAAATCCTGCATGAAAAGTCCTATGGGGATGTAGCAAAACGACTAGAAGCCATGGGACTGGATGTGGATGAAGATTTCTGGCTGACGGTGCGGCCTAATATCAGCAAATTGGCAGATGTGGCGGAATGGTGGCAACTGGTACAAGGTCCTGTAACACCAATGATCGAAGATAGCGAATTTATTGCCAATGCACTGGAAGCTCTGCCGGCAGGCGAATTGACGGCGGATAGCTGGCAGGAATGGACTGGTGCTGTCAAGGCCGCCACAGGTGCCAAGGGGCGCGCTTTATTCATGCCATTGCGTCAGGCATTGACCGGCATGAACCACGGGCCGGAACTGGCACCATTGCTGCCGTTGATGGGACGGGAACGCGTGGTTGCCCGCCTGCGGGGTGAAAAGGCATAGGTAGAGGGTAATTTGATGGGACTAAAATTACATAATACCCTGACCCGAAAGAAAGAGGATTTCAGGCCAATAGATGCGGATCACATCCGTATGTATGTTTGTGGGCCAACGGTTTATAACTATGCGCATATTGGTAATGCACGCCCGGTGGTGGTGTTTGACCTGCTGGCGCGGCTGCTGCGCCATGAGTATCCAAAGCTGACCTATGCCCGTAATATCACTGATATTGACGATAAAATCATTGAGGCCGCACAGGAAAGTGGTGTGCCGATATCCGAAATCACGGAAAAATATACCGCGATTTATGAAGAAGACATGGGGGCCCTGAACGCAGAGCTACCGGACCTGCGGCCAAAGGCGACAGAGACCATACCGCAAATGATCAACATGATTGAACGGTTGGTGGCGAAGGGGCATGCCTATGCGGCGGAAGGGCATGTGCTGTTTCATGTGCCGTCCATGGAAAATTATGGTGAGCTGTCTAACCGCAACCGTGACGAAATGGTGGCGGGTGCCCGTGTTGAAGTTGCACCGTACAAGCAGGATCCGGCGGATTTTGTGTTGTGGAAGCCATCCTCTGACGATCAGCCGGGCTGGAACAGCCCCTGGGGCCGGGGGCGGCCAGGCTGGCATCTGGAATGTTCCTGCATGATCGAAGAAAATCTGGGGCAAACGATTGATATCCACGGGGGCGGTCTGGATCTGATCTTTCCACATCATGAAAATGAAATTGCCCAAAGCCGCTGTGCCCATGATGGCTCACCCTTGGCCAATTACTGGATGCATAACGGTTATCTGACCGTAGATGGTGAGAAGATGTCCAAATCGCTGGGCAACTTCTTTACGGTTCATGATTTGCTGGATGAATTTGGACGTAAGGGCGGGGAAGCCATCCGCCTGTTACTGTTGACGGCGCATTATCGCCAGCCGCTGGATTTTTCCAAGGACGGCATCGAACAGGCACGCAAACAATTGGACCGCTGGTACCGGGTGACGGCGGAGGTCGAAGGTGAGGTGACGGCTGCGGATATCCCGACGGAATTCCTTGAGGCTTTACGTGATGACCTGAACACGCCGAAGGCTATTGCGGTGCTGAATAAATTAGCCAAGCAAGGGCAGGGGCGTGCCTTGAAGGCAGCCGCATCGTTATTTGGGGTCTTATTGCAGGACGATTGGTTTGCTGTTGAAAGCAATGATACAGATCTGAGTGCAGATGCCATAGAGGCTTTGATTGCAGAGCGTAATGCGGCGCGTGCGACAAAGGACTTTGCCGCATCAGACCGCATCCGTGACGAATTAGCAGCACAGGGTATTATCTTGAAAGATGGCGCTGGCGGCACGACGTGGGAGCGGTCATAGCCCATGGCAGGAACCGAAAGTACACAACCCTTTGCGATGAGCCATCCGGGGCCAGCCATTATTCTGGTGCGCCCGCAATTAGGGGAAAATATCGGTAAGGCTGTACGCGCCATGTATAATTTCGGGCTGACGGATTTGCGTTTGGTGGCACCACGTGATGGCTGGCCCAATCCAGATGCGGTGCCGGCGGCTGCGGGCGCAGACATGGTACTGGAAAATGCAAAAGTCTTTGATGACTTAAAAGGTGCCGTAGCGGATCTGCATCATGTCTATGCAACGACGGCACGACGGCGCGATATGGTTAAACCTGTCGTCACCCCGCGTCACTGTGCTGACCTGATGCGGGATTATACCCTGCAAGATCAGAAAATAGGAATGCTGTTTGGTCCGGAAAAGGCGGGCCTGCGCAATGATGAAGTGGCACTGGCGGATGCGATTGTTTCTGTACCGTTAAATCCGTCATTTGCCTCTATCAACCTCGCCCAAGCAGTAATCCTGATGGCCTATGAGTGGTTTCAGGCGATGGATGACACGCCCGATACTTATCAGCCACCCGTAGACGTGATGCCAGCGACCAAGGCGGACTTGATTGATCTGTATGAGCATCTGGAATATGAACTGGTAGAGGCAGGCTTCCTGCGTTATCCACAACGCCGGGCCTTAATGGTGCGTAATCTGCGCAATATGCTGGAACGCGCGCGTTTTACCCGTCAGGAAGTCTCAACCCTGCGGGGCGCGATCAAGGCATTGGTGACTGGCGGCGGTCCCAAATGGCAGGCGGAACGGGACGCAAAGCGCGCGGCAGCCCAAAAAACCCAGAAAACTTGAGCCAAAGTCAGCGAAAAAGTTTGACAAACCAAGGGGCGACTATATATTGCGCCCATCGTGAATGGTCCGAAGAGGGCCGTGCAGTCTGTGATGACGCAGGTTGTAGCGCTAACACACAACATTTAACAAATAGAAGCGGTTCGAAATATGTCAAAACGTATTGAAGCTAAATATAAAATTGATCGCCGGATGGGTGAAAACATCTGGGGTCGCCCGAAAAGCCCTGTCAACAATCGTGAATATGGCCCCGGCCAGCATGGTCAGCGTCGTCGCAGCAAACTGTCCGACTTTGGTATTCAGTTGCGCGCCAAGCAAAAGCTGAAGGGTTACTACGGCAACATCACAGAAAAACAATTCAAGCGCGTCTATAAAGAAGCCGATCGCCGTAAAGGGGATACTGGTGAGATTCTGGTGGGTCTGCTGGAGCGTCGTCTGGATGCGGTTGTCTACCGTGCGAAGTTCGTACCCACTGTGTTTTCTGCTCGTCAGTTCGTGAACCACGGCCATGTGATGGTCAATGGTAAAAAAGTCAACATTCCCAGCTATCAAGTGAAACCGGGTGATGTGGTAGAAGTACGTGAAAAGTCACGTCAGATCCCGCTGGTACTGGAAGCGCTGGAATCTGCAGAGCGTGACCTGCCGGAATATATCACAGCCGACGAAGCACCGACAAAAGTGACCTTCGTCCGTCAGCCAACACTGGATGAAATTCCATACCCTGTGCAAATGGAACCAAATCTGGTGGTGGAATTCTATTCCCGTTAAGGTTACCCCAATATTTATGTAAAAAGGCTGCCTTTGGCAGCCTTTTTATTATCTATCAGGTGATGAGAACAGACAAAAGCCCCGCAGGAGTTGATCCTACGGGGCCTTTTTTATATTCTCAGATCGCGGCTGATTATTCAGCGCGGGGCGCAATGCCCTTGCTGACGAACAGCTGGCCCAATTCGCCGCTGACGGCCATTTCACGGATGATGTCGCAACCACCGACAAATTCACCTTTGACATAAAGTTGTGGCACTGTGGGCCAGTCACTGAATTCTTTAATGCCGTCACGAAGGGCCGGGTCCTGCAGCACGTCAAAACCTTCAAATTCCACATTGAAGTGATTAAGGATTTCGACCACAGAGGCGGAAAAACCGCATTGGGGGAACATCGGGCTGCCTTTCATATACAGCACGATGTCGGAACGACTGATATCGTCGTGAATACGTTGAAAAACGGGGTTTGTCATTGTTACTGTCCCTGATAGCGTTGATTTGATTATTGTTAATCTGGTGTCGATGTTTGCAGTGCCAAGGCATGCAATTCACCACCCATGTTGCCCTTAAGGGCTTTATAGACCATTTGATGTTGCTGAACGCGGCTTTTGCCTTCAAAGGCGCTACTGACCACAAGAGCGGCATAATGGTCACCATCCCCGCGGAGGTCTTGAATCTCTACCTTGGCATCAGGGAAGCTTTCCTTGATCAGGCGTTCAATTTCACCAGCATCCATTGGCATATTAGTTATCCTTTACACAATAACGTATTTAAATCTTAAAAATCATTTGCGTAGAGCTGACCGGGAAGGGAATCTTTGACAAATTCCTGAATACGGCTAATTTGCTCCGGCTTTAGACTATCTTTCCATTTATACGCTGCTTTAACAGGGTCGCGGACGACCTGGAAATATTTTTCATTTTGGCCCTGATAATTCAGGCTTTGTTCCAAAAAGTTATTCGTTTGTTCATTCCAATCCAAATCACAAAAAGAAAATAGTTCACGTGTCTTTTCAATTGGTGCACGACAGAGGTCTTCATATACCAATGTAATGCAATTCGGTTGGTCTTTGATCTCCTGCATGGTTTTTTCGTTATGTAACATCCAGCTGCAAACGATTTGTTCTTCTATGCTCAGCGTTTTTAGTTTTTCTAGTGTCAGGCCACGGCGTTTTGCTTCTTGCATTTCTGAAAGGGAATGCGCGTAAAACTCATCTCCCATCAGATTCAAAGCACGTCCCTTTAACTGGGAAGCCACATAGCCGCAAGGATGGCGGACAATATGGACAACTTTCGCATCAGGAAGGGCCTTGCTATATAGATAGGTACGCGAAATCGTATTTACAGACTTCAGGACATATTTGACCTGATCTTTTTTTGCTGAGGCAATCATATCAGGTAATGACGCTGATCTTAAAAAAGACAAACCTGGAATAGATTGCAGGCTTTTCAGAATAAAAGCGTAGAATTTTCTGAAATAGAAGCCCAAGGGCCGATAGAAATTTTTATCGAATTGCGGCAGGGAACCTGCAGACTTTGTTTGCCGGACATGTTTTATTTTTTGCAAATACTGACGTGCTGCAGTTTCGTAATTTGCACAATCTTCGGCATAGGGGGTAAAGGGAATATCGGCATTTACGACAAGGGAATCCGGCTCATGCCGATAGACAACATTGGGGTGGCTATCAAAGATTTTGCCCAACCATGTGGTCCCGGAACGCGGGCTCCCTTGAATGAGTATCATCTCTTTGATCCCTTTAGCTTTTGTCGTTCCAATTTGTATTAAGCACTGTGTTCCGCGCGCATATATTCTGGCATCCAGTTTCTGTGCAGGTCAAGAACCTGCTGTAGCGGTATATTCATTTGTCCCTTAACAATCAGGTCTGTTCCCTGCGTTTTGCCAAGAATTGACGCGGGGATATTTTCATCTTGTGCGTCTTTGACGATCTGTTCAGCGTGGGCAGCAGTAACAGACAAGATGTAACGGGCTTGATCTTCGCCGAAGGCAGCCGCATGAATAGGCAGATTATCCCCAAGGTCGATATCAAAACCAATGGAAGATGCCAAAGACATTTCTGTCAATGCAACAAGAAGCCCACCGTCCGAGATATCGTGACAGGCACTGACTTTGCTGCCCAGAATCTGTTCACGCACAAAATCGCCATAGTGACGTTCTTTATCCAGATCCACTTCGGGGGCGCCGCCGTCCTCCCGGCTTTCAATGATATCCAGATAAAGGGAGGCCCCCAGATGCCCCTGTCCACCACCAATCAGGACCAGAACCTCACCTTCTGCTTTCGGGGCAATGGTGGTCATCTTGCTGGTATCGGCAATCAGGCCCACACCACCAATGGCGGGTGTCGGGTGAATGCCGGTGCCGTTTGTTTCGTTATAGAGGGACACGTTACCAGACACGACCGGGTAATCCAGTGCGATACAGGCTTCGCCCATGCCTTTGAGGCATTCGACAAACTGGCCCATGATTTCCGGGCGTTCCGGGTTGCCAAAGTTCAGGCAGTTTGTAATCGCCAGTGGTGTGGCACCCGTGGCCGTAATGTTCCGCCATGTTTCGGCCACAGCCTGACGGCCGCCTTGGACCGGATCGGCGTAGCAATAACGTGGTGTACAGTCAGTGGATATCGCCAGACCTTTTTCGGTGCCATGCACGCGCACCATGGCGGCATCACCACCCGGGCGCTGGATGGTATCACCCATAACCATATGGTCATATTGTTCCCAGATCCATTTGCGGCTGGCCAGATGAGGGGAGCCCATCATTTTCAGCAGCGCATCACCCAGATCCGCCGGGGCGGCTACGTCTTCAGCCTTGATGTCGGCTTTTGGTTCGGATGGTACCCACGGACGGTCATATTCGGGGGCAAGGTCAGTCAATGGAGCCACTGGAATGTCGGCGACCACATCACCATCAAATGTCAGTGTCAGATTACCGGTATCGGTAATTTCACCAATAACGGCAAAGTCCAGATCCCATTTGCGGAAGATGGCTTCGGCTTCGCCTTCATGGCCCGGCTTCAGCACCATAAGCATGCGTTCCTGACTTTCGGACAGCATCATTTCATAAGGGGTCATGTGCTCTTCACGTTGTGGCACATTGTTCAGGTTCAGTTCAAAGCCAACGTCACCCTTGGACGCCATCTCCACAGAAGAAGAGGTGAGGCCAGCCGCGCCCATATCCTGAATGGCAACGATGGCATCTTTCTGCATCAGTTCCAGGCAGGCTTCGATGAGCAGCTTTTCAGTGAACGGGTCACCAACCTGGACAGTTGGACGCTTCTCTTCACTGTCTTCGGTAAATTCAGCAGAGGCCATGGTGGCACCATGGATGCCGTCACGACCGGTTTTGGACCCGACATAAACAACAGGGTTACCCACACCAGCAGCAGCACAATAAAAAATATTATCAGCGTCCGCTAGACCAACGGTCATGGCATTGACCAGAATATTGCCATTGTAAGACGGGTGGAAGTTTGTCTCCCCCCCCACGGTTGGCACGCCAACGCAGTTACCGTAACCGCCGATTCCTTCAACCACACCACTGAGCAGGTGGCGGGTTTTGGGGTGTTCAGGTTCGCCAAAACGCAATGCGTTCATATTGGCAACAGGGCGCGCACCCATGGTGAACACGTCACGCAGAATACCGCCAACGCCTGTTGCGGCCCCCTGATAAGGTTCGATGTAGGACGGATGGTTATGACTTTCCATTTTGAAGATTGCTGCCTGACCATCACCAATGTCAATAATTCCGGCGTTTTCACCGGGACCACAGATAACCCATGGGGCTTCTGTCGGCAGTTTCTTCAAATGCAGGCGGGATGATTTGTACGAACAATGTTCACTCCACATCACGGAGAATATACCTAATTCAGTGAGGGTCGGGGTGCGGCCCATAATGTCCAAAACACGCTGATATTCATCTGCGGATAGGCCATGTTCGGCAATAAGGTCTTCTGTAATATCAATGTTGTTTTCAAACGCAGTCATCTGATGGAAATCCAGATCGTTATCTATGTCTATTAATTCAGGCTATGCATCAGGCTTTCAAAAAAGCCACGGCCATCTGTCCCCCCCAAGGCATCTTCGATCAGTCTTTCGGGGTGCGGCATCATGCCTAGAACATTACCTTTTTTATTCAGTATGCCCGCGATATTGTGTTGTGAACCATTGGGGTTAGCCGCTTTTGTGGCTTCCCCATTATGGTCAACATATCGTACGGCTATTTGATTATTGTCTTCTAACCGCTTTAGCGTGTCGGCATCGGCAAAATAGTTCCCATCATGATGCGCGATGGGGATATTGATTAATTGACCGTGCTGATATTGTCTGGTGAAAACACTATCGTTGTTTTCAACCTTCAATGTGACATCTTTACAGATGAATTTCAGGTTGCGGTTACGCATTAGTGCGCCGGGCAGCAGGCCCGTTTCTGTCAATACCTGGAAGCCATTGCACACACCAAAAACATATTTGCCCTGGTTCCCATGGTCTACAATAGCCTTCATGATATGAGAACGTGCGGCCATGGCACCACAGCGTAAGTAGTCACCATAGGAAAAACCACCGGGCAGAGCCACCAAATCGACGTCAGGAAGTTCGCTTTCCTGATGCCAAACCATTTGCGGGGCCTGCCCAGTTATTTTTTCCAGAGCGACGGCCATGTCACGATCACAATTGGAAGCGGGAAAAACTATAACGGCACTTTTCATGTGACAAAATACCTGTTTTCAAAGAAGCCCTCAGGGCTTAGTCAATATCAATACTGTAATTTTCGATGACGGTATTTGCCAAAAGGGACTTACACATCTTTTCAACAGCAGCGCGGGCAGCATCCTTATCGGTTTCTGCCAAATCAAGTTCGATAAACTTACCTTGGCGAACATCGTTGACGCCTTCAAAACCCAAAGCAGTGAGGGCGTGTTCAATGGCCTTACCCTGAGGGTCTAAAACGCCATTTTTTAAAGTGACATGAACGCGGGCTTTCACGGCCTGTCCTTTCCTTGTTTACTAAGTATTTTCAGTTGCGATGGTGATACCAAGGCGCCGGGCGACTTCTGTATAGGCTTCTGTCTCCCCGCCCAGGTCGCGGCGGAAACGGTCTTTGTCCATTTTTTCGCCTGTTTTTATATCCCATAGACGGCAGTTATCCGGACTGATTTCGTCTGCAAGGATTACATGAATATCGCCATCTTGTTCACGACGCCCGTATTCAAGTTTAAAGTCTACCAGTTGAATGCCGATGGCGGCAAACAAACCACAGAGGAAATCATTGATCCGCTGTGTCAGTTCAAAAATAGTTGCCAATTCATCTTCAGTGGCCCAACCAAATGTCACGATATGCTCTTCAGCGATCAGGGGGTCATTCAACGCATCTTCTTTATAGCAGAATTCTATAAGCGGACGTGGTAGGGGATCGCCTTCAGTCAGGCCGAGTCGCGTACAAATCGACCCTGCAGCAATATTGCGGACGATGATTTCCAGTGGAATGATTTCAACCTGACGGATGAGCTGCTGGCGATCGTCAATACGTTCGATCAGATGTGTTGGAATGCCAATTTTTTCCAGATACCCCATAATAACTTCAGAGATATAGTTATTTAAGAGGCCCTTATTGGCAAAAGTTCCTTTTTTTTGCGCATTAAATGCCGTGGCATCATCTTTGAAATATTGGATCAGTGTCCCGGGTTTGGGGCCTTTGTAAAGAATTTTGGCCTTACCTTCATAAAGCTTTTCAAGCGCAGACATGCAGGGACACCTTACATTTTAATATGATATAATAATTGATATAAGTCATTAGCCATTCGGCGAGGCGAACATATAACATAACGAAATGAATGACAATGAAAGTTGGGGCTTAATTCCCGGAAAACAAACTGTCATAATTAAGCTATGGACAATGACGCGTTCCACCATATGATAGCGCGCAAATTTTTGATTTAAGGAGTTGTCGTAATGAGCCAGTTTGATGATCGTGAGCAGGTGTTTGAAAAACAGTTTGCAATGGACGAAGAGCTGCAATTCAAAGTTATGGCCCGTCGGGACAAATTATTGGGATTGTGGGCGGCGGATAAACTGGGTTTGACAGGTCAGGACGCACAGGATTATGCCATGTCCGTTGTCAAAGCCGATTTGCGGGAACCGGGCGATGAAGATGTCTTTGAATATTTACAGCAAAGCTTTGCGGATAAGAATATCGAAGTCTCTGAACATCAAATTCGCCGTGAGATGGACTCCAAATTGGATGAAGCCCGCGAACAGGTCATGTCAGAAGCCGGTAAATAGGCCTTAATTTAACAGAACTGCGAAATATTATTTTATAGAATGAATAAAGGCGCAGCCCTTAATTAGGGGTTGCGCCTTTATTTATTTTCGAAGTATCACCTGCTGGTTTATTCAGCAAAGACCCGCTTAAAAATCGTATCGACATGCTTTGTGTGATACGACATATCAAATTTGTCATCTATTTCCGCATCACTGAGCTTTGCTGAGACTTCCGGGTCTGCTTTTAATTCTGCGGCAAAGTCGGCCCCTTCTTCCCAGACTTTCATGGCATTGCGTTGTACAAGGCGATAAGAGTCCTCCCGGCTTACGCCGGCTTGCGTCAGGGCCAACAAGACACGTTGTGAATTATGCAGACCGCCCAGCTTATCCATATTTTTGATCATATTTTCAGGATAGATTACTAACTTATCCATGACCATTGTCAGACGCGCGAGAGCAAAATCCAATGTTACCGTGGCGTCAGGCCCGATCATACGTTCGACAGATGAATGGGAAATGTCCCGTTCATGCCAAAGGGCAACATTTTCCATTGCGGGCAGGGCATAGCCCCGCACCAGCCGCGCAAGTCCTGTGAGGTTTTCCGTCAACACGGGGTTACGCTTATGGGGCATTGCGGATGAACCTTTTTGCCCTTTTGAGAAAAACTCCTCCGCTTCGAGAACTTCTGTGCGTTGCAAGTGCCGGACTTCTGTTGCAAGCCGTTCTATAGAGCTGGCAATAACCCCGAGAGTTGCAAAAAACATGGCATGGCGGTCACGGGGAATAACCTGTGTTGAGACGGGTTCAATTTCCAGTCCCAAGGCTTTGGCAACATGTTCTTCCACATAGGGGTCAATGTTTGCAAATGTGCCAACCGCACCGGAGATGGCGCAAGTCGCTATTTCTTTTCGTGCTGATTGCAGACGGTCACGGTTGCGTTTGAATTCCGCGTATGCTTGGGCCATTTTCAGGCCAAAGGTTACCGGCTCAGCATGAATGCCATGGCTTCGGCCAATACAGACATCATATTTATGCTCTTCTGCGCGACGTTTCAGGACTGTCAGCAGTTCGTCAATGTCTTCCAGCAAAATATCAGCTGCACGGGTCAGCTGTACATTAAGGCAGGTGTCCAGGACATCAGATGAGGTCATTCCCTGATGAACGAAACGCGCTTCCGGTCCGACATATTCAGCAAGGCTAGTGAGGAAGGCGATAACGTCATGTTTGACTTCGCGTTCGATTTCATCAATGCGATCAACGTTGAAATTACCGCGTTCCCACACAGCTTTGGCGGCGTCTTTGGGAATAATCCCTAATTCTGCTTGTGCGTCACAGGCATGTGCTTCAATTTCAAACCAAATACGGAAACGGGACTCTGGCTCCCATAGGGCAACCATTTGTTCACGTGAATAACGAGGTATCATGCTGCATCACTCTTTATAAAATTAGGGAAACTCTTAGCGGAGGGATTAGCAGACATCTAGGTCAGGCTCAAGAGGCAAAACCGCCTAATGGCAGTATCTCTCTGGGATATTGTTCTTTATGCTGTTTGCCATATCTGTCTTATGTCAGAGTAAGCCCAATGACTTAAAGCTGTTATGACCGCTTTTGGCGATAATAAGATGGTCATGTACGGCCACGCCCAGCTCCTGACCAATGCGGGCAATTTTTTTCGTCATTTCAATATCATCGCGGCTGGGGGTTGCGTCTCCACTGGGGTGATTATGTACCAGAATAATCGCGGAAGCATGTAAATCTAATGCCCTGCGTATGACTTCACGCGGATAGACAGGCGTGTGATTGACGGTACCTTGTTGAAGGCATTCATCTTTAATGAGACGATTGCGGTTATCTAAAAATAGAACGCGGAATTGCTCAATTTTTTTATGCGCCATTGCGGCTTGGCAATAATTGAGCAAGGCTTGCCAGTTCGATAAAATAGGTTGATCCAGGACTTTATGTTGAGAAAGGCGCAAGGCTGCTGCTTCAACGACTTTTAGTAGTATCGCACTGTGTTCGCCAATCCCTTTTTGTTTTGTAAGCTTGTGAATATCTGCAGTAAGTACGTCTGATATGCCGCCAAAATCTGCGAGAAGGTTTTTTGCGTCTTCTTTGACGTCTCTGCGAGGGATAGCGTAAGTCAGCAATAATTCCAGCAGCTCATAATCCTGAAGGCTATCGGCACCATGATTGGTGAAACGTTGCTTTAGTCGTTCGCGATGTCCCACATAATGGGCTTTCTTCGGGGCATCATTAGCCTCATCTCCCATTATGGACCCCTCTTAGGTATAGGGTGGGCAGTGCCAACCTTTGGGTGATTGAGTGAAAATCTCGAACCCGTCAGCGGTAACCGCAATGCTATGTTCAAATTGTGCGGAAAGCGATTTGTCACGTGTGACGGCCGTCCAACCATCGGGAAGAATTTTGACGTCAGGCTTGCCGAGATTAATCATCGGTTCAATAGTAAAAAACATGCCTTCCTGAAGGATGGCACCGGAACCCGGTTTACCGTAATGCAGAACGTTAGGGGCATCATGGAAAACACGCCCTAAACCGTGACCGCAAAAGACCTCCACAACACTGCAGCGTTGTTCTTCCGCGTATGTCTGTATGGCATGACCAATATCCCCAAGAGTGGCTCCCGGTTTTACCACATCAATGCCCCGCATAAGGCATTCATAGGTAACCTCTACCAATCGCTTACTTTTCACTGTGGGCTTACCAACAAAAAACATGCGGCTGGTATCGCCATGCCATCCATCCACTATTGGCGTGACATCAATATTGATAATGTCTCCATTGGCCAGTTTCTTGGGACTGGGAATACCATGGCAGACCACATGGTTGATCGATGTGCAAATTGATTTGGGAAAACCACGATAGTTCAGCGGGGCAGGGATGCCGCCGTGATCTATGATAAAATCGTGACACAAACGGTCCAGTTCATCTGTTGTTACACCGGGGACCACATGCGGTGTAATGTAATCTAAAGTTTCCGCTGCCAGGTGACCTGCTTTGCGCATACCCTCATAATCTTCTTTTGCATGAAGTTTGATGGCTTTGGTCATTGTGTCCAGTGCTTCAGAGGCGGGAATGTAGTTCATTATTTGCTCTGTTATCTAATGTATACTGATGGCTTGCCGTTATAGTATCTAAAGCATAATAGGCAAGGGGCGATCAAGCTCTATTTCTGTGGGAGATAATCGGCAGGCATAACATATAATTTCAACGCCTTCCTCTACAGCGACTTTCAAAGCGGAGTCATAGGCTGGGTCTATATCATTGGCGATGCGAAATTGGCTGCAATCATCGCGTTGGACGAGGTAAAACATGACGGCACGATGTCCTTCGTGAACCATATGTGTCAGTTCCTGCAAATGTTTGGTCCCGCGTGCAGTGACTGCGTCCGGGAATTCCGCATATCCGGGTTCACGTGATAACGTGACGTTTTTCACTTCAACGTAGCATTTGCTATCTTGACTACTGTCACTGTTATTTTCTAACAGGATATCAATGCGTGAATTGGTGCCATATTTTACTTCACGCCGAAGACTGTCATATTGGTCCAGCCCGGGTATTTCTTTATTTGCTATGGCCTCTGCAACGATACGGTTGGGATGTGATGTATTAATACCAACCAAAGCACCGGAAGGAATACGGACCATTTCCCACTTGTAAGGTAATTTTGCCTTGGGGTTGGTTGCAGGGGATAACCAGACTTTATTATCTTCATCCTTCAGTCCCATCATAGAGCCAGAATTAGCGCAATGGGCTGTAACGACATCGCCATTCTCTAAGGTGACATCTGCGAGAAAGCGTTTATATCTTTTAAGGAGCGTAGCAGGAATAAGTGTATTTTCAAATTTCATGGTGGCAAGATAGCCGTATTAAACAATGTATTAAAGCAGAAAAATTGGACAACAATGACCGACAAGAAAACGACGACCGCGGCCCTATTGATTATTGGAGATGAAATCCTGTCGGGACGGACCAAAGATGCCAATCTTAATCATTTGGCTGTGTGGTTGGGTGAGCGGGGGATACAACTAAAAGAAGCCCGCGTCATTCCTGACGAAGAGGACATTATTGTTTCTGCAGTAAATCATTGCCGGGCAGAATTTTATTATGTCTTCACGACAGGAGGTATTGGCCCTACGCATGATGATATTACAGCGTCTTGCGTTGCCAAGGCGTTCGGTGTCCCGTTTGGTTATCATGATGAAGCCTTGCGTATTTTGACGGATTATTATGGGGAACAAGACCTGACTGATGCCCGCAAACGGATGGCTATGATACCCGAAGGTGGCATATTAATTGATAATCCGGTGAGCCGCGCCCCGGGTTTTCAAATGGATAATGTTTTTGTAATGGCTGGCATTCCAAAGGTTATGCAGGCCATGTTACGGGATATAGAGCCACGTCTGGAGGGGGGCGATAAGGTTTTGTCTCGTGCCATTTATGTTTATAGAGGGGAAAGTTGGTTTTCGGCACTGTTAGAGCAGGTACAAAATCAGTTTTCGGGACTTTCGATAGGCAGTTACCCTTTCATGAATAAAGGTGTTTTTGGTGCCACGTTTGTTTTGCGGTCACAACATGAAGATGTTCTTGAACAAGCGTTAAAGCTGTTACAGCAAGGCATAGAGGCGTCCGGGGAAGAATGGCATGAGGGAGAACCTGAAAAGGATCCGCGCTGGTCTGGGTCGCCAATGAATAATTAGTTCGCAATTAGTGTCGAATAACTATTTATTTCTAGTTCAGAATATGCAATATGCGTATTGCCTTTCGGAGTTGAAGGACAGGATTTAAGCGAGCGTGGCGAAATTGGTAAACGCAATGGACTTAAAATCCATCGCCCGTATGGGCTTGCGGGTTCAAGTCCCGCCGCTCGCACCACCTGTCTTTCCCGCTATTTTCAGAACATACGCACCTTAATTGTTACTTAAATGTATCACCTGATTTTTAAGGTTTCTTAACCAGATGACGCTAATGATGGGTGCAGTGTAGGGAAAAGAAGGCGAAAGGCCGCCATCGTAATGAGTTCACTTAACAGCGATAGCCTTGTCAATTTAGTCAATTTGGCACAGGACAAATCAGATGCTGCCCGCAAAATGCTGGTGGAAAATATATCTGATTTGTTTTTATCTGCTGAGGGCCGTTTGAATGAACATGAACGGGTTTTGATGAATGACATTCTCGGAAAACTCATAAAAAATGTTGAAAAAAATGTAAGGCAGGCGCTGTCAGAGAGACTTGCTGCGTCTAATTCTTTATCAGAAGATCTTGCCGATTTTTTAGCCCGTGATGATATTGATATTGCCAGGCCTATTTTGGAAAAATCCAATGTTCTTCGCGATGAATCTTTAATGGAGATCATCCGCAATCGTACAGATGAACATCGATTGGCAATTGCGATACGTGAGCATATTAGTACGGATGTGTCTGCAGAATTGGTAGAATTTGGCAGCGAAGATGTGATCGAAGCGTTGCTCAAAAATGAAGACGCTGAATTATCACAAACAACGATGGAATATTTGGTCAACGAATCTCGTCGTGTGGACCGCTTTCAGGAACCATTATTGGGACGCCACGACCTTCCTACAGCGTTGGCGCACAGGATGTACTGGTGGGTGAGTGCTGCATTCCGACGCAAAATTCTAATGGAGTTTGATATTGACGAAGCCATGCTAGATGATGCTTTGGAATTATCTTCTAATGTTGCTTTAGCTAAAAAAAGCACGGAAGATAACGCAGAAGCCAGTGCAAGAAAATTAGTTATAAGGATGGCGCTGCGTGGCCAGCTTACGGCAGAGTTTCTGTTGCAATCATTACGTCAGCAAAAAATATTGGTGGCGGTGACAGGGCTTGCGGAATTGGCAGGACTGGACAATAAAATTATTTGGCGGGCGTTCCGTGAGAAGTCGGGAGAAAGTCTTGCCGTGATTTGTAAGGCTATAGATATAGATCGTTCTGATTTTACGTCATTATTTTTATTGATATCACAGGCCTCATCAGGGGGTGGTGGCCGTGCAACACATATTTTAAAACAAACACTTGCCTTGTATGATGAGATAAAAACTCAAAATGCAATTAGTGCGATAAGGCACTGGCAGCGGGACATAGGTTTTCAGGAGGCCGTGTCTGACATTATGAAGGCAGGTTAGGGAGTAGTTGGGATATGGGGAGATCGCCCTTATCACATGTCGGTAAAAGTGCTGGTTTGTCACATCGTTTGGGACAATCGACAATTCTTCCGTTACGCATTGTTGATGAACAGTTTCAGCGACAAAATTCACACAGAGTTGGTATGAATGACCAATCAAGTGCAATAGTACGTTCTCTGCTGGAAAAGATGCACATAGATGATGATGTGCCATTATATGTTGCGGGGGTTGATGGTAAGCTTGTTTACGTCAATGATGGATACCGTAAATTAGTGTTACGTTGTGACCGCAGTGAGACTTCAGCACTTCGGACCTCACCACAGAGAAATGATACTATGCCTCCCAGTCTTGCGGCTGTTCTCAATGAGGTGCAGCTCGTGCGTCATAGTATATCTATTGAAGAAAAACTGAGCTTTGGTGAAAACCTACGGCAGTTCAGATCCCGGCATTTTCCTATCTGCGATAATCAGGGCAAAATTGTTGCCGTCGGCGGGACTTATATCGACTGCACAGAACAGTTGGAAGTCGTGAATGCGGAACATGAAATGCAACAACGCTTTCGTGATTTCGCCAGAGCGACATCGGACTGGTTTTTTGAAATCGGCCGGGATTACCAAGTCACATATTTATCAGAAAGAATAACTGCGATCACGGGAAAGCCGGCAATATTATTTAAAGGCCAGCCTTTAGATCAAATGGGCTATTTTGCGGATCGTCCCGGGGGTGAGCGCCTTTCTGTTTATGCTAAATTAGACGAGTATAAGCCATTTCGTGATTTGCTGTTTGTGATACAGGATAGCGAAGGACAAGAGCTGCTCATGCATTTAAGCGGTGTTCCCCTTTTCGATAAAGAAACAGGCGAATTTAAGGGCTTTCGTGGGGCGGGCATGGATATGTCTTCCAGTTATCAGGCACAGAACGAAGCGCGCAAAGCTCGCAAGGAGCTGGAGAAGACCCTTCAGGTTCTAACAAATAAAAATACAGAACTGGATATGGCAAATGCCAGCGTGGAGGCATCCCTAGAAGCCAAAAATGAATTCCTGGCCGCAATGAGCCATGAGCTGCGCACGCCGCTTAATGCCATTATTGGTTTTGCGGAAGCCATGAAAATGGAAGTTTTCGGCGATCTCAACAGTCAATATGTCAGCTATAGTAATGATATAATGAATGCCGGAACGCATTTGTTAGGGCTTATTAATGATGTGCTGGATGTTGCGGTATTAGAAAGCGGCAAGATTAAGCTGGAGACGTCATCAACTTCGCTGGGTGATATATTATCCAAAGCGATGAACTTAGTGGTGATGCAGGCTGAAGATAAAGAAATTGATATGTCCGGCATTAGCCTGGACCATGATTGGCACGTGTTGGTGGATGAGCGCCGCGCGGTGCAGATTTTTGTAAATCTGTTTAGTAATGCGGTGAAGTTTACTGAAGAAGGTGGACAAATTGGCGTCTGGGCTAAGCCGCAGGCTCATAATTTATTGGCAATAACGGTTTGGGATACCGGTGTGGGTATTCCACAAGATCAGCAAAGCCTTATTTTTGAGAAATTTCATCAGGCAAGGGACGATATATATTCCCGCAAACAGGAAGGAACTGGCCTTGGGCTCCATATTTCCCGTGAGCTTGCCCGCATGATGCATGGAGATATTACGCTCACAAGCAAGGCCGGAAAAGGGTCGGAATTTACGGTGCTGTTACCGATGGTCTAAGTGGCCAGAATTGGGCGGACCGTAAACTATTACATCGTTCTCATTTTTGCTGTGAGTGTTGTTAATTCCCGAATAATTGCCTGTGCAATCGGGCTGTTCTGATCTAATGCTTTTTCCTGAATAAGAGCCCGCAGGGCACCAATATGGCTTTCGATCGCCGCGATGTATTGCGCGTGCTGTGGGTTAATTTCGCTCAAGACCTGGCAGAGAGATGCACAAACCTGACTGACAACGTCATAGCCAAATGTGCCTGCCAATCCCTTGATTTCAAAGGATTTGGCAAATAGTTGGGTGTCTTTCCCGTTTGATCGGGCAACCTCTGTTTCAAAATTCTGAAAGCTTTCGAACAGGTCGCTCAAGTCTTTGGCCAATGCTTTGGAGTAATCATTCTTAAGGCTGTCTATGGCCTGATTGGCACGTTCGATGGCCTCCCGTTCGCTGATCCCGGAAGAAACAGAACGCAGTTTGTCACGCAGGTTAGTGGGGGGCGTAACAATTTTGGAAGTTTTTGAACGTTCAGACATTTACATCACCATAATGTTGAATGATCTAATTTGCAGGAAACATTTATTGTACGAACTGTTCATGCAGTATGCGCTCAGCGAGGGTATGGTCGCTATCAAACAGGACTTTCAGTTCAACAGAATGATCTTCACGAATACGTACTTTTCTTACATTACGAACTTCGCGAGTGTCCGCAACCGCACTTACAGGCCGTTTGTCACGTTCCTGCACTTCGAATTCGACAATTGCTGTATGGGGGAGGAGCGCACCATGCCAGCGCCTTGGCCGGAAGGCACTGATGGGTGTTAGGGCAAGAATATCCGAACTTAAGGGAATGATCGGCCCGTGTGCAGAGAGGTTATATGCAGTGCTTCCCGCGGGTGTGGAGACAAGAACGCCATCACATATGAGTTCTTTCATACGGACTTTACCATCAACGGATATACTGACTTTTGCAGCCTGGCGTGTTTCACGGAAGAGGGAGACTTCATTTATCGCCAGACTTTCACTAATTGTGCCATCAATTGTTTCTGCCTGCATACGAAGCGGATGTAATATGAATAACTCGGCAGCCTCTACACGTTCTATAAGGTTTTCAAGGTTATATGGGTTCATCAAAAAACCGACGGTGCCGCAGTTCATGCCGTAAATTGGTACATTCCGGTGCATATAGTCATGCATGACCTGCAGCATAAAGCCATCACCACCCAGAGCAACGATAAGGTCACAGTCATCGGCCTCAACAAAAGCGTACTTTTCCGCTAAAGCATTACTTGCCTGTTTTGCTTCTTCAGTGTCGCTTGTCAGGAGCGCAATTTTTTTGGCCATTGTCATGATTATTTAGCTCAGCTTTGAGTCATAGGGGCAGGAAAAAGTACACAGCTCTTATCCACCTGTCACGTTCATATGTCGTTTAAGGGCGGGGCTACTGTTATTTTTATCAATAAAGAAGTCGTGCCCCTGAGGTTTGCGACCAATGGCGTTATCGATAGCTTGATACAACATGGTGTCGTCATTGCTTTCGCGCAGGATTGTGCGCAGGTCTTTGCCATCATTTTGACCCAGACATAAATATAAATGCCCTGTGCAGGTGACGCGAATGCGATTACAGCTATCACAAAAGTTGTGGCTTAAGGGAGTGATAAAGCCAAGTTTTTGTCCTATTTCTGCAATTTCCATATATCTTGCGGGCCCTGAAGTCCCATAGGCTGTAGGTGATAATGTCCAGTTTTTGTGAAGTTCTGCTTTTACCAGGGATAATGGTAAGTATCTATCCGTACGATCTTCATCAATATCCCCTAAGGGCATGGTTTCAATTAAGGTAAGATCTAGACCTTCCTGGCCACAAAAATAAAGCATATCATTGAATTCATCTTCATTGATACCGCGCAGGGCGACCATATTTATCTTGACCTGTAAGCCCTGACGGCGGGCTTCCTGTATGCCTTTGATGACAGGATTAATATCCCCCCAACGTGTTATGCGGCGGTATTTTGTGCTGTCAAGCGTATCAAGCGAGACATTAATGCGTCTAATGCCATATTGATGTAACGCGGCGGCATATTGTTCTAACAAAGTCCCGTTCGTTGTCAGGGTCAGTTCCTGTAAGGATCCATCGTCCAGATGCCGTGAAAGTGAAGAGATAAGGGACAGGATATTCTTTCTGACCAGTGGCTCTCCGCCTGTCAGGCGTAGTTTGCGGATGCCTTTATGGATAAAAGCAGAGGCTAGCCTATCCAACTCTTCCAGACTAAGGACCTCTGTTTTAGGGAGAAAAGTCATGTTTTCAGCCATACAGTACTGGCACCTTAGGTCGCAGCGGTCAGTAACAGAAAGACGTAAGTAGTGAACATGGCGCCCGAATGGGTCCTGCATATGACTATACCCTGAACAATCAATTTATTATTCTAGGTAATATAGAGAAAATATTGGTCAGATTAAAGAGAGGTTGGGGAAAATATTAAAACAGCCGCTGACGGGATTCCTCTTCTGCCCATTTGTGCAGTGTTAATTGGGCCTGTCGTTGATCTGTATTCTGGAAGCGGTCATATGCCGTTTCCAAGATAGATGGATCCAGTTCTTCCGTTTGTCCCCGTGCCTTGCGGGTCAGTCGATAAATTGTCATGAATACACTTTGATCGATGCCAACAGCCCGGCAAACAATTGCCAAAGAAATAGGGCCACTGTCATAGGTGAATTGACGTGCAAGATTTAGTTCAAGATTGGTTAGCTTTGCCAGGGCATATTCGAAAAGTTCTGTATCTCCTTGGCTAAGACTTTTCATCAGGAACGATGGTTTTAGCTGTTTGGCATTATAGAGTTTAGTAACAAGTTTTTCTTTCGGGTTGATATCCGATCGTGCCAGCTCTTCTTCTTTTAGGCCGTCAACGGTATCATTTAACAGACTATCTAGTTCATGCTTGTCTATGGTCTGCGTCTGCAAAATAACTTGTTTTAGAGCGTCAGAAACCCAGTCATACATTTTAAGGGCCATGGCTTTAGGAAGGTCATGGCGTTGTAATAGGGGGCGTTGAAATGTCTCTACAGTGCGTGATTGCTCTACTAATTTTTCAATAGTGTTATTGGCTATACGTGCAGACTGGTTCGCCAGCAGAGCTATTATAGCCCGTTCATGTCCCGTTTTGATGATTTCATGAGAGACAGACTCACTAAGCTCACGTCGTGCGGCGACGCTGATTTGATGACTGAGTGTCTGCCCACGTATTATTTTAATAAGCTCGTCATCTTGAAGAACTTTACTTTCCAGTAAGACCGGGTGGGCAACATCTATAGTGTCATTTGCAAGAAGTACGATCAGTTCAACAGGTGCTGCAGGATTACGTGCCAACCGTTCAGCAAGGCGTATTCGTAATTCCATTTCCACATTATGCGTAAGGCTGCGGAGGATATCGGCCATAAGGTCACGTTCTATCGCCGATAGATCCTGATGGTGCAGTTCAAAGAAGTCGGAAACTTTTTCGTACAGGTCACGCTTTCCAGAAGGCGCTGTATGCTCTTCTGCAAGTCGGAGAAGCCCTGTTACTTCCTTTTTAATACTATTGTTTACTGAACCACTCATGCCTTTTGGCAAAATGCCCTCTGGAATAGCCGCGCTACTATAAAGATGTACTTACTTGTTTCGTTGTTACAGTATGACTGAAAAAGGTTAACCACAAGGAAAAGTCATCATTACTTTTTCTTAGCCAGTTGATCGATGACGCTTCCCAGTGTTTCGTCCAGAGTTTTAATGAGATTAATATTCGCTTTATACGCCTGTGTCGCAATTTTTAACGTAGCGACGTCAGAAATTGTATCATCATTTTCCACCGGGGTCGAAGCATAACTGCCCGGGGTATTCTTGGGTGGCCCATAGTTAAGGGCGGCGGGTGCGGCTATTGATGAGCTTTTTTGATAGGCTTCAGTGGCAAACAACGATCTGCTCTGATCTTTGTCTGCTGTTATGGAAGAGGATGTTTTATGGATAATATTATGGCTTGCCGTGGCCATACTATTTTGTGCTGCGAGAAGGCCGGCTACACCCGTTCTAATGTTATGGATCATTTCTGCACACCACGACGTTATCTGGATGTCGTAGCTTATAAGAGATCTCGTTTCAAAAACGTAAAGACTGATTAAAATATTAGCCATTTATGACAAAGAGGCAAAAATGTCTGTTTGTCATCCTTTTAAAATAGCATTATCTTTTTGGAGAAAAGAAATTCCTGACATAGGCGCGTCGTTAATACGTAGAGGGGCAAGCTGTGGCGTATAAACCAGAATTCTGGATCATATCAACAGATACTGAATCAGCACACTATGTCGAAAACACATTATCGCATATATCAGGCGGGTCACAAATTGCCCTGCTGACACATTTTCAGGGATACGAAAGTATTTTCGATGGAGAAACCCTGTCTGCAGCAGGTTTGATTTTCATTATTTTGTCTGATGAGATGGTTGATGCTGATAAGGAAGCGGTTTCTGACTTAATTCGCCACCTGAAGACGAAAAGTGAGGGGACTGCGCCATTAGTTGTCGTCTTGTCGTCTATTGAGATGGTTGACTATCATCAGGTCATTGCTGAAGCAGATGAATATTTACCCCTTCCTCTTAATACCGCACATTTGGAGGCCAGATTACGGGCCTTATTAAGACTAAACGTTATGTATCATGAGTTCTGGTGCCGTAGTGAGACCAATAGGCGTTTCGGGGTGGAAGAGCAAACTGTGTTTGATATTCAGGATGCGGCTGTTTCGAAGGCTTTGTGTGTCAGCCTGCCCGCAGGGGCTTTGCCGCATTGGAGCGAACAAGTTCCGGATTGGCTTGTCATTGATACCGTTGGGGATGTTGAAGATGCTGTAACAATGCTAAGAGGTGGGGAATACAGCTGCTGTCTGATTGTTGTTAACGATGGATTGCTACAAGAAGCCAGTGAGTTTGCTGAAACAATTAGGAAGTATCCGCGTTTATATAGTCTTCCTGTCCTTTTGATGTCTGGACAGGAAATATCTGTGGGTACCATTGAACAGGTCATTAGTTCTGGTGTAACGGATATATTTTCAATGCCGGAAGGAGAAGACCTTTCACTATTTAGTCGCTTAAGCTTTTATATTCGTCAGGAAAAGTTGCGGGCTAAGTTACAGGCTTTCTACAAGGAAGACACGAAAATGTCAGTTTGTGATAGCCTAACAGGTTTGTATAATTATGGTTACTTTATGGACCATACACAGGCACTTATAGAGCGGATGGATGAAAATAACCGGCCAGTTTCATTATGTTGTTTTTATCTAGAGGGGCTTGAAGACATTAATCGAAACTATGGCTATGCAGGCGGGGATTACGTCTTGCAGCAGGTAGGTGTATTGATTGGCCGGTTGCATAGAGGGGAAGATACCGCAGCACGGATAGGCGCAGGCTTTTTTGCCCTCTTAATGCCCAATACAACTGAAGAGCAGGCAAAAGTTGTTATAAACCGTATCACAAGCATTATTCGCCATACAGAATTAAGCTACAAAGAATATGGTAAGATATTTCCTCTTGTTCTAAGAGGTGTTACGGCCCCTTTGCAGGCTAATGTCGGCATTAATCAAAAAATCCGAGAACTTAAAGATTGTTTATTTAAGAAATAACTTTAGAAAAGATCTTTAACTAATTATTTTTAATGGCCAAATTCCGTAAATTCTGGGAAAGAACAAGTGCGCCTTTCAGGCGTTTTTCCACGTCAGGCCATTTCCGCACATAGGTTAAACGGTGATCCGGGCGTAATTTGGCAACAACGTTTTTACGGGTAATGAATTCAATTAATCCTCCGGGATTTGCAAAGCTGTTATTCCGGAATGTGACGATGGCTCCTTTTGGTCCGGTTTCTAATTTTTCGATGCCGGCGTCACGGCAGAAATTCTTAATCAGAATTATTTTAAGCAGATGATCGACTTCCGATGGCAGGTCGCCAAATCTATCAATTAATTCGGCGGCAAAATGGTCAATATCCTCCCGGCTTTCCAGGTCTGCGATGCGGCGGTAGAGTGACATTCGCAAATTTTGATCTACCACATAATTTTCCGGTATCATGACTGTGGCCCCGACATTAATCTGGGGAGACCAGTGATCTGCACTATGTATATCGTCCTGTGCCCCTGACCGTGCTTTGGCGACAGCCTCTTCTAACATTTGTTGGTAGAGTTCAAAGCCGACTTCTTTGACGTGACCGGATTGTTCATCGCCTAATAAATTTCCTGCTCCACGTATGTCGAGATCGTGGCTTGCAAGTGTGAAACCAGCCCCGAGCGTATCTAGCGTTTGCAAGACATGTAGCCGCTTCTCTGCGGTTTTCGTCGGGAGTTGCCGAGGGGGAAGCGTCAGGTAGGCATAGGCTCGTATTTTAGAACGGCCCACGCGACCGCGCAGTTGATAAAGCTGCGCCAGGCCAAACATATCCGCACGATGGATAATGAGGGTGTTTGCGCGTGGCACGTCCAGGCCAGATTCCACTATGGTTGTAGAGAGCAAAACATCAAACTGCCCCTCATAAAACGCAGTCATGATGTCCTCTATTTCAGTGGGGGGCATCTGACCATGGGCTTTGACGACCTTGACTTCTGGCACATGATCTTTCAGAAAGTCTTCAATTTCCTGAAGGTCAGATACTCGTGGACAAACATAGAAGCTTTGCCCGCCCCGGTAATGTTCCCTGAGTAAGGCTTCTCTTATCACTAAAGGATCCAAAGGGAGCACAAAAGTACGTACGGCAAGGCGATCTACAGGCGGGGTAGCGATAAGGCTTAGCTCCCTCATCCCGGTCATGGCCATTTGTAAGGTTCGCGGGATCGGGGTGGCGGTTAATGTCAGGACGTGTATGTCCGCTTTTAGTTGCTTTAATTGCTCCTTATGCGTAACGCCGAAATGTTGTTCTTCATCAATTATAAGCAAGCCCAGGTTTTTGAATTTTATTTTTTTGCTCAACAAGGCATGGGTGCCGACAATAATATCGCATTGCCCGTTGGCCAGTTCATCGCGGACCTGGTTTTGTTCTTTGGTTTTGACAAGGCGGGAAAGTTGGCCAATACGGACAGGAAAGCCCTTAAAACGGTCTGTGAATGTTTTGTAATGTTGCCGGGCCAGTAACGTTGTCGGCACGATCAGCGCAACCTGCAGCCCCGACATCACAGCCAGAAAGGCTGTTCGCAGGGCGACTTCGGTTTTTCCAAAGCCAACATCACCACAGACAAGCCTATCCATTGGCTTACCCGCCCCAAGGTCGTTGATAATGTCCTCTATACTGCGCAGCTGATCATCGGTTTCATTATAGGGAAAGCGCGCACAAAATTCATCATACATTCCATCAGGAATAGTGACTTTATCGGCCTTGCGCATTTCCCGGGCGGCAGCGACTTTAATCAGGTCTTCTGCCATGGCCAGGAGGCGCTCTTTCAGTTTGGCTTTGCGGGCCTGCCAGTTGCCCCCACCAAGCTTATCGAGTTGTACAACACTGCCTTCTGCGGCGTATCGACTGAGGATATCTATATTTTCGACAGGGACATATAGACGATCGTCCCCTTGATAGGTAAGGGTGACACATGCATGGGGGGCGTTTAGGACATCAAGAGTGATGAGACCATCAAAGCGGCCAATGCCATGGTCAATATGTACTACATAATCACCGATGTTGAGTGAGGATGCCTCAGTCAGGAAGTTTTCAGCTTTGCGGCTGCGTTTGACCCGACGGATCATGCGATCACCTAACAAATCCTGTTCGGAAATCACCACCATGTTTTGCGTCTGAAAGCCACGTTCTAGCGGCAAAACCAGCAATGCTGTATGCCCTGCGGGTAATGCAGAGAGGTCTGACCAGCGGTCGATATTCTGGTGTTTTTCGATATTATGGTCGTTAAGGACGCCAGAGAGTCGATCACGCGCACCAACGCTATAAGACGTCAGAACACTGGCTTTATTTTCTTTATGTGATAGATTAATATATTCTTTTAATGCCTCGTAAATATTTATATTTTTGTCATTTCTCTCTAATGAAAAATCGCGTCCGACTTTGCCCTTCATATCCAGATGCGGAATATCGTCGGGCACATGATGAGGCACGAACTGATGGAAATTATTTTGTTGTTGTAGTGCCTCCCACCCGGATGCATTTATATACAACGTATCCGGAGAAATAGGTTTATATGTTACCGATGATGTATCCTGTGCCTTTGTGGAATTTTTATATAATTCTGCGCGCGCCTGATAATAATCCTGAACGGCATTCTGGCGATCAATGACGGCTTCGGGGACAAGATGGTCGACGGTAACAAGGGCATTGGGCAGGTAATCAAATAAGCTATCTAACTTTTTATAGAAAAGAGGAAGCCAATGTTCCATCCCCTGATGACGCCGTCCTTCTTTTACGGCGGTATAAAGAGGGTCTTCATCCCGAACGGTTCCAAAAGCTTCTATATAGTTTCGTCTGAAACTTCGGGTGGTGTCAGGTGTCAGCAGAACCTCTCCGACAGGTAAAATTGTTATGAGTTGTTTTTTACCTGTAGTGCGCTGGCTAAGAGGGTCAAATTCACGGATGCTTTCAACGTCATCACCAAAGAGGTCAATGCGGGAAGGGTTATCATGATCAGGAGGATAAATATCCAGCAACCCACCGCGCAGAGCAAAGTCACCATGTTCCATAACGGTGCTGACGCGATTATATCCGTTACCCATAAGGAAAGTGGTAAATTCTTCAATATTTAATGTATCGCCAGGTTTGATCCGGTAGTGGTTATTTTCCAGAATGTCACGCGCCGGGACTTTCTGTGTAATGGCATTGACAGTTGTCAATACGATGACCGGCTGCGTATTTTGCATATGGCGAAGATGGCTGAGCGTTGCCATACGTTGCGCGACGAGCTCCGGGTTTGGTGAGATACGATCATATGGAAGACAATCCCACGCGGGGAACGTCAATATTTGCACAGTGGGTGCAAAATAACGCAATGTGTCTTCTATGCTCACCAAACGGTTATCTTCGCGGCAAATATGCAGGAATATTTGGGGCGTGTCTTTAGCGTCAGATATTAAATTTGCCAGCGTGAGCGCATCCAGCCCCTCTGGGCAGTTTGCAATTTTAAGTACCCCGTCACTTTGGGTAAAATCAGAGCAGGAAATCACTTTACAATATCAATGTAGTCTAATTGTTGCAGCATGGTCATAACGCTGTTCTGGAGGTATTCTGGAGGCATGCTGCCACCTGTAATCCATGAGACAAGGTCTGAATCCTGTTCGCGCATGATTTCTTCATACATGTCCAGCTTAGCATTGCTGAGTGAATGGATATATTTGTCAGCAAATTGACCAAAGAGAAGGTCGGCTTCTTTTATCCCCCGATGCCAACTACGGAAACGCAACCGTTTGCGCCTGATTGTGATATCTTCATTAGGATCACGTTTAGCTTCTATAAAGCCTGGTGTGTTCGGCTGTGCCATATTGTATTCCTTTATGCCTTACTTTAACTTGATGGCATCATTAATTTATGGTTTTAGCCCACTAGGCGGCTTTAAGATAGATGTAAAAGCGAATTTATGCGTCCTGATTTATTGTATCCTCTTTTTGCACAGACCGTCAGCTTGCCGGGCATTGGGGGTCGGTTTGCGGCGTTATTGGATAAGGTTGCAGGATCAAAGATTATTGACCTTTTGTGGCATCTTCCCACTGAATTAAAACACCGCGTTTGGCGAAGCTCTTTGGAGGATATCCAGTTTGGCGAGCTTGCGATATTGGATGTTACAATAGAGAAACATGAGCCTCCGCCGAAGCGAAACCGTCATACACCATATCGTGTGTGGTGCCATTTGCGGGGAGAACGACTATCGCTGGTTTTTTTTCATGCTCATGGCGATTATTTGTTAAAACAGTTACCGCCAGGTCAAAATCGTATCATTAGTGGAAAAGTGGAACATTTTCAGTCCATTGTGCAGATCACACACCCAGATTATATCCTCAGTCCAGATGATAAACAGCAGATCGCCGAATGCGAAGCCGTATATGCGCTGACAGCAGGCCTGAGCAATAAAACAGTACGCAAGGCCATTAACGCGAGCCTGGAGAAAATGCCGTCTATGCCGGAATGGCTAGATAAGCCGCTGTTGCAGCATAAAGGCTGGCCTGGTTGGTCTGCGGCGATTTCAGCAGTTCACAATCCTGCAGAAATGAGTGATTTATCGCCATTGACGCCATCACGTCAACGATTGGCTTATGATGAATTATTGGCTAACCAGTTGGCATTAGCGCTGGTAAGAAGACGCTACCAGCGGCGCAGTGGGCGTGTAGTTGAGGGGAATGGAAAACTGCGTCGTAAGCTGTTGCAACTATTACCCTATGAGTTGACTCCTGCGCAGCAACAAGCAATAGGCGAAATTGAAACGGATTTGACCGCCGCGCATGCCATGTACCGCTTATTGCAGGGGGATGTTGGCAGTGGAAAGACGGTCGTGGCCTTGATGTCAATGCTATCCGCCGTGGAAATGAGTCAGCAGGCGGCTTTGTTAGCCCCGACTGAAATTTTAGCGCAGCAACATTATCAGGGGATTTCCGCATTGCTGAAAGATTTGCCTGTACGTGTAGAGCTGCTTACAGGCCGTATTAAGGGGAAAAAGCGTAGCAGTTTGTTAGCAGCTTTGGCACAAGGCGAAATTGATATCCTCATTGGTACACATGCACTTTTACAGGATAATGTGGCTTTCCATGATCTAACTATCAGCATCATAGATGAGCAACATCGTTTTGGCGTAGAGCAACGCATGGCGTTAATGGCGAAAGGACGCAATGATGAGGGGGGGATAAATATCCTTTCCATGACAGCAACGCCAATACCCAGAACATTAACATTAACCGCTTATGGTGATATGGACGTGAGCCGTCTATATGATAAACCGCCGGGACGCCAACCCATTGACACGCGCATAATGCCATTAGAGCGGCTGCAGGATATTATAATGGCCGCAGAGCGGGCCGTGCAGTCAGGACGGCAGATATATTGGGTTTGTCCTTTGGTAGAAGAGTCAGAGTCCATAGACCTTGCTGCGGCTGAAGACCGCTATCAAAAATTAAAAGAACACTTTCCCGATCAAGTAGGCCTGGTCCATGGTAAAATGAAGGGGGCAGACAAAGATGCCGTCATGAAAGCATTTGCGGACGGTGACATACGCATTCTTGTTGCGACAACAGTCATAGAAGTAGGTGTCGATGTCCCTAATGCCAGCATTATATTGATAGAGCATGCAGAGCGATTTGGATTGGCTCAACTGCATCAATTGCGTGGACGTGTCGGCCGGGGAACGGAAAAGTCATCTTGCTTGTTACTTTATGGACCGAAATTATCAGAAGTTGCCCGCAAAAGGCTCAAGATTATGAGAGAAACCGAGGATGGTTTTAGAATCTCCGAGGAAGACCTGAAGTTACGGGGAAGCGGCGAAATTTTAGGAACAAAACAAAGTGGTCTTCCGGACTTTCGTCTAGCAAATCTGGATATACATGGAGAGCTTTTGCAGATGGCCCGGGATGATTCTGCTCTGATTATGACAAAAGACCCAAAGCTACAAACAGAAAGAGGGGAGGCTTTACGGGTTTTGCTGTACCTTTTTGAAAAAGATCACAGTATTCAATATCTTAAATCTGGATAATGATGATTGCGCAACTCAATATAACAATACTAACGGCCTTTATGACAGGCCACTATTGTTGTTGAGGATCAGTGGGCATATCGGGTGATATGATATTGTCTTGGCCTTCTTGACCTTCGGTGGTATTGCGGCGTTTCATGGTTTTGGGATTAACCAAACCTGCGGAAATAACGTATTTCACGCCTTCATCCGGTGTCATATCCAAATATATCAGTTCTTTCTTGGGGGCGAATAAAAGAAAACCGGATGTCGGGTTTGGTGTCGTCGGTAGAAAGAGGTTCACGACTTCATCATTTGTTTTATCCTGTACATCCATGGTGTTTTCGCCTGTGACAAAGGCAATTGCCCACATACCGCGTCTGGGATATTCGACCAGTACCACATCACGAAATGATCCCGTGTTCTGAGAAATTATGGTTTCAAATATTTGCTTTAATGTGCTGTAGATGCTGCGGATTACAGGCATACGATTTAATGCTTTTTCACTAAACCTAAGCAAAATACGCCCGAAAAAGTTGGCGGCTAATGCGCCTAATAATGTGAGCGAGACGACAACAATAATAAGACCTAATCCGGGAATACCGAAGGGCAGGTATGTTTCTGGATTATATTTCTCAGGAATCAGCGGGGTAATATAATCATCAATTGTAGTGATAAAGAGCCATGCCAAATAGGCTGTGATTGCAATAGGGGACGCAATGACCACTCCAGTTAGAAATGAATTACGTACGCGATGCCAAAAACCTGTTTTTACAGGTTTAGGCTCTTCTACAGGGATAGGATCCAAAATACTCATAATGTTCTTTTTGGCTAAAAATGTGACGTGAATATGTCACGATAGACTTTTCTCATAAAGCCGATAGGTCTTTGTGATGTAGCATTCAAAAGCATCCAGAATTTTCCGCAAGGCCGTGTTATCTTCCAATACCCACGAGTATTCTGCTTGTCGGCAGCCCGCATCAATGGCGGCATGACCGCATTTGTAAATCAGTGCAAGAGCGATAGCACCGCCCAATGGGGTACTTTGAATATCTTTGCGGATACCCATAAGCGGAATTCGGACCGTGCGGGTGGTTTTCACTTTAATACGCCACAGCAATTTCAACCAGCCAAAAGGAAAGAGGCGGCCGTTTAAGTCAGCAATGGCCTCATTCACATTCGGAAGTGTAACCATCATCGCGACGGGCCGTCCTTCATGTTCTACAATTGTGGTGAAATCTTCCCTGATTAAAAGCTTAAGACTTTTTGCGGTATGCTTTAGTTCTGAATTAGTAAACGGTAAAAACCCCCAATTATCCCGCCAGGCATCATTAAAAATGTCTAATATTGTGGCAAGGTCTTCGTCGTAGTTATTGCGATCAATTTTACGGAAAACAACATCTTCGGCCTTTTCCGTGGAAGCGACAACGCGTTTTACTGCACGGGGGATTGTTGCTTCCACCAGACCAACTTCATAGGCGTAAAGGTCTTTGACTTTATGATAGCCATTCTGTTCAACCAGGGCTGCATAGTAAGGAAGGTGGTGGGGCATCATCAGGAATGAGGGTTCATCAAAGCCATCAACCTGCAATCCTGATTCTTCGTTAATGGACAAACTAAAAGGGCCAACGACTTTTTCGGCCCCTTGGCGTCGGAGCCAGTCTTCTGCAACAGCAAAAAGAGCATTGGCGACCGCGGGGTCGTCAATAGTTTCAAAGAAGCCAAAATGCCCGGTTTTTTCGCCATGATATTTATAGACCAATTCATCCAGCTGGGCCGTAATGCGACCGACAGGGCGGGCATCTTCATAGGCCACCCATGCCTGCATCTTTGCATGTTCAAAATAGGGGTTTTTCTCAGGATTCAGTCTATCCTGAATTTCCATTAAGAGCGGGGGAACCCAATTGGGATCATCTTGATATAGCTGCCAGGGAAGGTGGATAAAATCGTTCCAGCTTTTTTTATCATTTACGGGGCGTATATCTGCCAGTGGTGTGACCATGTTATCCATATGTGGACTTTACTATGAGAGGGCAATTTGTCCCAGTATTAATTGGTTAGGGTTTCTGTACGGCTTTGCGTCTTTCACGTGGGCCATTATGACTGACCCCGCCGGATAATTTAGAAACCCACGGGTATTTTTCAGCCATTTCCGCAGTATAACCAAGATCGAATACGGTCGGGCTTTTATCTAATTGGGTCTGGTCCGGATAATAATTACCAAACAGGCGATCCCATTCATAATTGGTAATACCGTAATTGGCTTTTTCGTTATGAAAATGATGAATGAGGTGTAAGGCTTTTATTTTGCGTAAGTATTTATTTTTTGGCTTGTACGATAGATGCATAATGCAATGGCAAAATTCATTTATGCAGGTAAAAAACATGCCGGCAGCAAAAGCGGATGCTGTACCGCCCCAGCCATCCAGATAGTGGCCAATGGGCAGTGTTACAGCTGCAATGGTGGGCATGGTGGTGTATAGGGCCCCAAACAATATTGATAGATCATAGGGGTCTTGATGATGATCGTAATGGATGCGCTTCCACAGGGCTGCGGTTACCGGGTTTTTGTAAAGATAGTTACCGTGCAGGACAAATCGATGCAGAATATACCACGCCAGCGGATAGACAACGACCGCAATGACCGCTGCGAGCAGGCTCATCAGGACGGAAACATGTAAGGTGATCGCGTAGTAAGTCGCGATAACCCCGGCGACGAGGTAAGCCTGTATGGCATAATACTGGAAGAAGGCCTTGACCAGTTCATTCAATGTCATTTTATCTAAATGATATTGACGTTCCTTCCAAAACCCTATCTGTGCAAACACTTTTTTCTCCCAATACAAGGCACTGATTACAGGCTAACATACTGTGGAGGCCTGAAATCTTCAAATGACTTTCGTCAATTCACATCTTTTTTAGACTTTTATAAGGCAAAACCCCGCCTTTAGATCAGTTTATGACTTATTTAGAAGATTTATTCGTCTGTTTTTTCTTTTCCAGGCGCGGGCCTTTTCCCAGTGAGCGGCGATCCTGAAAATCAAAGCCGTAATGATATAGCAGAAAAAGAATTAACAATAAGGTAGAAAGGCCGATGCCTAAACGCCATGCAGTCAAAAGGTCATGCGTTAGGATATCCACTAAAAAGAGAGAGGCCGAAAATAACGCTGCAGATAAGACCGGGCGGACAATTCGATGGTCATATGGCTGTAAATCAAAACGCAAATATAATATGAAAAAAGCCAGTAAACTCGTCACATTCAAACCAATGACTGCAGCAACAGCCGCCCCGGCCATCTCATATTGCGGTACGAGTATGGCCATAAGTACACAGGCAACAGACAAACCTGAAAAAGAATTAATCAGCGGTATACGATAACGACCTATGACATCGATTATCGCATTGGCAGGCCCGGTTAGGGCCTCAGCCCCGCGGCCGATTGTGAGAATAAGCAAAACGCTACCCGCTGCAACAAAGTCATGCCCTGCGAGGCCCAGGATGTCGTGACGAAAAATGACAATAAATGTGGCAATGGGGATGAAAATACTACAAATGAGGCGGGTCGAAAAAGCGTAAATAACCTGTACATTTTCTTTGTTTTCTCCCGCATGTATTGCCGCCGCAAGTGGGGAGAGGACATAAGAGAAAACCTGACGAATAACATGCAAGACACTGACGATTTTACGTGCAACACCATATAGCGCAACAGCTTCCGCCCCGCGAACGCCGGGTAGAAAGGCATTGAGAAAGAACAGAGGAAGATTGGAATAAAGGCGCTGAGTGGCCAGCGAAATCATCATGGGAATGCCATAACTGATGGCGTGCCCAAGGATATCAGATTGCCATGAAGTTCGAAATATCAGTGAGACATCGTAAAATCGCCCTAAGAGACGCAGGCTAAGTAGCATGGTGATAAAAAGAGAGCAAAGATGGGCAAGGTATAGACCAAAAGTATCCTGGCCTAAAAAATAGAAGACCATGGCCAGAACGATCCGTAAAAATTGTTCGTAAAAGATACGAAGCCTGATTTCGGCACCAAACGCATGACGTGCACGCACTGCGCCTGTAGCAATCTCAACAAGACACCAAAGGGGTAATGTCCATATATATATGCGCACAATATCAGTTATGGCTTGTTGTTTCTCCTGCCCCGCATTGATATAGGGGGAGAGGACAGGCGCTGCAATAAAGGTGATAACACAGAATATCAGGCTGAGGGTCAGCGTGACGGTCAGGGCAATCTTAAGATAACTGTGGGCTTCGTGTTCGTCTTTTGCCCCAGGGACAAAACGTTGTAGGACGGCAACCATTCCCAAGTTTGTGAAAGAAGACGTGAGAAATATGTATCCCCAGAACAATAGAAATATGCCGTAGCTTTCTGCGCCATAAGTTTGGGCGAGCAGGACAACGCTCAACAATTCAATAACAGCGCCGAGCCGCCCCAGAAATGTAAGTCCTGCCCCTTTTGCCACGGATGTATTAGGCGATTTATTGAGTGTGTCGGCCATTATTCTTCCGTGAAAAGAATGAAGAAACCACCTGTCAGCGTAAACAGCAACATGGGAAGCCATGCTGCAATCCAGGGGGGAATAGTGCCGAATTGTCCTAGGGCAATAAAGAGATTGTTAGCTATAAAAAAGCCAAAACCCAAGGCGAGGCAGATCATAATGCGCGCGAAAATTGTGCCAGAGCGATGCACCCCGAAAGCGGCAATTCCAGCCATTAAAGGCATGATGACAGTGCTTAAAGGCGCAACAATTTTCTGTAATAAAGATGTTTCCAAATCGTCCGTATTATGCCCTTCAGCCCTGAGCTGCCCGATGGCGGAAGCGAGTTTAGGAAACGACACATGATCGGCAGTGACGGACAGGGCGAGAAAACGTTCCGGTGCGATCTGTGTTTGCCATAGCATATTTTCCAATGGGGTAACACTATGGTCCGCAAGATTAAATTTCTTCACTTCAAATAATGACCATTGCCCTTCTCTATATACGGCAAAGTCAGCATGTAATAAGGATGTAAGCTCTAGATTTTTATTGCGGATATATTGCGTGACGTTATCCAGAAGTAACAGGCGGCCATTATATGTGATGCCTTCCACCTTTATCAGTGTGTTACCTTCTGCAACCCAGGTATCTTTTGTGGAAATGGGGGCAGGGGGGGTGTCCGCTGCATAATCATTGTTTTCCCAATTATAAAGCTCCGCCCGGGTATCCACGACAATGGTCTCGTTAAAAGCAAAGTGCAGGCAGGCAATCAAGGCGCAGATTAGTGTCATCGGCAAAATGATACGGAAAGCTGACCATCCTGATGCTTTAATAATGATAATTTCACTATGTTGATTTAGGACTACAAAGGTAAAAATTGCCGCCAGCAAGGCCGTGAAGGGTGAAAATTGCGATGCAATTTGCGGGAATCTAAGGAGTGCGTAACGCCATAGGTCCCCAATTTGTGCCCCGTCACCCGCCAGAATATCATCGGAGCGGGAGAGAAGGTCTAACATTTGTAAAATCGTTGCCAGGCCTAATAAAAGAACCAAAAATCGCATAATAAATAATTTGGCGAGGTACAGGTCCAGACTGCTGGGTTCAATAATTTTTTTGATCTGCGTATAGAGGCTATGTGCTTGTACCATGTGGTTACCTTAATTTACGGCAGATAGACGTTGAGTTAATTTACGGAAGGCAGACGAGACCACATCGTAAATAATCTCAATGCGCCGCAGAGGTTGTCCGCCTACCGTATAAGCCCCAATGTAGAACAGACGCAGACTAATAAAAATAAACAGCAATGTCGGCCCCCATATGGCGAGATAAGGGGAAAGGCTGCCTGTTGCGGAGAAGGCCTCACCAAATTGCAATATTTTATGTAGGGAGATTAGCAGGACCAACCCCACGGTAATACCCAAGGCTTTACCCGAACGTTTCGCCACTAACCCAAGTGGAACAGCCAGAAGTGGGATAAAGAGAATTGAAATAGCCCGGGCAACACGGGCATGGAAAGCGGCCGCGTAAGAGAGGTTTTCATGATCAGACCTCATATGATCCCATAGTTCCGGGAGTGTAAATTCACGGGCATTGGCATCTGAACCACGTTCCCTAAAGCTGGCAAAGTCGGGCACGTCAACCGGTAGATCATGAACGTTAAAGGTCAGTACACGTGGTTTAATATCTTTGGGATTTAAGTCCACAATTGTGCCGTCGAAAAGGCGCAGGACAATAGTCTGTTCTGAAGGGGTCGCAAAAAAGCGGCCTTTTTGTGCGGAAATCACAACGACCCGCCCGTTATCATTTTTACTCTGGGCAAAAATATTATGGAGCTCTGTCCCGTCTTTGCGAGATTCTTCAATCCTGAGAATTAGACCGTTACCCAGGTTGGTGAAATCGCCAGTTTTAATGCTGGCCCCCAATGCACCGCTCTTAATTTCAAACCTCAGGCCTTTGTATGCGTAATGGCTATAAGGTTGCAAAAAACCTGAGATGAATACATTGACAATAAGTAAGACAAAGGCAAGCACTATGGCCATACGGACCATGCGCGTCAAACTGAGTCCACAAGAAAGCAAAGCGTCGAGTTCACTATTTAACGCCAACTTGCGGAAGGCCATGAGAACCCCAAGGAATAGGCCAATAGGTACAGCAAGGGCTAGGTATTCAGGGAGAAGGTTAGCCAGCATCTTCCAGACGACTTCGACAGGTCCTCCCTGATTGACGATGAAGTCAAAAAGGCGCAGCATTTTTTCTAGCAGCAATAACAAGGCCGCAATCAGCAAGGTCATAAACAGGGGGATTAAAATCTGTTTGAGTATGTAGCGGTCAATGGATTGTAACATTTGGCTTTACGGTTTTTTTCGGCTTCTGTGTTGCGTTTGAAAACTTGTTATCTTGCCGGGATAGTAAAATTTTATGGACATTATAAGGCCATATTCTTTTGACCATAATTGCTTTACGTAAAGAAGGAAATACAGAAAACGGTTTTGGCAATATGAATATATCGCGCCTTGGTATTGTTATTATCTATATTTTTATGGTCGTGCTTTTTCATATTCAGGCGGCTGAAGCCGCTGTTTATGGTCAGGAATATTTTGCAGATGATCCGTCGCAATGCCAAAATACGAAAGGGCGACCCAATATTCTTGTGACTGTGACGGGGTTAAAGGAATTATCAGGTAATGTACGGCTATCATTATATGATGATAAGCCCGATAATTTCCTCGCCAAAGGTGCGAAGATCGCACGTATTGACGTGCCCGCGAAAGAGGGTCTCCAAATTTGTGTTTCCCCTCCGCAGCCTGGTATATATGCCATCGGCATACTGCATGATATCAATGCCAATGGGCGTTTTAACCTTATGGTTGATGGCGGCGGTTTTTCAAATAATCCTAAGATATTATTCGGAGCACCACCTCATAGAAAAGCATCTTTTAATACGGGAATGAACGGTACGGAGCTGGAAATAAAGGTAACGTATTTTGGTCAAAAGAAAAAACGGCGTCACCGGAAGTAATTTGACACATAAAGAATTTTGCTTTTCAACATATAAAGTGGTAGAAAGCGCAATTAAACAATAGAAATATAAGAAGGTTTCGCAGTAATGATTGCCGTATTAAGCAATCCTCTGAGTACGCAAAATAAATTGGCGATGGATAAGATACGTGACGTCATTGAGAATAGTCACGATATCTTTCACTATGAAATTAGTACCATAGAGCAGATCAATGACGCTTTAGTGACATTTGCCGATTTATCTCCGGAAGTTTTGGTCATTAACGGTGGCGATGGCACTGTGCAGGCTGTGTTAACGCATATTGTTACCCATAAATATTTTGACGATATGCCACCTATTGTGGTTTTGCCCGCGGGCAAAACGAATATGATTGCCGAAGACTTAGGGGCGATTGGGCGTGTACCACACGAAGAGTTACGCCGATTAATCTCAATGCGTGATATGGGCATTCTTCAAGATGCTATTACCAGTCGGCAATTGCTGACCCTAGATGGCCTGGAAGGCAACAGCCGTCTTTGTGGCATGTTCTTTGGGACTGCGGGCATTGTTAAGGGCATAGAATTCTGCCGTAAACGTATTTATCCGTTAAATTTGCCCAATCTTTTGTCACATGTTCTGACGGTATTATTGCTGATCGCAAATGGTTTGTTTGGCGGACGTAAATCATTTATTCGGACTGGCCCGATTACGGTAAAACAGGATACACGCGGAACTGTGGTTGGAAACTACTTTGTTATCGTTGTGACGACACTGAATAAACTGATTATGGGCGTAAGCCCGGATGGCGGTGCAAAGAAAAAAGGGATGCAATATTTGAGCATCGATCAGGACCGCAAAGTATTACTTAAAAGCCTCTGGTTGTTTTTGTGTCGCCGACTGGGACGCCAGAATGAACCGGGGCAGGTGATACGCACAGTGCAGGACCTGACATTATCGCTGGACTGCCCCGTAACATTAGATGGCGAACTCTACCACCCCAATGAAACCGGCCTTTTACATCTGCAGGTCACGGACCCTGTGCCTTTTGTGCAATTACGTCCCGAAAAAGGGGCCTAGCTTCATATGACCCGTGAGACGGCTGCTATTCAAGATTTCCTTTTAGAAGAAAGTCGCGCTTCTCGCATTCCCGGGACTGACGAAGTTGCACAGGACCTTCTTTCCACATTAAGAGCCGATAGTGTTGTGGCTGTTTTGTTTTATGGCTCTTGCCTACGTACAGGTGATGTGAAAGATAAGATATTAGATTTTTATCTTGTGGTAGAAAACTATAAAAAAGCGTATGGCTGGGGATGGAAGGCTATAGCGAATAAGTTGATCCCCCCCAATGTTTTTTATCGTGAAACCATGACTTCACAAGGGGTAATGAGGTCAAAATACGCGATTATCAGCGAACAGGACCTTAAATATGGCACATCCCAGAAATGTTTGAATGTGTCTTTGTGGGCGCGTTTTTCGCAGCCTATACAAATACTCTATCTTCGTAAGCCGGACGATAAAGCGACTATATTAGAATGTTTGGCACAGGCCCCCATCACATTATTGGGTAATATACTTCCGTTAATGCCAGAGAGGTTTACGGTTGCTGACCTATGGGGGCAGGCATTCACGGCAACCTATAATGCGGAGTTGCGATCAGAAAAAGCCGGTAAAGGGATAGAGATCTATGATCTATATGCTGACCGTTATCAGCAGATGATGCCACTATTGTATCGTCACTTTCCTTTTCTAAGTCCATACCCGGTTCAGTCACGACGTCAGAAAGTCGCACAAAAAACAGAGAATTTAGAGTATTTTGCGCCGAAGAAACAACGCGAGAGAAAACGAAAGAGAACCCAAGCACTATGGCTGTTACGGCGGATTCAAGGGAAGTGCCTAACCATTGCACGACTGTTAAAAGCCACAACCACCTTTGAAGGCGGTGCGGATTACATTGTCTGGAAGATCAGTCGCCATTCAGGAGTAGAAATAACCCTTACCCCGTGGCAGCGGAAACATCCGATACTTGCTGGCTTTGGTTTGTTTCTTCAGCTTCGCAGGAAAGGGGCATTCCGCTAGCATCAGCTGCGGGCAGGACACCAAGGCGTTCCCCAACCAGTTTAAACTTTTGTAACATAAAGTCTATTTGTGCAGATGTATGCGCAGCAGATAAACTACAACGTAATAAATTTAGATTCTGTGGCGTCGCCGGCGGCAAGGCGAGATTGACATAAACGCCTTCTTTCAGCATTTCCCCCCAAAAGGCAATCGCCGTTTCCTTACTTTCAATCTTAATGGCGGCGATGGGGCTTTTTCCTGTCGTTCCCATATCAAAACCGACCTGGTCCAGACCTTTATTAAGTTGAATAGAATTTGTAATGATCTGCTCACGTAACTGATTGTTTTCGACAATGATTTTTAGGGCTGTTTGGGCAGAAGCAACCACTGAAGGCGGTAAAGAGGCCGTGAACATATAAGGCCGGCATACCAGCCGCAGGACTTCGAATTTGGGATGGTTAGAGACACAGTAACCACCTATAGTGCCGACACTTTTACTGAAAGTCCCGACAATAAAATCAATCTGATCTTCGACGCCTTGCTCTTGTGCGACGCCACGACCTGTCGCGCCGAAAACACCTATGGAATGGGCTTCGTCTACGAGTATTGCAGCACTATGTTTTTTAGAAATTGCGGCCAGCTCTGCCAAAGGTGCCTGGTCGCCGAGCATACTATATATACCTTCGACAACCACTAGTTTTCCCGCGTCAGGATCAAGACGTTTAAGTTTTTTATCCAGATCAGCAGCGTCATTGTGTCTAAAACGGATGACTGTAGCATTGCCCATGGCGCAACCATCATAGATGCTCGCATGGCTATCCGCATCAATAAGAATATAGTCTTTAGGCCCAGCTAACGTTGCGATCACGCCGAGATTTGCCTGGTAGCCTGTGGAGAAAACCATGGCGTGCTCTGTGCCGTAGAATTCTTTAAGTGTTTCTTCCAACGCATTATGGGAAGAATAAGTTCCATTCAAGACGCGTGAGCCCGTGGTGCCCGTTCCTTGTTCGTCCAAAGCGGCGTGGGCAGCAGAGATGCAATCCTGATTAAACGTCATGCCCATATAGTTGTTAGTGCCGGCCAAGACAGTATGACGACCATTAATAACGGCTTCGGTCTGGGAAATGACTTTTTCCATTGAGACTGTAAATGGATTGCCATCACCTTCAGGCAGTTGGCTGAAATTATTTAAGATCGTATCGAATTTATCGAAAAGGCTTGTCGTCATGATTATTCATTCACAATTTTTGCAACAGCATCTGCAACTTGCCCAACATTCTCTAAATCAGGAAGAATGTTAAGAGGCACAGTAATATCGAAGTGATCTTCAATTTCTGCAAGTAAATCCATGACGGCCAACGAATCTAGGTCCAGGTCTGCCGTAAATTTAGTCTCCTTATTAATTTCAATACCACGGGTATTAAAATTTCCAACAAGTGTAGCGACTGTATTGAAGATTTCTTCTTGGCTTTGTGTCATGCGATATGCCCATAAAATAAAACTTGGCCACAATTACTGTCCAAATAGGACGAAAAGATGGCAATACTCATATGTTTGATCGTCAGTGATTATAGTAATTTTTCCTGACGATACCACTGTAAGGTTTCAGAAAGTCCTTGTTCTAAGCTATAGCGTGATTGCCAAGGGGTATAATCCTGAACAAAGTCTCCCTCTGCGACCCAAGAGGCGTGATAGATTTCTCTCACTTTCTCTGGTGTAAGCATTGGTGTTATGCCGCAGATCCTGGCAATGAACACGTTACTTACGGCTATAGTTTTCAGTATCCACCGGGGTAGCCTGATTTCTATTGTTTTATGTCTGCCGAGTAAGGTTGCCGCTAACGTCATGATGTCAGCAAGTGTATATCCATCTATATTATTATCAGAAACATTTAAGAGTTTGCCGTAACAGGAGTTAGAGAGCATGCAGGCTGCAATTGCTTCGGTCAGGTCTGTGACATGTATTAAAGCAGCGCGCTGGTCTTTTACAGCGGGTAAAACCTTTAGCCCGTATTGCAAAGGTTTAAACATTTTCAATGTTTCCGCATCGCCGGGCCCATAAACTGCGGGGGGGCGAATGATTGTCCAGGGCATAGTTCCGGCATTCCGTTTTAGATATTCTTCCCCCAGTCTTTTACTATCCCCGTAGCTGGAGATGCCGGGAACTTGGGCGGCCATCGTTGAAATCAATATAAAATGAGGTGTTGTGGGGGTTGGAAGCTGTGCTTCGGGGACAGGGTTGTTAATTGCGTTGAGGAGTGCTGTCACGCTTTCTGCATTAATATGATTAAAAGTTTCCGCATTTCGTGCCTTTATAAGGCCGGCACAGTGGATGACAATATCACATTCGGCAGTAAGCGTTTTCAATACTGAAGGGTTATCGAAATCACCCAATATCCATTCAACGTTTTGCCGCGGGGGTTGAGGGCGGCGTGTCAATGCTTTGATGTGATGATTTTGAGCCAGAAGACGCAGTAGGGGTTGTCCGACAAATCCGGTTGCACCCGTGAGGGCAATGGTTTTCATTATAAAGCCCCCCGACTAAAAGGAATAAAGCCTGTCCGCCCAGTACACACCTATTCCTATAGAAAAGATGCGATTTAAGAAACCAGCTTGCCGGCGAGATATTGTTGGCGCGCCTTTGTCCGGCTTAGTTTTCCAGAAGATGTTCGTGGTAGCGTGCGTGGTGGCAGTAATACGACCTTCGAAGAAGAACCAACGAGGCTTTGGACCATGTCACGAATGCGACTAGCAAGCTCTGCGCGGCTTTTCTCGTCGCGTATGCGGCATTGTACCAATATGGCCGGTACTTCTTCGTTATTATCGCCAGGAATAGAGATTGCAGCACTATCACCACTTCTTAGTTCTGGTAATTGTTCTACGGCCCATTCAATGTCTTGTGGCCAATGATTCCGCCCGTTGATTATAATAAGGTCTTTGAGCCGCCCAATAATATATATCGCCCCATTAGAGATATATCCCATATCACCTGTATCCAGCCATCCATCATTCAGGCAGGCTTTGGTGGCCTCATCATCGTTATAGTACCCGACCATGACACTTGGGCCTTTAACGCAAACGCGACCTATTTTGCGTTCCCCCAGCGGATTGCCATTTTCATCCCAAATTTCAACGTCATACTGAGGAAGGGGAATGCCGCAATTAATGACCTCGCGATAATTTACACCGTCCTGAATTTCACCGTTGAGTTCTTTTATTTCACCGGACAGGACGCGCTCATCAACCAGTTCAGTCTCAAAACCTTGCTGTGGAGGTGTAAAGCTTACGGCTAATGTTGTCTCGGCAAGGCCGTAACTCGGGACAAATGTTTTTTCCGTGAAGCCTGCGTCTTTAAAGGCATCATAGAACGAACGCAAGACTTCCGCACGAATCATGTCACCGCCGATTCCGGCAACACGCCAGCTCGATAAATCTAAATCCGCGATGTCCGAAGGTTTAAAACGGCGTGTACAGATTTCGTAACCGAACGTAGGGCTGTAGGAAATTGTGCCACGATTCTCTGAAATAAGCTTTAGCCACAATAAAGGGCGCCGGGCGAAGTCTTCTGTGCGCAGGAAATCAGTTGTTACTTGCGATGTAAGGCAGGCAAGAAAACAGCCAACCAATCCCATATCATGATAAAAAGGAAGCCATGAAACGCAGCGGTCATCATCTGTTGTATGCACGCCGTCATATGATATGCCGTAGCAGTTCGCCATGAGTGATTTGTGTGAAACGGCAACTCCATGCGGAAAACGCGTGCTTCCTGATGAATATTGCAGGTAGGCTATATCGTCAGATTGAGGGCGTTCCAATACAATCGCGTCAAGGGCTACATCCGCAGTCTGAGCTTCGAACATATCGGCGGTACCGATAAAATTCATTTTCAAGCCTTCGGCCGCTTCATCCAGTAAAGGTAACATCTGAGAGGCTGAAAAAGCGTAACTTGCACCGCAACTCTTCATTTGCTGATGTAGTTGTTGCGTATATCCATCCCGGCCACCGAAAGATGTTGGCAGGGGGAGAGGTACAGGTAACAATCCCGCATACTGACAACCAAGGAAGTAGCAGACAAAATCATCACTGGTTTCTGCGATCAGGGCAACTCTTTCGCCCTTTGTGGCCCCAAAACCGACAAGCCGTCGACCTATTTCCTGCGCGCGTTCACACATCTCTGTAAATGTCAGTGGACATTCCAATTCACCACGTGCGGAATAAAAGTTGAATCCTCTTATTCCTTTGGCAGCATATTCGAGTGCATCCAATACATTTTCAAAATCAGCATGCCGTCGCGGCAATGATGGGTCGTGTGTAGGAATTGGTTCACGCATTAACGTTACTACCAGCTTTTTTTATTTAACGGCCAATACACATATACATTATGTAAAGGCATTCATTTAGTGTCACATAAAGTTCATGCTTCGATATAGATTGTTCTTCTTTACCGCAAGTTCTTAATCTCGCAAAATTAATTTTTTTTCCATATCGGTTTTAATCTTCTACTTTCTGGCACTAATATGCCAAAGATTACATTTATTTTCACACTTGATTTTATTTTTTTTCAAGGACATAGCCTTTTTTAAGCGATATTGGGTCGTTAAGTGTCATGCAAATGCAACTTTTCTGACATTATGGCCGGAAAATAACGCATGACTGAAAATAACTCATAGCAAAAAATAACGCATGGCAAAGAAGCTTACACAAGACTATCTAAAAAATGCGGCTTATTATTATTTGTCGCGATTTTCTTCATCAGAGGTGAATTTATCACAGGTTTTACAACGTAAGGCGTTGCGTCGCCTCAAGATAAGTGGCGAACAGATAGAACCAGATGAAATAGACGGTTGGATTAAGGCCGTCGTGCAGTCATGTGTTGAGCTGGGGCTGTTAGATGATGCTGAATACGCAAAAAGTAAAGCCCGTAGTTTATTTAATCGCGGAAATTCCAGTTATCAGATACGGCAAAAATTACGACAAAAGGGGCTAAGTGAAGAGAACATACGTATAGCCCTCGAAGCATTAGCAGAGTTTTCAGATCGTCCAGACTGGGATGCAGCCGTACGTTTCGCAAAACGCAAGCGTTTTGGAGTCTTTGCCTCACAACGCGGAGAATCTAAGGGAACAGGCTCCGCAGATAATGCCAAATATCAAAAACAGCTACAAAGCTTTATGCGGGCAGGGTTTTCGGTTGACCTTGCGCGTAAGGTCCTAAGTGCCAAGACGGAAGATGAATTACAGCAGTTATCCAACGAGTTCGAAGATTGATTTCCATTGGCTAATTGTGGTGGCTACATAAGCGGGCAGAGCCGCTCTTTATAGCTATACAAAAAGCTGTAAGTTAACCGTTTTGAATCCAATTTAGAGTGTATGTTAGTCCATCGCGCAAGCTGACATTTGCTGATGTGCCAAGGTCACCAATTGCTTTATCGGGTTTACCATAAGATGCGTATATATCTCCCATTCTTGCAGGCTCATAAACTATATTGGCTTCGACACCCAAGATGTCGGCTATCAGCTTTGCGAGATCGGTAATCGTTGTTGGGTTTCCAGTGCAGACATTATAGACAGCAGCGCCTTGGGAAGCGTTTTCCATTCCGGCAATGAGGTGACGGACAACATCACCCACATATATAAAATCACGGGATTGCCCACCATCGCCAAAAATGGTGATTGTTTGCCTGCGTGCAAGTTTTTCAGCAAAAATTGCAATTACGCCCGAATAGGGTGATTTGGGGTCTTGTCGTGGGCCATAAACATTGAAGAAACGAAAGCCACGCGTTGGAACCATATGTACATTGGACGCGACAAAGGCGTGTAGTTCAGACCCATATTTATCAGCACCATAAGCGGATAAAGGTTTTATAGCTGATTCTTCGTGCAGGGGGACTTCTGAATTGTCCCCATAAACAGCTGCAGAAGAAGCGTAGACGACGGGAATAGGGCCCGCAACGTTTGCTCTGCGAGCTTCGTCCAGAATACAGATTGTCCCGGTTAAATTAGCTTTGTGTGTTTCTAACCAGGCTTCATTAGAACGTTGAACAGAAGCAACAGCGGCCAGATGAAAACAGCCGTCTACGTTCTCAAGGCTTTTTTTGACAATCGCCTCGTCAGCAACGTCACCAATGATGACTTCTGCACCGTTGGGGGCATTTTCACGATGACCAGTGGAGAGGTCATCGAGGATACGAACATGATGACCCTGATCTATCAAAGAGGCCGCAAGATGCGAACCAATAAAGCCAAGGCCGCCTGTCACAAGATATGTCGCCATTTTTACCGTACTCCGTCTATGGGTCAGCGCAGTGTAAAAGGCATGCGTTAAAAGAAAATGAAATCTTTAAATCAGGTCAGCATTCTATGCATGAACATTTTTGATGTCTAAGGCGGCGAGAGCTTCGAACGGTAAAGTAACACAATGGTGACGGCTTTTATGTGGGCCCACGGCAGAAAAAGCGGTCAGTTTTTCCCATTCTGGGGCCGGCCATTTTACTTCAGTAAGTGTGTTTGTTTGCAGGGCCGTTGTTAGAAGAGTTTCTACCTGGCATAGCTCTTCAACTGTTTTTCCCTCTATATATTCTCCGATCAGTGATGCCGTAGCCTGGCAAAGGACGCAGGCCTTTGTTTCATGGGCATAGGATTGAATTTTGTTGTCTTCCAGGACCACATCAATGGTAATACGATCCCCGCAGTTTGGATTATGTATCGTGGTACTGTGTGTCGGCTCTTTTATGCGTCCCGCGTGACTTGCCGTAGCCGCCATTTTAAGAATTTCACGCTGATAAAGTTCGTCTATCATTTAACAACAATTGCTTTCTTGGTGGACCTGCCTAGAGGGCATAATATTGTCTATACATCCGATATATACAGATGCGTTTCTATAGGGGCGTGCTGTTTTTCGCATAAACTGTGAATAATATTCCGGTTTTGCTTGATTCTGCTATGCCAGAAGCCCTATTTAGTAGCATGTTTTTTTATACATAGATGCAGGCCCTTATTTTTAAGCGGCAAATTAACGCAGGTAGTGCAATGGCAAAAACTATAAGTAATGGACTGGCTAGAAATTTTCTAGGGCATTCTCCCGAATGGTACAAGCTCACCATCATCGGCTTTCTTATCCTTAACCCTTTTCTTTTGAAAATCGCCGGGCCTTATGTGACAGGTTGGGCCTTGGTATTAGAATTCATCTTTACGTTGGCGATGGCGTTAAAATGCTACCCGTTGCAGGCAGGTGGGCTTCTAGCTATTGAAGCCTTATTCATTGGACTAACAAACGAACACTCCGTTTATCATGAGATTGAACATGGTTTGGAAGTGATCTTGTTGTTGGTCTTCATGGTGGCGGGTATTTACTTTATGAAGAACCTGCTGCTGTTCTGCTTCACAAAGTTGCTGTTGAAAGTTAAGTCCAAGTTACTGCTATCATTACTCTTTAGTTTCTCGGCGGCTGTTTTGTCTGCGTTTTTGGACGCGTTGACGGTGACGGCAGTAATTATATCTGTCGCCGTAGGTTTTTATTCCATTTATCATAAGGTGGCATCCGGTAAACAATTCCACCATGCCCACGACCACAATGATGACGATGAAGTTCATCATCTCCACCGTGAAGACCTGGAAGAGTTTCGTTCGTTTCTCCGCAGTCTGTTAATGCATGCGGCTGTTGGTACCGCATTGGGTGGCGTATGCACGATGGTTGGGGAACCGCAAAACGTGATTATTGCCAGTCAGGCGAATTGGAGTTTTGTGGAATTTTTCTTAAGAGTTGCCCCCGTCTCCATGCCAGTTTTCGTCATCGGCCTGATAACATGCGCAGGACTGGAACTGACAAAGGTTTTTGGTTACGGAACACCGTTACCGTATAAAGTCCGGGTCATTCTTGAAGAATATGACGAAGAGGAAAGCAAGAAGCGCACGAAGCAGGACATTGCGGCGTTAGTTGTGCAGGGCACCGTTGCTGTCTGGTTGGTGATTGGCTTAATGTTCCATTTAGCCCCCGTTGGGCTCATTGGTCTATCCGTGATTGTTTTGGCGACAGCGTTTATGGGAATCACAGAAGAACATGCGATCGGTAAGGCGTTCGAAGAAGCACTGCCTTTTACCGCATTGCTTGTTGTGTTTTTTGCGATTGTCGCGGTCATTAATGACCAGAAGCTCTTCGCGCCTGTGATTGAACTTGTATTACAGCAAGAGGGTAATACCCGTGTTGCGGCGTTTTATCTGGCCAACGGTTTCCTCTCCATGATCAGTGATAACGTTTTTGTGGCGACGGTTTACATTGGTGAAATCAAACAAGCCCTTATTGGCGGTATCATTACACGTCCTGAGTATGATATGATGGCTGTGGCCATTAACACTGGTACCAATATCCCAAGCGTTGCAACACCTAATGGACAGGCGGCCTTCCTGTTCTTATTGACATCTGCGATTGCACCATTGGTAAGGCTATCATATGGCAGAATGGTTATTATGGCCTTTCCGTATACTATTACGATGAGTATTACGGGCTTGTTTGCGGTTATTTATCTATTAGAGCCGTTGACAGACATGATGTATTCGGCAGGGGTTATTATGCCACATTAATGAGCATGAATTGCTGAAGTTGAAAAGCGGGGTTTTCCCCGCTTTTTTTCTGTCTATACCACCGCCGCCTTCTGGAAGTTGGCGGTTTTAAAAAAGCATGATATGTTACAACCGTGTGTATATGGGAGTGTACGCACTGTAAGCACTTGTAAATAATACAAGGCAAAACATAAAAGTACGAAAATATGGATATGAGCATTTTAGTAGATGAAAAACTAAAGACATCTGGGGGAGAGGTGACCGCGTTTGATGCCGTAGCTGCAGAAAACCAGTCCGATGTACACAAAGATGTTTCAGAAGAAGCCATTGCGGTAACCGGAAAAGTAAAATGGTTTGATGCTGTTAAAGGATATGGTTTTTTAATTCCTGAACAAGAAGACGGCGCAAATATCATCAATCAGGATATCCTGATTCATTTTTCTGTTCTGCGTTCTCACGGGAAAAGAAGTCTGCCAGAAGGTACAACTATAAAGTGTTTTGCAGAAAGGCGTAGTAAGGGTTTTCAGGCAACTGAAATATCCCATATTGACCTGTCGACGGCGATTGTGCCAGAGCCGAAAGAGGGCGCAAAGCCTTATCTTATCAGTGAAGAAGAAAAGAAAACCTTAGAATTCGTTCCGGCGACCGTGAAGTGGTTTAATCGATCTAAGGGTTACGGCTTTGTAAATCAGGGCGAAGGTAGCCAGGATGTTTTTATTCATATGGAAGTCCTGCGTCAGGCAGATATCGATGTATTAAGCCCGGGAGATACTATTGAGATTGCCGTAGGGCAAGGGGAGCGTGGCCTCATGGTACGTGCGGGTGCGCTAATTGCCTTGCTCACTCTGCGTGTCTGAGGATGGGGGATGGTCTCACGTATTTTTCAAGCCACTTTTATCCTGATTGCCTTTGCAGCGGGCTTGACAGGCTATGGGGGTATCGTACCATCGCCTTACATGGCCGGGGAGGCCTATGCGGCGCCCAAAGCGCAGCATGCAGCCACAGCTGACGTTACGATTCAATCAGCAGAAGGTGAAGTAAAAGCACGGTTTATTGTGGAAATCGCAGAGAATGCCGAGGCCAGAGAAATTGGCCTAATGGGGCGGGAATATCTGCCTGAAAATCATGGCATGCTATTTTTGTATCCAGAGCCAAAACATGTTGCGATGTGGATGAAAAATACATCACTTTCATTAGATATATTTTTCATAAGTCAGGATGGTGAGATCCTGCAAATTGAAGAAAAAACAACGCCATATTCACTGAAGCTGATGATAGCAGAGCAAAAAGTGAATGCGGTATTGGAGCTTAACGCTGGTACTGCGCAACAGCAAAACTTGCAGTTAGGTAACAAGGTGATCTGGGCGCGTCATCCATAGTTCTATAGACAAAGGTTTTTTTCGTTTTTTATTGTAAAAACTGTTGCCCTCTCAGGGTGGTTAGAGTATTAACCGTTTCACGCTCTTACGGTCGGGGAGTGGCGCAGCCTGGTAGCGCACCTGTTTTGGGTACAGGGGGTCGCTGGTTCGAATCCAGTCTCCCCGACCACTTCACGCACTTTCCAATGATAATCGACGGAACGGATAGAATTTGCCTTTCGCTTTAGGTTGAATTGCGCTAAAACTCGGCCTGATAATGATGTCCTTCTTTTGACCGCATGGAAAAAAGGCTTATAGATGGTTGCTACAATATATCGCCCCGCAAAGAACGTGATGCAGTCCGGCCCCGGTAAAAGCAAAACATGGGTTTTGGAATTTTCCCCATCTGGCGACAAAGCACATGATCCCCTGACAGGTTGGATTGGGTCAACTGACACGAAAAGTCAGTTGCAATTACGCTTTGGCAGTTGTGAACTTGCACAAAATTATGCCAAAAAGCATGGTATTGAATACCGTGTGAGGCTTCCGCACAGCCGTAAAATGCGGATAAAAACCTACGCCGATAATTTTAAATATTAATCTTTAGCGCCCGTAGCTCAGCTGGATAGAGCAACTGACTTCTAATCAGTAGGTCGAGGGTTCGAATCCTTCCGGGCGCGCCATATAGTTCAAGGGCTTAGCAGCTAACTGCTAAGCCCTTTTTACATCTAGAATCTGAGCTGTACACCGGCACCGAAGTCATATTCATCATGCTGCCGGACAAGCAGAGACAGCTTTTTACTGACTTCATAATCCAGCATCAGGGTATGTTCCTCGTCGGTATTCCAGTCCCAGGCAAAAGACAGCCTGTCAGTTAGCTGTAATTCACTGCCCAGACCAAAGCGCAAGCGACCATCAGTATCAAGCCGCAATTCGCTTTCAATCAATAGCGGTAGCAACATGGACAGGCCCACATATCCCACCGTGTGGCGGTCATCATCTTCCTCTTCATATTCCAGACCGGCAAGCAGTTCGGTGAAGCGGTTATAGAAATATTCCGCGTTGATTTTCCCACTCACGTCGCCATCATAATCACCTTCCCATTCCGCCTCCAGACGGTAGCGGTGATTAGAGGTCCAGATACGACCGAAATACTGGTTTGTGAGCACGGCCAGATCAGCAAAGCCATACCAGTGATTATCCATGGAAAGCGATTGGGCAGCAAAGCCATCATCAATGCTGCTGGTCCCTGCGTAAGAGATAACGCGGCTCATCCCTGATTTCATGTGGTAGAGGTTATGGCAGTGAAAGATCCAGTCCCGCTCTTCATTGGCATCAAACTCAATGGTGACTTTGCCCATGCTGGCTAGGTCGACGGTGTGTTTTAAGGGGCTGTAATCCCCCTGACCATTCAATACCCTAAAGAAGTGCCCATGCAGATGCAGGGGGTGGTTCATCATGGTGGTGTTATTAAAGATAAAGCGGACCCGTTCGCCTTTCTTGATTAGGATGCGGTCAGCCTCGCTCATGGTGCGGCCATTAAATGACCAGACATAACGTTCCATGTCGCCGGTCAGCTTCAGGTGCACTTCCCGTATAGGCAGGGCCTGATCCAGTACTGTGGGCCGAGTGGCCTTAAGCGGGGCATAATCCGTCAGATGCTCAATGATTTTCTCTTCGGGCTTCTCATTGGACTTATGGGGTGTGCAATGGCCCATGGCGGCATGTTGCGGCGCGCAGCCATGATCATTTATATGCCCCGCATGCACCCTATATTGCCTATGTTCAGGTGCCATATCATGGTCGTTATGATCATTATGACTGTCATTAGTGCCATGACTGCTGTGATCCACCAGAAACAGGTTGGGGCGGGGTATATCCGGCGCCATGACCTTTTGGGCCTTTGGCACTCCAATAAAGGCTGATGTATGGCCGGTGCCATCGGTATTTGTGGCGCGGAGTTCATAATTTCCTGCGTCAGGAATAGTCACTTCAATGTCATAGGTCTCAGCAATGGCGTGCTTAAGACGTCTGACCTTCACCGGCTGGACATCTATCCCATCTACGGCAACTATAGTCATTGGGCCACCGGCAAATTCAATATTAAAATAGCTGCTGGCAGCGGCATTAATCATGCGAATGCGTACGGTTTCGCCGGGCTGTGCCGTGGCCAATTGTGTTTCCATATCACCATTGGCCAGATGGGCATCATATCCCACATCTGACAGGTCCATGGGGCCCATGCGCGTCAAGCTTCCTTGGAGGCGATTCTTGATGGCGGGCCAGCCATGGGCAATGACCTTGTCCCAGCTTTGCACACTGCCTTTCTTGCGGGCATACCAGTCACCATCCCGCTTCAGATTGCGCAGGATTTGTTCCGGGTTTTCATTGGTCCAGTCTGACCAGACAAGCATAAGGTCTTGTTGTGTGTCAGCATGGTGATGATGGTGATGCTCTGAGCGGGGCAACAGGCGGATGGGGCCATAAATGCCGCGTTCTTCCTGTAGGCCTGTATGGCTGTGATACCAGTAGGTGCCTGTATGTTTGATCTTGAAGCGGAAGGTAAAACTTTCGCCAGGCCCAATAGGGCGGGTATTTAACCAGGGCACACCGTCCTGATCTGGTGGCAATAAAATACCATGCCAGTGTACGGAACTTTCCACATTCATATTGTTGTGGAAGGTGACCTCCAATGTATCGCCAAGATAGGCTTCGATCAGGGGCGCGGGAACGCTGCCGCCAATGGCCATGGCCCGTACTGGCACACCGGTTTTATTCAGGGTGATATAGTCAATATTAAATTCATAACGTCTCACCTCTGCCGTTGCTGGTAGGGAGAGTGAAGCGATGCTGATAAGCATCAAAATCATAAGTCGCATTTGTCGTCCTGATTACGTGTTCAAAATGGTTTGAAGGCACATAATTAGGTGCGGGGTGGCGGTGATTGTGGGGTGAAAGAAACAGAATTAGGAATGTTGAACCGGGGAAGGTCATCCCCATGTCGATTAAAATGTGGGGTATGCAGAAAGGCTAATGGCAGTGTAATGGCACTGACAACAGCACATTGCACGGCGCATGATTTAGTGGCGTTATCAGTTTTTTCTGATGTGGATTGAGATAGGGAAACATCTGCATGTCCCGCACATTCTTCTATAGTGGAAACAGATAATTCATGTGTTGAAATTTCTGACGTGGTCATGTGTAGGACATGGCAGTTTTGGGAAAACGCAATAGTAAGTGGCCCCATTATAATAATCGCGATTATAAGGAGGGGAGTTACGGTATATGTGACTTTCCGCATCATTGTTATCCGGCCTATTTCTTATACAGCTCACCCGGGTCGGTCACGACATCTGCAATAATATTGACCCCGTCATTGCCCGCTTCCAGATAAAAACAATTGCGCCGGCCCGTGTGACAGGCCACGCCGTCCTGGTGGACTTCCAAAAGGATGGTGTCTGCATCGCAGTCATAGCGGAAGGCCTTTAGACTTTGCACCTGACCAGAACTTTCACCTTTGCGCCAGAAGTTATTGCGGGATCGTGACCAATAGCAAACCCGTCCTGTGGTCAGGCTTTCGCGGACCGCATCCGCGTTCATCCACGCCATCATTAATACTTCGCCGGTATCATGCTGCTGGGCGATAGCCGGGATTAGGCCGCGATCATCAAATTTAAGGGCGTCCACCACATCATTGATGACATTTCCGGGGAGGGGGTACTGAATTTTCGTCATTCTTTGTTCCTGCCAAAAGGCTTTGTAAGTATAGTAGGTTACTATATAACATTTTGTGACGTTCGCAGTGAAGCGGTGATTTAATATTTAAGCAGGTCCTGATGCCACATCATATTCTGAAAGACCATGACCATAATCAATGTATTTCTTCGGCTTTGCGTTCAGCAGAGGATATTTGCCTTCAACGTGGCATTAAGCTGACGCAAATTCGCCGTCAGGTGTTGGAGATTATCTGGCAGGGGCATCAACCTTCTACGGCTTATGATATTCTTGATTGCCTCTCTCAACAGCAAAACAAGAAAGTGGCCCCACCAACGGTATATAGGGCGTTGGACTTTCTGCTGGATAACGGTTTGATCCACCGGCTGGAATCCATGAATGCCTATATTGGCTGTGATGCACCGACCACCCCACACCAAAGTTGTTTTCTCATCTGTTCTCATTGTCGGTCTGTGGCTGAATTGCATGATATGCCCATTTACGCCGCGCTGGCGGAGGAGGTGCGACAGGAAGGCTTTAAAGCCAAAGGCATCATGATTGAAGTAAAGGGTGTCTGTGCCGATTGCGTTGAACAGGGACAGAGCGCGTGACCGCTTTACTCGAGCTGGATCATGTCTGCAAAAAATTCCACGGCAATACTGTGCTGGATAATGTGAGCCTGTCTGTGAGCAAGGGAGAGATTGTGACACTGATTGGTCCCAATGGTTCCGGAAAAAGTACATTGATGCGCATTGCTCTGGGATTGGAAAAACCGGATCAGGGGCGGGTGCAAAGACAGCCGAAATTGCGGATTGGTTATATGCCGCAAAAAGTGAACGTAGAAGCCACGATGCCGCTGACAGTCAAACGGTTTCTAGAATTGCGCCCGAAAACGCGGCTGGATGGAATCAAAAGACGGCTGGATGAAGTAAGGGGGGGGCATTTACTGGATAAGCCCTTTCGCACCCTGTCTGGTGGAGAAATGCAGCGCGTACTATTAGCCCGCGCCATTTTAGGGGACCCGGACTTTCTGGTTTTGGATGAGCCTGTTCAGGGTGTCGATATCGTTGGGCAGGAAGAATTATATGAATTAATCGGTAATATTCGTGACCGACATCAGTGTGGTGTTTTAATGGTATCCCATGATTTACATCTGGTGATGGCCCAGACCGATCATGTTCTCTGTCTAAATAAACATGTGTGTTGTCACGGCGCGCCCGATAAAATTATTGAACACCCGGATTATTTATCTTTATTCGGGGCGTCGTCACAGAATATTGCTGTATACAGTCATCATCATGACCATCACCATGATGCTGCGGGGCAGGTGATTCCCGGAGAGCATACAGAGCATTGCCGCCATGATTGAGCAATTTATCATATACGCGATTATTGCCGGACTATGTGTTGCTATTCCTGCGGGGCCGATGGGAACAATCCTTGTCTGGCAGCGGATGGCTTTTTTCGGGGATGCTTTGTCACATACGGCATTGCTGGGGGTCGTGCTGGGTGTGATAACGGGGTTAAATATTGATATAACGGTGATCGTTATATGTTTTGTCGTGGCCTCACTACTCGTTTTTTTAGGCCATCGGGATAGTTTATCCACAGATACGGTTTTGGGCATTTCATCCCATGCCACATTAGCTTTTGGCCTCATTGCATTGTCTGTGACAACTGCAGGACAGACTGACCTCTATGGGTTGCTTTTTGGCGATATTTTATCAGTGCAGATTGAAGAACTTTATTGGCTTGCTGGTGGTGGTGTGCTGATGTTGTTGGCCTTGGCGTTGTTATGGAAATCCATATTAATGGTCATTATTAACGAGGACTTGGCCCAAGTAGATGGTGTTTATGTGCTTATTGCAAAACTTACGTTTATGGGCCTGATGGCCCTTATTGTAAGTATGGCAATGAAGGTCGTTGGCGTGATGTTGATAACGGCGTTGTTAATTATCCCTGCGGCAACAGCACGAAGGCTTTCACGATCACCCGAGCAGATGGCCGCTTTCGCCAGTTTTACAGGAGCCGTTGCAGTTTTATTGGGTATTTCTGCATCTTACCTATGGGACTGGCCTGCGGGTCCAGCCATTGTCGCCATGGCAACGGGGGCATTTACAGTCAGTTTACTGATCCCATTAAGGCATTAATCACTTTCCGCCAGAAGGCGTGCAAAACCAGCACTCAGATCCTCTATCAGATCTTCTGGATCTTCCAGACCAATATGTAAACGCAGCAACGGACCCGGGGCGGACCAATTGGTTGCTGTGCGATATTTTTTCAGCCCGTGATAGGCCAAGATAAGACTTTCATAGCCCCCCCATGAAAAGCCCATTTTAAAATGCTGCATGCCATCTAACATTGCGGTGACAGCTTTTTCACTCCCTGATTTGAGGACGAAGGAGAATAAGCCGGTGGAGCCGTCAAAATCACGCGCCCAGATATCATGACCAGGAAAATCAGCAAGGGCAGGGTGGCGCACATGATCTACGCATTCATGCTGCTGAAGCCAGTGGGCTACGGTGAGCGCATTCTTTTCATGCTGCTTTAACCGCACATCGAGCGTCCTAAGGCCGCGAAGGGCTAGGTAAACATCGTCCGGGGCGGCACAATAGCCAAGCTGATAACTATTCTCCCGTAGCTGCTCATAATTTTCTTTATTTGCAATTGCCGCGCCCAGCATCGCATCTGAATGTCCGACAATATATTTTGTCGCGGCCTGCACAGAGACATCAACGCCATGTTCGAGGGGGCGAAAATACAGGGGACTAGCCCATGTGTTATCGAGGATAACCTTGACCCCATACTTCTTTGCAATTTTTGTGATTGCGGGGACATCCTGAATTTCCATGGTGATAGATCCAGGAGATTCTAGAAAAATCAGGCTTGTATTTTTTTTGATCAGGGATCCTATGCCATCAGCGATTTGCGGATCGAAATAGGTTGTCTCGACGCCCATACGCTTTAGTTGCTGATCACAAAAATTGCGTGTGGGATCATAGACGCTATCTGACACCAGTATATGGTCACCGTGGGCCACAAAAGCCAGGATAGAAGCACATACAGCCGCCAGTCCTGAAGGATATAAGCTACATCCTGCGCCGCCCTCTAATTCTGTAAGGGCTTCCGCAAGGGCAAAGCTTGTGGGGGTGCCGCGGCGTCCATAGTACAGGGAGGTGTCACGGTTACGGATGGCATTATTAAGGTCTGCAACCGTATCAAACAATACTGTAGAGGCATGGTAAACGGGTGGATTTACGATACCATGGGTCCAATCTTTACGACGGCCTGTCTGCACAATGAGGGTGTTTTTTTTCATGTAAAAAGATCATTCTGTTGCAACGGGGCAATCTTCTTTCGCGCCCCATTCAGACCAAGAGCCATCATATAAAGCAACATGCCGATGACCAACCATATAGAGCCCTAAGGTCAATACCGCAGCGGTTATTCCTGAACCGCAGCTCGTCGTGATCGGCTTGTTTAAATCAACGCCTGCCTTTTCAAATATAGTCCTGATTTCGTCAGGGGATTTAAAAGTGTAATCGCTTTCATTGAGAAGCTTGCTAAAGGGCACGTTCAAGGCATTAGGGATATGACCAGAACGTATACCGGGGCGGGGGTCTTGTTCCTGACCGGAGAAACGGGCTGGGCTGCGCGCATCAACTATTTGTTCCTTTTGCGTATCCAGGTTTTGTTTAATTTGTTCGCAATTACGGATCAGGGTTGTATCGACACGGGCGGTAAAATGTCTTTCACGCGTCTTTGCGGGCAAATCTTCGACGGGGCGTTCTTCCATAGTCCATTTACGTAAACCACCATCCAGCACAGCGACGTCATGATGTCCAAATATTTTCAGCATCCACCATACCCGGGCAGATGAACAGACATTGCTGCTGTCATAGACGATAATACGATTACCATCCCCAAGGCCGAGTTGACGCATTCGTGAGGACATTTTTTCAGAACTGGGAAGCATGTGAGGTAACGGATTGTCACTGTCACAAATTTCATCAATATCAAAAAAGGTGGCACCGGGTATGTGCATCGTTTCAAATTCTGATCTTGCATCACGACCACTGGCGGGCATATGCCAACTGGCATCAATAATGCGTATATCAGGGGCCGAAAGATGATCTTCTAACCACTGGGTTGAAACGAGTGCGGGAATTTCCTGTCGCATTTATTATATCCTCCACCTAGTTTTCCATATTCGATTAGCCCGTGATATGGCTTGTTAGAATTAATGAGCTTTTGATAACCAGTCGGGACAGGGTAAGCCTTTTTCCCGTAAAAAATCAGGATTGAATAATTTACTTTGGTAACGCGTGCCGTAATCACAAAGAATTGTGACAATACGATGCCCTGGTCCCAGTTCACGGGCGAGTTTAACCGCCGCAGCGACATTAATACCTGATGACCCCCCAAGACATAGTCCTTCATGAATAAGCAAGTCGTGAACGATCCTAACCGCATCTGTATCTGGAATTTGATATGCCTGATCTACAGTCAAATCTTCCAGGTTTGCTGTAATGCGTCCTTGGCCAATTCCCTCGGTAATTGAGCTGCCTTCGGCTTTCAGCTCGCCTGTTTTATAGTAACTGAATAAAGCCGCCCCCATAGGGTCTGCCAGCGCGATTTTGATGTCAGCCTTTTGCTCACGGATAAACTGACTGACGCCTGCTAATGTACCCCCGCTGCCAACCGCACATGTGAAAGCATCAATGGTTCCGTCTGTCTGTTGCCAGATTTCGGGGCCGGTTGTTTCATAATGGGCGCGTTTATTTGCGGTATTGTCAAATTGATTAGCCCATATGGCGCCGTTGCTTTCTGTCTCGTTAAGTTCAGCGGCAAGACGCCCTGAAGCCCGCACATAATTATTCGGATCGCGATAAGGGACAGCAGGGACGAGGATTAATTTGCACCCTATCAGGGTCAGCATGTCTTTCTTTTCTTGGGACTGTGTTTCGGGCATAACGATAACGGTCTTATATCCCAAGGCATTTCCAACTAAGCCCAGTCCAATACCAGTATTTCCTGCGGTGCCTTCGACAATGGTGCCGCCCGGCTGAAGGAGGCCTTTTTCTTCTGCATCACGCACGATGTAGAGGGCTGCGCGATCTTTGACAGACCCACCGGGGTTCAGGAATTCTGCTTTTCCCAAAATGTCACAGCCTGTCTCTTCTGAAAGCTTACGTAAACGGATGAGGGGGGTGTTCCCGATTGCTTCTATAAAGCCATTACGAATATCCATTGTAGACCTGCACTGTACCATTATTATGTGTGTATTTTAGAGCTTATCATAACAACATAGGTCTTTTATTGAAGGGGTGTTTTTTCAGTTACGAAATAAAATTAGTCTTCTGTCCATTCGACAGAACCCCTAAATTCGTGTAAGCCGTAAAAACAGATAAAGAATGATCGAAGGCACAGGTAAGATCGATGACCAATACACACTATGATGGCTTATCACAGTTGGGACAAAAAACGGATTTGCCGACGACCCCTGAAGCGGCTGTTTTGGAAAAAATCCCCAACCCGCATCCTGATGTTGCTTATAATGTACGCTTCAGTTGTCCTGAATTTACCTCTCTCTGTCCGGTGACGGGACAACCCGACTTTGCGCATCTGGTGATTGATTATATTCCCGCAGAGTATTTGATTGAAAGCAAATCCCTGAAACTCTACCTACATTCTTTTCGTAATCATGCTGGTTTTCACGAAAAATGCACCGTTGGGATTGCGAAACGTTTAATTGAAACGCTCTCACCTTTATGGTTGCGCATTGGGGGATATTGGTATCCCCGCGGGGGCATGCCGATTGATGTGTTCTATCAAACAGGGCAGATCCCGGAAAAAGTATGGATACCAGAACAAGGGGTTAGTAACTATCGCGGCCGTGGATAAGTAACAGATCACGCTGCACGAAAGCCACGACTATATGATGGTTTATGGAATGTCTAACAGCTTATGCGTTTGCAGACTTAAGCGCCATTGCGGATGAGCAAGGCAATATTCAAGGGCTTCTTTTGTGTGTGGCGCCGCTATATCCGCGTCATCATTAAGTGGTGCTTTGGGTTGTAAAAAGAAATGTTTAAAATCCAGATCCGCATATAATTCCGGTAAGGCATCACTTTGCGGATAAACTAGTTTTAATTCATCACCGCGAAAGACCACGAGGTCAGTCCCTGCCTTGGGACTTATACAAACCCAATCAACACCGACGGGCACAGGGCAGGTTCCATTACTTTCGATGGCGATTTCAAAACCCAGTTTTTTGCACTGGTTAATGAGCGTATCATCTAATTGCAAAAGGGGCTCTCCTCCCGTAAAGACCACATAAGGCTTTCCGGTATCATTATGCGTATGCTGAAGCCATATATCCTGTATTAATTGCGATAGCCTTTCAGCAGTATATTTTCCTCCGTTCAGACCGTCCGTTCCCACGAAGTCAGTATCACAAAATTGACAGATCGCATTTTTGCGATCTTCATGACGGCCACTCCACAAGTTGCAACCGCTAAAACGGCAGAAAACAGCTGCGCGTCCGGATTGCGCGCCTTCACCTTGTAAGGTGTAGAATGCTTCCTTAATGCTATAGGAATTATGGTTGTTCATGTGATGTACTTGATGGGATCTATGATGCCGTTTTCACGAAACCCTTTGAGACGCAGTTTGCAGGCATCACATTGTCCGCATGATGCCCCTTTTTCGTCTGGGTCATAACAACTGGTAGTCAGGCTATAATCTACACCCAGGGACAAACCTTTTTGGATAATCTCTGCTTTTGTCATATCAATGAGAGGCGCATGAATGGTGACTTTTTCGCCGCTAACGCCGGATTTTGTAGCTAGGTTAGCCATCTGCTCATAAGAACGAATATATTCAGGGCGACAATCCGGGTAGCCGCTGTAATCCATTGCGTTCACCCCTATGAATATGTCATAGGCTTTAAGGACTTCGGCCCAGGCCAAGGCATAAGAGAGAAAGATCGTGTTACGTGCAGGAACGTAGGTGACTGGAATTTCAACATCCATCTCACTTTCTGTACGTCCCTTTGGAACCGGGATGTCATCAGTGAGTGCCGAGCCGCCAAAACCCCGCAAATCTATATTGGCAATGACATGCTTTGCGGCGCCTTGTTTCACAGCAATATTCGCGGCAGCATCCAATTCAATTGTATGACGCTGTCCATACTGGAAACTAAGCGCATAAGTTTCATACCCTTGCTGTAGAGCCATGGCAAGGCAGGTTGATGAGTCAAGTCCGCCACTCAACAATACGACAGCTTTTCTTTTTTCCGGATTATTCATGTTGCTATAGATTTATAAGTTTTCAACAGTGCCTTATGCTATGCATATGACAATTTACATTCCCTGTGAGGGGTGTTGTGCTCATAGCACATCATAACCAAAAGGTTAAATGGCAAAAGCTAAATTCAGAGAGGTAAGAATGCCCTTCAAACCACCTGTGGCCCGGCGGCATATTCATACGCGGCAGATCAAGTGTGATGGCTATGAACGTAAAGATGGCCTTTGGGATATTGAAGCACGAATGACAGATATAAAGTCATATGACTTTCCCAATTTATGGCGTAAGACAATTCATGCAGGCGAACCTATTCATGAAATGCTCTTGCGGATTACATTGAATAATGAGCTTGTCGTCCAAGGTGTTGAAGCCATTACAGAAAACAGTCCATTTGAAATCTGTCCTCAAGTGACAGCGCAATACCAATTGTTAATTGGACTCAAGATCGGGCCGGGGTGGCGACGAGCGATTAAGCAAAAATTGGGGGGTGTGAAGGGGTGTACACATTTAACGGAATTACTAGGCCCAGTGGCCACAACGGCCATCCAGACTATATACTCGCTATTGCAACGTCGCAGTGGGCGTAAAGATTTTAACCCAACGGCAGGGAAAAATGATAAACCCTCGATGTTAAATAGTTGTTATACATGGGGGGAGGGGTCAGAAATGATACGGCAGAACTACCCGGATTTTTATGTAAAAACCGAGAACTCGTCCGACTTAAATACCAAAGAATAATGTTAATCCCTTTATTCCTATAGAAAAGGCCCGGTACATTTACATGACCGGGCCTTAATTCTGGCTCCCCGAGCAGGACTCGAACCTGCGACAAATAGATTAACAGTCTACTGCTCTACCAACTGAGCTATCGGGGAATTTCCCTTGCGGGAAAATTCTTTTATATGCGGCAGATTGTTGCCAACGCCGCCCTTATACAAATAGTTTTTTCGAATGCCAATAGAGAAATTCAAAAAAAATTCGCATTTTGACAGGGTAAAATTCGTTCCATATATGGAGGCGCGGACCGGAATCGAACCGGTGTACACGGATTTGCAATCCGCTGCGTAGCCACTCCGCCACCGCGCCAAATTTTCAAAAAACACTTATACCCTGCAAGCAGGCTAATACTTATGAAATACACCATAAAATTCAAGGCCTGCTTGCTAATGGCTGTGGCTTTTCGCATATTCGGTTATCTTTGGCAAGATGAAAACATGGCTTTCTCTTGAAGAGAGGTGAAAGCACCGTTGTCAATCATTGCGAATGACAGTATACAGACCGAAATCATGTGATTATTCAGGAAAAGAACCATGACCTCATTTGCGCAAGCCCGCAGTCATATGGTGGAAGGACAGATCCGCCCCAATAAAGTCACCGATGAAGCTCTATTGGACGTAATGGCAGCGATTCCTCGTGAAAAATTTGTTCCAAAGCCACTACAGGGTGTGGCGTATCTTGATGAAGACCTTTTGGTCGGTGATAATCGCTATATGATGGAACCTATGGTCTTTGCCCGTTTATTAGATGCAGCAAACATAAAAGAAACGGATGTGGTTTTGGATATTGCCTGTGGCCGGGGTTATTCTTCTGCGGTTCTATCCAAATTGTCCGAAGCCGTTGTTGCTTTGGAAGATAATGAGGAATTAGCAAATTATGCGACAGATCAGCTTGCAGAAATCGGCTGTGACAATGTTGCTGTTGTTACCCGCGACTTGACCAAAGGATATCCGGAACAAGGGCCGTATGACATTATTCTTATTAATGGTCTCGTTGAACACGTTCCGTCAGAACTTATTGACCAGCTATCACCAGAAGGGCGACTGTTATGTGTCATGGCGATCAATGGCGTAGGTAAAGCATGTTTGTTTACGAACTTTAATGGTGTCAAAGGCCGGCGGGAAATATTCGAAGCTTCGGTCCCCGCGCTGGAGTCCTTTACGCAAGAAAAAGGGTTTACTTTCTAAGAAAGAAGTCCTTAGCTTCATTCTTTGTTTACCATGTTATGTTAGTTGCTTAAGCATCCTTAAACTTTTCATAAAAAATGAAATGAGCCGTCATATGCGCAAAATTAGCCTGCTTACTTCTCCTGTTATGTTGGCCTTGTCTTTAGCAATGCCCGTTTCCGCTGAAACACTGCAGGAAGCATTGGTTTCTGCCTACCTCAATAATCCACAACTAGAGGCTCAACGGGCCTCAGTTCGCGCAACGGATGAGAATATTAATCAGGCAGCTTCAGGCTGGGGCCCAACGATTGCCGCGACGGGCTCCTACAGTCGCAAGACGACCGAAGGGAGTAGCGTATTTTCACCTTCAAATAAGCTGACGACCGATCCGCGAAGTGTACAGGTTTCAATAGATCAGCCGCTTTTCAGGGGCTTCCAAACAGTCAATAGTATCAGAGAAGCCGAGAACGCTGTTAAAGCTGCGCAAGGGGGACTCGCGGATACAGAGCAAGACATTCTTCTCAGTGCTGTTACGGCTTTCGTTGATGTGAGACGCGATGAATCCGTTGTTGAGTTAACACGTAATAATGTCAAGGTTTTGCGTCGCCAACTGGAAGCGAGTGAAGACCGTTATCGTGTTGGTGAAATTACACGCACAGATGTTGCGCAATCAAAGGCCCGTTTGTCACGTTCCATTTCTGAAAGAACACAGGCCGAAGCCTCTCTCACCGCGAGCCGTGCTGCCTATCAGCGCATTATCGGCGCAATGCCAGGCAGTTTGAGTGGAGGGGCGACTTTACCGCCTTTACCAAAAAGCGAACAAGAGGCTATCGAAATTGCGAAGCAGGAAAGCCCCGTTCTGGCGAGTGCGCGCTATAGTGAAGAAGCTGCACGCAATAATGTTAACAAGCAGTACGGCGGGCTATTGCCACAAGTGAGCCTTAATGCCAGTTATGGAAAAGCCTGGGAAAACTTTAACCAAAGCGACCAGACGGAGACACGCCAGGTGACTGCGCAGTTAACGATCCCCCTATACCAGGCAGGCGCGCAATCGTCCCGGATTAGGCAGGCAAAGCAAACCGAATACCAGCGCCGATATGAGCGTATAGCGGCCGAACGGGGTGTAAAGGCTGGCGTACAGATAGCATGGGAAAGTTTGCGTGAGGCGACTGCACGCATAAAATCAACCGAAGCACAGATACATGCCAATGAAATCGCTCTTGAAGGGGTTAAGCAGGAAGCGGAAGTTGGGGCGCGAACAACACTAGATGTGCTGGATGCCGAACAGGAATTACTGGATTCAAGAGTGAGCAACGTTCGTGCTGTAAGAGACCAGATTGTCGCCGCTTACCAGTTGTTACGCAGTGTTGGGCGGCTTTCTGCCAGAAACCTTCAATTACCTGTTGCGTATTATGATGCCAATGACGATGCACATAGAAACAGTTATCGTGCTTATGGGTGGGGAACCGGGGATGTGGAAGCATGGAAGGCCAGCGCAAACTAAACGCGTTTTCCAAACTTTAAGATATAGTTCGCTATAGCGTTTTGAGCCTTTCTTGAAACTTTCTTGGGCGTTTCTTGAGCGTAGTCATATTTCCTTGTGGCAAAACGCGTAAAAAGTGTTTATGACTCAATAGAGATAGAAAAGATTGTCCTTTCTGTATCCATGGGGAGCGATACAAATACGGGTTGAGAGGAAATGAGCGAAAACGCGCAACAAGACGAACCAACGATGGAGGAAATCCTCGCATCGATTCGTAAAATTATTTCTGAAGATGATGAAGAAGGTGAGAAAAGGACAGCTGAGCCTGAGGAATCTTCTGCGGAAGACGCCGTGCCTGAACCTGTCGTGGACACAACTTCTGAAACTGAATCCACTGAGGCGGAGAACGATGATGTTCTCGAGCTGACGGATGATATGACTGAAGAACTCGATGAGTTTGAAGAAAATGTGTCCGCTATGGCTCCAGAAGCGGAAGATACCCAAATTGAAGAGGAAGAAGTTCCTCCTTCTGAACCCGAAGAGCCGGAGCCTTTACCTGATGTGAAGCCTGCTGACCATACTGATTTTAACAGTATCGATGATGTAGACCCTGCCGAAGGAAATGACGTCCTGATGTCAGATGCTCAGGCGTCTGCTGCAATGGCCCAGTTTGGTTTTCTTTCTGATGTGCTGACTAAAGGCTATGAAGGGTCTGAAAATACGCTGGAAGCATTGGTTCGTGAACTCTTAAAGCCTATGTTAAAAAGTTGGTTGGATGAAAACTTGCCGCCTATTGTAGAGCGTATGGTAGCAAAAGAAATAGCCCGGCTTGCACGTACCAAACAAAAATAACAGTGAGCTTATTTTCAGAGTTGATCTCATAGCCTGACGGTCATATACCTCAATCCACAAATCTTAGCGGATACTCTCCGTCTCCTCACAGTTATCAGAAAACGGATTTCTCGATGCTTGAAAAAAAATATCAGGCCGCAACATCAGAACATAAATGGTATGAGCATTGGGAAAAGAGCGGCGCCTTTAAAGGTGGACAACGCCCTGACGCAGAAACGTATTCAATTGTATTACCTCCCCCAAATGTGACCGGCAGCCTGCATATCGGGCATGCACTAAATCACACATTGCAGGATATTCTTATCCGTTTCGAACGTATGCGGGGGAAAGATGTCTTATGGCAGCCCGGTATGGATCATGCTGGCATTGCGACACAAATGGTCGTGGAACGTCAATTGGATGCCCAGGGCGTGTCACGCTATGATTTGGGACGTGAAAAATTTTTGGAACGCGTATGGGAATGGAAAGAGGAATCGGGCGGCACCATTTTCAATCAGATGCGTCGTCTAGGGCAATCATGTGACTGGAGCCGCCAGCGCTTTACCATGGATGACGGCTTTTCCGAGGCTGTGCTGAAAGTTTTCGTCAAATTACATGAAGAAGGTCTTATTTATAAAGACAAGCGTTTGGTAAACTGGGACCCCAAACTGAAAACGGCAATCTCTGATTTGGAAGTTGAGCAAAAAGAGGTCAATGGCCATTTCTGGCATTTCCGATATCCGGTAGAGGAAGAAGAGGGGCGGTATATTGTCGTTGCCACGACCCGACCGGAAACGATGTTAGGGGATACGGCCGTGGCGGTGCATCCTGATGATGAACGCCATAAAGATTTGATCGGAAAATATCTAATACTGCCTTTGGTTGGCCGCCGTATTCTTGTGGTTGCGGATGAGCATGCCGATCCGGAACAGGGATCAGGTGCTGTAAAAATCACGCCAGCCCATGATTTTAATGATTTTGTTGTGGGGCAGAGACACAATCTGGAAAAAATAAATATTCTGGATGAAAATGCCTGCTTAAATGAAAATGTGCCCGAGAAGTATCAAGGGTTGGATCGTTATGCGGCGCGTTCCCAAATCGTTGCAGATATGGAAGCTGCTGGCTATCTCGAGAAAATCGAAGAACGATTACATACGGTGCCTTACGGTGATAGATCCGGTGTCGTTATCGAGCCGTGGTTGACCGATCAATGGTATGTTAATGCCGCAGAATTAGCGAAACCAGCCATTAAAGCTGTTGAGGATGGCCAGACGAAATTTGTTCCAAAACAATGGGAAAAAACTTATTTCGAATGGATGTATAACATTGAACCGTGGTGCATTTCACGCCAACTGTGGTGGGGGCATCGTATTCCTGCGTGGTACGGACCGGATGGGGAAATATTCGTCGCTTTATCTGAAGAACAGGCACAAGAAAAGGCGCGTAAGCATTATGGCGAAGATAAAACTCTGACGCGTGATCCAGATGTTTTAGATACCTGGTTCTCATCAGCCCTTTGGCCTTTTGGGACACTGGGCTGGCCGGAAGATACCAAAGCCTTAGAACGTTTTTATAAAACAGATGTTCTGGTGACCGGGTTTGATATTATTTTCTTCTGGGTTGCGCGAATGATGATGGATGGCCTTCATTTCATGCGTGATGAAGAAGATAAAGCCGAAGTTCCTTTTCATACTGTGTATGTTCACGCTCTAGTCAGAGATGAGCATGGCCAAAAGATGTCGAAGAGTAAGGGGAATGTTATAGATCCTCTGGAGCTCGTGGATAACTATGGTGCTGATGCATTGCGCTTTACTTTAGCAGCCATGGCGGCGCAGGGACGGGACCTAAAACTCTCCGAAAAACGTGTGGAAGGCTATCGTAACTTTGTCACAAAGTTATGGAATGCAGCACGTTTTTGTGAAATGCATGATTGCCACGGGGCAGGGGAATTAGATTTAGATAATTTGTTACTCACCAATAATAAATGGATCGTTGGCGAAGTAACGAAGACTGCTTCTAATCTCAATCAGGCTCTGGAAGATTATCGCTTTAACGAAGCTGCTGGTGCGATTTATCATTTTACGTGGGGGACATTCTGTGATTGGTTTATCGAGCTGTCCAAGCCGTTACTTAATGGCGATAATGTAGCAGAAAAGATAGAAACCCGGCAGACGGCAGCGTGGGTATTGGATCAAATACTGAAAATGCTGCACCCCTTTATGCCCTTCGTCACCGAAGAACTGTGGCAATCTCTCTCCTCAACACGTGAGACGGATTTGATTGTGGCTCCATGGCCGGAATTATCTTCTGATTTGATTAATAATAACGCCTCAGAAGAAATGAATTGGGCCATTGCCTTAATTTCAGAAATTCGTACCGGACGCGCGGAAATGAATGTGCCAGCGGGGGCCAAGATTGAAATGCATATTCAAGGGGCTAATGAAAGCAACCTGAAGGCATTGTCAGCACATGAAGAAGTTATAAAACGACTGGCGCGTATATCAGACATTATCTGTATAGACGGGGAAGGGCCAAAAGGCTCTGCGCAAATTGTTATTAAAGAAGCAACTGTTTTTCTCCCCTTGGCGGGGGTTATTGATGTCGAGCAAGAACAGGCCCGCTTGACCAAGTCTCTGGACAAAATAGAAAAAGAGATGGGCGGTATTAAAGGGCGCTTAAATAACGAAAAGTTTATTTCGAAAGCGCCGGAGTCTGTTGTTGCGGAAAATAAAAGCAATTTAGCGGATGCAGAAGAAAAGGCCGCAAAACTAAGAGCTGCACTGGCCAGGTTGGCCAGCCTTGCGCAGTGAGGGTATCCTAGGCGGTTATATTAGTCTTGTGCGTTTTACACTGCTATCTGCTAGGCTTAGCGTGTAACGATGACAGGGGACCAAATGCCTGATATTGGCTTTACACATATCGCCTTACCCGCAACGGACCTGGATGCCAGTGCGGCTTTTTATCAGAAATATGCCGGTTTCCATATCGTTCACGACCGGGTCGACGAAGATGGGGAGCATCGTGTCATTTGGTTGAGCGATGGACGTAGGCCGTTCGTATTAGTTCTCATTCAGGTAGACTATATTCGTCATGCATTAGGGCCGTTGTCCCATTTAGGGGTGAGCTGTCACTCGCGCGCAGACGTTGATGCAATGGCGAAAATGGCAAAAGCGGCAGGATGTTTACGTGAAGGTCCCTATGATTTAGGGCAACCGGTTGGTTACATTGTGCTTTTGGCCGATCCTGATGGCCACACATTAGAGCTTTCCTATGGGCAGGAAGTCAGAATGGCCGTAGAAGAGACGGACATGCCGCCGGCATATGACTGACTTCTTCCCAAAGGGTGTTGAAAAATAGAATTTAGGCGGCCAACTGGCACCATACCGGGGTATGGTCTGATGCTTTTTGTTTGCCCCGTGGTTTGCGATCAATTTCACAAGCAACTAAAATATCAGCGGCCTGCGGTGAAAGCAGTAAATGGTCAATTCGAACACCATTGTCCTTCTGCCATGCGCCGCCCTGGTAATCCCAAAAGGAATAATCTGGGCCAGAAGGCTTAAAAGTGCGAAAAGCATCTGTGAGCCCCAGATTTAAAAGCTGCCTATAACGTGAACGACTTTCTGGCCGACAAAGTGCATCATCTTTGAAAAGTGCGGGATTATAGCAATCTTCGTCCTTGGGGCAGACATTGTAGTCTCCGGCAAGGATAAATTTCTGTTCTGAAGCAATTAATTCTTTCGCTCGGACAACAAGGTGGTCCATCCAGCGCAATTTATAGTCAAATTTTTCACCCGGAGTAGGATTTCCGTTTGGCAGATACAAGCAACCAATACGCACATTCCGAATTGTGGCTTCTATATAACGAGCTTGAATATCTTCCTCGAAACCAGGTAATCCAATTTGCAGATCTTCTATGGGGTCTTTAGATAAAATTGCAACGCCATTATATGTTTTTTGCCCATGGGTTGCGATATGATAGCCTTTTTCGGCTATTTCCATACGTGGAAAGGCTTCATCAACGCATTTTAGTTCTTGCAGTAAGGCAACATCGGGCGAAAAATCATCCAGCCATTCCAAAACACGCGGTAGGCGGGCTTTTATGGAATTTACATTCCAGGTCGCAATTTTCATTAGGCGTTCAGTTCCCTATATAGAAAATGATGTACCGCAACCACATGAGGCTGTCGCGTTTGGATTTTTAACAACAAATGCAGCACCAACAAGATCTTCTACGAAATCGACCTCTGATCCTGTCATATATAAGAGCGATAATGAATCAACCAGCATTGTTACACCGTCTTTGACGACAACAATATCATCATTTTCCGCCGTTTCAACGAAACTGAAATGATATTGAAAACCGGAACAGCCGCCCCCATCAACGCGGACCTTGAATTTTAAGTCGTCATTACCTTCTTTTTGCTTGAGCACTGCAATACGTTTTGCCGCGTTAGCAGATAAACTCACTGGCGGCGGTACGTCTTGTCCTGTTGTATTCGCGATGTTCATACCCTGAACTCCGATTATTAAACCCGGATATTATTTTTATCTCTTTCTTTTATGTAGGTGTTAACATCCTACTGTCAATTTCTTTGGCGATAATCATGTTAAAAAAAGCACTATTGCCACGCTGTTTTAACAAAGATAATGTGCCCCCTATGACAGACACAAGAACGTTCGAAATTTTCACCCCGCAACAACAGTATGCACCATATGCTTGTCGACCTGAACAGAGTAGGGGGCGGCTTTATGATGAGCCTGGAACAGTGTCACGGTCGGCCTTTCAGCGGGACCGTGACCGAATTATTCATTCTGCCGCGTTTAGACGTCTAAAACATAAAACACAGGTTTTTGTATATCACGAAGGTGATTATTACAGAACACGGCTCACACATTCCATTGAAGTTGCACAAATTGCACGCAGTATTACCCGGGTTTTAGGGTTAAACGAAGATATTGCCGAAGCATTATCGCTTGCCCATGATTTTGGCCACACACCCTTTGGACATGCTGGCGAAGACGCCCTGAACGAAGCCATGATGCCATTTGGTGGTTTCGATCATAATGCGCAGTCATTACGTGTTGTCACAATGCTGGAGCGTCGATATGCCTCTTTCGATGGATTAAACCTGACATGGGAAACGCTGGAAGGCTTAGCAAAGCATAATGGTCCTTTATGTGCCGAAGGAAGCTTCGATAACTTACCCGAAGGTTTGGCCCTTTATAATGACCAACATAATCTGGAATTGCATACGCATGCCAGCGCAGAAGCGCAGATCGCAGCACTTTCGGATGATATTGCCTATAATAATCATGACGTTGCAGATGGTTTAAAGGCAGGCTTATTCTCAATGGATGAACTACGGACTGTGCCGTTAGTAGATGGAATAGCGGATAATGTTCGTGACGCATACGGTGACCTATCCCGGTCGCGTTTAATTCATGAAATTGTGCGCCGATTAATTAATATGATGGTCAACGACCTATTGACTGAAACACGGCGGCGTCTTAATCAATTACAACCAACCGATGCCAATGATATCCGGCAGGCTGGTCAACAGATTGTTTCTTTCTCTGCGGAGATGAAAGCGCATGATAAAGCGTTGAAATCTTTTCTGATGACGAACATGTATCGGCATTATAAAGTCAACCGTATGGCCAGCAAAGCGCGGCGGGTCATTCGCGATCTATTTTCACTTTACGTGGCTGAACCAGAATGCCTACCAACGGAATGGCGTGAGGCGGCCTTTAACGCAACAAAACAACAAAGCGCACGGTTGGTTGCGGACTTTATAGCTGGCATGACAGACCGTTATGCCCTTCTGGAACACCGAAGATTATTTGACATATCGAATTTTGAATTATGAATATATTCAATCAGTTTAAAGAAGAACTTAACCTTTTACTTCAAGAATTGTCTACTCAAAGTATTCTGCCCGACGATCTTGATGCTCGTAATATTACCGTTGAGCCACCCCGGGATGAAAAACACGGGGACATTGCCACTAACGCAGCTCTTGTTTTATCTAAACAGGCCCGCATGAAACCACGGGATCTTGCTGAATGTCTCGTTGGCCCCTTGACGGCTTTGGAGCATGTGGAGAGTGTGGAAATCGCAGGTCCCGGTTTTATCAATTTACGTTTAAGTCCGAATTACCTGGTTGCTATCGTCCTTGATGCTATTGCGGACCCTAATGGAGAATATGGGAGCTCGAATATCGGGGATGGAGAAAAAATCAATGTAGAATATGTCTCTGCCAATCCGACCGGGCCTATGCATGTAGGGCATTGCCGCGGGGCCGTATTCGGTGATGCGCTGGCGTCGTTATTGGCTAAAGTTGGCTATGCTGTCACGCGGGAATATTACATCAACGATGCGGGGGCGCAAATAGATGTGCTCGCGCGATCAGCATACTTACGTTACCGTGAGGCACTTGGAGAAGAGGTCGGAGATATCCCGGAAGGACTGTATCCGGGTGAGTATCTTGTAAGCGTTGGTGAAAAGCTAGCCAGGTTATATGGCGATAAGTGGCTTAAAGCCCCTGAGGCAGAATGGCTTACTGTCATCCGCGATTTTGCAGCTGCGGAAATGATGGACATGATCCGTGATGACCTTGCATCCTTGGGGATTTCTTTTGATCTATTCTATTCTGAAAAGACGCTGCATGATAGCGGCCGCATAGCGGATGCTCTCGCACAACTTGACGCAAAAGGCCTGATTTATGAAGGGGTGCTTGAGCCGCCGAAAGGGAAGTTGCCAGACGATTGGGAGGCGCGTCCGCAGACATTATTCAAATCTACACAATTTGGTGATGATGTGGATAGAGCTGTCAAAAAATCCGATGGAAGTTGGACGTATTTTGCGGCCGATGTTGCTTACCATTTAGACAAATATCAGCGCGGCTTTAGCCGCATGGTTGACGTATGGGGGGCAGATCATGGGGGCTATATCAAACGGGTACAGGCCGCAGTAACGGCATTGACGGATGGTGAAGGGGATTTGGACGTCAAACTATGCCAGTTAGTGCGACTGTTCAGGAATGGCGAACCCGTCAGAATGTCTAAACGGGCCGGAAACTTTGTGACTTTGCGCGATGTTGTTGATGAAGTGGGCAAGGATGTTGTGCGCTTTATTATGTTGTCACGTAAGAATGACGCAACGCTAGATTTTGACTTTTCCAAGGTAACGGAACAATCAAAGGATAATCCGGTTTTTTATGTGCAATATGCACATGCACGCATCTGTTCCGTTCGGGATAAAGCGGCTGAGCAACTCCCGGAAATTGACGAGACAGATGAAGAAGATATTGATTTATCCCTGATCCAAGATCCGGCTGAAATTCGGCTTATTAAAACCTTGGCAAATTGGCCACGTATTATCGAAAGTGCCGCCATGGCACATGAACCGCACAGGGTTGCTTTCTATCTATATGATTTAGCGTCTGATTTTCATGCTTTGTGGAACAAAGGCAACGATAATCCTGAGCTGCGTTTTATCATCGACAACAATGTTGCCCTAACACGTGCACGTTTAGTTATGATTTTGGCTGTGCGTTGGGTAATTGCTTCTGGATTGGAAATATTAGGTGTCGAGCCGGCCGAGGCAATGTAAACTGATCTGCACTAATAACGATAGAGACCTGGTTTATGAAAAACGGCCCTACAGACGACAATAATGTGCCTTGGCTGGAGCCAGTACCTGATGAATCCAATAATCATCAATTAGGGGTGCCCGTAAAAAAGGTAATAGTCGCTTTTGTATCATTATTGTTTTTTGGTCTATTCTCTTGGTTCGTATGGGATAGTTACCTGACAGGGCCAGAAGACATTCGTCAGAATAAAATTCCTCTGGTGAAAGCGGAAAAGGGTGAGATTAAAATCAAACCTACTGATCCCGGCGGGCTTAAAATACCAGATCAAGATAAACTGGTTTATAACCGCCTTAGCGGAGACGAAGAAGAAGCCCAAGTGACCGTACGTAAAACGTCAGAACTCCCATTATCTAAACCCGAAAACAGTTCAGCGTCCTTTACAGAGGGGAATGATATTCAGGCTGTCATACCTAAGGTCACCCCTGCTGAAGAAGGGAAGGCAAACAATAACGCTTCCGCGCCCCTCGTGTCTGATGACGAGCGGGTCACTGCACCTGATTCACAGGGCAATATTGCAAAGACAGAAAAACAGAAAGACGTTGAAAAACGTCCTGCACAACAGCCTCATGGGCAAAATACAACAAAGACAGTAACGACACCGCCGATAGCGATCAGCCCGCAATTTAAGGGGGCCTATATGGTCCAACTAGGGGCATTCCGGGACAAAAGCAATGCGAAGGCGTTATGGCAAAAATTACAATCCACCTTTGTTATGGAGCTGCAAAATTTGCAACCTGAATATATTATGGTCGATTTAGGGGCTAAAGGTGTCTTATACCGTCTGCGTGGGGGCGCACTTGAGACAAGAGCTGCTGCAGATCAGGTCTGCCAAAAATTGAAAGCCAAGGGGCAAGCATGCATTGTTGCGCGACGATAAATATATTCTTGGCAAAAATAATAGAGAGAGAGAATGCCCCGTCCGATTATCGTTGATTGTGCAGGCCCCATATTAAGTGATGAAGAGAAGACCTTTTTTCAGAAAATGCAGCCATATGGCTTTATTCTGTTTAAACGTCACTGCCAGTCACCCGAGCAACTTCGTCATCTGACAAAATCACTACGCGATTGTTTAGACCATGATGCAGTTCCTATCCTGATCGATCAAGAGGGCGGACGTGTGGCTAGAATGACACCGCCACACTGGAGACAGTCACCAGCAGGGGGCGTATTCGCTGACTTAGCTAAAGTTGATCTTCATAAGGCAGAAAGAGCCGTCTTCCTGAATGCCTATTTAATGGCCTGCGACCTTAAAGACGTCGGGGTGAATGTGGACTGTTATCCGCTTTTAGACATTTTACACCCGCAAACACATGACGTGATCGGCGACCGTTCTTTCGGGGAAGACGTTGATATCGTGAGCAAACTAGGGCGGAGTGCCTGTGAAGGTCTACTAAACGGTGGGGTATTACCTGTTATTAAACATATTCCCGGGCATGGTCGCGCCACATTAGATAGCCACCATGCATTACCGCGTGTTGCCGCAAGTCGTACAGAATTGGAGCAGGATTTTGCACCATTCAGGGCGTTATGTGATATGCCCTTGGCAATGACAGCACATATTTTGTACGAAGCACTGGACCCTTCTGCATGTGCAACTCTCTCTAAGCATATTGTGCATGACATTATACGTCATGATATTGGTTTTAAGGGGGTTATTTTATCTGATGACCTGATGATGAAGGCTTTAGGGGGGACATTGAATGAGCGCGCGACTGCGGCACTAACGGCTGGCTGCGACGTCCTTTTGTTGTGTAATGCTTCGTTAGCAGAACAAAAAACGGTCCTCGAAGGTCTTGGGCTCATGTCAGACAACACGCATCGCCATGTTGATATGCATTTTCGTTACAGAGAGGAATGGGCCTCCACTGAGCATAAACCATTCCCGGATATAAAAAGCGCTAAAGCCGAATTACAACGCTTAATATCGTAATGTTAGGATAATCGTTGCTATGACCGCCGACATAATGATGACCATCTCTGTCTGGGCTATTCCCCTCCTTTTAGCGATTACTTTTCATGAGGCGGCGCACGGCTTTGTTGCATGGAAATTAGGTGATCCAACGGCCTATCAATTAGGTCGTGTCAGTTTTAACCCGTTTAAGCACATTGATACGTTTGGGACTGTCCTGCTGCCCCTGTTATTATTGGTCATGCAGGCCCCGTTTCTCTTTGGTTACGCAAAGCCCGTTCCGGTTAATTTCCATAACTTACGGCATCCCCGTACAGATATGGTCTGGGTTGCCCTTGCCGGTCCGGGCGTCAATTTATTCATTGCATTTGCCGCAGCGTTAAGCATTGGCATTATTACATTTCTACCTGTCATCACGCAGGAATGGTTTTTAGCAAATTTAATGAATACTATTCTGATTAACGTCATATTGGCGGTGTTCAATATGATTCCTATTCCGCCGCTTGATGGTGGGCGTGTCGCTGTGGGGCTTCTGCCAGATAGTTTGGCCCGACCGCTGGCGCGGGTGGAACCTTATGGTATGCTCATTCTTATCATGTTAATTTTTATAGCACCGATGATTGGGCAGGCAATCGGTATGAACCTTCACTTTTTTACATTGATTATTCAACCGATTGTAAAAGTCATCGTATCATTCATTTATGAAATTCCGCTGGCTATATTCAGTTAATGATGGCGTAATGCGGAAACATAATAGTCAAAAATGGAATAACTTTTTTGAACGACCCGGATAAACAACATAACGATAACGGTGATCAAAACACCGCGCCTTACGATAAGGGCGAGGCGGACAACCTTATCCTTAATATCGATGGTTTTGAAGGGCCTCTGGATATCCTGCTGACGTTAGCGCGCAGTCAAAAAGTTGATCTGAAACAAATTTCCATTTTACAGCTTGTTGAACAATATCTTTCTTTCATTAAACAGGCACGTCATCTTCGCCTTGAGCTAGCGGCGGATTACCTTGTGATGGCAGCGTGGCTTGCTTTTTTAAAATCATTATTATTGTTGCCTGAGGACAATAATAGCGAAGAGCCAAACGCAGAAGAACTGGCTGCACGACTGACTTTCCAGCTACAGAGATTAGAAGCTATCCGTAATGCGGCCGCAACGCTCATGTCTAGCGACCAGTTAGGACGTGATTTTTTCGTGCGCGGCGCCCCGGAAACGACAAAAATCAATAAAACTTTCACCTATGAGCTGAGTTTATATGAAATTATGAAGGCTTATGCCGACCACAGCGCACGGATGGCCGTGGGGGAAGTTAATCTGGAACGACGTCCGGTCTATACGATTGAAAAGGCTATAGAGAGGCTGGAAAGATTGGTTGGCAGTGCCATAGACTGGACCGCATTGGAAAGTTTTTTACCTCATTTTCCAGAAGACCAAGCACTACAAAAATCAGCGCGGGCCTCTATTTTTTCGGCAACCTTGGAATTAGCAAAACAGGGGAAGGTGAATTTAGTGCAGAAACAAACCTTTGGGCCTGTTTTCCTCAAAATAAAGAAGGGGGATCACAATGGTGCAGTCTGAAAATATGCGCATTCTAGAGGCTTTAATTTTTGCGTCTGATAAACCGTTGTCGACGGTGGCCTTGGGTGAACACCTTTCGGAAGGCACGGATGTAGAGGCGCTATTAGAAGAGTTGCGGCAATCTTACGAGCATCGCGGGGTGAATTTAGTTAACGTTGCCGGAAAATGGATGTTTCAGACTGCCCCTGATTTAGCCTTTTTGTTACGCAAAGAGCTGGAGGAAGAACGTCGTCTATCGAAAGCTGCTATCGAAACATTAGCAATTATAGCTTACCACCAACCAGTAACACGTGCGGAAGTTGAAGATATTCGCGGGGTTAGTATGAATAAAGGAACACTGGATGTTCTTTTAGAGACGGGCTGGGTGAGACCATTAGGCCGACGGCGGACCCCCGGACGTCCCATGACATACGGGACTTCTGAAGCATTTCTCGTTAATTTTGGCTTGAACAGTATAAAAGACCTTCCAGGGCTAAAAGAATTAAAAGCTGCGGGCTTACTGGATAATGTAAATGTGGCTCTTTTAAATCTTGTCAATCCGCAAGAAGATATTGAAGAGCAGGGGGAGCTTCCCGTAGAAAATCTCAGTTAATGCTCTGACTATCAGATGAGAAAATAATACAAACCAGTTCCGCATCAACCCTTGCACTTATACCCGGTTCGGTCTACACAATCTAATTAATAACCACTCTTAACTTCTGGAATGCAGTCGCTCCATGACTTTTGCGAGCCATAGACAACGATTTTTGTCTACCCTTGATGGTTGGTCGTGGCTCACGTTGACCATATGTGGGCTACTGATTATCCCTGTTGCCGTTGTCGTATCGTCTATTTTTATCCCCTTAACCGATATCTGGGCTCACCTGTTCGAAACTGTTCTTCAGGATTATATATTAAATACATTGCAACTGACCCTGGGAGTATTACTCGGCACATTTTTTATCGGCGTGGGGACGGCATGGTTAGTCACCATGTGTCGCTTTCCAGGAAGGCGTCTCTTTGAATGGGCGTTATTCTTGCCAATGGCTATTCCTGCCTATGTGCTGGCTTATAACTATACAGGCCTCCTGGACTTTGCCGGCCCCGTACAGACATTACTCAGGGATTTCTTCGGCTGGTCACGCAGTGATTACTGGTTTCCGGAAATACGCTCTCTCGGCGGGGCGATAACGATGTTAACCCTCGTACTATATCCCTACGTTTATATGCTATCACGTTCCGCTTTTCTCGAACAATCCGTCTGCGTGCTGGATGTCAGTCGCTCTTTGGGCTGCACACCTCATCAAGCCTTTGTCCGTGTGGCACTCCCCCTTGCACGCCCGTCTATTATGGGGGGGCTGGCCTTAGTTCTGATGGAAACGCTGGGTGATTTTGGTACGGTTGATTATTTTGCCGTTGATACTTTCACAACGGGTATTTTCCGCATCTGGTTTGGTTATGGGGAAGTCACTGCGGCGGCGCAATTATCTGCCGTGTTGATGATGTTTATCTTTATCTTGCTTTGGGTGGAACGTGCTTCACGACGTAAGGCACGTTTCTTCCATACAACCAATCGCTATCAGGCCCTGCCGAATTATCAATTAAAAGGGATTTACTCTATAGGTGCGATGCTGGCTTGTTTAATCCCGGCAACATTAGGCTTTTTACTGCCTGTGACCATTATGTTGAGCTGGAGTGTTACCTCTGGCATGAATGAACTATTCTCGGCTGAATTTATTACTCTGGGGCGGAGCAGTATGATGACCGCCCTCGTGGCGGCAATATTGACAACTTTTATCGCACTTATTTTTGTCTATGCCCGCCGTTTTTCACAGAGTCCTATTAGCCGCCTTTCTGTCAGAATCGGCACATTGGGCTACGCCGTTCCCGGTATTGTTGTCGCCGTTGGGCTGATTATTCCGATGGGATGGCTTGATAATCGCCTGGATCATTGGGCGATGGATAATCTTGGTGTTTCTACAGGGCTGATTTTCAGCGGTACATTAGCAATACTGATTTTTGCTTATTTAGTAAGATTTCTAGCCGTCGCCTGTAATGGGTTAGAAGCGTCATTGGATAAAATTACCCCTAGTATGGATGCTGCATCACGTAGTCTGGGGCTGAATTCATTACAAACACTTCGCCGCGTTCATCTGCCGATTATGTGGGGCAGTATACTAAATGCGACCTTGCTGGTTTTTGTTGATGTTATGAAAGAGCTACCAGCTACGCTGGTTCTTAGGCCTTTCAATTTTAACACCCTGGCGGTACGGGCCTATGAATTAGCAAGTGATGAAAGACTTACGGAAACGGGTCTGCCTGCATTAATCATAGTATTATTAGGACTGATCCCTGTTATTATCCTGAATCATTCGATGACACGATCACGCCCAGGACATCGCGCGATGGCAAAGTCGCAGGCGCTAAAAAGAGTAAAAATATGAGCCTGATTCTAGAAAATCTTTCTTTTTCGATAAACGATGTCCCCATTATTCAGGACATTAATCTGACCGTCGGTAGTGGTGAGATTGTTAGTTTGTTAGGTCCTTCAGGCTGCGGAAAAACAACCTGTCTGCGTATTGCTGCGGGATTAGCGAACGTGCAATGCGGACAGGTTGTCATCTCCGGAGAAATTATGGGAAGTCCCGTTGTACACATGCCCCCTGAACGTCGTCGTATCGGCATGGTGTTGCAGGATTATGCCCTATTTCCTCATTTAAGCGTGCGTGATAATGTCGCCTTCGGACTTCAGGGGCAGAGCCAGAAAAAACAGAACGATATCATCATGCCGCTGTTGGAACGGGTCGGTTTAGAAGAATACAAAGACCAATATCCCCATACCCTATCCGGTGGCCAACAACAGCGTATTGCACTTGCCCGGGCATTGGCTCCTAATCCACAAGTCATGCTGATGGATGAACCATTTTCAGGACTTGATGTTGCACTTAGAGATAAAATCCGTGACCAGACCCTCGGCATACTAAAGGACATGGGCGTGCCTACATTATTGGTAACTCATGACCCGGAAGAAGCCATGAGGTTATCTGATAAAATCGCTATTATGGAAAAAGGGCGCATCATACAATTCGGACGCCCGAGAGATATTTACTTTAATCCAGCGTCAAGTCAGGTCGTGCAGTTCTTCGGCCATATGAATCAACTGACCGGCATTGTTCAACAGGGAACTGTAACAACACCCTTGGGAGATATTAATGCGGGAAAATATCCTGATGGCCAGCAGGTAGATATTTTTGCCCGCGCGCAGGCTATTCGGGTTTATTGCAGCCGTGATACTGCCGAAGACTATATTAAGGCAACGGTGGTGCGTACAAGCATTATAGGTGCTACGACATTATTAACTTTATCCATTGAGGGCGTGGAAGATCACTATTTGGCACTTTACCCGACACGGGATTACATCAACGCAGGTTCAGAAGTCTATATAGAATTAGAGCCAACAGAAGTGTTTGTTTTTGCCAAATAAAAAAATCCCCTTTAGTATCATTAAAGTGAATCCCTCAAGGCAATGGCGCCTTTATTCCGGCATTCAGAAAAATAACATTTATAACTGACAAGAGGCAGCAAAATGGGTTTGAGTTTGTGGCAGATTATCCTTGTGATTGTACTGGCAATTTTATTATTTGGACGGGGTCGCATTTCTGATCTGATGGGCGATGTTGCAAAGGGTATTAAAAGCTTTAAAAGTGGCATGGCTGAAGATGACAACACGGAAAAACTGGGTGAAAACAAAACAGAACAGCCGCCAAAATCTCTGGATCAAGACAATGGAAATGATGTCCAGAAATAAACGACCCATTTAACGCGGCAGGTTTTTTTTAATGTTTGACATCGGATGGACTGAAATGTTGACGCTTGCCGTATTGGCAATTGTCGTTGTAGGGCCCAAAGACCTGCCTAAATTTTTACGTGCAGTGGGAAATGTGGTTCGCTCTGTTCGTAGTGTCGCAAATGATTTCAAACAAAACTTCGATCAATTGGCAAATGAAGCGGAGCTGCAGGATATAACCGATAAACTGAATGCGTCTGGCAATATACCCGTTGATAATAACGGGGCACCATTGGATGAAAAGCGGCGCCAACAATGGGAAGATGAAGCCTATTTTGAGCCTAAGCCCGAAGCAGAGACATCAGACATACCTCAGGCGTCTTCCAATGATGATGCAACGTCTTCAGCGCAGGAAAGACCCTCTATAAAAGTGTCCGGAAAAACACCCAATGACGACACATAGCCAGGACCCCAATACCACAAATGATGTTGATAAAGATGCCCTTGATGATGTGCATAAAGCCCCGCTTATTGCGCATTTAACTGAGTTGCGTCGCCGCCTCATGTGGTGCATAGCCTTTGTGTTAGTGGCCTTTGCGGGGGCTTACTATTTTTCCGAGCAAATATATGACTTTCTGGTGCAGCCCTTATTAAAAGCGTTAGGGCCGGATAGTTCACACCGAATGATCTATACTGCATTGCATGAAGCCTTTTTTACGTATCTGAAGGTTTCCTTCTTTGCCGCGATCTTTATCACTTTTCCCCTAATCACTGTACAAATCTGGAAGTTTGTAGCACCAGGCCTTTATCAACATGAAAAGAAAGCGTTTCTGCCTTTTCTAATCGGTACACCTTTTTTGTTTTTTGCCGGCGGAGCATTGGCATATTACGTTGTTATTCCGATGGCTTGGAAATTCTTCATTCAGTTCGAAAAAGCACAAACCGCCGGGGCCATGGCCATACAACTGGAAGCTAAAGTCAATGAGTATTTAGCACTCGTGATGAAGCTGATCTTCGCTTTTGGACTGTGTTTCGAATTACCAATTTTGTTGCTACTGCTAGCAAAAGTGGGGGTGGTCACAGCCGATGGTCTGGCACGGGGACGGAAATATGCCGTCGTCATTGCCTTTGCGGCAGCCGCTATCCTGACGCCACCTGATATTATCAGCCAAATTATGCTAGGCATACCAATCCTATTATTGTACGAGCTATCCATCATCGCCATTCGTATGACCTCAGGAAAAAAGAAAAATGTTTGATATTAAAGCAATTCGCGAAAACCCCGGCCACTTCGACAAGGGGTGGCAACGCCGGGGGAAAGAGGCGCAATCTGCTGAGTTATTGGATCTCGACAATCAATACCGTAATGGTCAGACCACTTTACAAGATTTGCAGTCACGTAGAAATGAACTTTCAAAGGAAATAGGCAAAGCGAAATCTCAGGGGCTTGATGTAGATGATATTATTGCTGAAGTGGCGGATATTAAAAAACGTCTCCCGACTTTAGAGGAAGAGGTTAAAAAATTAGGTGATCAGCTTACCGATAAACTAAGCCGCCTTGACAATATTCCCGATGAAGATGTTCCAGACGGTGAAAGTGAAGACGACAACGTTGAAATTCGACAAGTTGGCAACATTCCAGAGTTTGACTTTGCGCCAAAACAGCATTTCGAAATCGGTGAAAAGTTGGCACAAATGGATTTTGATGCCGCCGCGCAAATGTCAGGGGCACGATTTGTAGTCCTTAAAGGTGATCTTGCCCGGCTGGAACGTGCCTTAAGTGCCTTTATGTTGGATCTACATACAACGCAGTTTGGCTATCAGGAAGTTTCCCCGCCCGTATTAGTACGGGACCATGCTCTTTATGGTACCTCCCAACTACCAAAATTTAAAGAAGACCTTTTTGAAACCACATCCGGGCATTTTTTGATCCCGACCGCGGAAGTCTCACTGACGAATTTGGTACGTGAACAAATTTTAGAAGAAGAAAAACTCCCCATACGTTTTGCAGCTATGACCCAATGTTTCCGGTCAGAGGCCGGGGCTGCAGGCCGCGATACACGTGGCATGATTAGATTGCATCAATTCAATAAGGTGGAAATGGTCAGTGTGACAACTGCTGAACAATCAACAGATGAATTGGAACGTATGACATCTGCGGCAGAAGAAGTCCTTAAACAATTAGGCCTCGCTTATCGTGTCGTCATGTTATGTGCAGGCGACATGGGCTTTGCCGCCCGAAAAACCTATGACCTGGAGGTATGGTTACCGGGGCAGGGAGCTTATCGTGAAATTTCCAGTTGCTCTAATACTGGGGACTTCCAATCCCGCAGGATGCGTGCGCGCTGTCGTCCTGCTAATGATAAAAAAACACGATTTGTCCATACCCTAAACGGTTCCGGCTTAGCAATTGGTCGTACACTCGTTGCGGTTATGGAAAACTATCAACAAGAAGACGGATCTATTCTGATTCCAGACGTATTACAACCCTATTTGGGTGGCCAGAAAATAATAGAGGTCAACTGATATGCCGTTTACGCATCATCGTATTTTAGTGACTAATGATGATGGTATACATGCGCCTGGATTAGAAGTGCTACATGATATTGCTCAACAGTTAAGCGATGATATCTGGATTATTGCGCCCGAAGTTGAACAGAGCGGTATGGGACATGCGCTGACATTAAGTTCGCCTGTGCGGTATCGTAAAGTTAATGACCGGCGTTATGCCGTACAGGGAACGCCTACCGATTGTGTCATGATGGGTGTACATAAAATTATAGAAGACAAACGCCCAACATTGGTATTGTCTGGGGTAAATCGCGGCAGTAATCTTGCAGAGGATATGACGTATTCCGGGACCATTGCTGCGGCCATGGAAGGCGCAATCTGCGGCATTCCTTCTATCGCCCTAAGTCAGGAATTTACCCGTGGCCAAAATAACGTCTGTTGGGATAATGCGCGTCATCATGCCCCTGTTGTTATTGAAAAACTATTACACAATGGCTGGGACGATGGCATATTGATGAATATTAACTTTCCGCCATGTGAAGCCAATGCTGTAAGGGGCATTCGTACTGTCTCCCAGGGGTTTCGCGATGAAGCTGAATTATTTGTCGATGAGCGTGATGATGTGAGAGGTGGAAAATATTATTGGTTTGGCTTCAGACGTGCCTATGGAAGTCCAATGGCGGGGACCGACCTGGAAGCCATTAACACGGGTTATATATCGGTCACACCATTGCATCTGGACCTAACCCATGAGCAAACGTTACATCGCCTCAAGCATGAGGTAGATACTGATTTTGAAATATCATGATGGTGGAAACGAAAACCAAGTCACACCTTTTTACCGAATTACAAAAACAAGGTATCCGTGACGAAAAAGTATTAGAGGCCATGGATGCCATTCCGCGGGAAAAATTTATCTTACCGGCTTTTAAAGATAAGGCCTATGCCAATGCGGCTCTGCCCATTGAAAAAGGGCAAACCATTAGTCAGCCATATATTGTCGCGTTTATGACCGAACAATTAAAGATTACACAAAAAATGAAAGTGCTGGAAATCGGTACAGGATCGGGGTATCAGGCCGCCATTCTCTCAAAATTATGCCGTCGCGTTTTTACAGTGGAAAGGCATTTACAGCTATTGAAGGCCGCAGAGGAACGCTTTAAAAAATTGCACTTGTATAACATTACGACATTATTTGGCGATGGGATGAGGGGCTGGGCAGAGCAGGCACCGTTTGAACGTATTATGGTGACAGCCGCGGCGGAAAGCATCCCCGAAAAACTTGTGGACCAGTTGGAACATAATGGGGTCATGATTTTACCTGTGGGCAGACAGACGGGGGTACAACCACTGGTGCGGATTACCCGAACAAATAATCATTTTGAGGAAGAAGAGCTGATCCCGACAAGATTTGTCCCTTTATTGCCGGGCATCGATCATAATGGTGACTAAAAATATCAAAGTAAGCAATCTGACCATTGCCATTTCTGCCATTGCTTCTTTATGATCCCTTCATGGATCTAAGGCCCTCTACATTTGTGTATCGCGTCTGCCTGCTGGTAAGCTTTTTTATAGTCAGCGGTTGTGTAAGCAGTGGGACACACCCAAAGCCGTCTTATAAAGACATTAAACCGAAATGGGAGGTCCGTAATTCGCCTGTGCCTGTACCCTACCCACGGGCGAAACCAACTGTGCCAAAGCGGCCTGTTGCTAATTACAGGTCAACCTCAACTATGACGACATCCCCATCAGGCCAGCCCAGGGACACAATAATCCATGTCGTTCGTAAAGGAGATACGCTTTATTCTTTAGCGCGCAGCCAAGGGACTAATACTAAGGCGATCATTAAACGAAATAAGCTCACTCCTCCTTATATTATAAAGCCCGGCCAAAAATTATTCTTACCGCAAAGTCAGCAGTATACTGTCAGGAAAGGCGATACGCTTTATAGCATATCCCGGCGTTTTGGCAGCGACACCACCAGACTAGCACGGCTTAATAAACTGAAAGCTCCGTACCGTTTAAAAGTCGGCGATACACTTCGTCTGGATGTTACCGGAAAAGCCGCACATCAACCCAACAATGCAGCCGTAAAAAACAAGAAATACACACCGCCGGCAAGTAGTGGCAAAGGGTTCCTCTGGCCTGTACGCGGCTCGTTAATTTCCAGCTTTGGTCCCAAAAAGGGTGGATTACATAATGATGGTATTAACATCAAGGTTCCACGCTATACCAGTATAAAAGCATCAGAAAGTGGCATTGTCGTTTATGCAGATAATAAACTTCCAGGTTATGGAAATTTGATCTTAATACGTCATAGCAATGGCTGGTTAACTGCTTATGCGCATGCCGACGTTCTATTGGTCAAGAAAGGCACCCGCGTTAAAAGAGGACAAAACATTGCCAAGTCAGGCTCAACTGGTAATGTCAAAAGTCCACAACTTCATTTCGAATTACGCAAAGGGCGCAGGGCAGTCAATCCATTGAAATATCTAAAAAAGTCATGATGCCTACAGGCTATAACTGCATACCCAGTCGGCCTGCATAATCCTGAATAAATTGCCAGGCTACGCGACCTGAGCGGGCCCCGCGGGTCTGTGACCATTCCAAAGCATGGCGATGCAGGCTTTCTGTTTCTATCGAAAGTTCATAGCGCGCAGCGTAGCCATCAACAATTTCCAGATATGTTTTTTGGGAACAACCGTGAAAGCCTAGCCACAAACCAAAACGGTCTGATAATGACACCTTTTCCTCAACTGATTCTGCAGGACTAATTGCTGTTGAACGTTCATTTTCCATCATATCGCGCGGCATGAGATGACGGCGATTAGAGGTAGCATAAAACAAGACATTATCCGGCCGGCCAGCTATGCCACCATCCAAAACAGTTTTCAGGGATTTGTAATGGCTGTCATCATTATCAAAGGACAGGTCATCACAAAACAGCAAGAATCGTCGGTCTGAATTCTTAAGAATGGAAAGTAAGCGACCGAGACTGGCGATATCTTCCCGATGTATTTCGATTAAGGCTAGCTTCTGCCCTGAAGGGGATGTGACCGCAGCATGCAATGCCTTAACCAAAGAACTTTTCCCCATGCCCCGCGCGCCCCAGAGCAAGGCATTATTAGCGGCAAAACCACTGGCAAATTGTTCTGTATTTTTTTGAAGGATACCCCTGACTTGGTCAATACCCACCAGCAAATCAAGATCAATATGTTTTACGTGGTGGACAGGTTGTAGTCTGTCCGGTTCTGTCTGCCAGATGAAGGCATCAGCGCAAGTTAGATTATATTCTATACTTCCCACAGGAGATAACCGCTCCAATGCATCAGCAATTCGTTCCAAAACGGGTAAATACTGTTCCATAATTAATTATATCCACTGGGAAACACAGAAAAAGCACCTATGAGATATAATCTAGCAGACGATGTTTGCAAAACAATTCCGTCACGCTATAGTCCGCGTAGCATTAAGTCTGTACTTAACAGTAATATTTATATGGGACGAAAGTATGTTTTCTGAAGCTTTTGCACAAACAGCAGGTGGCGGTGCCGGTGGCATGGACTTTGCTGGTATTTTACCTCTTGTATTGATCTTTGTTGTATTTTATTTCTTGCTGATCCGACCTCAACAAAAGCGAATGAAAGAGCACAAAAATCTGGTCGCAAACCTGCGGCGGGGTGATACCGTTGTTACTTCTGGTGGTTTAGTTGGTAAAATTGATAAAGTTGAAGAAAATGAAGTAATCGTTCAGATTGCTGAAGGGGTCAAAGTCACCGTAATCCGCAGCACAATTGCAGATATACGTGGAAAAACCGAACCCGCAGATACAAAAAAATAAGCATTACTGACTTTCGACGAAAGTAACTGAAGAATGTTATATTTCTCCCCTTGGAAAACAGCCACGGTTATTGTGGTGTGCTTACTAGGTATATTATTAGCGTTCCCAAACTTTATTAGCCGGGAACAGGCAGAAAATCTGCCGTCTTTTCTGCCTAAATCACAGATTAACCTAGGGCTTGACCTCCAGGGGGGGGCACACCTCTTACTTGAAGTTGATATTAATAGCGTCATGCAGGACCGTCTTGAAGTCGTGCGCGATACAGTACGTTCAGCCTTGCGTGAGAAACGTATCGGCTATACGGGCGGGCTGCGTATCAAAGATAATACCATCCATGTCAAAGTCCGCAAATCAGATCAGATTGAAGCCGCGGAAGCGGCCATTGAAGACCTTGCTGTATTCGTCGGCGGAACAATGTCATCCCCCGGGGCCAAAGATCTTATCGTTGATCGGGAAGGCCGTGACATTTCCGTACGTCTCAGTGAGGTGGCGATGACCGAACGTAAACGCATGGCCGTGTCACAATCCATTGAGATTGTCCGTCGACGTATTGATGAAATGGGGACACGAGAGCCTACCATACAACGTCAGGGGGACGACAGGATATTGGTGCAGGTCCCTGGCATTGAAAACCCGGATAAACTTAAAGAAATTCTAGGTAAGACCGCTAAGCTAGAATTTCGTATGGTTGACATGAAAACCAGCCTAACAGATGCAGAACGCGGTCGCGTGCCACCAGGATCTGAACTATTACCATCGGCGGACCCTTCTGATGATGTGCCACAGTGGGTTGTTTATAAACGTATTGTGATTAGCGGTGAGAACCTTGTGGATGCTCAACCCTCTTTTCAGAATAACGAGCCTGTTGTGAGCTTCCGTTTCGATAATGTAGGCGCCAAACGTTTTGCAGATGTTACGCGTAAAAATGTCGGGAAGCCATTTGCTATTGTTTTGGATAACAAAGTCATAAGTGCACCACGTATTAATGAACCTATCATGGGAGGATCAGGAATCATCAGCGGTAATTTCACGATTGAAAGTGCCAATGAGCTTTCCATTCTATTACGGGCAGGGGCACTGCCTGCACCGTTGACGATCCTCGAAGAACGGACGGTCGGTCCTGACTTGGGGGCAGATTCGGTCGCAGCCGGAAAAATGGCCGCGATCATCGGGTTTATCGGCATTATGATTTATATTGTCCTGAGTTACGGGCCTCTGTTTGGGATGGCCGCAAATACGGCTCTTATTATTAATTTGTTTCTGATCTTCGGTGTTTTATCCTTTCTGCAAGCAACCCTTACTCTTCCGGGGATTGCGGGTATCGTTCTCACAATCGGGATGGCCGTTGATGCCAACGTATTGATTTTTGAACGAATTAAAGAAGAAGTCCGTACAGGAAAGGGCCCATTGGCCGCATTGGATGCTGGTTATAAAAAAGCTTTTGGGACTATTCTTGATGCCAATATTACGACATTAATCGCCGCAGCAATTCTTTTTCAGCTTGGATCAGGTCCGGTTAAGGGATTTGCCGTCACGCTTGCGGTGGGCATCGTCACCTCTGTATTCACGGCCGTTGTTGTTACACGGTTAATGCTTTCTATTTGGGCCCGACGAAGCAGGCCAACGCAAATTTCGTTATAGGAGCCGGAACATGCGCCTTAAACTGGTTCCCGAAAAAACATCAGTTAAGTTTATCAATAAACGATTGATCGCAATGATAATCTCATGTGTTTTGATCATCGCGTCTCTTGGATTATTTTTTAATAAGGGACTTAACTTTGGCATTGATTTCCAGGGTGGTATTCTTGTTGAAATTGGTACAGAGCAACCCGCCGACCTGAAACTTCTTAGACGTGAGCTAGGACAATTAGGACTGGGGGATGTTGCTATTCAGGAATTTGGCGCGACGACTGATTTATTAATTCGCGTCGAGCAACAAGACGGCGGGGCCACAGCACAAAAAGTGGCCGTCGCTAAAATCAAAGAAAAGCTTTCAGCACTTGTAGTCGGTGACATTAGCTACCGCCGCGTTGAATTTGTTGGCCCCAAAGTTTCCGGCGAACTGATCCGTGATGGTATTCTGGCTGTGGTCTTAGCCGTAAGTGCTGTTCTTATATATATTTGGTTCCGTTTTGAATGGCAATTTGGTGTAGGCGCCGTGATCGCATTAGTGCATGACGTTTTGCTGACAATAGGCATGTTTTCATTGACGGGTTTGGAATTCAATTTGTCTGTAATTGCTGCAATTCTGACCATCGTGGGTTATTCACTCAACGATACGGTTGTTGTTTATGACCGCATAAGAGAAAATCTACGTAAATACCGCAAAATGGATTTAAAAGAACTTCTCAATCTTAGTCTGAATGAAACACTCTCGCGTACGGTCATGACATCGGTGACAACCCTGATTGCTCTTTTCTCCTTATTTTTCTTTGGCGGTGAAGTTATTCGTGGATTTACAGCAGCTATGATTTGGGGTGTTTTCATTGGAACATATTCCTCTATTTTCATTGCAGCCCCTGTCTTGCTATGGTTTGAACTCCGTCGTGAGCCTATAGAAGCCGATACCGCTACATCTGAAAGTTAGGGTAATGAAATTCTCAGAACTTAAAGCCGGTGAACTGCCACTGATATCCAGCTATGGCAATGGAGGATTTCGTATTGCAGAACGCCGCTTTGATGGCTCTATTTTGTTGAACCAGCAAGGTGCATATCCATGGTCTGTTGAACAGGCGGCGGATATCAAACTGGAATCTTTGTCCCGGATTTTAACACCTGAAGATCTAGCATCCCCAGAAGTACTATTGGTAGGGACGGGGGCCTGTATGGTTCTGCCACCTAAGTCTTTGCGCGATTATAGTCGTGACCACAATATAGCAATTGAATTCATGGATAGCGGTGCAGCGGCACGAACATACAATGTTTTACTGCAGGAGGGGCGCTCAGTCGCGGCCGCCATTATTGCTGTATAAAAGTTCAGAGAATGCATAATGGGCATAAAAAAGGCCGGGAATAAATCCCGGCCTTTTTCCGTACAGACAATATGTTTATGATAAATGGTACAAGCTTTGAGCTGATACCATGGCATAAAGCATCGGAATAGAAAGCATCGTATTGGTCCGAGAAAAGAGCATAGCTTTACGTGCTGCGGCTGCTTTTTCTTCGGCTGTGCCGTCCACAATACCCAATGCGACTTTCTGGTTAGGCCAAATTATAAACCAAACATTGAAAGCCATGATTAAACCAAACCACATGCCAAATCCAATGCTCGCATGACCAGCAAGTTTGCTTTCAAGGCCCAAAGCCATTGCTTCGACGATGTAGCCGTTCATCCAGGCTAACATTAAACCGAAAAGAACCGTAAAGGCCGCGCCCCAACGGAACCAGAATAAAGCTGCTGGCGCGATAACCTTACCAATAGCTGGCTTCTGTTCATCAGGAATTTTCGGCATATTCGGTATTTGCACAAAATTAAAATACCATAATAGACCAATCCACATCACGCCGCTTAGGACGTGAAGATAGCGTACGATAAATAAACCATATTCATGTGTCATAATTGCCCCCTATATTTTATTTATTCATCAGAGATGCTGGATTGGGAACATCCCCCATAGACGGGCTACCGCCACCAATGGCATCCACAATCAGGACCATACAAATGGTAATAACAATACCCGCGGTAATAGTCATGGGTAATGACGATAAGATTTTAGACATAGATCTCCCCTATGTTTTCTATAATTCACCCTTTAATTCCGGTTTAACCCGGCGGTTTTTACATGTACTTTGTTGATAAGTATTGGAACGATAACATATTCTGTATTTAACGCAAAATATGCCTGCATAATTTACGCGCTTTTTTGAATGATTTAAAATTTATCATGACATCAGAAGAAACCTTACAAGCCTTTTCCTTCTCTGAACAAATACAACGACATGATGCAGACCGTTATCTGCTAGGCTTGTTTGCACCGCAACATCTGCGGGATGATTTTTTTGTACTTTTTGCGTTAAATTACGAACTCGCAAAGGTAAGAGATACGGTCAGTGAGCCACAATTGGGGGAGATGCGCTTACTGTGGTGGCAGGAGACTATAGCAAATATTTATGCGGGAACCGTTTATCACCATCATTTGGTCGAGGCACTATCACAAGTCATCAATAAACATCAGCTACCTTTAGATTTATTTCTTCCATTGATAGGCGCACGCCGCGAAGAGCTGTATTTTCAAACAATTTCCACATTATCTGACCTAGAGGCGCATGCCGATAAAACAGCCGGGCAGTTATTACGATTGCAGCTTGCGTGTATGACAACAGACAAAACAGACTCAGATGCCTTTGCGCAACAGTCCGGAATGGCATGGGGGCTCACGGGATATATCCGTTCTTTTTCATATTACCACTTCATGGAAAATCGGCTTTATATTCCGCAAGACTTACTTTCTTTAGACCACCATGAACAATACAGAAGCGGGCGGGCAGATGACCATCTACGTCACGCTGTTGAAGAGATGGTCTGCCGGGCAGATAAACATCTCTCAAAGGCGCAAGACTGTAGATCAAACCTACCAAAATCTTTACGGCATATTACACTGATTAATGAACTGACGAAAAGCTATCTTAAAACAATACGCAAAGCGCAATTCGATCCGTTTCATCTGAATGAAGATAGGGATGCTGTATTTAGATACTGTCGACTTTTTCTAAGAAGAATGCTGTTCTGATAACAACGCTAACGTGATTTTAAAAACGAGTTATCCGCAAGCCAGCCTGTAAAAGCCTCTAACGCCCGTGCCGCTTTCGCCGCTTTACGATCTTTTTTGCGAATTTTACGTCCTTCCAAAGTTGGCATTAGGCCAAAGTTAATGTTCATGGGCTGAAAACTTTGCTGTTTCTGGCTCTCTGCTGATATATGTCCGCCTGTAATATGACGTAATAATGACCCCATAGCAGACTCTACTGGTGGCGGGGTTATCGTTTTGTCTAATCGTTCTGCGGCGGCAAAACGGCCCGCAAGCAATCCAATAGCCGTACTTTCCACATATCCCTCTACACCGGTAATTTGCCCGGCAAAACGCAGACGTTTGGACACTTTTAAACGCAGGTTTTCATCCAGTAGTACTGGACTATTGATAAATGTATTTCTGTGCAGACCGCCGAGGCGTGCAAATTCAGCCTTTTCCAATCCGGGAATGGTCCTGAAAATATCCTGTTGTTTTGCGTATTTTAGCTTTGTCTGGAAACCAACGATATTATACAGGCTTCCTTGTTTATTATCCTGGCGCAATTGTACCACAGCATAGGGGGCTTCATCAGAATGCGGGTTTTTCAGTCCCACTGGCTTCATCGGCCCAAAGGTTAAAGTCTCTGATCCCCGTGACGCCATGACTTCAATTGGCATACAGCCTTCAAAATAAGGTGTGTCTTTTTCCCACTCCTTAAATTCGGTGGTATCCGCTGCGAGCAATGCTTCAATAAATTGATAATATTGTTCTTTAGAGAGGGGACAATTGATGTAATCATCGCCGTCTCCTTTGTCATAACGGGACTGGAACCAGGCTTTCGAAAAATCAATGCTCTCTTTGTAGACAATAGGCGCAATGGCATCAAAAAAAGCCAAATGCTCTTCACCTGTGAGGGAGAGAATACTGTCTGCAAGTGATGATGATGTAAGTGGGCCTGTAGCAATAATGACGCTATCCCATTCTTCGGGCGGAAGTGTAGAAACTTCTTCCCGTTGCAGCGTAATCAGATCATTATTTGCCAGTTTTTGCCCTACCGATTCACTAAAACCATCCCGGTCAACGGCCAGCGCACTTCCTGCTGGCACACGATTTTCATCCGCGCAGGACATAATAAGCGACCCGCACCGCCGCATCTCTTCATGCAGGACACCAACTGCATTATTTTCTGCGTCATCAGAACGAAATGAATTGGAACATACCAATTCTGCAAGACCGTCTGTCTGATGTGCTGGTGTTTTCTGTTGTGGCCGCATTTCATGCAAGATTACGGGCACCCCTGCAGAAGCTAATTGCCAGCTTGCCTCACAACCGGCTAATCCGCCTCCGATAACATGAACGGGTTTTGTATTCGCATTCGTCATATTTTATTTCTTAAGAAAAGGGGCGAGATATTGGCCTGTATAGCTTTCGGTACAGGTGACAATGTCTTCAGGGGTGCCTGATGCCAATAGATAACCGCCACCATCACCACCTTCCGGACCTAGATCTATCAACCAATCTGCCGTTTTTATCACTTCCAGGTTATGTTCTATGATTACAACCGTATTCCCGGTATCCACAAGTGCATGTAAGACTTCCAAAAGTTTGCGTACATCCTCAAAATGCAACCCTGTTGTCGGTTCATCTAAAATATATAATGTTCTGCCGGTTGCACGTTTCGACAGTTCTTTTGCAAGCTTGACCCGCTGGGCTTCCCCGCCGGAAAGCGTTGTCGCCGCTTGGCCTACCTTTATATAACTCAGTCCTACTTTTTCCAGCATTGCCAACTTATCGCGAATGGCGGGGACAGCCTTAAAAAATTGCACGCCTTCTTCAACCGTCATATCCAGTACGTCTGCGATTGATTTATCTTTGAATTTAATATCCAGAGTTTCTCTATTATACCGTTTGCCCTTGCATACATCGCATTCCACGTAAACATCGGGCAAAAAGTGCATTTCAATTTTGATAACACCATCCCCCTGACAAGCTTCACAACGACCGCCCTTTACATTGAAGGAAAAGCGGCCAGGCTTATAGCCCCTTGCGGCCGCTTCCGGAAGGCCCGCAAACCATTCACGAATTGGTGTAAAGGCTCCCGTATAAGTAGCGGGGTTTGATCGAGGGGTTCGGCCAATAGGGGACTGGTCGATATCAACAACCTTATCAATATATTCCAGTCCAGTGATATCTTTATGCGGGGAAGGGATCGCCCGACTACCGTTTAATTTCCTGGAAACAGCCTTATAAAGCGTATCAATAATTAACGTTGACTTGCCACTTCCAGACACTCCTGTTACGCATGTCATTGTGCCAAGGGGAATTTCCGCATCCACAGACTTAAGATTATTTCCTTCTGCCTTACGCACGGCGATCAGTTTCTTTTTACGTCCCGCCTTATGCCCGGCACGGCGTGATGGCGGTACAGGAATAACCCTGCGCCCGGACAGATAATCACCAGTGAGGCTGCTTTTATTGTCGATAATTTCTTCGGCATGGCCCTGTGCTACCACAATGCCACCATGTTCGCCCGCACCGGGGCCCATATCGATAATGTGATCAGCAGCACGTATAGCGTCTTCATCGTGTTCCACAACGAGGACGCTGTTTCCCATATCACGTAGATTTCTCAGTGTTGAAAGCAGTCGATCATTATCACGCTGATGCAAACCGATAGAGGGCTCATCCAAAACATATAAAACACCCGTTAGTCCGGAGCCGATCTGTGATGCCAACCGGATTCGCTGTGATTCCCCGCCGGATAAAGTTGCGGAACTCCGCGATAGGTTTAAGTACTCTAATCCCACATTATTTAAGAAGCCGAGCCGTTCCGTAATCTCTTTTAGGATACGTTCGGCGATCTCGCTATTTTTAGTGCTGAGTTTTTCCTGAAGTCCCATAAACCAGTCATAGGCATCAGCAACCGACTTCTGTGTAATCTGACCAATATGGTTACCGTCAATCTTAACCGCCATAGCTTCGGCTTTTAAACGGTGACCCTCACATACATCACAGGTCGATGAACTCTGAAATCGCCCCAGTTCTTCGCGTATCCAGTTACTATCAGTCTCACGCCAACGACGTTCTATATTTCCAATCACACCCTCAAACGGCTTAGACACATTATAGCTTTTGCGGTCATCGCTATAAGTCATCTCTTTGGCTTCGTCATTGCTGCCATAAAGGATGATATCCTGAATTTTATTTGTCTGTTTTGCCCACGGTTTATTCATACTGAACTTGTAATGCTTTGCCAGACTTTCCAATGTTTGCCGATAATAAGGCGCGTTAGACTTCGACCAGGGTGCCAATGCGCCATCGGCCAAAGATTTACTTTTGTCAGGCACGACGAGTTCAGGATCAAAATATAACTTCTTACCCAGACCGTCACATGTAGGACAGGCCCCAAAAGGATTATTAAATGAGAAAAGGCGTGGTTCAATTTCCTCTATTGTAAAACCAGAGACAGGACAGGCGAATTTAGCGGAAAATAGAATGCGTTCGTCCTCATCGTCCTTATGAAGGATTTCAATAGCCGCTAGTCCGTCAGAAAGGTCCAGCGCGGTTTCAAAACTATCTGCTAAGCGTGTTTGCAACCCATCGCGAATGACCAAACGATCAACAACAACGTCAATGTCATGCTTAATATTTTTTTCTAATGCAGGGACACTGTCTATTTCATAAAAAGTTCCATCAACCTTTACGCGTTGAAAACCCTTCTTTAGCAGTTCGGCAAATTCTTTGCGATATTCACCTTTTCGACCACGAATATACGGCGATAGTAGATAAAGCCGACTTCCTTCCGGCAATGCCATGACACGATCAACCATTTGGCTGACAGTCTGGCTTTCAATAGGCAGCCCCGTCACCGGTGAATAGGGAACGCCAATGCGTGCAAACAACAAACGCATATAATCATATATTTCTGTCACCGTCCCCACAGTAGACCGTGGATTTCGGGATGTTGTTTTCTGCTCGATTGAAATTGCTGGTGATAAACCTTCAATGTGATCCACATCCGGCTTTTGCATTAATTCCAGAAATTGTCTCGCATAGGCTGAAAGACTCTCGACATATCGCCGTTGCCCCTCGGCATAAATGGTGTCAAATGCCAACGATGACTTTCCGGAACCACTCAGACCCGTAATCACCACAAGTTTATCGCGCGGAATATCAATATTGATATTTTTCAGGTTATGTTCCCGTGCCCCGCGAATGGATATTTTGGTTAACATTATGGAAATCCGGATAGTTTTAGAGAACCTAAGACGTCATTTTTAGATGGAATCTCACTGTTTTTACGTGCTTGTCAAGAAAATGGATTATCAAGGCCAATATTGTCGGAAAATGCTTTGCACAGGGCATGCTTCTGGGGCTATGTTAAGGAATAATTTTTAAATATAAATAATAAGGAAATTACTGATGGCAGGTAGCGTCAACAAAGTCATTCTGGTGGGGAATCTTGGCAATGATCCTGAAATTCGCCGCACACAGGATGGCGCGCCTGTGGGTTCATTCCGCATGGCAACTACAGAAAGTTGGAAAGACCGTATGTCTGGGGAACGCCGCGAACGAACCGAATGGCACCGCGTCGTTATTTTTAACGAAAACCTATGTAACGTTGCCGAACGTTTCTTGCGTAAAGGCTCTAAAGTTTATATTGAGGGGCAATTACAGACCCGAAAATGGACAGACGATCAGGGGATGGACCGTTACACGACCGAAGTTGTGCTGCCAAAATTCCGGGGTGAATTAACGATGCTGGACAGCCGCAACAGTGGAGGAGGGGATTACGCCTCCTCTGGCGGCGGTAGCATGGCCTCCTCTAGTAATGAGACATCATCAGCCCCTTCATTCGATAGCAATGATCTTGATGATGAAATTCCATTTTAGTTAAAGATTGTAAATTTCGTTCTTTCCTTAAAGAAGAGCGCGAATTTTCCTGAGACAATTCAGAATTAACAACCAAGGTTTCAACCTTTGACTGAGCCGACTATACCTTCTCCACAAGACCCGAATACATCGACTATCACCATTGAGGAGGAAATGAAGACCTCCTACCTTGATTACGCGATGAGCGTAATTGTCTCTCGGGCTCTGCCCGATGTGCGTGATGGTCTAAAACCTGTACATCGCCGTATTCTGTATTCCATGCAGGAAAATGGTTATGAATGGAACAAACCTTACCGTAAGTCCGCCCGCGTCGTCGGGGACGTAATGGGTAAGTATCACCCCCATGGTGATAGTGCCATTTACGATGCCATGGTAAGGATGGCGCAACCTTTTTCATTGCGTTTACCTCTTATTGATGGTCAAGGTAACTTTGGGTCAATGGACGGCGATTCCGCCGCGGCCATGCGTTATACAGAAGCCCGTATGGCGAAGGCCGCCTCTGCCTTAATGGAAGATATCGACAAAGATACTGTCGATTTCAGGGCCAATTACGATGAAACTGAAAGTGAACCAACGGTTCTACCTGCACGTTTTCCCAATTTACTGGTAAATGGTGCTGGTGGTATTGCTGTGGGTATGGCCACTAATATTCCCCCGCATAATTTGGGAGAAGTCTTGGACGCATGTACCACCTATATTGATAACCCCGAAGTAAGCGTTGAAGAATTGATCGACCTTGTTCCGGGACCAGACTTCCCCACAGGTGGTCAAATTATGGGTCAAAGCGGTGCCCGCGCAGCTTATAGTTCAGGACGCGGTTCCGTTATCATGCGGGGCAAGGTTCACGTAGAGGAAGTTCGCAAGGACCGCGAAGCACTGATTATTACGGAAGTGCCATATCAGGTCAGTAATTTGATAGAAAAAATTGGTGATGCCGTCCGTAATAAACGTGTAGAGGGAATTTCTGATTTACGGGACGAATCTGACCGCGATGGCGTACGGATAGTTGTTGAAATCAAACGGGACGCCATGGCCGATGTCGTCTTGAATCAGCTTTATAAATATACGCCACTGCAAACCTCATTCGGTGCCAATATGTTGGCGCTCAATGGTGGTCGCCCGGAACTCATGAATTTGCGTGATATAATCCGCAGCTTCATCAAATTCCGTGAAGAGGTCATCACCCGGCGGACGAAGTTCAAATTAGGCAAGGCTCGTGATCGTGCCCATATCCTGGTTGGCCTCGTCATTGCCGTTAGCCATCTGGACAAAGTCGTTGCGATGATCCGTTCTGCGCCTACTCCCGCTGTTGCCCGGCAACGGTTAATGGATGAAGTTTGGGATGCGCGCGATGTTGCTGATTATATTAATTTGATCAACGATCCCGCCGGGGGAATTGTTGATGGTAAATATCGTCTATCCGAAACGCAGGTTAAAGCCATTTTGGATTTGCGCCTACATCGGCTCACCGCATTAGGGCGTGATGAAATCGGTAATGAATTAAAAGAAATTGCCCAGGAAATTGAAGAGTACCTGGAAATTTTACGTAGCCGCGTGCGCCTTTACGAAATTATGCGTGGAGAATTGGTGGCGATCAAAGATGAATTTGCGACACCACGCCGCACAGAAATTGTAGAGGCCGCAGAAGACTTTGACGATGAAGACTTTATCCAAAAAGAAGATATGGTCGTTACCGTAACACATTCTGGATATATTAAGCGCGTTCCGCTTTCAACGTACCGTGCCCAGAAACGGGGCGGAAAAGGCCGCTCTGGCATGTCGACCAAAGACGAAGATTTCTTACATGATGTTTTTGTCGCCAATACCCACACGCCCGTGTTGTTCTTCTCTGACATCGGGCAGGTATACAAAATGAAGGTCTGGAAGCTGCCCGTTGGGACCCCTCAATCTAAAGGTAAGGCACTCATTAATCTCCTACCTTTGACACAGGGAGAATCTATATCAACAATCCTGCCATTGCCTGAAGATGAAGAAAGCTGGGCTGATCTGCATGCCATGTTTGCAACTTCTTCCGGTAAAGTGAGACGTAATTTGCTATCTGATTTTTCGAATGTAAAATCTAACGGTAAAATTGCTATTCGCCTGGATGATAATGACAGGCTGGTCAGTGTTGCGATTTGCCACGCTGGAGAAGATGATGTCCTGCTAGCCGCCAGAGGGGGGAAATGTATTCGCTTCCCTGCCGATAACATACGCGAATTTAAAAGCCGAACCTCTGATGGTGTGCGCGGTATGAAACTGGCGGCAGAGGATGAGGTCGTTTCCATGTCTATATTGAAACACAATGAATTGGATATGGACGAACGCGATAGCTATCTGCGCTATGCTGCTGCGAAACGCCGGGATGAAAATCCCGAGCTGCCAGAAGGTTTGACCATAGAACGGTTAGAAGAACTTGAAGCAGGAGAGCAGTTTATTCTGACTGTTACAGAAAACGGTTATGGCAAACGGACTTCAGCCTATGAATATCGCGTAGCCGGACGTGGCGGGCAAGGGATCATCAACATTGAGACCTCGGAAAGAAACGGCAGTGTAGTTTCTGCGTTCCCGATCGAAGTGACGGACCAACTGATGATGCTCACTGATCAAGGGCGCCTTATCAGACTGCCCATTCATGATGTTCGTATTGCAGGACGCAATACACAGGGTGTGACATTGTTCCGCGTCAATGATGATGAAAGCGTTGTTTCTGTGGAGCGGCTAGATGACAGCAATGATGACGATTCCGAAGACATCTCAGCAGAAACCGAGAGCACGGCATCACCTGCAGCTTTATCTGAAGGTGCTGATGACCAGGAAGAAACAAGCGGGTCTACATAAGATTTTTAATATAATGAAATGGAAAAAATAAACTGCTAGGTAATTTATCGGGGAACAACGATGGCGATTAAAGAACGTATTGGGCTATACCCCGGGACATTTGATCCAATCACCTTAGGGCATACTGATATTATCAGCCGCGGTGCAAAGCTTGTTGACCGCTTAATTATTGGTGTGGCGACTAATCCTAGTAAAACCCCCATGTTTTCATTGGATGAACGCCGCGAGATGGTAATACGCGAAACCCAGTCTATCCAAAAGGAAACAGGGACCGCTATTGACGTGCAGCCCTTTAATTCACTTTTAATGCATTATGCAGAAGAAATTGGGGCAACATGTATTATTCGCGGCCTGCGTGCTGTTTCGGATTTTGAATATGAATTTCAAATGACGGCCATGAATTACAAATTAAACCCGGATATAGAAACAGTTTTTTTAATGGCAGACCCCGCACTACAGTCCATTGCCTCCCGGCTAGTCAAGGAAATCGCCATATTTAACGGAAAAATTAGCGATTTTGTCTCTCCGACTGTAGAACAGGAAGTCATCGCCAAAATAAAGGCATAACCGGAAACATCAATATGACTATGATTAAATACCTGTTGGCTGCAATTGTTGCCAATCTGATAATGACAGGAGCCACCATGTCACAGGACCTTGAAAACACACTTTATTTGGATAGCACCCACGGGCGGATCATTATTGAAATGTTTCCAGACCATGCGCCGCAACATGTTAGCCGTATAAAAGAATTAACGCGCCAGGGCTTTTATGATGGACTGACATTTCATCGCGTTATAGAAGGGTTTATGGCCCAAACAGGGGATCCCCAAGGTAATGGCACCGGGGGATCGGGACAGAACCTTCCAGCAGAATTTAATGACATGCCCCACTTGCGCGGTACTGTTGCAATGGCACGTGCGGGGCATCCTGACAGCGCGGACAGCCAATTCTTCATTTGTTTTGAGCCTGCTTTCCATCTTGATGGCCAATATACAGTATGGGGGCGTGTCGTTTCCGGCATGGAATTTGTTGACCAGCTTAAGCGCGGCGAAGGACCGGGCTTCACTGACCCTGACCAAATTCTCAAAATGCAGGTCGCCGCAGATGCACAAACAAATGAACCCGCCGAATAATTTTTTTCTAGAAAACCTTCTTAAACCCTATGAAAGTTGACCAATTCGATTTTGATCTGCCAAAAGATCTTATCGCCTTACGCCCTGTTGCCCAACGCGACAGGGCGCGACTACTTATTGTTCAGGATCAACAGTTAGAAGATCGCATTGTTACGGATCTTACATCATATTTAAAACCCGGAGATGTGTTGGTCTTTAACAATACCCGTGTTATCCCCGCCCGCCTGACAGGACGGCGCGGCAATGCAAAAGTCGAAATCACTTTACATATGTGTGTCTCTGATGATTGCTGGAAAGCCTTTGCCCGTCCAGCTAAAAAGCTACGCATTGGCGACACTATTGTATTTGCTGATACACTATCCGCACAGGTTACCGGGAAAGGGGATGCAGGTGAAGTTACCGTAACCTTCGATAAAAAAGGACATGACCTTCGTGACGCATTAGAAGATGTTGGGGTTATGCCGTTACCGCCCTATATAGCAGGACAACGTCCTGTTGATGCGCAGGATCTCAAAGATTATCAGACTGTATATGGCAAAAAAGATGGTGCCGTCGCGGCCCCAACGGCGGGCTTACATTTCACAGACCAACTTCTCGCCGCCACAAAAAATATGGGTATCAAACATGTCGAACTCACCTTACATGTGGGGGCAGGGACATTCCTCCCCGTTAAAGTTGAAGACACCGAAGACCATAAAATGCATGCAGAGTGGGGCGAGATTAGCGAAGAGGCTGCAAAAATCCTAAACGAGGCCCGGCGCGAAGGGGGACGCATCATCTCTGTCGGGACCACATCACTTCGGTTATTAGAATCTGCGGTTGATGCAAATGGAATAATACAACCTTTTACAGATACAACATCCATTTTCATCACCCCGGGATATGACTTTAAAGCCGTTGATATCTTGATGACTAATTTTCATCTGCCGCGCTCTACCTTATTTATGTTGGTGTCCGCCTTTGCTGGATTTGAAAATATGAAAGCAGCATATCAGCATGCGATCGCAGAAAAATACCGTTTTTACTCATACGGCGATAGCAGCCTTCTTTTTCGACACAACAGTTAGACTGTCCCAATGAATAACGCTTACCACTTAAATATTAATGCAACAGATGGCGCCGCACGTACGGGAATTTTAAGAACACCTCGCGGTGACATACGCACTCCTGCCTTCATGCCTGTTGGGACTGCTGCAACCGTAAAGGCGATGAAGCCCGCAACAGTAAGGCAAACTGGCGCAGATATCATTTTGGGTAATACGTATCACCTGATGCTGCGGCCAACTGCAGAGCGCATTCATAACCTTGGCGGCCTGCATAAGTTCATGGACTGGGATCGTCCGATACTGACCGATTCAGGTGGCTTTCAGGTGATGTCATTAGCACAATTGCGCAAGATTACAGAGGAGGGGGTTAGCTTTCGTTCGCACATTGACGGCAGTAAACATCTACTCACTCCCGAACGTAGCATGGAAATCCAGAAACTTCTGGGCGCAGATATCATTATGGCATTCGATGAATGCACCCCTTATCCAGCCACGAAGGCGGAAACCGATAAATCCATGAGGCTCTCTATGCGATGGGCCAAACGCTCCTATGAGGCTTTTGAAAATATCGATTTGCCCACAGCAAAAAGTAGTGCCATTTTTGGTATCGTACAGGGGGGAGTGTACAGAGACTTACGAGAAGAATCATTAAAGTCTCTCACTGATATTCCGTTTGATGGATATGCCATTGGTGGCCTTGCTGTTGGGGAAGGGCAGGACGTCATGTTTGAGGTACTCGATTTTACAATGCCGCATATGCCTACTGACAAGCCCCGTTATCTTATGGGTGTTGGTAAGCCTGATGATATTGTCGGCGCTGTAGCACGGGGCATTGATATGTTTGACTGTGTGCTGCCCACACGGTCAGGGCGTAATGCACAGGCCTTTACAAGGCGCGGCACCGTCAATCTGAAAAACGCGAGGCACCAGGATGATCCTCGTCCACTTGACGACCAGTGCGCTTGTAATGCCTGTCAGCGTTATAGCCGTGCATATTTGTCGCATCTCATTCGGTCCGGTGAAATATTAGGGGCTATGTTGTTAACCGAACATAACTTGCAATATTATCAAGACCTCATGTCAGGGCTACGTAATGCAATAGAACAGCAGAAATTGTCTAATTTCATTAATGATTTCCATAAGTTAAGAGAAGTAGGCGACATTCCCCCACTTTAATGATCCCCTTGGACATTCGATTATAAAAAAAATGCGAGAACACTCAAATTCACTATTGACCAAACACCCTTCGCTGACTATGTTCCGCTCATCTCTTGAAGGGGCCCGTAGCTCAGCTGGTAGAGCAACTGACTTTTAATCAGTAGGTCACAGGTTCGAACCCTGTCGGGCTCACCATTCACAAGTATACGCATCTATCTATTGTTGGTTTGTCGTTTTGTGAATGATCTGTAACAGCCCCCTAAATAAGACCTGTCCGTCCTTTATCCTCGTGCACAATATTTTGCATAACTAGTATAACTTGCAAACAGCATGCAGGTGCTTAATGCTGTTCCCGCATGTTAAGCTGTATAATTTTCTAGACAGCGGCAAACGTTCTGCCTAAAAAAAGATGATCTTATTTAAATTATTTTTTTGACGACATAGAAGTAACATTATGGAATCTGGAATTTCATCTGATAAGTCAAGCTCTTATGAAAGTTTTGTTGATGAAAGTATCATTCAGAAACTAACCTTCACAGTGGATAATAATAGCGGCAGTCGCCGTTCAAGGTCTCAGGAGACACGACAAAAGATTCTTGATGCTGCTATTCAATGTTTTCTGGAATCTGGATTTGGTGGTGTATCAACATATGATATTTCTGCAAATGTCGGTGTAACCCAGCCCGTTATTCTCTATCACTACAAATCTAAAGAAGGCTTATGGAAAGCCTGTATGGACCACATGTTTGGCCATTTTCGTAATGCTTTGGCACAAAAAATTTTGGAACTGCGCGAAGAAGAACCCAGAATATTTTTTCGTGAGTTAATCCGACATATTATTGTTTGGCCCACTCATTATCCCTTCATGATCCGCGTGTTACTGGATACGAATGAAGACGATGCAGAACGGCTTAACTGGCTATGGGATAAGCATATCGGGCCGACACAAACGGCAATGTCACATATCCTGGACCATGGGGTAAAGATCGGTATTTTACGTGACCTGCCAACATTAAATACTCATTACTTATTAATGGGACAGTCCATGATCTTTAGTTTAGGGCAGAAAGTGCATACCCTGACAAAAAAGTATCAATTTAATGAGGATTTTATTGAAGCTCAGATTGAATGCTTTACCGCAATGTTATTTGTTGATAGGGATAAATAACAAAGCTCTTCATTCCGACCCCTATTAAATCTTACGCCCCATCCAAATAACGCGCCCCAAAACGTCTATCGTACCGGGAGTACAATTGCTCCAGCTCTCATATAGCGGGTTATCACTTTTAACTGTATACGTTTTGTCCACCGGATGAATAGAGACACGTTTTACCTGCAGCATATCATCATACCGTATGACATAAATGCCGTCACGGCGTACATGCGTTTCATTCAAATCCACAAGAATATGGTCCCCATCCATCAAAGTTGGTACCATTGAATCTCCAGAGACTGAGATAACGATCAAATTATCATTCGTCGCCGATGAGCTGCTTTTTATCCAACTACGCTTAAAGGCCAGTCTGTCACCGATCACCTGACTATCTACAACACTTCCAGCTCCCGCTGCGGCTTCGATGTCGTAGACATTAATCAATACATATTCATCAAGCGGCGCGGTTGCCTCAAGCCCCTCTGTCAGCGGTGAGGTATTCATTATTTTGATAGTGTCGAGAAATTCTATATCCACTTCAAAGTGAGATGCGATTTTGCGAAGGTCTTTGTCTTGCAATTTTTTCGGCACACCACGTTTTATATATTGCTGAATATAGGCATGGTTCTTCCCGATAAGTGCGGAAACGGATGCATAATCTTCATCATCTCGTTCCATAACAAGAGAATCTAAACGTTCCCGTGCGATTTTGTTCGCATCTTCAAGTGTCAGTGACAAAACGATCACTCCAGTTTTTACCTAACGATAACCTAGAAGTACCAATGTCGGCCGTATTCATAGCTTTAGCCAGTTCATACTATATACTCTGCCGTAAATAAGGTCTTTTTTTATATAACATTATAAGCTTATTAAGATTTATTTTAAAAATCTTCAGTACTATTTTTATGTTTTAAAACAATAAGAATAACCTTTTTAAATAGACGGGTAGGGGGCAAATAATGGCTGCGTATCAACTGGGAAACATCAAAATCTTACTGGTGGACGATAACCATTATATGGTTTTATTGCTACGCACTATTCTTTCGGCATTTGGCGTCACGCGCATGAAACAGGCGGCAAACGGTGCAGAAGCCATGGACTTGTTAAAAACGTTTCAGCCTGATCTCATTATTACCGACTGGCGTATGAAGCCTGTAGGGGGCTTGGAATTAACAAAAATGGTCCGGTATAAAGATAATTATCCGCTGTGTTTTACCCCCATTATTATTGTAAGCGGCTACAGCGACCCCGGTAGTGTTGTCAAAGCGAGACGCGCAGGCATCAACCAATATCTGGTAAAGCCAATTTCCCCACAAACATTATACCAGCGCATTATATGGACTATTGAAAACCCATTACAATTTCAGCTTATTGATGACTGCTATGTCCCTGTTCATAATCAAGCTAACCACCCTGATGCATTCCCCATAGCAACCCAGGGTATTCCTGATGACACAGATGGGGACATTGTCATAGAAGACCTCGATGACGATACAAACACGAATTTCTGGTTATAGCCCTTTTGAACACTTCTCGCCTTCTTGATAACTTTCTACTAGACGAACTGCTTAGGCAATGTCATATTCTGCGCGGTTTATGCAGAGTTATGGCGGTATAAATATGTCTTTTTTGAAACGTATATTTACTTGGTGGAATGATAGCACAGTCGGCACGTCCCTATTTACCTGTCTGAAAGGTAAATTTATCGGTGAAGACGATCAGGGAAACCGCTATTATTCAGAGAAGAATGGCAAACGCCGCTGGGTAATCTATAATGGTGAAATAGAAGCATCGCGCATTCCGCCTGAATGGCATGCTTGGTTACACTATACTGTCGATGATGATCCGATCACTGCACCACCCGCAGTGAAGTCATGGGAAAAAGAGCATCAACCAAACCTAACCGGGACAGCCGGCGCTTATTATCCACAAGGTAGTTTGGCACAGGCAGGGGAACGACCAAAAGCAACTGGTGACTATGAGGCCTGGCGCCCCTAATACGATAACAAAAGGCGGAACGCATAATGGGAAGTAAATTAGTCGAAACACTTATGGGGGCAGTGGTCCTTTTTGTGGTCGCCGCGTTTTTGTATTTCGCCTATAGTAATACCAGCATGCAAACGGCAGATGGTATTGAATTAACCGCGCGTTTTGATCGTGTGGACGGTTTGGCTATCGGTGGCGATGTCCGTATGAGCGGCATTAAAGTCGGCACAATCATTGACCAATACCTAGATAAAGAAACCTATCAAGCAGTTGTTAGAATGTCCGTAGACAAAGAAGTAAAGTTGCCTGAAGACACCTTCGCCAAAATCACGTCTGAAGGTCTGCTTGGTGGTAACTATTTGGTGCTGGATCCCGGTGGAAGCGATGTCTTTCTAGAAGACGGTGATGAAATAGAAGAAACCCAAGGGGCCGTTGATTTATTAGGCCTTATTGATAAATTTGGTGGCGATTCCGACAAGGATTAATATGCATAGCCGAACGTCGCGATCCAGCTGTCATCTTCTTATGCTTTTTTTATCTTTACTGCTTTTTTATGTCAGTACTTCCTCAGCGCAAAGCACAAGCGAAAAAGAAGAAAACACAGCTATCGCCACGCTTGGCGCATTGGATAAAATTACCGCTCGTGTCAGCACCCTAAAAGCCCCTGTGGAAACCCCTGTACGCTTTGGAACCTTGGAAATAACGGTACACTATTGTCGAAGTAATCCACCGGAACAAAACCCTGAAACGGCCGCTTTTCTGGAAATTCAGGACATCGATCACAACCAAAGTAGAGAAAAAGTTTTCGCGGGCTGGATGTTTGCATCAAGTCCTGCTTTATCCCCATTAGAACATGCTGTCTATGACATCTGGGTCGTAAGTTGCAGCACCGTCTCGGGACTTTCATCCAGCGATAACAGATGAAAATCTCCTTTAGTTCTTAGAGCCTCCTGAAGCCTATTTCTATATACCATACGGGGAATTTCAATTGCGCCAAAACGGCTGAGGTGTGGCGTAATAAACTGAGCATCCAGCAAACTGTAACCTCCAACTTTTAAGCGGGCCAGCAGGTATACCAATGCAACTTTGCTCGCATCAGTAACTGTATGGAACATGCTTTCTCCGCAAAAGGCTCCCCCCACAGAAACGCCATATAGCCCACCAACCATCCGGTCGTCCTGCCAACATTCTACAGTATGCACATGTCCTTGCTGAAAAAGCGTGGAATAGAGACGAATGATTTCATCGTTAATCCACGTCTCTGCCCGACCTTTTGATATATTTATGGCCGCACATTGACGTATGACTTTATCAAAGTCCGTATCAATTTTGATATCGAATAAGCCACGACGTATCGTCCGGGCAAGACTTCGCGGAACATGGAAACTATCAATAGGGAATATCCCTCTCTGTTCCGGCTCTACCCAGAATATATCATCAGCACCGGGGCCTTCTGCCATCGGGAATATTCCCTGCGTATACGCATAAAGCAAAAGGTCCGGTGTGATCGCCGTCATATGTCCAAATTATTCAGATAGTTTTCCAGCCAATGGATGTCATATGCACCGTTAATAAAATCGCTTTCCGCAATGAGTTTCTGGTGCAACGGTATTGTCGTTTTGATGCCACCGATAACGTACTCTTCCAAAGAACGCCGCAATCTCATCAAACATTCATTACGGGTTTTGCCATGGACGATCAATTTGGAAATCAGGCTATCATAATAGGGTGGGATTTTATATCCGGCATAAAGTGCAGAGTCGACACGGACATCCAACCCACCTGGCGTGTGATAATCTGTTATATTCCCGGGAGATGGCATAAACGTAAATGGATCTTCCGCATTAATACGACATTCAATCGCATGACCTGAAAAGGTGATATCCTCTTGGTTATAAGAAAGCGGCATACCACCTGCGACACGAATTTGTTCGCGCACCAAATCAACGCCTGTAATCATTTCTGTGACGGGGTGTTCCACCTGGAGGCGTGTATTCATTTCGATGAAATAAAACTCACCATTTTCATAGAGGAACTCAATGGTCCCTGCACCAACATACCCTAAATCGCTAATCGCCTTACTGACGATAGCTCCCATTTTTTCCCGTACTTCCGTATTCAAAGAAGGGGACGGTGCTTCTTCCAGGACCTTTTGGTGGCGTCGTTGTAATGAACAATCACGTTCTCCCAAGTGAATGGCATTACCGTGTTTATCCCCCATCACCTGAAATTCAATATGGCGTGGCAAAACCAGGAATTTCTCAAGATACACCGCATCGTCACCAAACGCGGCCTTTGCCTCTGTTTTTGCCGAAGATACAGCCGCAGCCAGTTCACCTTCGTTGTGCACCACTTTCATGCCGCGGCCACCACCACCAGACGCCGCCTTTACGATAACCGGATAACCGATCTCACGCGCTACGACTTTAGCGGTATCAATATCGCGAATTTCCCCTTCAGATCCGGGCACAACAGGTATGCCCAGCTTCTTTACTGTTTCTTTCGCGGTGATTTTATCACCCATCACACGTATATGTTCTGCTGTGGGGCCGATAAAGGCGATATTGTGCTCGGAAACAATTTCAGCAAATTTTGCATTTTCTGAGAGAAAGCCATACCCAGGATGAATAGCATCCGCACCTGTGATTTCCGCCGCCGAAATAATAGCAGGTATATTTAAATAACTGTCCGTCGAGGAAGCCGGCCCAATGCAGACACTCTCATCTGCAAGACGCACATGCATTGCATCTGCATCTGCCGTGGAATGAACGGCAACGGTAGCTATTCCCATTTCATGACAGGCGCGGTGAATACGCAGGGCGATTTCACCCCGATTGGCAATAAGAACTTTTTCAAACATCCGTGATCTCTACCTTCTGGTAAAATCTATTCAATGATGACAAGAGGCTCACCGAATTCAATCGGTTGACCATTTTCAATCAGGATGTGTTTAACGACCCCGGACTTTGTCGCGGGAATTTGGTTCATCACTTTCATGGCTTCTACAATCATCAATGTTTGGCCTGACGTTACCTTATCACCCACACTAATAAAGTCATCAGCCCCGGGTTCAGGCGCCAAATAAACTGTCCCCACCATGGGTGATGTGACGGCACCCGGATGATTAGCAAAATCATTCTGCTCCGTCGGGGCATTCTCAACCGCTGCGGGTTGCGCGGTAGGGGCGATAGCCGCAGTTGCAGGAACAGTTGCAGAAGGAACCGACGCTGTTATGTGATTAATTGAACGTGAAACCTTTATCCGTTTTTCGCCATCAGTGACTTCAATCTCACTTAGATCTGTATCATTTAACAATTCCGCCAGATCACGAAGCAGATCTTTATCAACATTCATTTTTGACATTATAACTCCAACCAAGTCTATTTGTTGTTATCAAATATATTTTTACTCAGAAAGAATATCCTGCATGGCATCTAATGCCATGAGATAACCCCGTCCGCCAAATCCACAGATTACGCCTTGCGCAATATCTGAAATATAGGATTTATGGCGAAATTCTTCCCGCTTGTACAGATTAGAAAGGTGAACTTCCACGATCGGTAGATCAATGGCTAAAAGCGCATCACGTATCGCTACAGATGTATGTGTATATGCCCCGGCATTAATAATAATTGCCTGAAAGTTATTCCGGGCTTCTTGGATCCAATTGACCAGTTCCCCCTCAAGGTTACTCTGCCTAAAATCCACATCCAGTGCCATTGTCTTGCCATGCTGCTGCATGAGGTCATTAATATCTGCAAGCGTAGCTGTGCCGTAATGACCAGGCTCCCGCATACCCAAAAGGTTCAGGTTCGGTCCATTCAACACTAATATTCTTTTTGTATCCGATTGTGTCATGATCTTGCTTATCTATTTGTGAAGTCTATGTATAGAGCCTTCTTACGCCCTTGAAAAGGCGCATATTCTACTCAATGTAGAAGTTGTGAGGAATTAGTCGTTGTCTGGCTGCTGGTCCCGCACTACTCTTCATCAACGCTTTATAGTTTTAACATCCGAAAAACAATATGACCCAAGACAAACTGACAATAAACGGGGATATTCATTATATTGATGGCCCCACAGCCCTCACGACCCTGATCGAATCCTTAAAACTGAATGGCAAAAAAATTGCAATTGAACTGAACCGTGAGATTGTAGCACGTTCAAAATACGAGGATGTCACGGTCAAGAATGGTGACGTCCTCGAAATTGTACATTTTATTGGTGGTGGAAATAACAACGTGACTAATCATACTGATCTTTTTGAAATTGCAGGTAAAAACTATCATTCCCGTCTTATTGTAGGCACAGGAAAGTATAAGGACTTTGGAGAAACGGCTGCAGCTATTGACGCTTCGGGAGCGGAAATTGTGACAGTTGCCGTACGGCGCGTGAATGTGTCAGACCCTGGTCAGCCCATGCTGGTAGACTATGTCGACCCTAAGAAAATTACATATCTTCCGAATACAGCAGGCTGCTATACGGCTGATGATGCATTGCGTACTTTACGCCTTGCCCGCGAAGCTGGTGGCTGGTCCTTGGTCAAATTAGAAGTACTCGGCGATCAGAAAATTCTTTTTCCCAATATGACCGAAACGTTGTCTGCAGCAGAGACCCTCATCAAAGAAGATTTTGACGTCATGGTGTACTGCAGTGATGATCCAATTATGGCGAAACGACTGGAAGAAATGGGTTGTTGTGCCATCATGCCATTGGGTGCCCCCATTGGATCGGGCCTCGGCATACAAAACCCTATTAACATTAGATTGATCGTTGAACAGTCAAATGTTCCCGTTCTTGTGGATGCCGGCGTAGGGACGGCCTCTGATGCTGCGGTAGCAATGGAGCTGGGATGTGATGGCGTTTTGATGAATACCGCCATTGCGGAAGCCAAAGACCCCGTACGTATGGCCAAGGCCATGAAACTGGCGGTAGAAGCGGGGAGAGATGCTTATTTAGCCGGACGTATGCCGCATAAGAAATACGCAGACCCGTCTTCCCCTCTCGCGGGGATTATTTAGACGTCAACATCTAGGGTAATATTTAAGGCGGACCTCTTAAGTCCGCCTTATGATTTTGCGACACTGAAAAATATTAATGCTATTTCACGTTGTCTGTCTGCCTTTCGCGCAACAGCCCGAGTTTTGCTGAAAAATAACCATAGCTTTCAGCACCAGGAATAATTTCATCACCAATGATAAAAGCAGGTGTTCCGGTGATCCCCAATGCACGTGCCAGACTTCGGTTCTGCTGGATAACGTTGCTAATGACATGACTGGTCATGTCTTCTTTTAAGCGGTCACTATCCAATCCTAACTTATCTGCAATACTCATGATTTTCTTTTCGTTCAACGGTCCCGAGGATGCCAATAACGCAAAATGAAAATCTTCGTAGCGGTTCTGCTCTTTAGCCGCTAAGACAGCACGGGCAGCAACTTCTGAGCCTGGCCCCAAGATTGGCAGCTCTTTAAATACAACACGTAAATCAGTATTTTCCTTCATTAACCGTTGGACCGTAGGGGTGACTTTTTTGCAATAACCACACTGATAATCAAAAAATTCAACGATCGTTATACGCCCGTCCGGGGCACCACCGATATAACTGTGTCCATCTTTATAAAGGGCCTGTTCATATAGCGCGAGGGCGGCTCTTACCTCACGCTTGCGCAATTCTTCAAATGCTTCTGGTAAGACTTCCGGATGTTCTAATAGATACTCGCGAATAAGAAGCTTTAGTTCCGCTTTTTCGGCTTCACTAAAATTTCCTGCCTGCACACCAGACACACAAAATACACCTGCTATAAGGCCGAGCCACAACCTTATAGATAAAACTTTTAATGCATTGCCCATATCGTATTTAATTCCTGATACTTTTCATGATAAGCAGAAACATATCCATGCTGATGTTCTTGCGTTGCAGAACTATCCTTCTTGGGTTTGGTTTTCTGACCACGTTGTAGCATTAAACTTTCTACCGTCATTTGTATATCTTGGGCACGCACCCAGGCCGGTGTATTTTTCTCAAAACTTTCTTGCGCCTTTTTTGCATTGACAATCGCGGGTTCCAGCTTGCCGGTCAAAAGGAACTCTTCTGCAGTGGACAGCCTTTGCATAGCCTCGTTTCCTGCGCGGTTGTAAGCAATGGATAACTGACGCCATGCGAAGCTGTTATATGGCTCTCTGGACACAGCGAATTGTAAATGTTTTACCGCTGGGCCATTCAAAATCGGCTGTTCCAGCGACAACATGGCCTGTGCCAGTGAAATCCGGAACATCGCCTGATCAGGTTCATATCTTACAGCCTCTTCATAAGCACGCACCGCATCATCTAAGAAGCCATTCTCAAATAAAATCTGGCCTTTAGTGTCATAGAAATATGGGTCATGGGGATAGCGCGTAATCAAAGTATCTATTTCACGTAGCGCACTTTTCACGTCATGCTGTCTATAATAAGCAAATGTCCGCGCATAATATGCATAAAGACTTTGGTCACTTTCAGGATATTTCTGCAGCGTGACTTCCGGCGGCTTTAAGTAACCGAATAGTTTCGCCTGCATACGCTTAAAAGCTTCCACATACTCAGGGCGACTTGGCGCGTTTGCATAGGGGGATTTATTCACATTGTCATGTAAACGCGATATCCGTTCACTTGTTACCGGGTGCGAACGCACATAAGGGTCGCGGTTTTTGGTAATAAGCAATTCCTGCTCACCTAATTGGTCTAGGAAGCTGACAAGTCCCTTACTGCTTTGCTGTGTTTTATCCAAAAATGTGATTGCCGCCTGATCTGCTGCGGATTCCTGGATACGACTATAACTTAAAACTGAGCGACGGGCGGCTTCCTGACTTCCCATCATAACCGCCATCCCGGCATCACCGCTACCTGCTGCAATTGCGGCAGCCCCTAACAAAACACCTAAGACAGAATATGCGGTTGCACCCTTGAGGCCTTCCTCATAGCGGGCAAGATGACTTCCTGAAATATGGCCCGTCTCATGAGCAATCACGCCAATCACTTCATCAACATTATCAGCGGCCAATAACAAACCTGTATGGAGAAAAACATTCTGCCCCCCCGCGACGAAGGCATTCAGTGTTTTATCCCGGACCAAGAAGGTCCTAACGCTATTGGGGTCGAGGCCCGCAGCTATGAAAATCGGTTCGGAAAGGAGGCGTAGTGTACTTTCAATTTCTGCGTCCCTTAATATGGACAGCCCGCCTTTATCGCGTGCATGCGACAATGATGGGACAAATTGTGCGACCGCTAATATCAGCATCGCTACAAAAGCACGGCGAAAAAAATATATATAGTTTTTGCGTCTCATTCGTAGAATCTACATTTCAGGTTTGGCTTTGTAAAATCAACTGTTTGTTACTATTGCTTCGTAGCTACATCATGGTAATGATGACACGGTATTATCCGGACAACAGATGTACCCACGATTAACAATCGTTAACATTTTACTGAAACACCAAAACACAAACATCGCGCAGAATATAAGAAGAATATAACATGACCAGTCTATCCCAACGTGTCTCCAGTTTATCCCCCTTTCTTGCGATGGATGTACAACGCGCAGCCCAGCAGGAACGCGCTAAAGGTCGTCATATTGTAAATATGTCAATCGGCGAGCCGGGACAGGGATTACCCCAACAGGTTACAGAAACGATTCAAGCACGGCTGGGGCAGGAAAAGGTCGGTTACACTGATGCGACCGGCAACCAAGACCTGCGCGCGCGCATTGCCCGCCATTATGACGAATGGTACGGCGTGAAAGTTTCTCCCGAACGCATTTTTATCACCACGGGCTCTTCCAGTGCATTTCTTTTTATATTTTTGGCATGTTTTGATATTGGTCAGAAAGTAGGCATTGCGCAACCCGGATACCCTGCTTATCCCAATCTTCTGAAAGGGCTCGGCTTAGAGCCAGTCTATTTACCCGGACGGTATGACTTTGGTTATCAGCCATCTATCGAAGATTTAAAGGCAGTACCTGACCTTGCCGGTCTGATGATTGCCAGCCCCAACAACCCAACAGGATCCATGCTCAGCAATAAGGATCAAATGGCCCTGATGGATTATTGCCGTACTGCCGGGATTACCTATATCTCTGACGAGATTTATCATGGCCTGCATTATGGTGATAAACCCTCTACAGCCTTAGCCTTTGACGATCAAGCAATCGTAATCAACAGTTTCTCCAAATATTTTCTCATGACAGGTTGGCGTTTAGGCTGGATGGTTTTACCTGAACATTTTGTCAGACCGATTGAGAAGATTGCCCAAAGTTTTATCATCTCACCTCCCACATTATCTCAACATGCCGCCGTCAACATTTTTGACTGTTATGCAGAACTGGATCAGGCCGTTGCCCATTATCGCACTAACCGCGATTTGCTGTTACAAGCATTGCCGACAATGGGTTTTAATAAAATTGCCCCGGCGGATGGAGCATTTTACCTTTATATAGATATCAGCGACTTTTCAAATGACAGCATGACCTTTTGCCAGGAAATGCTCTCCGACATTGGTGTGGCCACGACGCCCGGCATCGATTTTGATCCTGACCGGGGGCACAGATTTATGCGAATTTCCTATTCAACCGATACTGCGGAAATTAAAGAAGGAATCAGACGCCTTCAAAACTGGGAGCGACTGAAAGCATAACATTATGTTCCATAACTGATGTTAAGGCTTGGCGTATGTCACAGCTATATACTGGTAATAATATTGTGATATATAGCCAAGGCAACAGCATGCATGCGGTTACTTGCCCCCAACTTTTCTTGGGCGTTTTGACAGTGATAACGGACGGTACGTTCTGAAACGCCGAGCACCTCAGCAATCTCCATATAGCTTTTTCCCAGTGCAGATAGATGTAAACAGTCACGCTGCCGCGCCGTCAACTTATATTCAAATACTGCACGATCGGGGAGTGGGGTTGCCGCCAATACTTTTGCATGAAAATGATGCCCCGCCATCAATAAAATATCACTGACCTCATCGCAGTAATGCCAGTATTCATCACCCGACATTTCGCCTTTATAAAAACAGGCTAAAGCAGCACGTCCTTCGTCCGGTAAAGGTAACGGAATCAATACTCCCTGTGAGACACCATGATGAAATACCCCACTGACATATTGATGCTGGTTTGCTGTTAATTTCAGCTTTTCCCTATTACAAAACAATCCTTTTGATGTTAATTCCCACGCAACGGGAAGATGACATGTCATTGTCAATTTATAGAAGGGATCAAAACGAAAATATTGTCGTTCCTGGTAACTTCTGAACCACTGATTATACCACCCCGCATTGGTAGCCATCGTAAAGGGCAGCCGAAGCCGCCCTTGTTCATCATAAGGTTGGATCATGTATGTATAATAGATATCTTCAAAACCCATGCCTTTAATAAAGTCTTGCAAATAACCAAGGGCTGTCTCTGCATCAACGCAGGAAGATATCCTGTATTTATACTCCTGATAGTTTTCATAAAATGATTGTTCTGCCATCACCCTAATCTATAGACGGGGATATACTTGCGGGTATAATGCCCCTCCCATAGGATCCCCTGGTTGAAGATTATCTTCAGGTACATTGGATTTAAACATGGGCTGTTCCGTAAAGCTATATTCTGTCGGTGCATATGTGACATCATCACCTGTATAACGTAGCGCGATAGCCCGCCGACGCATATCTTTGGTCATGTTACCTAAGGCACTATGAAAAGTATTCGCATGGTGAAGCAAAAGATCACCTGGCTCCACATCCCAACATAAGACCTCATATTTTTCTGGCTCTGCATCAAAGTCAGGCACAGGAAGCGCGTCCTCAGCGTTATTCCAGACGTCTTTTTCCGAAAAAGTCACAGCCTGATAGTCATTTTTATAATGATGACTTCCTTTAATATAGGCAATCGTCCCGCTTTCTCTTACGGCCTTATCCAACGGCATCCATACCGACGCTATCTGCTCACCTTTTAGTGGCCAATACGAAATATCATGATGCCATGGCGTTTTATTAGGGGTATTGGGTTCTTTGACTAACAGTTGGTCACCAAAGAAGTTCACCCGACGGCTATTAAACAGTTTTTGTATCATTTCTGGCAACGGTGAATCGAAAACAAGTTCTTTAAAATTATCATTCCACCGATAGGTATACAGGTCACCGAAGAAACGCCCTGGGGCACCATCAGCTTGCATATCCATACCAAACCCCTTTGGCGAGGCCAATACCTCATCCACGGCGTCACGCATAAAGTCAATCCAGTCATGGGGCATAATTTGCCGCAAAACAACAGCCCCATCTTCATGGTAACGTTGTATTTCCTCGTCTGTGATCTCTCGCAAAAGCTTTGTTGATTTCATTTTAGGCTCCCAATATTTACGCTAGGCACAATTGTTATTTCCTGCATTAGGAAGATATTTTAGGCACTTATTTTACTGAAAAACCTGTCACTTATGACAGGGCAAGAGGCACAGCGAAAAAAACAACTATTATGATTTAAGAAGCTTTTTGGGGGATATACTATACTTTTCACGGTGCAATTTCGCAAATCGCCCTAAATCATTAAACCCCCATTTCGCCGCAATGTCTGTCACACTGACAGTATCACCGCGTAGCTGGCATAACTCATCATGCGCGTTTCTTAATCGTTCTTGCCGTTGCCATGCTTTCGGGCTCATACCTATTTCTGATATGAAGGCCCGCTGTAAACTGCGGATATTCACACCACAATTGTCCGCGACATCTGCGATCGTCATGACAGCTGGAAACTTAGCCGTCATAATATCCTGCGCCTTCCGCACAACAACTTTACGATCAAGTTTTTTAGATTGTTTATAATATGGCAGGAAAAACGTAGAAATAACCTGGTCTATAAAGAGCTGCTCCCAAATAAGGGCATCCTTGCTCTGTTCATAGCTGTCAAAAGCATCGTAGTCATCTAATTCAGTTGCATGAAGGGTGAGACTATCAAAAACCTCCATCAAATTCTGGTATCGTGGATCTGTATGCGGAATTTCCTGAGTTTCGTTAAAGTCTAGAAGCTCAAAATTGTTAAGTTCTCTATGATTATAGATGACATCCTTTGAGAAAGGGATAAGACACACACCCGAATTCTCAGGGTAATATATCTCGCCACTGAATGATGGGGAAAACAGAAAGATTGATTTGGGATCCAGCACATATTTTTCACCTTTTTCAATGACCGTAATCCCTGAACCCCATATTCTAATAAAACCAAAACTATTATTTTCAATCTTACAGGAACAATAAAAGTCTTGCCCATAACGCACTGAAATTTGTGGCAGACTATGGGCTATTCTTAACGTCATGACATTTGGGCCAACATTCCACTTTGGCCCTTGTATTTCAAACGTACCTATCCATTGGCGCGTGATGTTTTCAAATTCACGGCGCGTAGGTAATAACGTCAGTGCATAAGGTGTCTGTTCCAAAACATCCCCTGATTTATATAGTCGTAAAATACGTATTATTTAGTTTGTCTCTCGTATCTAATGTTCTCAATAAGAAACGAGGAAAAACACTGTTTCGACAATGCTCAAACTCTCTTAATACGGGGAATAAATATGACAAAATATCTCAGAAATACGTGGTATGTTGCAGCTGAATCTACAGAAGTAGCTAACGATGATCTTTTTGCACGCCGCATTCTAAATGAACCGGTCGTAATCTACCGCCTTGAAGACGGCAGTCCGGTTGCCCTGCGTGACCGCTGCCCCCACAGATACCTTGCATTATCAATGGGTAAGAAGGTCGGCGATACTGTCCAATGTGGCTATCACGGCATGGTTTTTGACAAGACCGGAAGCTGTATTGAAATCCCGACACAGGACACAATCCCTGAAACAGCCTATACGAAGTCATATCCTATCGTCGAAAAATATAATTTCTTATGGATATGGATGGGTGATATTGAAAAAGCTGATGAAAGCCTGATACCTGACTTTTCGACCGTCACAAAAGGCTCCACATACGATTTTCGGACAGCCGATAAACACCCTCAACAATGGGGCTATAAATATGTACGCGGTAATTACCAATTGATGGTTGATAACCTACTGGACCTCAGCCATGTTGGTTTCGTACATACGTCTACACTGGGATCAGAAGAGTCAACCCGCCAGCATGCCTCTGGTGAACAAAAGCAAACGGGCCGAATTGTATCGGACTACCGTCTTGCCGTAGACGTAGAATCTCCGCCAGCATTCGCCATGATGTTACCTCATCTAAAGAAGGTAGACTTCTGGCTGGATATGCATTGTAGTTCGCCTTGCAATTTCCTGATTGAATTCGGCGTCACAGAACCAGGCAAGCCGCGTGAAGAAGGCGGACCGTTTACCGGCTTCCATATCCTTACGCCAGAAACAGAGGACACATGCCATTACTACTACGGGTCTACTTTACAAATTGATGGAATATCTGATGAGCCCATCAAAAAGCTCGGCGAGGCTGCGGTTATTGCCTTTGACGAAGACCTTGTGATTATTGAAGCTCAGCAAAAAGAAATTCAGGGCGGCAAATTTGATGATGAATCTATGGTTGCTTTGCGGGCTGATAAGGCTGCGTTAATGGCACGCCGCCTTTTAACACAGCTGATTAAAGAAGAAGAAGACTCAAAAGAACGTGAGAATGACGCAATTGCCAAAATTGCCTAATCCTCAGTAACCATTCCCTAAAAAAGCCTGCTTATCAATGTGATAAGCAGGCTTTGTTTTTATCGTGCCGGGTTGCGGCCTAACGCAATAAAATAGCTTCCGTGTTTTCACGGATCACATCTTCTACTAATGCCATTTCTGCAGACCCGTATTCCTGCCATCCTGTACGCCGGGTTACCATTTCCTGTGCAATAGTAAACGTCAATATCTGCCCCAATATCGCAGTTCCTTTAAGAATGATGCGATTGCTTTTAGGGTCCTCGCCCAAAATTGTTCCCACTAGATAAGCAATCATGTCATTTTGAGCCTTCATCGTTCTTTCATAAAGAATATCATAGGCCGTTGTGGGTTCGATTTGCTCTCGCATGAAATAGCTACAAACAAAGGGGCCTTCCGCCTCTGAAATATTGCATTTGGCAAAAGTCATTAAGATTTCTAAGAGCATATTCAGTAAAACATCACGATCTGTAACTTTATCGTCTTTAAGACAATGAGCTTTTTCCATCACGGAACGCATATTTTTTTCAAAAAAATCAGATGCATACTCAGCCACAGCTTCATTGAGGTTTTGCTTATTGCCAAAATAATAATTTATAACCCCTAAATTGACGTCAGCCTCTTTTGCAATCATTCGTGATGTTGCACCGGATAGGGAATAAAGACCAAAAACACGCAATGCCGTTTTAATGATTTTTAGCCGTGTTTCTTCGCCCTTTGCAAAACGTCTGACCTTTTCTTTATCTTTTGCTGCCATAACGTTAGCCATAAAAAACACTCCATATTGTTATCGCTGGACAACCCCAACGTCTTGAAAAATTTTGTCTTTCAGTATTCATTTCCCCAAATGACAAAGCAAGAAATTTAACATCTACTATTTAGCAATTGAGCCGCCTTGACTTTTTTACACAATTGTATAATTCTTTTCAAAGGATAAAAAAACAGGGTAGTATCATGCAAGACAATAAAACTCAGGTCACACTCTTCACAAAACAAAATTGCGTCCATTGTGCACGTGCTAAATCCTTACTGGATTCACATGGTATAGCATATGACGTCGTTGACACTTCCAACAATAACGAAGCCGGGCAGCTTTCCATATATCTCAGCAGCCAACTGACATTGCCGCAGGTTTTTATCGGTGGTCGCCTTATTGGTGGGGCCGATGATTTAGAACGCCTCACAGAAGCCGGCGAGTTGGAACAGGCTGTTGAAAATGCGAAGGCAGCAAATGCTAATGGGTTACCAGCATTAGCGATGAACACGGACGTACTTAGTGAGGGTGTTAAAATCGCCAATATGGCCGATTACATCGCACCTATTGATGCGACACGTAGCACGGACCCTGAAGTCCTACCGCTCTTACAATTTTACAAAGCGTTTTTTGGATATTGGCCTCATTGCTATGGCTACTTATTCCGCGCGCCAGAAGCGACAAAAACCTTCATTTACACAACAGTGATGAGCGTGTCCGGTGGTTTTGTGAAAGAAATTCTCGGCATTGATGTGCAGCATGCCCTGGGCTTTGCAACCAGTCAGGCGCAAGGCTGTGGCTATTGTCAGGTTCATACGGCTGCTATTGGCCAAAAAGTCGAAAATTCGCATGCAATCCGCAAATTTTATGATGGCGAAATTGATTATAGCGACCCCACCTTTGCAGAAGTAGAATGGGCCCTTATTGATCTTGCGGGTAGGGCATCGGTCAACAAAGTTACGGATGAATTACTCGCACGTATCCATAAACTTGCTGGTGACAAAGCCCCATTATTTATTACAGCTGCAGCAAAGATGGCGTCTATCTTTGGCTTCCTCAATACGTTTAATGACCTGACAGGTGTGGAAATTGAAGCGGGCTGGAATAATGACGTCCAGTCAGTCTTTAACATTGAAATGGGGACCCATACACCCGCAGGCGATGTCAGCGACAATCCAGATAATCTCTCCCACGACATTCCCCAGGGGGATATCAGTATTCCTGAAATATTTGCCCGCTATGATAGTATTGCAGGTGATGATTATAAGGCGTACATGAAAGAGCATCTAGGCCTCGCCCCGAATTGGGAAGACAGATGGGCAGAACCAATACGCGCCAGACACGCCGTTATGTACGTCACACTTGTTGGCACTGACAGCCCCCAAATTTCCGCCGAACTTAAGCACCTCATGGCCCGCGTTTCAGCAGTCGTAAGAGGACATGACTACTTAAGTGCCGCTGAAGGGTTTATGGCTTATCAGGCTTCTGAAAAAACTGACATTAGTCTGAAGCGTGTCGCAGAATGTTATAATGCGGCGGCTGGCTATAGCGTCGAAGAAGGATTGTTTACAGATGCTGAGGTTGCCGCTTTGGCAACAGCCTTTACATCCGCACAAATTCCGATGAACGTTATAGAAAAGACAGCAACGCAACTGCGCAACCATTATGACCAGGACGGAATGATACAATTATTTGTCGTCTGCGCTGTCAGTGCGTCCATTCAGCGATGGTGTGCCGTTATGAAACCAGAGTTTGAACCGGAAGTTCTTTCGTTCTTCGAGGAACATAATCTTCCACTGTCTACTCAAAAAATAAAAATTAACGCAACCTGATGCTACGAAATCTTCTTTAAAATAAAGGCATAAAACTAAAGAGCAGCGAACAATCGCTGCTCTTTTTGCATCATTAGTGCTATATATGGAAACAGTTAGTTTCTTTAATTGCCGCCATTAAATGTTGTTATGTTTTACACGAATGTGTAATTTTATAGGCATTCAATAAAGCTAAATACGTATCTATAAGTGCGACGGCGCACAATGTATCTGAAAAATATAGTGGAACATGGACATGAGTAATTATCTAAGAAACTGTTGGTATGCAGCGGCTGAATCGACCGAG